>Ga0179593_1294677_pt1 | contig 11960 bp, 11 predicted proteins | sample CZODoug2_1_08_16_FD_185931 | JGI IMG/M metagenome (GOLD analysis project Ga0179593, IMG submission 185931) | Vadose zone soil fungal communities from Angelo Coast Range Reserve, California, USA - CZODoug2_1_08_16fungal (PacBio error correction) | ecosystem: Environmental > Terrestrial > Soil >...
CCAAACCAAAATCATCTGTTCACGTCATTGCAGAGACGACGGCGTCAGGACCGGGACGAGGAGTTTCGAGCCCTGGGGGGGGGGCGAACGTAAAGCAAAGGGCGGGGAAAGGAAACGTAAACTCTTCGGGGAAGAGAGGGGGCACTCTTGAATGCGAACCGAAAGGAGGTAGAAACCTCTGATAGAGAAAGAAAGCAAAAATGAGTGGTAAAAGTAGGCGTCAGGATGTGTAGGGAAAAGGCGATGTATCCCGAGTCAGCGTGCCGGGGGATCGATGAAGTAGGGACGAAGCGGAATCGTGCGCCGAAGACAGAAGGGACTGGAAGAGGGTATTCGCCTCGCGCAGATCGGAAAAACTCGGTCGAAGCCATGCGGAGTGGAAGTCAAGAGTGGACTAAGGAAGGAAGGACGTATGAAGCGCCTGCGAAGACAGCGGGAGGGCACCAAAACGGTGTTGTCAAACTCAAAAAATCCAGAAAAAACCATCATTAAAAACGGGAGAGAGCAGCAGGCTTGGCTGGAGGGGGGAAGCAGAAACGCTGGTCGAACTTCGGCGGATCAAAGAGAATAAGAAGCGGTGAGCGCTGGGGGGGGAAGGTCTCGGCCCGTCAGGAAGCGGGTAGAAGGGCAGCTATCATAGGCTTGACTGAAGGGAGGCAAGATGGCGCGGAAGGGGGAAATGGCGGTGGAAAATCGCGCAAAAGAGAGCTGCTTCTCCGCGCAAAGTGGAAGAAAAGAAAAGGACACGGGGGAGATGGGTGACTTGTGGGCGCCAAACAAAAGGGGGAGGTTGTCTGTCACCAGCATGTTGGGGGGATAGACCGGAAAAAGTAGGGAAGTGCACGTGGAGTCCCGGTAAAGCCGGCACTACATGAGAAAAGGGGGAAAGGGATAGTAAGGAGAGAGGGATCCGAGGATACGACGTGGTCCAGGCTCACACCGGTGAACGGTTGGTAGCAGAAGGTGGACTCTAAGAAGGAACGTCACAACAGGGTCATAATTCACCTATTACGCGGCGTGAGAGTCGGGCGTGAATTCCAGGCTCAGGACGACAGAAGGGTGTGGTTGGGCAGGGTGGGCCCCAAGATAGGACAGGCAGTCCCCGTTAAAGTAAGGGAATCGAAAACGGCTCTGAAAGTTGCCAATCTGCGAGTGGGAGACCACACGAAAAAAGGGGAGTCAAAGTCGAGAGACGCGATCAGTCAGTACGAAACGAAGGAACGCAAGCGGGGATCGATCCTCAAACACCATCAGGGAAATAAAGAGCAACGACGGAAAAAGTCGCCGTTGTGGGTAACATTGGCAATAGTAGCGAGCAGGCGGTGATTTTCTGCGAATCGTTCGATCGCCAGGAGGAAAGATATCTACTACCTGGGAGCACGCGATATGAAGCATAGTCCAAAATGCTGGCGACGGTCGTATGAGGGGAGGAAGAGGGGCGCGAGGCGGTGGATGGATAGTGCTTACCTTCGAAACTACGGGAGAAGCGAGTCTTGAGGGCCATCAACGTCAGGACCTCTCAAGACAGAGCGTTTTCGAAATTCCCCAATAAAAAAAAAAAGCGGTCAAAGAAGGCATGAAATACCGTCTCACAAAATTCAAGGGCCCGAGCCGACGTGCGCGGAAAAGCGTCTTGGGCAGGCGCGCGAAGGGATCGTAAAAAACTGACAGAAACAATGAGAGGAAGGTCAAAAGGGACAAGGGTCAGAGGAAGACGTGGTGACGGAATATACCCATGGCACCTCGAAAAGCAAACGCTAAAAAGAGGCCAAGGGCATTCGGGGGGGGGGCGGGTATCGAGGCTGGCCCGGGCACGAGGGACCACGAGGCAAGACACTTTCCTGCACAAAAACATCACACCATAGACGAAGACTCTGGGGGCAGGGCCGGCGGGGGCTGACCGAGAAGGGGAAGAACGGGCGCACATCCTGGGCGTGCAGGGGGGTCTCTAGATTGACTGATAAGGTCACTGATCTACAATTACCTCAGCCGCTCGGGCGCCAAAATTGAGAGGCAGGAGAGGGAACGTGAGGAAAAGAAAGGAGGGGTTAATGTCATTTGCGGTGCTATTCCGGTGCGCTGACACTAGGGGCTCATAGAGACCGTGGTCCGCAGTGTCCACTAACGCGGAAAGATCAATACCGAAACGTTTCCGGTACCTACTCTAAAAAATGGACAAAGACCGGCGAAGGTGCCCTGGCGTTCAAGCCGGCCCTTGATACGCCAAGCAAGGCGAGAGTCACCGCAGTCGTGGGCGACGATCAGCGTTGGACAATCTGAGGCCACGCGAAAGGGAGGTAACGAGGGGAGGACATGGCGGCAACGTAGAAGCACCAGGCGTAACTACTCCAGTCGCTTGATCTCGAGCATAAAAATAGGCCCTAAGCTCTAATGCGAAAGGGGCGCGCTGTGAGGCTCGTGGCTCTGGAGCCCGCACGAGACCGCGTTTCAAGGAAGAAGGAGGAACAGCAAAAGAGTCCTTTAGCAAAGAGAATAGATGGAATGTGCGAATCGCTAAAAGTGAGAAGATACCGACACCCAAAGGCCCGAAGGAGAGGACCCTAAGGAAGCGAAAGATAGCAACCTAGCTACTTTACTCTAGAGGAAAGCAGCATTAGTTAAGTATGCCCTTATAAGGGAAGGGCACCTTGTTATGAAGTGTCCTTGGAAATTCTTGTGATACGGCAAGACAAACTTGTACTAACAGTAACAAAGCTCGAAAAGACCACAGACAAAAGGGAAAAATTCAATGAGGATCTCAAAAAAAGAGTTGGAAAAGAGAGAGGTCTTCATCGGTGTTCAAAAACGAGGGAAAGTGAACGACGGTCCAGAAAAAGAAGAAGAATACACAAGAAAAGTCAAAATAAGGGAAAAGAAAACAAAAGTTCCTGAGAACAGGCAAAGCCCAAGGGCTAAAAGAGGAGCTTTCACGTAACGACTCAGGGGCAATCTGTCACAGAGAGTACTTGTGGTCCAAGCCTTCAGTCGGTAAAGTGTGGGGAAGGTTAAGGAGGGAAATTCGCCAAATTGGGGACAACCATGAAGCAGTCAGCTTGTAGAGAGATGAGCGGGTCAAGTCTACCATGCAAAGCTTGAGGAGTCTCAAGAAAAAAAAAAAAAACTAAATTAGCGAGAAGCTTCCGCCGATCCGTCTGGCGATCAATGGAAACTGAAATCACCAAAACCAAAAGAAAAAAAAAGAAGAAAAAGAAAAAACAAAAAAAAAAAAAAAAAAAAAAAACACCAAAAAAAAAAAAAAACCAAAACACACACAAAACCAACACGAGAAAAAGAGACCACCCAAAAAAAGGAAAACCCCTTGTCTTCCAAAAAGCTCCTTGTTAACCTCCTCCCTTAGGCAAAGGCTTAATGCAGCGAGGGAACAAAAAGTCGAGGACCAAACTTCGTGGGAAGAAAATAATCTCGCCAACTGCGAGTGGACCGCAGGCTACCCTAGCAGACAAAAAGGAACTTCCTGTCATAAGGAATGGTCGCAAAGCAAAGGAAAACCAGGTAGTAGGGGTATAGGACCCGAATCTTCGGATCGGCATCTGACGAATGGGAACAAATCCTCCTACGGTAGGGCATTCCTTGGAATAGGAAAAGACCAGCACAGCGGGGAAGAGTACTCGCCTAGAAAAGGGATCAATTATGCACTGAAATCGACAGCCGGAGCCCTGAACTAGGCTGGAAGGAGGCTCTCGTAGAGGAGAAAAGAAAGAAGGTATGCTCCATCACCGCTCGGCTTGCAATCCAAACACGCAAATCAAGAGAGGGGGGTGTATGTCTAACAAACTTAAAGGGACTACGAAGATGACTAAACGCCAGGAAAATAAAGCCCACCATTCAAAACCCGCGTGCCTAAGCGGGGATAATGATGGGCCCAAAAAAGTCTCTCCAGCTCAGCGGAAGAAAACAAAAGCGAACGAATCATCGGAAAGGGGGGGAAACAAAAGCCGACGCGATTGAAAAACGCGCGAAGGGAGCACGGAGCTCACTTCCCGGGAGGATGTAACGGTAGGAAAGAAGATCCCGGTTAGCCTGCGAACAGGAGAAGCTGGGAGGGCGTGCGTGCCGGGGAAGGGGGCACAGCGAAACGAAACCATCTCTCAAGCGAGGAAGACAAAATAGTGTCACGAAGAAGAGACTATTAAAGATGAACATCTGATCGATGTCCTATACCCTAAGCCAGAAAGAAAGGACGGCGGAAGACACGGACCTACTTGGGAGGGGAACTTGAGCGACAGCTACAGGATACACCAGTCCGAATCTAGCGCGCTCATACGATAAAAAGGCGCTCCAGGAACAAGGGGAGCGTCTAATGCGGGGAAAGACAAACTCGAACGAGCGCACGGGGCTGCTAGATGAAAAGGAGTATGGGGAGGGGAACTAATCAAAATAGTTGTTTAACTCCTACTGAAATCGCGGATACCAAGTCTGCGTGCTGAAAACGAAAATCATTAAAAAAGGAACAAGATAGTGAAAAGGGGAATAAAAGGGCTCAAAAGCCAACGTCGGCCGTGCAGGACAAAAAAACAGAAAAGTTTGAAAGAAGCCTAGGGAAAGCCACAGTGAATGTACGGGGGACTTTCTCGAACGGCCCAGAGAGAAAAAATTTGGACAAGGAAACCCGTACCTTGAAAACACTGTCCAAAGTCGCATCAAAAAGCAAGTACACTAGCATAAGGGCCAATTTCTCAGGGCCACGGCTTTACAAAATCCCAAGCGTAAGGAATAAAGAGGCACTACGGAGGGTACGGGAGAGAAAATCCAGACTCTGGATTCCTCAGAAAGGACGGCTCACAACAATCTCAGATGGAAACCGCACGAGCTCGACTAACTCGGCCACAAAAAAAAGATAAAAAAAGTCGACGCACGAAGAGGAGAGGATGCTAAAAACTAGGCCCAACCCCTGCGCAGCGCAATGCCTCCGCTAAATCTCTGCAAAAAAGGAACAAGAACCATCGTCACGAGAGGAGAAAGAAACCACAAATCAAAAGCGCTAAAGAAAAGCTCGGCGGCGCTAGCCGCTAGTGCGCTCGCTGGCATAAGAAAGGCACCAAAGGCGTCAAATACGCAAACGCGAAAATGGTAGAGGGAAAAACCTTTTGGAGGAAAAATGGAAGTCTACGGAAGAAGCGGCGACTCGACAAATAGAAGAAGACGGCGAGCGTAATAGCGGCTCAACGGAAGGAGGCGCTGGCGCATAACTATTCCATCAGGATGAGGTAATGAGACCGCACTGAAGTGGATATGAAAAGATTACTAATGACTGATCAGCACAAACGGATCAGGAAACATATCGGAAGCGACACAAAACGAAGAAAAGATCCGAGAGGAAAACAGTGACGAGAGGGGAAAGGAAAAAGTTGAAAGTAAGCTGCGGGAAGAGGCAGCATCTGGATTTAGCCATAGCACTAAAGAAAAAAAAGTAATGATTCGCTCCATAAGAGCTATGCCGAAAAAAAAAAAGGGCTCTAGCCAGCAGCATACGTCGAACAAACGTCTACCCAGCAATCGAGTGAATATTGGGGGGACGATAGTCAAAAAAAAAGGAGGAGGAGAAAGAGAATAAAACAACATCTCGTAAAGCGATTGGCTAAAGCTGTTAACGGAAGTGAAAAAAATGAGGGCGGCGCCTTGTCGGGTGCGAAAAGGGAGAAGTTAGCAATCAAGCCACCTCTCTTAGGACTTCTTAAAGCAGAATGGGATGCGAGGGGGGGAAGAGCGGCTTTCATCTTTGAATCGGAAAACGGGAGTACCAGGTGAGAGCCGGCGTGAGGCGGGACTTCAATCCGTAAGCAAAGATCGGGGGACGAATCGGAGAGGAAGAGGAAAGGAGGCGTGCCACCGACCGACAGGACGGCTTCTGCGCCCGCGCAACCTGAGACACGCCGAGCTCATGGGGTAAGGGAGTCAATCATCCTGCATCGAGCGAAAAACATCGAAGGAACCACTGGAGCTGTGTTGATTCAAAAGCAAAGAAGGAAACAGGCTTCTATCGAAGGATTTCAGGCCTAAGTGCGCGTGTGATGAGATTGAGACGTCGTCTATCACAGGAAAATAAAGATCGCGTGGAGAGGGCGGCGTCAAAAAACGAGTGGACTGTAGGTGTAAGGGGGGTGTTGAGACGGGGAGGGAGCCGCGGCAGTGATGAGAGCCGTGCGTGATCATCGCTCGAACATCTAGTCCTCGTCGAGGTGAGAGGAAAAGACTCAAAGAAACCGCAAAGAGCTTGTTTGCAAGTCAGTTCTAAGGCATCCAAGCAGGGGTCAAAAACCTAAAGGAGTTATGTAAGAATGGAAAAAAAAAACGGACCGTGTAAAAAGTAGCCGGAAAGACCTGATTAAGTGGGCCTAGATAGTGGGAAGGACATCGTCGATTCGTGGGCCAGTGAGCAAACAGGACGGGTTTTAGGGGCAGATTGTGCCTAGAAAGGGCAAGGCCTCGCTATCCAATAGAAATATTGGGGGGACACCGGTATGGAAAACCTGGAGGAGTGATTGAAAGGGCTCAAAAGGAACGTGGTTGGCGCGAGGTGGCATTCACTCGTCACGTCGTCGAAGGAGAGGGGAGTCCCGGCTGCAAAAGGGAGACATGACCGACGCAACGTCAGCAAAAAAACCACTCTGCCGTCGGAAAAGCGAGAAGACTCGTATTAGAGTCCACCAAGAAGTCAGGAAAACGGGGAGCCGCTCTGCCGGGAACGACGTGCGCAGGGTCTGAAACGTTCAAAAGATCGCCTCTTGGCGGCGAAGCAGCGTCCTGAAGGCCGCGGAAAGTCGAAAAGGGATCAGAAGAGAATGGTAAGCTTGTAATACCACGCGACAACGGTCTGCCGACTCCGCCTGGCGCGCAGGCGCGAGGAGAACGTGCAAAGGGCAGCGTCAAGAAACGACGGCGACGGAGAGGAGACTCGGGAAATGGCGGTAATAGGGAACAGAAGAGTTCCTGGCGCCGCGCCAAACGACAAGAAAAGCCCGCCGCAGGGGGACAGAAGTAACGAAAGGTCCTATGACCTTAGATAAACTTAGCACGTAAATGCTCGCAACAGATGCAAGCCGATCTCTGATAAGTCGTAGGAAGTGGGACGAACAAGAATGAATATAGGTCCAGCCTGAGGGCAACGGGATGGCAGACGGGGTGAATTCTCGAAGTAGGAGAAATAAGAAGACAAATTTGCATGAGGGGAGGGGAGACGGTCAGGGATGCGGTCGTCTTGGAAGACTGAAAAGGACAGTTCCGGGCGCGCACACAACATCTAGAACCGCGCTGGGCGCGGCGGATCGCCAGACAGACAAGGATTATCCTGCGCATCACTTAAGTTCTTTCTCGACGCTAAGATTCCGGAAAGAAACCTCGAGGAGAAAACACTAGAAGAAAGGAAAGCACGTTCGCAGAGGACTAGGGGGTCCCCACATTCAGGGGCGGTGAAATCATTCCAAGTCGGCTACCGTAGAAGAGTGGGACGCGGGGCCGCTAAAAAAAACAGTAGCGCGATAACACGTTGGGTCAGGCGCAGAAAGGCTTACCGTGTTCGAATTTCAGGCTGCCGGAATGAAGCCCACGGCAGCTCCCTCATCAGAGGAAATCAATAGGGGGGTCGCGGGAGAGACAAGAAAGCGTGAAAGACGGGGCTCCAGCAAAAAGGACGTTAGATGACGGGCGTCGATCGCGGTAAATGGAGAGAAAACCTCAAGGAGAAAGGTTCTCACAGCGGGAGCGCATGCGCGGACGACCATCTGCAGAAAACCCGTTTTAGGAAGGGGGGCTCACGACAAAGAAGAAGATATAGAGAAAGCTTACGACTGTCATAATTAGTGGGGACGCTCCAAATATCTGATGCGAGGGGTACCCCACCACGTCCGCCGAGAGAATGTAGAAACCGCGCCAGAAAGGACACGTAAGCAAAAAAAATCACAGAAGAAGTACGTATGGTACGGCTTTGAAGCCGGACCAAGGGAGGGGAGTTCTTGAGGACAATTCGGATGGGGAGACGGGTAAGACCTGGGGGCCTCAGTAAAGCTGAGCATTGGAAACGGCGTCCCCTCCGCCCTCTTGGACGCAGCCCGAAGGAAAGAACAACAACGGAGAAAAATATAGATACTGCTTAGTAAGGAAGAGGAAGCGGGGAACGAGAAAAAGAGCTAGGAAGTGCACACGGGGGTGGGGGGGTGTGCCAGGGTTAAAGCACATCGACGAAGCCAATAAAGTTCCTGATAACTCGACAGCTACGTAACGACTCCGAGGATCGGAGATTAAATGGGGGGTACGATCGAGGGGGGGGGCGGAGAGGGGGGGGGGGGGGGGGTCTGGGGGGGGGACAGGGTAGGGGGGGGCTGAGGAACTTGGGAAGGTGAAACGGGTGTGGTGTTGACGCACAGAAGGGCTGGAAGCGTCAAAGGTTCACATAGATAAGTTAAAAGAGATATGCGGGGGGGGTGTAGAAAAAGTGTGCCAATCCGAGTAGTCTCGGACGCTCAGTCACGTTCTATAAAAGACGACTCTCGGGACGGGGAAGAGAAGTTAGCAGAGTGATCAGCCGGTCAATCTGGGTGAGGAGCCTCTGTCAGCGCAGGAGAAAAAAGCACATCGGACTGCGCTAGCTCGAAAAAGACAAGCGCAACTCTTCTGCCGCGCCTGAAAGGCCTTCTACCCGGCGGGGGCAGAGAGAATAAGCATGTCCATCCTCCGCAGAAAAAGGACAAACCGAGTGTAGGGGAGACGAGATCTTGGAGTGAAGAGGCACAGACCACGGAAAGAAACAGGGAAAGATTCATCGCAAAAAACATGAACCACGCCTTCGCTGCCACGATCGCAATCTGTACTGGCAGCCTCAACTCTGCAGACACTGCAAAATTCTGCTGGAAGAACTCAGTGAACGAACAGCTCACTCAAACCCGAAGACTGCGATCCCAGGCCGCCGACCGATAGCTCAAATGGGGGGTATATGCACGAACGAGAAGCCATGAGAAGCGCAGGGGACTTAAACAAAGAAACGGGGAAAAAGTACTCTATTCTAGAGAGTCTCGAAGAGGAATCACACGCGAAACAACCGTATCGCCCCATCACGTATGCCCACCGGAGGTACCAACGATCAAATAAAGAAGGGGTGGAGGAGAAGGGACGAACCGCGAACAGGCGGGGGGCGCAAGGGGGGGGGCGGGGGGGGGGGGCGGAGGATGTCGGGCAGCTGCGGGGGGCGAGTCGTGTGGGACGCTAAGGGGCAAGCTGGGGTGGGGTGGACCGGGGGGAGGCCGGGGGTAAAGAGGGGGGGGGGGGGGATTTACCGGGGCGGGGGGGCTGGGGGGGCTGGTGCGGCGGGGGCGGAGGTGGGGTGGGTGGGGCGGGGGAGGCGTGGGGTGGGCGGGGGGGGGGGGGGGGGGAAAAGGGGGGGGTGGCGGGGGGGGGGGGGCGGGGGGGGGCGGGGGCGAGGGGGGGGGGGGTGGGGGGGGGCGGGTCGGCCGCAGGGGGGGGGGCGTTCCGGGGGGCATTTACATAACGGACCACCGCGGTCGTCTGGCTTCTAGGGAGAGGATCGCGTTCTACTACCTGCGACACTAGTCTACCGGATGAAGGAGGTGGGGCGGCAGCAGATGGAAGGGCTCCCTCGCCGAGAGGAACCGGAAGGGAAACAAACACACCAGAAATCACCTAGGAAAGTGGTAACCTTCGGAGACAGCAAGAGTCGATCCGATAAGTCGAAAAGGCGATCGAATCTGTGCAATTGGCACGTCCACGAGTGCTGAGATCATAAAAAGCGTCTACAACTTGCACCCTCCGTCTCGAGGAAACCGGGTGGTTTCAGTGGAGGAAGCAATACCGGGGATTCGGCGTCTCGCAATCTCTTGCTATCGTGATAGCTTTGGGCGGCAGAAGAATCGTTACATTCAACCCTCTAGGACGTCAGATGTCGAATGAAAGAATTCCCAAAAATGAACGTAGTAGGAAGCACTCCCAGAAGTGGTGTGCAAGACGCTCCTGGTCCAACGGTTTATGAAGTGGGATTCCTAGAGACCGTGCCGCATAAGGGTCAAATTCTGCCACGAAAGAAAGGGAAAGGCGGTTTGACAACCTGGACAGCGTAAATCACCATATACTCTACTTATCTAAGTGAACAGGTCATTAGTCCAGGCGTACCGAAGAACTCCCACCAGAAAGGGGACCGAAAAGTACTTACAAGAACGCTGATGAGTCAAAACATTACCGCGGACAAAAAAATAGTGCGTAACAAAGAGAGACGAAACTCAGGAAAAACCAGCGCAGCGGCAAGAGAGCTGTGAAGAGGGATAAAAAACGAGCGCAGCAGAAGCCTCTTCGCTTGAACAGAATCAAAGCAGCCAGGGAAGATTCTCAAAAAAAAATGCGCGCGACTCACAGGACTCTCGGAAAAGAAACGAGCGCGCGAGCCGAATAAAGGACAAAAGCGAAAGGGCATAAAAACCCACATGAGCAATACACTAACGAAAGGCTGGGGGGGTAGAGCTGGACACCGTGAAGTAAGGGAGAGCAAAGCAAAATAGCTATGACAGACGCAGTAGAACGAGAAACGCATGAAGGAAAACTCTTGCTAAGCGCTGCTACCAAGCCATAGCGAACAAAAATAATTACCATAGGAGGTCAAGTCCGCATCGGAAGGAATTAGAAGAGTCGTATCAGGCCCCGCAGAAGTCATAACGGGAAAGAACTAAAAACTCACGCGAAAAAGAAGGAAAGGCAAACCCGGAAGTCAAGAAGGGTGAAAACGTCTGGAACCCCCGCGCATCCTAGACCAGATGGTTGCCATATCAAATGAGCTTTCTAGGAAAATCAAAATACGCCACCTAGCCAAAAGATAGCTAACAAAAAAAGATCATAAAAAATCTCGATATGGAGAGGCCTTCGACATTGAAAAGAGCTGTTGAGGTTTGTTTAAATCTCAAAACAAAGAGGGAGTAAGTGAAACATCTCTTTTAAAGCGGGATGGCGCTTGTTCGAAACTGCTGCTTAGTAAAAGACGCATTGAGGTGGCGAGAGTCTCTGGAGTGGAGGCAGAAACGCAGCTTACGTGGCTACAAAGCAAATGGAGCGGCAGGCCCGATAAAAGGGGAAAAACCTGGAATCGTCCGCATCAGCATCCGGGGGAGAAGGACGATCGCGGTCGGAGTAGGAGGATCATAAGTGTGGAAGAGAAAATCGTCGAACCTCATTAGGACGACAAAGGGGGCTACTTCGTTCTGCGCATAGCGCTCTGAAGCAGAGTAGAGCAAGCGCGCCTTTCTTCACGTGTCCAAAGGATAGCATAGATGCAGCAGGCGGGGGAAGAATGATGAGGCACGGAGGAAAGGGGTTGGAGGGGGCGCAAACACACCCCAATCGCGCTGACCGTTCAAAGTCATGCTCCCTTAAGTGGCGAGATTGATGCCCGCAAGGCTCTTCAACTACAGGGAGAGACGACGACCGGGAGAGAGGGAGGGTGGAAGGCAAGGGGAAGAGAGACGCTAAGATGTAGGAAGGGGAGAGAGGGGGGGGAAGACCGCTTGAAAGCGGCATCTGGCGCTGCAAGCGCGAATGAAGGGCGTGATAAGAGCAGACGACGCTGCTTCAGTATTGAAAAAAAATCAGGGGTGCGAGTGGTCGCAGAGCTTGGTTAGGAAGGGGGAATTGAGGGGAAGGCATCCAGCATGGGGTTTCAACCTCCGGAACGTACTTATGGGAATAAGGTTGGAGTAGGAAGGACACAAGATTAAGGGGAAAGGAATAGTGCTTAGCGTATACGTCGAGGAGACCACATGGCAACCGTAACACGTTGGAAAATTTGGGCGGACCGCGGGCAACGCCGGAAATGTAAAAATGTAAGGTCCCAACGGGACCCGACGCGGACTGTGTCACACGGGAGTGAACTGGCAACTCCGGACTGAAGGGAAGTGTGGAAGCCCCGGATCTGAAAGACGTCACGGGGGGTTCACGCAACGATGGAA
>Ga0179593_1525886_pt1 | contig 11960 bp, 13 predicted proteins | sample CZODoug2_1_08_16_FD_185931 | JGI IMG/M metagenome (GOLD analysis project Ga0179593, IMG submission 185931) | Vadose zone soil fungal communities from Angelo Coast Range Reserve, California, USA - CZODoug2_1_08_16fungal (PacBio error correction) | ecosystem: Environmental > Terrestrial > Soil >...
CGAACGTAGAGGGGAACGAGGGGAAGTGAAGGGAAGTAATCAAGGAAGGATCTCCTACCATTCCCCTGTTTCAAAGAGGAGGTGGTTGTCTATTTCCTGGAACCTCATGAGAGGGCCCGCAGAATCCAATAACAAAGGAAAAGGGGGGGAAGAGCTTCACCACCCACGGGGCCACGAGAGATTGAAAAAGAAATTTCCTGCCTCACTGAAAGAAAATATAAAAAGGAAATTTTACTCAGGACAAATGTTCGGCGAACAGTGTCTTCAACAAACTGGGGGAGGAAAGAGGGGAAAAGTCCGATGTCTCCAGATCCCTCACAGGAGACTGACTGCACTCTCCTCTAAAGCGTACATCCGAATATCTGAAAAAAGAATGAAGGCTCTTGCTTGAGCCCAGAGAGGAGGGAGCAGGGATAAGGGGGGGGAGCTGTTACGCGTTCTTTAAGATTTCGAAAAAAAGACTGGTTGTTTTTGGGATGAAATCCGTTCCACTTAGCAAAACGAGGGGGGGCAGGTTTCCCTCTCCCACGAAAAAAGAAAAGGGAGCCTTACTTACTCTGGGAGGAGGAAAAGGGGGGGGGTGGTAAGACGTTTAGGAAAGACCATCAGTCTCTACCACCCCAAAGTTAGAGATAAAGGAGCGAAGAAGAAAAGGCTATTCCCAGTTTTTGGGAAGGGGGAAAAGAAAAAGTTTCATCCGAGGAAAAAGACCGTTCTCCTCAAAAAGGGGGGGTAAAAAAAGAAAAAGGGCTAGATCAGCTAGGTTGGAAGAGAAAAACTGAACGCCCTTTGTCAGAAAATAGGGAAGGCGAGCGCGCCTAAACGAAGAAGAGGGAAGCTGCTCGTCAGATTGCTAGGGAACATAAAGAAAAAATAATGACTAACGAGAAAGAGTTGTATGCATTGTGTTTCAGGGAGGGAAGATAGGGGGGAGGGGAAACCTTCCTCAGGGGGAGGGGGGGAAAAGAGTAGATGAGGATACGTAGGCTGTTATGGTTTAAACAGGGGAAAAGGAAAATTTTCACGTTTCCGCCTTACTCTAGGAAGAGAGGAAGAGGTTTCTAGCACCCTCAGAGGAGGACAGGTTCCACCTGTTGTCTGTGCATTCGTCACTGGACAGGTCCCAAGGAGAAAAAGCGGTTTATGTCCTTTCCAAGGTAGTGGTTCAGTGAAGAAGGGGGAGCTGAAACCTCCGAGTGGAGAAAAAGAAGAGAGAAAGGATTTTTAATAACCGGAAGGAAAAGCCCGGAAGAAAGGGAAGGCGGGGGGAAATAGATTTCCTTTTATCTACTGTTTGTGTAAGGGAGGGAAAAGGATAAATCTTCTTCAAAAGCAAAGGACTTATCGCAGCGTATTCACGTCCCGAAAAGAAGAGAAAAAGCCAAGGCAAAGGCCACAGAAGGAAAGAAAAGGGGAAGAACCTCCTTTCAATACCCATGCAAGAAAGGAAGAAAGACCATCTTTCTCGAGAGGGGAGAAAGACGAAGAGAAAGAAGCAACAGGACACAGCATACTGAGAAGGGTAAGGGGAGAGGAACCTAATTTCTCATTGCTTTTTGGGGAGGGGAGTATTGCGCTCCGAAGTGAAGTAAGAAACCCTCTCTGACGATAGAGGAGATTTCAGAAACCCGAAACATAAAATCATAAGGAGGGAGAAAATTGCTAAATATCACTTCCTTACGAAAAAGAAGGGAAGGGGGCCAGTCTCTCGAACCCGGGGGACGAACGGGATCGAACCTGAAAGAGAAAAAGAAGTGAAAGCAGTCGACGATCAAGGGGCAGAAAAGGGTTTCATGCCGTCGAACAAAGAAAAGAAAAGGATGCTTTCCTAGCCGAAAAAAGGAGACGCAAAGTCATTCGCCCGGGAAGGAAGCGAGGGATCCGTCGTCTCATCGTAAAACTCAAGAGAAAGGAATTTGACTTCCGCGACCGGAAAGAGGAAGAAGAACCAACTTAGCTACAAATAGGGAGGAAGAAAAACGGCGACATTACGCGCCAGCGATGAAGATCGGGATAACGAAGAGTCCCCTAAGAAAGAACGAGAGAAAGGAAAAGGCCTTCCGTTTGATTCCGAAGGAGAAAGGTCCAAGGATCCGAGAAAGACTCCGCGTGGTAAATCCAGATGAATAGGGATCCATCCGCAGGTTTCCCGGGGGGGGGGGGGGGTTTCCCCGAAGACAGTGTTACGTACTGAAAAAAAGGAGAGGAAAAAAAAAAGGGGGAAGGGGAAAAAAAAAAGGCGCACCTTCTTTCAGGTACAGCAAAAGGCGTTTTTACAATGCCCGGAAGTGAAAAAAAACTCAGCGGGGGCGGGAAGAAAGTACTAGCGATGAAAAAAAGACCTCGATTTTCAAGAGAAAAAAGGAAGGACGTTTTTGTTGAGAGGAAGGATTGCTCCATTGCGGAGAGAAGAAAAAAACAAAGGGGGAGGAGGAGGAAAGAAGGAGAGGAGGGGAGAAGAAAAAGCTCATTTCTATTGTGCCTGAGAGGGGAGACCATTAAGTTGGAAGCCGTCTAGGGGAGAAGAGGAAAAAGGAGGGGGGGAACTGGCCTTGTCAAAAAAGGAAAAGGGGGAAAATTTTGCTTTTACGAAGACGGTGCCTAAAAAGGAACAACGTCCACTTTATTGGTCAGACGGGGGACAGGGGGGGGGAAACAAGGTAGCCTTAGGGGGAAGCGGGAGAAAAGATTAGGGGGCCTCCGCTCAAGGAGAAGGAGGGATCTCTTGTAAAAAAGGAGGAGACAAACTCGGAAAGAAGAGGACCCCGCCGCTGCAGGTTTCAAAAAGGAGGATGGAAAGTTTTCGTCTCTCGATCGAAGGGGAAGAGTGCTCTTATTTCTGCCGGAGGAAAAAAAGAAAAGGGAGTGTAGCTCATTTGGTGGAGCGCTGGGAGAGCTGGTAGGAAAAAAAAAAGGCCCCCACCATCCTTCTGTCGCTAGGGGGGGGGGGGGGAGGGAAGGCCTTATCCTAAAGGGCGAAGGAAGGAGGATGCGCGCTATCTTCGGAGGAAGAAAAAGAAAGTTCGCTCGAATTAGGAGAAAAACTTTGGGAAAGAAGAAGTTGTTATCGATCCTGCTTGAAGAGGGAAAAGGGCGTCGGTGTCTATCCGCGTCCCTGGATCAAAAAAAAAAATCGCTCTAACTGCAGCAGGGGGACGACGGAGGGAAGGGGGGAGCCCTTCTTCATCTAAAAGAAGAGGGGAGGAGGTTTTCTTACATCTTTAATAAGAAAAAGAGGTGGGAGGGGAAGGATCCGTCTTAGAGGCAGGAGAACCAGAAAAAAAAGGATCATTCTTTAATTTAAACAGAAAAAAAGAGGGGAGGGAAAATTGCTGTGAAGTTGCTTTCCCGTAAGAGCAAGAGGAAAGAAGGCTGGTCTTTCGAAAAATGAGAAAAAAGAGGGGAGATCAGTGTCTTAATGCATTCGGGAAGGGGGAAGGGGAGTATTCTATGAGAGGGGAAGAGCGATAATGCCTTGGGGAGCAGGGAGGGGAAAAAAGGAAAAGCGGATTTTCCAATGTTTACACAAGTGTGAGAGGGGAATCCTTATTCCTTCATGGGCTTTTGGACTGAAAAAAAGGGGGGGGAAGATCTGATAACATATGATGTTACAAGCGAACAAACGGGGGACTAGGAAAAATTTATGAAAGGAAAAATAAAGGGGAAGAGATATAGTGGTCGAGCGAAGGAGGATACCAGTGGAAAAAGAAGAAAAGGGCTTATATGTTTAAGCCCCGTAAGGGAGAAGAGAAGGAAGGCTGTACACTTTCAATCCTCTGAAAAAAAAAAGAAGGTACTCCTCAGCGACTCTATAGCAGAACAAAACAAGGAAGGGGGAGGGGGGTTAATACAAAAGGGGGGGAAGGAAAACCTAATTCCTAAAAGAAGTTCGTCCTTGGGGGACAGAAGGAAGTTGTATTGATGGGGAAAGGGGGAATCTACGAGCAATCCTTAAAGAGAGGAAGCGGGAAAAAAGGAAAGGTCAGTTTTCTTATTATACCCAATAGGATAAAATACTCCCATTTTCATTTTGGGGGGGGGAAAACCACTGGAGACCTAACGGTGGGAGGGAAGAAAAACTCTGCATGAACTTTGTCTAGGGGGGGACAGGAAAGGGCTGTTTCGCCTCTAAAGCAGAGGGAAGAGGAGGCCTGGTTTGTAGATCAATGGAGGGAAGGGGAACCGTCTAAACCACAACACAAAACAAAAAAGAGAAAAAGGAGTCCTGAGACACACGGTCTTTTTTCACGCAGTCGGGGGGGGAGGACAAAAAAAAAAAAGGCCTATTCTTTTCTATTGAAGTGGGGGGACCACAAACACCAGGATGGAGGAAGGAGAAGCGAAATAATTTAAAGAAGCGGAGCTCACTTGTCTAATAAGGAAGCGAGGAGGGAAAAAAGAGCCGAATCCTTGTGTGTCCAGAGGGGGGGAAGCGCTTTAGCGGATCGTAGGAAGAGGGCGAGGGAGACCCGTGATGCAGAGAAGAAAAAGAAAGTGCAATGCTGGACACTTAACGGTGGAGGGAAAAAGCCAGGTTTTCCTGTCTTACAGGGGGAAGGGTGAGAAGGTCCTAATTTGAGGGCCGAAAGGCGGAGAAAGGGAATAGGAGGGGGGGCCAAGTGGGTGGGGAAGATTGTCCGCGTTATTTAGTCTGAAAAAAGGGGCCCCCACCTCTACCTTCCCCAAACCGACACAGGAAGAAGGAGGAGGGATCTCCCCTATTCTGTAGGAACCTCGCACTGAGAGTAGGGGCAGAAAGGAGATCTCTCCGATAGAGGAAAATAGAGAGATCTCGTATTCAAAGGGGCTTAGGGGGAAAGGGGGGAAGGAAAAAGAAAAAAGGGGAATTCTCTACAGTCGCACCTTTTCTGTTTGGGGGGATAGGGGAGGGGAGGTAACCTCTTCGCGGCAAGAAATCCGGGAAAGAAAAAAAGGGGGGGCGTCACCACCCACGTCCCAAGATATTGAAAAAGAAAGATATTGCAGGGACCTTATTGACCGTCTAACCATAAAAGAGGAGGACTCATTAACCCTTGGCCTTTCGTCGAAAGGGGAAACAAGGGGGAGTAAGACTTCCAGCATTGGAACGGAACATGGGAAAGAAGAGGCAAAGAAAAAAAAACTTCTCACCCTACTGACTGACGCTCCGCTAAAGAAGAAGGACACAAACAAGGGCCTCCAGAAGATTCTGCTAGGGGGGGGGGGGGGCAAAAAAAACAGTCACCCTTATTTAGACAAGGAAACTTTCTTTAAGGGAAGAGAAAAAACAGAAGGGGGTGTTTGGGGAATAAAAAAGGACCCCACTTATCCCGAGGATACCTTAGGGGGGTAGGGAGGGGGGGGGGAAAAAGAACGCCTTCTTTCTCACCGCTTGTGGAAAAAAAGAGGGGGAGCCGGAGTTTGTTGGGTTTGGGACGGTAGGAAACAGAAAAAAAAAAAAAGGCTCGACCCCCCAAGGGCGCAAGGCAGAACTAAGAGAGAAGGAAAAGTTCCCCATTTTGATTGAGAAAGGAAAGAAAAGGTCTCCGATTCGGTTTGCACAAAAAAAGGGGGGACGGGGTCCTCCATTGGGTACAAAACGCTTGAAAAAAGGAAAGTTCTTGTCTAATCTACGAACTGAAAGAAGAGAGGAGGCTTCTCCTTCCGCCGATCGGAGATCGTCAGATTAATCTCTTTCAAGAGAAAAAAGACGTCACCAGGAACAAGAAGATGGGGAAAAGGTCATTTCACTCCCTCGTCCGGGGAAAAGGGAAAGCACGGTACTTTGTTCGCCAAAAAAGGGAGAGGAGGATTACTTAGAGGGGGGGGGGTCCCCCCTGTTTCAGATAGGGCACGGAAAAAAAATAAGAAAAAGGACCTCGTACGTGCGAAAGGAAGGGAAAGGCTTTCCTGACAGTTCAAGGGGTCGGGAGCACTGGGGAAGAGTCCGCTTCGCTCAAAAAGCAGGAGCGAGTCTCGGTTGTGTAACCAGGTCCTCAATGGGGAAAGAAAGGAAAACCTCCTATTTTATTCAGAGGGAGGTTTATAACCTGAAGTCACACAAGCCTGCGGAGAAAAGGGGAAAACAAAAAGGGGGGGGAAACTTAGAGTTCCGGTTATCGAAGGTGGTGTGACCATAGGAAAATAAAAAAGGGAAAGAACCCCCCCAAAAAAAAAAAAAAATCGAAAAAGAGAGCGTAGCACTTCTTAAGACCTCGAGAATCCACCGAATTCCTTAAACACTGTTGAAGAGGGGAGGGAAAAAATGCCACTCGGCGTGGACCATTGGAAAAAAGAAAAGAAGAGGGAAACCTCACCTTCCTCTGCTTTCAGGAAAAAAAAAGAGCACGCCATTTTTCCGGGGGGTTAAATTCCGTGCTCATTGCGGGGGAAAGGGGAGGTGCTCGCCGCACAGAGAAAGAAACCGAAGCAGATCTCTTCTTCACTATTTTCATACAAAAAAAGAATCTCTTCGATGCAGAAAACAAGGTAAGAACGTCCTGACGAGCTCTAGTAAGGAAAGGGAGAAGAGAGGCTAAACCCGTCTGGGGTTCCAGAAAAAAGAAAGGAAAAAGAAAAAGCGCTCTCCCCAACTTATCAGAAGGGGGGGGGGGGGGGGAAGCAGAAGGGAAAAAAGGAAAAAGAGCGAAATTCTTCTTGGGACCGAAACTCACGAAGGGGGAGGAAAGCAAAAGGAGTCGTGCTCCGGCGCGGCAGCAAAAAAAGAGAGGAGGACATAATTCGTTTTGTCGCTGGGGGGGGAAGAAGTACCCGACTCTCCACTCTTATCGGCGCGGGGCTCTACAAAAGGGGAAAGAGAAAGGCCAAATTACTCGCACGATCTATTAAGGGAGGGGAGAGACGCCCCCTAGCGGGAGAGAAAAAAGAAGAGAAAAGAAAGACTCTGGGTAAGGGAAAGGGGAAAGGTTTGATGCCCTGAAAAATGGGGGGGGAAAGGCTAACCGGAGTTCTGCCCTCTGAAAGAAGGTGACCAGCCGCATTTTCCCCTAAGAGAAATTGTTACTACTTGGAAAAAAGTCGAGGGACAGTGGCCAAAAAGAAGGAGGGGTTAATCTCACCTTCTTCAGGTAAAAAAAGAAAATGTGTGACGGTCTGTGTGGAAAAAAACGGTATTCTCACCGATAAGGAGGAGCGGGAAAAGGGGAGGGGGTCCACTTCATGGCTAAAAAGAAAAGAAAAATGGACTTTTTTGGGAAGATTTGAAGATGGAGAAGTTCAAAATATAGAGAAAAGGGGGGAGGATGAAAAGAGAAGAGTGAACAATGGAGAATGAAGGGAAGAGAAGTTCTTATTGGGCTCTGAAAAAAGGGGGGGGGAAATCCGAAGGGCAGCAGATCAGCACGAGGCCGGGAGAAGGGGAAGGGCCTTTACCCCATACTGAAGAAAGGTGGGAAAAAGGCTAACCTCAGTGAGGTCAGAAAAGGGGAAGGGGAGGGGAGGCTACCTTTGGTAAGTCGTAAAAAAGGAGGGTAACCTTTCTGCTGGAGAGGAAGGGGAAGAAGGGATGATTCACTCAAATTAAAAAAAGAGGGTAGAGAAGGGGGAAACATCATTCATTTCGGCTCAAACAGGAAGTGGCGGACCCACGCCGGAGGAGTTTCTCGGACAGTGAGGGGAAAAAAGAGACGTTGCGTCTCCGAGCTCAGCGTGAGAAGGGGACGTAGAAAAAAAAATGTAGCTCAGTTTTGTTAGAGCGAAAAAGGGAAGAAAGAGTTCTGAGTCAAATCGGAAAAAAGGAGGGAGCTCTTTGGGAGGGGGGAGAAGACGAACCTGTATCCCTATGTCTAATGGAGATTGAAGAAAAAGGGATCTTCAATCCATCTTTCTCTCCTACTTGGGAAGGAAATAAGTGCCATATCTCAGTTTTTATAGAAGGGAGGCAAAGAAGGAGTTCTTAGGGGAAAAGAAGGCTCAACCAGCCTTTTCGCCACTAAGACCGAGGGGGGTTTCAAAAAAAAAAAAAAGAAGCCCTTTCTGAGGAGTAGGGGTCCTTACACGTTAATAATAGTAGATCAGAGGGGGGAGGGAAAGGAAAAATCCCTTTCGGAAATCAATAAAACTCAATTCGAGGAATGAGGAACCGAAGAGAAAAAAATTGTCTTCCTTTTGCTTGACAAAAAGAGGGTACTATCTCGAAGAAAGGTGAAGAAGAAATCATAAGACCACCCGTATTTGAATGGGGGGGGGAAGAGTCAAGTGTCTTAATTTCATGCGTATTCCTAGGAGGGATAGAAAAAAAAAATAATCCTTTTATTTCTTCTAATAAGACAGGGAAGGTAAACCCACCTTCGTAAACCTGAAAAGAGGAAGTTTGGGGGGAATCAGTAATTACAGGGAAGGAGGGAGGGGAAAAAACGGTTAATCAAAAAATGTTATGAGACGTCGAATAAAGGGGAAAAAACGAAAAAAAAAGTTTATGAAAGTGACATCAACAAGGGGGGAAAGAGAAAATTACTAGGCCAGTGACGAATGCAAAAGGGAAGAAATCATTCCTTAGAGGGGGGGGAAGTAGGCGAGCATTCGTCCTCTCTTATGCGGGACATGCAAAAAAACGGGGAAAGGCGACCGTATATCTAAAATTACCCTTTAGTTAAAGAAGGACAAAGGAAGGGTTAATTTAAATAGAAATGAAAAAGGGCCTACACCTACGGAGAAAGAAAAGTGGAGGGGAGGGGGGTTTTGTACTTCTGAAGGGGGGGAAAAAGAAGATCCTTAATCTACGAGTCAATCTTAACAAAGGGGAGGAGGGGACATCTCAATCGAGTCTGAAGGACAGTTCGTCGGATTAGACAAAGAAAAAGAGAGAAAGGGGGTCAGGTTGATTTTTTGACCAAACTGAAAAAGGGGTCTGTTGGGAAGGAAAGGTCTAGGGTGAAGGTCAATCAACGAAGGGAGACGCGAAGCTATTTGTTAGGGATCGCCTCGGAGGGGGGGGGAAGGCAGGATGGGCACTAGGGGGACAACGGAGAAAAAAAAGAGAATACCAGATTACGTCCGGAATCCACGGGGGGGGGGGAGAAAGGAAAAGGGACCTACATCTACGTCCCCTAATTCGGGAAAGGGGGGGGGGGGGGGGGAATCCAAAACACAAGGGGGAGATACGAAAGAAAGGGAAGAGTAACAGCTCACTTGTGTAAAAATAGGCCGGAAAGGTCTCAATCACTAGCCGAATCTTAGGAGAGGAGGAGTTTGATACCTTTAGCGGGCAGGAAGATCAAGGAAGAAACTTGAGTTCTCCTGAAAAGAAAACTGGCCTAGTAACGACAAACTTGGGAACACAGAGAAGGGGGTAGAGAAAAAAAAAAAAGGGGGGATCTTCGCATTTTTAGCCTGTCCGAAGAAAAGGAGGGGAAAATCTATGGCACCACGGAAATATTCAAGGGAAAGTGGTGGTTGACGAAAAAAAGGTTGTCCGCGGTTATGTGCTGAGAGGAAGGAGGTGAAAAAAAAGAACACAGTTGACTGGTAAGATACCAAGGCGAAAGAATGGAGCAATTTTACCTCCGTCTTCGGATAAGGAAGGAAAAAAAAAAGGAGGAAAGGGAAGAGAGAGTCTCAAGGAGAAAGGGAGGGGGTAATTGCCGATTTCCTCGAGAGTGCAAGCAGAAGGGGAAAGGAGAAAAAAAAGGTGGGGTTCTATTTCTGAACCGGGAAAAAAAAAGCCAATACCGCGGACAAAGGGGAAAAAAGACGGAAAAAAAAAAACCCCTGGCCCACGAAGAGGAGGAAACAGGAACTTGACCGGCCTCACCTTGAGACCAAAAAGCGCAGAGGGAAAGTCGGCTACATTCCCGAAAAAAAAAAAGGTCCTTTCACACTGGTGTGGAGAAAAAATCGGCCAGCATTCGCAATGAAGGAGAGAAAAAAGCACGGTCTCCCCTGTCAAAAAAAAAGGGGGAAGGGGGGCTCAAGAAAATCTTTCCACCCCTAAGCTTAAAGGGAAAAGGAACGAAAAGGCAAGGATTTAGAGGCGGGGGGGGACTCTCCATCCACCTCCTTGTTGTTTTGGGGGGGGACACCACATCACGGGAAAAGGAAGAAGGGCCTAGCTGTAGTTCATGTTTTTGGTGTTCCCAGAAAAGGGAGTAGAAGAAAGAAAAAAAAAAAGACAGTACCTTGGGTATCGGGGTTGGGGGAAAAAGAGTCCCCCTATGCACAGACCTCTCTAAAAAAACAAAGGGGGGTAAGAGAAAGGGCTTTCGCGGAGAAGGGAAATTTGATTTGACCTTTCGCCCGAAAAGGATCAGGGAGGCTTTTTCAACATACACCGGGGTAAGGGGAATGGTGGGTTACCAAAAAAAGAAAAAAAGGATAGATCACTAGTTCCGGTTCTAATCCGACGAAAGGGGAAAGACGCTTTCTGCTGCGCATCCGCAGGAGGGGAAAAGAGGGAGCTTCAGAGGGAAGAAGGGGAAAAAAAGAATACAAAAGGTACGACTGACACCATTACGAAAAAGAAGGGGAGGGTTGAGGAAAGGAAGGGGGAAAAAACTCGCCCCTCGTCGGTGCTTTTCAAAAGGGGGAAGAAGGAGGGTTCTCTATCTGTCGAGGAAGGAGGAAGGGGGGGGGTGGGAAAAAAGGTCATAAAAGGATTGGGAGGGTAAAGGAAAGCACTTACTTCGAGGACGGGAGAAGTCGTTAAAAGGGGAAAAAGGGAAGACAGGTTTCCGGTTGTCTTGCATTCGAAAAAGAAAAGGGAGAGAGCCACTACTAGGCTGTCCGTATCGGTGGGGGGAAAGGGAAGCCAAGGGTACTGGATATTTGGGAGTCCCTGGGGGGGATGGAAACTCCTATTTTATGAAGAGAGGCATACCGAAAGAAGGGGGTGATCACCTTAATTTCCAAATCCCTGCGGAAGAAAAACAAGTTTCATAACCTTGAGTTCCGGGTAAGGGGGGACAAAAAGGAGGAAATCCCGAGGATCAAGGCGAGGGAGGCAGGGAGAAAGCGTAGCACTTCAAGTCGAGCAAAAAGGGGCAGCAAAAAGAGAGGGAGAGCCTCTCATTATCCAATACCATGAAAAAAAGGAAGGAAGGGATTATAAAGACAGCGTTGCTTAGGAGGGTCGGACCGAGAAGAGAGAAAGCAACCATTACTACAATCATCCACTCTCAGGGGAAAGGGAAAGTGTGAAAAAAAAGGTGCGTTTGTGCTTGAGATTGCCGAAAAATTTCATCCCGCCAACGCTAAAAAAGAGAGAGCTTCACGATGTCAGACAACCCGAAAGGAAAAGAAGGAACAAAAAGGCGAAAACATATCACTTCCGGACTGGCCGGGGAAGGGGGTGGAAAAAAAGACCCCTTCTGTAGCCAGAACGGGAAAAAAAGAAGAATGCGTTCAAAGCACAGAGCAAAAAAAGGAGAGAGTGGCACAAGGGGAGGAATCAGTCGGAGCGAAAGAAGTTTCCGAAAGAGCCAAAAAGAGACCCTTCGTTCTCCTGCGCGCAGCCTTAAGGAAGAGGCTTTTTGTCCTGTGAAGAAGGGAAAAGGAAAAAAAGAATCAAAAGGTCAAGCGCGCGCGGGCGAAACTGGAGAAATTGAAGAGAAGCGCACGATCGATTAATCTCGAAACAACCTTCTCTGGCTCCGTACATAAGAAATAAGAACGGAGGGGTCCCTCCAAATGGAGGGGGGGAAAAGAAAAATGCCCTTATTTTTCCAAGAGGAGCTACCGCGTGATGCGAGGGAGAGCCGAGAAGGAAGTTAGCCAGACGAAGGGGAAAGGAAGACTTGTTACTACTGCAAAACTAAAGGAAGGGCCTAAAAAGAAAGGACTTTCTTGTTATCGTCCCGTTCTTCATGAAAACCTCCCATGGTTGTGAGTGCGGTTGGAGAAAGGAGAGGTAGTTCACCTCCTCGGGGGGTGGAAGAAGAGGAGGTATGGTCAACTTCATAAGAGAGTTTGCTAGCCAATCCTAACATGAGACTGGGGGGGGGATTTGCGCAATGATTCTAGGGGGC
>Ga0179593_1568147_pt1 | contig 11960 bp, 11 predicted proteins | sample CZODoug2_1_08_16_FD_185931 | JGI IMG/M metagenome (GOLD analysis project Ga0179593, IMG submission 185931) | Vadose zone soil fungal communities from Angelo Coast Range Reserve, California, USA - CZODoug2_1_08_16fungal (PacBio error correction) | ecosystem: Environmental > Terrestrial > Soil >...
GTGAAGGAATGGGAAAGCTCCGTTGGAGGCTGGTGCACGCGCTAAGGCACCTTGATTTGACTGACATCTGAAAGAAATCACTTAAAGGCAGGAAGAGGAAAAGAAATGTCCTAATTAACTATTTCAAAAGGTCGAAAAAAAAAGCACGATCCGACGGGAGAACAAGAAGGAAACGCAATTTATCGGAGGAGGGGGGGGGGGCCGTGTTTGCGGAGTTCGCGGCTTTCGAGGGGCCCTAGACTGTGAAGAGGGAGAGTAAAGCTCGTGCTGGGTCCAGTATTTTGAGGGAGTTGCCAACTTCCTGGGGAAGCTTGCCTGCTCTTTCCGCCTAGACGAGCGAGGGGGAGGGAACTAGATCCGATAGTATTTTCAAAAGAACGCACGTGTAGACGCCCTGAGAATGAAAACGCCCCCTTGTTTTCTGAAGGAAAAGCCGAGGGAGGTTACGGGGAGCATCATTGGGTGAAGGGATACATTCAATGTGTTGCAAAGGGAATTTAGGTTGCAAAAAAACGGTGGGGTCGGAAACCAAACATAAAATGGAAACCGTCTTGAGTCAATCGAAAGGCCAGCACGACTATACATTTTCACAGAAAAGAACACGAAGGAAAAGCTAGCCGGGGACGGTATCGGGCAAAAGTCCCTTATACCAGTTCGGAGACTTGTTTTCGTACCAGGAAAACGGATCAGTCGGGATGGCGAGGGAGGGCGTCTTGGCTCGAGGGAGTTTGCGCACGTCAGTCCAGAAAGCGGGCAGAAATAAATTGAGGGAATGTTCCACAGACAACGGGGGGCCTGACCGGAGACGGTTCACGGGACCCGGCCTCAGTTTAGGTCGGGGGTTACGTCCTTGTAGGCAGTTTCCAAAATGGGGGAAGCGAACGCAGATTCATGTCAACCCCCTTGTGCCAGCCCTAATGCGGAATCAAGAGGTGGGGGACCCATGCTCAAAGCTCGGGTGCTGGCGGCGGCTTCGTCGTAGTGCTGAAAAAGAGAAATTATCGTTTTGGAAAACCGGAGTTATAAAGGCGCCGAATTTCAGGAGCAGGGCCGTCCCTCGGAGTAGATGGCCCGAAACCGCCGAGTCCGGGTGAAACCGGGCGTTGTAGTAGTGGGGGCGGGGGAGAGGGCGTTAACGCAGTAAAAGTGGGGTGGGTCACTGATAGACTTTGTTTAACCAGGGTTATGAATTACCTGGACTTGAAATTTCATCCCAAGATAACCAGAGGGACATACGGTGAACGTAGTGAGTGCTGATATCGAGTACAGCGGCCCAAAGGACCGGGAGGTTCATCGCCATAACGAGCTTCAAAAAAACCCGCAAGGAGGCCGGTGTGAAAATGATGTTGCACCGGGAGGGGAAAAAGGTTATGCGAACAACTGGCTCAAAACAAAACAGAGGCCCGAGCGACCTGACAGCAGGTTTTGCGGAGCCAAATAGTCCGTATTCCTACGGGTAAGGCGTTCCCAGTCAGCTCCCGAAAAGCAACCGAACGACCCGCGACGCCCTTGGGGGGAAAATGCCGATGATGCCAATCAAAAAGGGAAAGAGGCAAAAAACATCTGCCCCTAAATCACGCATAAGAAAGGCAGGTCCCCTGGCAAAAAATAGCCGGTGTATGCTCTTTGGGGGCAGGGCATGCGCAGACCCACTTCCCAGATAAAGTTTCAGAAGGGGCATTATACGCTTCCCTCGTAAAGGGTCGGGCGCAATTTATCGCCCAAAGCCGGCGGGAGGCGTCGGAAGGAGGGCATGGGCCGCTTTCGGAGGAGACTGCTTCCTTCGAAGGTCTTGGAGCTTCGACAAGTGGGAAGACGTCCAAAAAAAAATTCGAGTCAATGAACACCATCAGCCAAAAAAGGATCTCGTCCTGGAAGTAAAAAGAAAAAAAAAAAAAAAAAGCAAGTATTGCACCAGAAAAAGGGGGAAGGGGAGCGCTGATCGATAGAGTACAGAACCGTCTACAATACAAAGCCGAGCCATATCAAAGATGGGAACAGGGGGGGGGGAACTTGTTCAAAACACACCAGGGGGTTCGAGTCCGTGCGCAGTGGACATAAAATTATTTCACGACCAGGTGGGGAAGCCCAAAAGTTTAGACTAGAACGTCGCGCGAAGGGATCAGTGTCGTCATCTATGAATGTCAACAAACGCGCCACGGGGGGCGGAATCAACCACCCCAGCAATGTAAAAAAGGGCATGTTGCTTGAAAAGGGGTCTATCAGCTCCTCCCTTTTGGAACGCAAGTTGACGCGAAAACTCTTTCCCGAAGGTAGGGGAAGGATCTAGGACATGCCGAGCAAACCAAGAACTTTGCGTATTTGCCAGTTCAGATTCATAATTCGCGCACAGGGTAAAAAAGGGGTGTGCCCTTCGACCTCAAGGGGGGGCAAGTTGGGCCTTGGTCAATGCGTGAGTCGTGGGCGCGGTGCGAAGGGTGTCGTTGGCGGCCGGTGACGCCGGGAAGTGCACCGGGTGGCGTGTCGGACAAAGCCCGAGGACAAAGACTCGGCCATCAATGACCCCAAAGGAGCTTTTCCCTGGGTGGCGGCTAGGCAATGCTTGTCCGAGGGTGGCCAAACTTCAAAAACGGATTATCTTTTGCAGAGTAAACCTTGGAGCGGCCTACTCAAGGGGGGCAAATATGAACGCACGAGAGGGAGACTTTTTCCTCACGGCTCGGAGCAATGGCGGAAGGTTCGTAGCCCCTGTCCAAAGGGGGACCGTCACAAATCCCGGCCCGCAAAGAACAGAGGGCACTCCGTTGAACGAAATCGAAGCGGCGCTGCAGTGAAATCCAAAAAACCAGGGGGAACAACAACAGCGCCAACCACAGCAGGGGAGGCAGGGGCCCTAGCATGTGAATCAAAAAAGGAGACGCTTCGATTTAAGAGCCTAAGAAACTTAAAGCCGCTAAAAGCGCAGGGGAGGCTTCCGTGGCAAAAACGTCCACGAAAAAAAAGAAGAAAAAAACAGACGGGTGGGGGTGTCAACTTGATTGTGTGGGAAACGATGTGGGGCCATTTAACCATGCGAAGATCAGCCTGGCAGAACGGCGGGAAAAAGGGGGGGCATCAGATCGGTAATGTGCCTGGGAGGCCGTCATCAAAAAAAAGAGATTGCGGGAAGCCGGCAACGGAGTGTATTGCCAAGAAGGTTGTGGTCTAGGAAAAAAACTACCCTGAATCGGCTGCCGGGGAAACGTATGGGGATTTTCTCAAAATGGGGTCATGGGAGAGGGGCCTCCGACGAGGAAACCGTTACTGCAGAAGCGTTTGGCGATGGCGAGAATCCGGGATGCGCGCCCCCGGCCGCTCGGGGCAGGGGAAAGAGGAAAGAGGAAAAAGAGACGTTGCCTTCTCGGTTTGGGTCGGGTGCAAAAAAGGAACGGCGCCTCCGCGTCCGAAAGGGGCGAACGCTCTCGGGGCCCTGCGCCTGCTGACCTTGATGAAGGAAGGGAAGGGATGTCGCCAAAAAAGGGCCTAACATCAACTTATAATTACGGTGTTGGGGGGGACACGCGCCGAAATACAAAGGCTTGAAATAAGACCACACGAGAGGGGAAGATTGCCAGAGCCCCTGGAGGGGGCGGTGCCCGGCTATAAATGGCAGGCGTTGGAAGGGGCATTCCGTTTGGGCCGTGCACCATGAACAGGGCACGCCCGGCAATCCCTGAACAACATCACCGCCTGCGGGACAGACAAAGAGATGACTCAACAACAACACACACGGTAGCCATAGGGGGGAAGAGATTTGTCTGGACACCCCACGGGTTTGAGTCAAAGCATCAGTTGTTATTTAACCGAGTCCCAGGAATTGGGAGGAAAAAGGAGTTGCATGTACAGGATTGGCAACTCGCCTAGCCCCTACATCATTACTGTGAAAAATAGTGGTAACGAAAAACCAATCATGCCTCTAAGAGTGGGGAATCGGTGCCCCCGTTGCCGGGTTGCAAACACTAAAGGGGCCCGGGTGGGGGGGGGGCGGGATTCCAGGGAAAGTAAGTTTGACTACAGCGGATGACCACTGAAAAAAGGGGGGGAAGCAATCACATCTTCACCAAGACAAGGCCACGAGCGGGTTCGGCGTGATCAATCAACTGGGAAACAACATTGGGGAAGGAGAACGATTCAGCTTCTTTGTCAACTTTCTTTCTCTCAACACTGACAGAAAAGATCGAGAGGAGGGAAACAATCGCTCCCAACAATCGGCAAAGGGGGCCTGGTCGAATCAATCCAACCCCGAGATCGGGGAGGTAGCAAAAACGAACCCTCAAAAGTTAACAGAAGTACGGTGCAAGGATGCAAAAAAAAGTTCGGCCCATCGCGCGACTGGGTCCGGGCACCGCGGCGAGGGACGGACTCACCGAAAAAAGAAGGGAACAAAATACGGGAACGAGACGCTATAGCGGCAAAAAAAAACGACATCCGCTCAGGGAAGCAAAAAAAAACGCGCGAAACCCACATCACCGTAAAAGGGAAGTCGTACGGAAGGCAGGGGAAACATAACACTCCGGGCGCGCCGGACCGGCTTAGCTATCAACCGGGCGGCCGCGGAACTCAGGCCGACGACGGGCCGAAAAAAAAAAAGAAAGCGCTAGGACGCTTGAAGAAAAAACGACTGCTGAGAAAACGTCCAGAAAAAAAAAGCCGTGACGTATCACTGCTACGCGGAGAAAAAGCGATGCCTGACAACGAAAGCACCAGGGGGTGCAAGGGCGTTAAAAAGACGGATGCTAAGATCACTAAACAGGGGGGGGGGGGGGATAGACAATCAAGTGGAGTCACGATCGGGTTTGCCGTCCGGCTGATAAAGGAACAAAGGCGAGTTTTTACCGGAGGGGAGAAAGGCTTTCAGGTTTTTTGGACGGGACGAGGGGGAGTCTCGATCCAACAGAAACACGACGACCGGAATGGCTTTCGGTGGGCAGGAGGCCAACGGCGGGGGAAAGTCGGCGGGGGGGGCCGGCGAGTTTCTGCCGAGGATGTCCACCGCGCGATGACCTAAAAATTGCAAACACAGGGGAGGGGGTTGTGAATTTTCCGTACCGGGGAGGTTCGAATGGGGAATGCCCACAGACCGTCATCCAAAGCGTAACTGCTCAACAAACAACGGCGAAAGGGATTTGTGACGTAACCTATGAACAAAAGAAGGGGGAACGACACGAAAACGGAATAGCGGCCGGAGAGAAAAGTGAAAACCCGATCGGCGGCCGCAACACGCTCCCGCGGAAACATCATTTCGAGGAGGGGTCAAATATGTTTGTGTTTGGGGACCAAAAAGGGGGAAGGGTGGAGAAGCGAACATATATCCTGGGGGGGGGGTCCGAAAAGCCCGATCTCCAAAAAATCCTGCAAAAAGAATAAACCGCGGAGGGGAAAAAACGTATGTAAAACACGAAGGAGGATTCAACCCACTGACTGGACCCTCGGGAAAGCAGCGGAAGGAACGGTGCAGTCGGCGCCAGGTTCGGACCACTGGCAAGTTGCGGAACATCTCTCTGGGAATGGTTCCCTGTAAAAATCGAATTCGACGACGAAAAACGCCAAGCGCCGGCCGCCTTTCCGAAAGAAGATTATCCCAAAAAAACATTGGGGGGGAGATCCCCGGGCACGGGGGGACATCCTATGGAAGCATCTCTCTAGTGGGCCGTTTGTCTGCACGGACAAAAATCGGGGAGACAAACGGAGTAATGACGGCAAAAAAGTCCTTTCCACAAGAGTTCCGGCCACCGCTCTAACACAAAAAAAAAAAGATAGAAAATGTATTCGACATGGCCGACGAAATGAGAAGGAAGTGCCGCAAAAGAACTCAAAGAACACGGAAAAAGGGAGGAAAAGCCGGGCGGCGGATTCGGTCTAAAGAAGAACTAAAACTGCCGGACTCGTGTGCCGGGGAATAGAACCTGCGCAAGGGAAAAAAAAAAGGAGGAATGCGACATCCGGGTTCACACTGTTCGAGGGAAGGGTGTTACACTCGCATGAATCGAAACTCTCAAAGAGGGGCGGAAAAGGGCCTTGGGGGGGGGGTCGGGGGTGATGATTCGCGCTTGCAAGACCCCCGCAACGGCAGGGAACCCAGCGGAGGACAGGGGGAGTCATAGACATGCCCCTCTAGAATGAGCGGAAACACACATTCAAAAAGAACGAGACAGCACTGGGAAGAAGTGGGGGGACAGTCTAAAAACAGGGGAGGTCTGGGGGGTGTCGGCTGTTATAATGGCGGAAGTAAGGTGAAATTCTTGCAATAATAGCGGCGGCGATAAGACAAAGGTGGCCGCACGTAAACGGAATTTCTGTGAGGGGTCGCGGCTGGATTAGATCGCGCCGATTACCACGGCAAACGAATAAATAGAGAAGCATTGGGTGTGAACAAGCTTCTTCTTTGGAAAATGTGTTTTGGACGCGGAGCGAGGGGGAAACCGTGATCCCCGTGCAGAAAACTTTCGGTTAGGATCACCCAAAAAGGAAGAAGACGGTTTCGAACCAAAAGACGACGGGAATTTTTGAGTCACCATCGATCAGCCCGTTAAAAGCGCCGAGCGCCCTCGCTGTCACAGAATGCCATAAGTAGACGGGTATAAGGGAGCGCAGGAACGCCCTCAAAGAAGTGACACATCTTCGAGGGTGCCAACAGCCAAAATGGGCTGGGGGGGATCAGTGATCGGAAGGTGCCTAGCGCGAAGAATGCAGACGTACAGGCCCAGCCCGAAGCCCCCTTTTTTCCCCGAAACGTCGCGGCGAAGGGACGGGGCCAGAAGTAAATTCCGCGTTGATCGGTGAGAAGAGCGCGGCGTTGACTTCCTGACGTGGGAGGAAAGCGGCCCAAGGCCCGGATGGGCGACGCTGTAAGAAACGACGAAAGTGCGGACGCGGCCCTGAGCCGGAAATAAATCAATGGCGGAGGAGCTTGCCCATCCCGATAAAGGTACCGGATCCGTCAAAAATCTCAAAAGGCTTAAAAACGAGGAAGGGCAAGGGAAAGGAAAAGAAGAGAGAGATCCATTTCCCTGACCGTGGGGGGGCTAACGGGGGGGGGGGGGGGGGAGGGCGAATGCAGCAATGACTAGCTCCCGGGCACAAATAACCGGCTATTGGACGGGACAGGCCCGCCCAACCGCTAAAATGCCTTTTCCGGAAAAAGCGAGCAAGAGGAACTTTTGGATAAAACAAGGCAAGAGGGTTTGCGGCTATACTGGCTGTCGCTTGAAAAGTAAGCCATTCAAAAAAACGGCAGACAGGCGCGCATGGTGTCGTTTACAAAAAAAATCTGTAGGAAAACGAATTGCCAAGTCCGCTGTGTGCAGTTTCGGGGGACGCACGATCGACAACCTACGATGCGATGCCGAAGGGGTTCCTCCGCAAGCACCGCCCCGTTAATCGGGGTGGTCGGCGGGGAGCCGGGCGAAAAGGAGGGCCGGCCAATCCTATGAAGAGAAACGGGTCGCAGGGCCCGACCTACTTCGGGGACTCCACGGGCGAGGGGCCTGTGGAAAAATGGGAACGGTTGAAAAAACAAACGGCGGTCCGCGGGGGTTTTGCTGGGGTCGCAGAATTAAAAACGCGGGGGCTGTCGAGCGAGAATAACGACGCAGAAGAAACGACATCGTGCTCGGAGGTCCTCCGACTCGGCCTCCGAAAAAAGGTACGTGCGCCCTCTGAAGTAATACCCCAAAAAAAGGGGTATCCTCAACAGGGGTCCCTATCAGACTTACACAACAACGTAACCACCGCCGGGAATCGGTGGGGGGGGCCGGGGGGGATTTAAAAAGGGGTCGCCAAGGATGGGAAGGACATAACCAGCTGGAACTACTTGGCTGGGTTCGGTAGCAAATCGCTGTAGCCTGACACTTAAAAAAGCACGGCCAGTCATTTCAGGGCTATTGTGGTTCCAACTAAAACGCCTGGGACAAAGAAAAACAAAAGGACACCCAAAGAAAAACAGGTAAAGCGCTAGAAGATCTACCTTATCTGAAACAACCGAGGACAATAAAAATGACGCAAAAACGGGGGGCTCAGAATTTTAGGCCGGAGAGGTCCAGGTGGTTCTAGGCCATAGGGGCGGGGGAGGACCACAAGATAAACAAAGATGGGGGGACTAATTCCGGCGGTCGAGACTAACTTGCACGAAAAGATCATAGTGAAATGGAAAAAAAGGAACGACGAAGCAAAAAAAAAAAGGGGGACGCGGGGACTTGAGCGCCCGCCCTAGACGAAGATGAAATCAGCAAATAGGCGTGGCGGCGGGCGTGTCTGAACGCAAGCTCGACCAGAGCGGGAGACTGCGGACTAAATAAAAAAAAGAACCTCGTAAACCCAATGTGTGACAACCGGCCAACCGTCTCAAAGGCGACTGTAAAGGGGGGATGTTCACTTCGAACAAAATGGACGACGTCGTGTGCCAACGAGACCTCGACAAGAGACGGCCGTCTTCAAGCTCCTCTGACAGGGACCTTCCGAAAACGCGAAACTCTACCGGCATCAAAAAGGTGAAGGGGATGGACCTGTACCGTTGGGGGGGGGTACGCGACCTTGCAAGTCGTGTGGGGGGAGGGAAGAGGGAGGGTAAGGGCCCGCCCCAGGGGGGTGTGCGCGCATAACGGTTTACAAGCCGTGTTCGAAAAAGGGAATGAGGGAAAAATGAAACAAAAAAATGGCCTTTCGTGAACACACCAGGACGAACCGACAGACGTCTGGAGGGGTTTTTATTATGGTGTCCGGCAAACCGTTGAGTACTGGGGGAGAAAAAAGTAAAGAAACATGCACACGCCAAAACTTGATACACAATGATATGATCCCCCTCAGAGCTTTTTGGTGTGCGGTGGGAAAAGAAAGGGAAAACAAGGGCGTTTACTCGCGGCAGGAGCCCGTGCGGGCTCATAATCCCAAACGCGCACTAGATCCTAGTTTCGGACGCACAAGAGGTCGAAGGCAGGGGGGGAGTCAGGGAAGAAAAGGGGCAAAATGGCATCAAAAATCGCTCTGGGTACTTTTAAGTCCCGGTGGGGGGGGAAACCGACCGGGAATCGAGGTGGGAGGCAAACAATCAAACTTGATGGGATCAAAAAATTCTCACAGCTACCACAAAAAAGAAAGACCGCGAAAAGGGTCAAGACAACGGTGAAAAAAAGTAATCAGCGACAATCATAGAGGGACTAACTTGGTTCAGGGATATGATCGTGACGACCCAAGTGGGGGTGGGGGGAGGGTTAACTAAGAAAAACGGAACAGGGGACAGAGAGTTGTTACAGATCAACGAAAAAAAACGCGTTCAGATGAGGCGTGGGCTGTGTACTGTCTGAGTACAGAAGAAGCGGGGCGTTGCCAGCGGTCTGGGGAATTTAATTTTCAACGAAGAGGGGGCGTGTTGCAAAGCATAGCTCTCCTCAGACAACGGATCGACCGAGAGAGAAAAAAAAGAGGGGGGAGGGTAATCCACGTAATCGAACGGATGTTGCACGCGCGAGGGACCAAGCCACCTTGGAATTGACGGGCATAAACGGAAGGCTTCCAATGAAAGTATGCCAAACAGCCGATAAGGGCGGTTAGGAAAAAGGGGAAGAAGTTTGGTCGTAACGGAACGAACCCTTACCGATTGCGCGAAATGGCCGCGGGGGGCAAGCTTCCAACCCTTTTAAAAGGCGTTGGGACAGAGAAAAGTGATCGTCGCTCGGGCCGAAAAGCGGAAGGAAGTAGTTTTGTCGGGACCGCTTTGCCAAACTTCCGGTGCATGGGCCTGCTCTTTTTCACGAGCGGGGGCGCGCGAACTAGATTCAAAAACGGGAGGGGTTCCCAGAACAAGGTGTGGATATGAGCCGCACGGGAGACGCCAGGCCGCCCGAAACGCCCTTGTTTTTTCGTAAGACAGCCCTCAGGTTTTAACGGATCAATCATTGGGGGAAGCCAAGGTGTTGCATGTTTATAGGTCTTGCCAAAAAAGGACGAACCTCCACGGTTCGCGCACAAGCCACACGCCGGCGTGACCGGGCGTATTGAGAAGCCAGCCAATGCCCTCTCAATGGGGTGTCCGCATCGGAAGGGCCACAGCGGCAGGTACCAAAAAGGGGATCCGGCCCTTACGCCCATCACCCAAACAAGGGTCAGAACGGAACTTGTTCGTCCAGCGGGGAAAATCCTCGAGGGGAAACGGATTTGGGTGAGGAAGAAGTAGCTCGAAGGGAAGCCCACGCGGGGAGGGCAGTGGCCCGTCGTGTGGAAACAAGAACATCTCTCAAACAGGAATCGGCTCTCGGGGGGACAACATCCCGACGCGGACCGTGCCGAGGACGGGGTCGCTGTCCTCCCACGGTCAAGGGAGGGATTGCCTCCGCGTCCCAAAGGGCTGAAACAAGTCTGTCGCCATAAAACAAGGCGGCACGAGTCAAACGATGCCTACAAAGGGTGCATTGAAAAGCGTCGCTTTGTCGTCACTCGTACAGAACGTTATCGCGCTTCCATATGAGGGAAACCGGATAAGAAAAAAACGGCGAATTACACAAAGTCGTCCTCTGGCAATCAGCATCGGGGGGTGGGGAGGTGAGGGAGCCGGACAGAAAGGCCCTCTTGCAGCCTGGCGGGCAGAACACGGTGTGGGGATAAGAGGTCGCGGGGCAAGGAGTTGGACGTTTTTTAAAGGGGCGTGGACACGCGACTGCTGGAGGGGTCGTCGAGGGGTAGGTTTACCGGTGGGTAGGTACGGGAGAAAACTCGTATTACTGGGCGCTCGGCCCTCGAGAGGTTCGTCGGGAACATCAGGTCTCGAAGGGGGAGGCCATATTGAGTGGGCAAAAATGTACCCGGGGTGTACTTCCCTCAAATACCGCGGCAGGGCAGACAGGAAGGCGGTAGAACGAAAACACAAGAGCACATAAAAAAAACACTCTGCAGCGAAAAGGAAAGCTGGGATTGCCGTGCTGGACTAGGGGCTATGCGAACTGGGGGAAAACGCGGACCACAAAACGCGGAAACTCGAAAGGACCGACAAATTCACAAGAACGGCACGGGGGGCCGAATTGCTAGGACAGGATCCTTGTCGACGGGGGGGAGGGCCAGTCTGAACCCATGGGAAGAAAAAGCACCGCACCAGGCCCTTCTGCCGGGGGGGGAAAGCGCAAACATCTGCGCTTCAAAGTGGCAGTATCATTCCAAGGCAGGTCTGTGCGTTGAAGGTTATGCCCTTTAGCAAAGGCGAACAGGCATTGCGCAGACAACAATACACCAGAGAGGAAGTCCTCCACGGTCAGAAGGCCAGACGCTTCCGACGGGATCCTCGCCCAAGGAAGACGCTGATTTCGTCGGTACGGTAAGCAGGGGGGAACGCATTCGTACTGTTGAAAAGAAATTTACGAGCTCTCCGCGAACAAGGGCTTCGAACAATGTGACAAACGAAAATCCAAGAACTAAAAATGAAAAGGGGGGGGACGTGAAAGGATCTCGTCCTGCAAGGATGCCCATAGCCGGCAACCGATAGCAATCGGCTCATCAGGCATCAGAACCAAGGAGGATCAACTATCACGGGACGGTGCAACAGGGTAACACAAAAAAAAAAAAAGGGGCAAAGGAAGTCGTGCGCAGTTGACCGAAGGATATTTCACGCCGGGCAAACAGTTAGACAGAAAGACGAAAGTCCGCGCGGAACGCGCAAAAAGAAAAAACCACATTTTGACTTCGGACACGCCTTGCCCTTTGGATGGTGTGGAGGAAATCGACGGCACGCCACTGAGCTTCGGATCAACACCCACGCCTGCAAGGGAAAAACCTATCTGAACAAATGAGAGTGTCGGGAAGGGGTGACAACTCCTCCCTTGCTAACCCGGGGCAAGAAGTTGTCGGAGGGTGCCCCCGCAAAACACACAATAACACGATGTTTAGGTTATCCGGGACAGTTTTTTTTCTTGAGGACATCTGCATATATTTTCCTTTTTTGTGCCGAAACAACTCGAAGGAACACCGCTCAGACA
>Ga0179593_1589449_pt1 | contig 11960 bp, 16 predicted proteins | sample CZODoug2_1_08_16_FD_185931 | JGI IMG/M metagenome (GOLD analysis project Ga0179593, IMG submission 185931) | Vadose zone soil fungal communities from Angelo Coast Range Reserve, California, USA - CZODoug2_1_08_16fungal (PacBio error correction) | ecosystem: Environmental > Terrestrial > Soil >...
AACGAAGGTGTAAGGAAAAAAGCCAGCCACTGTCTATGTTTAGAGCGGAGAGACAACGATCTCTTGAAAGGGAAAGGACGCTGCTGGCCGCTTGTAGGAGGGAGTGGGGGGAAAAGAAAGGGGGGGGTTTATCGCGGAGGTCATCAGAAGCGGTCGTTGTTCTCCGTGGAAAAGAAAGGGGTTCAGGTTGCAGGGGGAGAGAATGGAAGAGCTTAACGGAATGAAAAAGAGAAGAGAAAGGACAATACAGAGGGGGTCTGCCTCTTCATGAAGAAAGGAGTTGGTCTAAGGAGGGGAGGGAGGGGGGGAAAGGGTCCGTAGGGAGGAACGGAGGAGAGCCTTTTGTCTCTTTTTGCGATAAAAACGCTGACCTCATGTGCAGGGGAGGGAGGGTCACACGTCCTCGGAAGGGAAAAAGGGACCCGCACGGAGGCCAGGTCTCGTCCTGCGAAATGCGACATAATCCCGCACGAAGGGGGAGGGGCTGGCTTTCTCAGCCAAGACAGAAAAAGAGAGGAGACGGTTCTGCGAAAGAACGATCTCCTTATGCTCGAATGTCCTTCTCTTCCCGGGAGAAGGGGGAAGGGACCTCCGGGAGGGGAAAAGGGAAAACTTCCCGGGTTTCAGAAAGGCAGGCCCACCGTTCCCATCTGCTGGGGAAAACGACACCACCGGAGTACGGTCCTAGGCGTGGAATACACCTGCCGTCCTCGTGGAGAGGGGGGGGACGGGCCGGAGAGCCCAGAGACATGTTATTCCCTAAAAAAAAGGCTTTATCGAAGGGGAAGAAGAAAGAAAAAAATCTACGCCTCTGACGCGCCTCGTGTAGCGGAGGGGGGGAAAGAAAACATATCCCCGGGGGACAAAAAAAGGGGAGTCATCTATTGTCGTTCTTTAATAAGGAAAAAGGGGAGCAGAACTGGGGGGGAGGCCCCAAAAAAAAAAAAAAAAAAAAAAACGGTCATGTCACTTGCTCCCACACCGGATAGAAAGGAAGAAGAGGAGAGAGGGCAGGCCGTCTACGGGAAGATAGCGAGAAGGTCATAAATGCCGTCGAAGGAAAGAAACGAGGCGGTCGCGTTCCTAAGGAGGGCAGGAAATGGCTGTCATTTCTCCGTGAAAAGAAGGGGGAAAGGGGGGAAGACGAAACTTGCTGATCAAAGCGGGTGTCTGGCGGACTTCGATCTGCCTTCGGAGGGAAAAAAAAAGAAAAGTCGCGCATGAAGACCTCCCATGAGCGGAAAGGGAAAAAGGGGGAAAGACCCGGCCCAGGTCCACCGTCCCAGAGGCTCTTACAGTCCGGGGAGAGGGCGCGCCGACTACCTCCATCCGCACAGGGGGCAAGAAAAGGGGGCAAACGTGCTGTTCTCCCAGGACAGAGGAAAGAGGAGAAAAAAAAAAAGCTGAAACCGACTGGGGAGAGGACTCTGGATGCGGGTCCCCGTTGCGCGAAAAAAAAGAGAGCCCGAGGAGGGCGCCATGAAAGAGGAAAGGAAAATAAGGAGGCGGTCATCTGCAAAAGAGGAAGGAGAAAACAAGGTGCGCGGGGGAGGAGACAGTCGCCACTCCTACCTGGTCCCGCGAAAGGGGACCGGCTGATGTCACTGGTGGCGAAGAGGGAGAGAAGATCGGTGACGGTGGCCCATCTCTCGCAACAAAAAGGTAAGGGGGGGGGGAAAAAGAAAACCGGAATTCGAAAGGAGAAAGACAATAAAAGGTGACCCAGCCTTTCTTTGCTCCAAAGGAGGAGGAGAAAATGGCGGACCTTTCTGGGCTAGGAGCTCACGAAGTAGAACTACTCTGGAAGAGGCCGCCTAATCGATGTGGCAAGGAAAAAAAAATTGGAGACTCCCGTGCGAGAAGAAGAAGAGAGGGAAAAGAAGGAGGGGGGGGAAAAGGAAACTCCACAAATTTCCAGAGAAAAAAGTCCTCGTTTTCAATTCTTATTCGTGTGGGCGCCGGTCAGCTCCCTGGGATAACAGCAAAAGGGAAAAAAAAGGCGTACTTCGCTCAGACCGGGGAGAAGGGGGTCCGGAAGAGCCTGAGAATTCCACTACACCGGCCGTAATGACCATCTCTTTCGACTGTGAAAAAAATGGCGGCTATCCTGTTCTGGAGGGGCAATCGCGAAATTGAACGAAGGGGAAAAAAAAAAGAGCGTTAAAGGTGAAGTAAAGAAAAGACTCCTGGGGGGGGGAAAAAAAAGAAAGTGAATTGCCGGTGAAGAGGAAAGAAAGAGGGACTACAAAGGAAGAACTTCCCAAGGTTCTCCATTTTATATGGAAGAAATAGCCTCTCTAAAAAAGTGTCGGCGACTGCAACTGAGAGAACCCTTCTCCGCCGAGAGGCAGGAAAGGAAAAGAGGGGAAAAAAAGAAAAGATGCGGCGGGGGGCTGTGGGGAGAGAAGGAGCCCGGTTTTTCCGCCATTGAAATGGAAAAAAGGGAAAAAAAAAGGTAGCCCGCTTCCGCCGAAAAGGGAGGGAAAAAAAAAGAGCCCCTATATTACGAAAAGGGGGGGGGGGGAAAACGACGGAGGAGGTGGCGGACTAAAGGGGGAAACCCAGACGTCGAACGCTTAGAGGGAAAAAGTGTTGTCAGAAAAGGACTTCTCTAGATAACAGGAAAAGTTGGGGGGGGAAAAATAAAGGGGCCCTTTAGTTGCCTACGAAAAGACGATAACCGAGCACGAGTCAGAAAGGGGGGGGAGAGGGAGCGAACTGATCAAAAAAGAAAATGTAGGGGAAGTGCAAGTGTCTTCTGGAAAAGAAGCTTTGTGACGCTTTGGAGGCAGGATACGTTGCACTAACTCCCTTAAGGACAAAAAAAGGACAGTGCGCATCCTATGTATAGAGAGGAGGGGGGGCCAGGAGAACTTCCCTGATATCTGTAGGAAGAAGGGGGGGAAAGCCATCATCGGGCACCCTTCAGGGAGAGGATCAAAGAAGAGAAAGAAAAAAGGGAAGGAAAAAAGCCCACCGTCCGAGTGCTGCCCCTTCTATCTCAGGAGGAAAGGCGTCTCTCACAACCCTCCAAAGAACAGAGACCAGGACCTAAGGACAGACGCTACTCCTTCTGCAAAAGGAAGGCGAAACAGCTTATTAGACAGGAGAAGCAAATTCTGTCCTGCCTCTATGAAAAGGAAGAAGGGAAAAATGAACAAAGAAAATCTTATAAAGACCCACCTCGTCCAGATGGACGGCGATAGGACCAACCGGTACGTGGAGGGGAAAAAAGGAAGAAGAGAAAAAGGTACAGGGAACCTGAGAGATAGATCCCTTTCCCTTTCACGGCTAAAGGGGAGGAAGACTCTCGAAGGAAAACCAAGACCGCTAGTGAAGAGGAGAAGACAACACCACATTATGATTATACAATATATAGGGAAAGGAAGGGAGGTGTCTCTACGTCTCGCCAGAAGATGGGAGAGTGTCCGTGGCCCTTTATACAAAGATAAAGGGTAAAGTTGACGGCTTCAAGGTCTCTGGGAAAAGGAAGTTGTTTACTCTGCAAAAGTATTTCTCTTCTCAAGAGGAAAAAAGCGGCCGCGGTCGGGGTAAGAAAGGAAAGTGGGCTTCTGTCGCAAGGGAATTTTTCCTTCTGCTTCCATGGAAAGTCCAGAATCGGGCACCGCGGAGGGGAAAGGGAGCGCGGTCTTCGGACAGGAGGGGGGAAGGAATGAACTGGGTCGGGGGAGAGGTTCAGGGTACCGAGCTGCCTTTTGGGGGAGGGAAAAAGGGGCAGCAGACCTGACCTCAGGCAGAAAAGGAGGAAAGAGAAACGCTCTAGTTCGGAAGCCGATGTCCCCTACACGGCAGAGAAGGGGGAGAGAATCTGCGCCATAAGCCCGCCAAAAGGAAAGGGAGATTCTCAGCCATCTATCCGACGAGAGAGCAGAGAAGAGAGGACGAGACTTATGCGCGAGACTCCTTATGCTCCTGCAGAAAAAAAAGGAGGGCCATCCTTTCTTTAGTGAAAAGGAGAAAAGGGGAGTTCGAATCATCTCAGAAAAAAAAAGACTATGGAGCAAACAAGGCCGTAACGACACCCACCTATTACGTGGAAGTCTCTCTCTAAAGAGGAAGAAGTGAGCCGGTTATCTTTGTAGGGAAGAAATGAAAGACCGTATTAAATCCTCATCTTTTATAGGGAAAAAATGAACATTCCACAAGAAAAAATATGGGAAAAAACGCTTTCTCGTCTTTTGAGAAATGGAAAAAAGAAAGAGAGACCGGGTAATTACCCCACCTTTCGGAGAAGGAAAAAAAGTCACCATGTCTTCGCAAGAGGGAAAACGAAGCGTTCAGACACTGGGAAAAACAAAAAACCGAACTGGCGAGCGGGGAAAGAGTCTACTTGGCCTGCCGCGAAGGAAATAGAACGACATCGTTTCGGCCACCTGGGAAAGTGAGGGAAGTTCACTGCCGCTGTACCCAAGGAAAGGGAGTAAAGTGCGACTGGGAGAAGATCTTTCCTTTGCGAAAGGCTGCCACTTGCTGGAAGAGAAAGAGGAAGGGACGGAGGCGAGTGAATACCAGGAAAAGGGAGGGAATAAGGGAAAAGGAGAAAAACGTCGCAAGGCGCTCTTCCGAACGAAAGAGAAGAAGATCTCCTCCATCTCACAAGAAAGGGGATATCCAGCTATTCGCAATTAAAAAGGGGAGGAGGGAGACGAACCCGGAAAAACGCCATCCTCACCTTCCTTCGCGAGGGGGTACCAATCTGTTTGAAGGGGAAGGGAAGCCAGTATCTTGCCCGGCGCGGGAAAGGGAGGGAAAAAGAAAAGAACGACCAGGGACTGGGAAAAAGGGAACATCTTTTTCTTGTCCCGTGGGGGAAAAAGCTACGGATTATCTCGCCCGAGGGAGGGGGAAACCAGAGCTGTAACTGCCCGCCAAAGAGGGGGAGGGGAAAAGGAAAAACGAGTCACGACAAAGAAAAGCTCTCCCATCCTTTCTCCACTAAAAAAAAAAAAGATCTGTTTTATCATCATCCAGGCAGGGGAAAAAAAAGGTTGCCCGGCTGCGTCGGAGAGAGGAGGGGAAAGAGATAGAAAAAAAACAAAGAGGAAAAAAGAAGAAGGGGTTGTTCCCCCTTCACCGGGAAAGAAAAACGAAGCGCAGCCAAAAGAGGAAGAGCAGGTGACCCCTTCCTGGATGGGAGACCAAAAGAAGCGCGGGCCATGGTCTTCTTTCTAAAGAGGAGCAGGAGTGTCCGTAGAAGCGGCCGAGGAAGGAAAGAAGAGGGGGGGCTCATACACGGGTCTTTCGCCCCTCCTCGGAAAAGAAAGGCCGTATCGTCCACTTACCAGAAGAAAAAGAAGGAAAAAGGGAAACAAGTACCCCTTTTCAAGGAGGTGAAGGGGAGGGAAGCTGCACGAGAAGGGAGCTTCCTTGGAGAACAGCACGTTGAAAAAGAGTGGACAGTCGTACTAGAGGAAAGGGGGGGGCGCATGGCGGTATTGAGGAAGATAGGGGCACTACAAAAACTACCCCTTCCTGGGAGAAAAAGAAAACTTTCCGGGAGAGAAAAAGTCGAGCAGGCTTTTCGGAAAAAGGAAAGAACGTGGTACCGGGGAGTCCAGAGAGAAAAGGTCCTTTGAAAAAAAGAGGGGGCGCCCTTCCCTCCGGACGGTGGGGGGAAGAGGAAACGGTCCCCCAGCGCCCAGAAAAAGAAACGGAGAAATGACGCAAAAAGCTTCCATTGACGAGAAGAAAACCCAGGGGGATCTCTCCTTTGGAAAGCGACGGCCCTTCTGAACGGAGAACCGGAGGCCGTCCAGTGACGCGCCCCGAAACGCCTCTCCATATCTGTCGGAGGGGGGGGGTCCCTGTGTTTCCGCCGGGAAAAGGAGAAGGCCAGTTCTCCGAGAAGGAAAATGGATTCTAACCAAGAACTAGATTACGCCAGTTGGTGTCAAGAAAAAGGGAAAGGGGAGACTAGGGATCAAAAAGGAGGCGAGGGCAGAAGTGGGAATGGGAAGGAAATGTCTACCGCATAAAGGGAGGAGGGGGAAGAAAGTCGCTTCTGGGCCACATAGGGGGGAAAAGAAGAGAGGAGAAAGCCTAGCCCGAAGGAATCTGCCTAACGGAAGGGACTCTCCGTTGGTGTTCGTGGGGACGGTGGTGCTTCCCCAAGAAATGGGGGGGAGTTACTTTTAGAGACCAACCGGGATTTTTCACTAACTACAGGGGGAAGAAAAGAAAAGCCTCTCATTCCATTCTAAGAAGGGAGAGAGTCTGTAAAGGAGAAGACTCCTTTAGGAAGGGGTTCTTCTCCTAGTATGGGAAAAGGGAATTAAATAATAGTTGGAAGGAGAGGGAGACAGATTATCTCCTGACGCTCCCTGGGAAAGAGGGACATCTACCCGTCTCCTGTTCAGAAAGGGGGGGGGAGAGAGGACTAGAGGAAATTATTTCGCGGGAGGGAGGAAGAAAAGAAAGACACCGATCTCTGAGGGAAAAATTCTTACCTAAAAGCTACGCCTTCTCAACAACAAGAAGAGGGAAAACATCTGTATAAGGAGGGACCGTTCGGGGGAAGGCCGCTCTTCCATTCCAAGAGCAAAACCGAAAAAAAAGGGAAAAGGAGACTAAGATAACCCCAAGGAAAGCGGGGGCTAAGCTCCGTCGATAAGGAAAAAACGTCCCGTGGTCTTTTCAACAAAAAGAAAGAATATAAAGAAAGCAACTGGAATCGTTACCGAATAGGGGAAAAGAAAAAAAGGCGCCTCAAAGACAGTGGCTGTCTCGACTTCTCCGACAAAGCTCGCGTTTCGGTCATCGTGATCTCGAGAAAAGGGGGGAGTGAGATATATATAGAGCTTGAGAACGCTATCTCTGTTTCCGGAGAAAGGAAGGGGAAAGCTCTTCCGTGGAAAGGGAAGGAAAGAGGGAACGTTCCCTTGCGCTTCTGCGCGGGTAGGGGGGAGAGGGGTCCTTAATCGCAGGAATGACATCATCTGGGAAAAAGGTTCTCCTTTTCTACCTGGGAGGAAAGGTGAAGGTTTGAGGGGGAGGGAAGGAGGAGCAAAATAAGAGGGGGGAACCTCGAATGTCTCATACAGATGGGGAAAAAGAGACACGGCGTTGGCGAAGCTATACAAAGGAGAAGCGGGAAAGCGTCGATGCCGGGGGAAAAGGACGATCGAAACGACTCTTACTCTCAGGAAGGAAATTGGCATCACTCGAGGAAGGGAGAGGAGAACACGACGGGCTTCCATGTGAGCGGAAGGAGAGAAGAAAAAGAAAAGCCGAGACGAAAAAGGGACCTCTTATTTCTTCTTCAAGAAAAAAAAAGACTATCTCTCGAATTGGGAGGAAAAAAGGGTCGATTAGCGCGAATAAAGAAAAGAAAAGAGGGGGGAAGAATGGAGTCTCAGGGAAAGGCGGGCCATCCTTGGAAGGCCCCGTATCAAGGGGGGCAGAACGCTCCGACACAAGGCAAAGGTGGATCAGCCACAGGGAACGAACACCACCTGAGGAGGAGCTGCTCTACAGAAAAAGGCATAGGGCTCGGTTACTGTGTCCAGGGGAAGAAGAAAGAAGAGCTGTGGTCCGAAAGAAAGGACGTTCTCTCATTCGCGGAGAAAAAAAAAAAGAAGAAAAAAAAACACCCGTGAACCTGAAAAAGGGAAGGCCGAATAGGACGCCCGCTTGAGAGGATGAATAGGGAAAAGTTCTCCAAAGGAGGGGGGACCACCCTTTTCTTCAAGGAGGGAAGAAAGTCCCCATTTTGCGGAAAGGGGAAAAAAAGGCGCACGTTCATGGTCACTGAAGAGGGAGAGCCCCGCCTCCGAGAGGCGGTGCGGCCTATTCTACGAAAAGAAAAAAGGGAGAAGTTTCAGAGTCCGTCGCAGAAAAGGAGGAAAGGAAGCGGGAGAGGGGAAGAGAGGGAAAGGAGATGTCTCATTTCGCAGGGGGGGGGGAAGCTTTCCTGTCTCTGGGGGGTGTGGGAAGATCAACAACCGGAGGGGGGGAATGTCGGAGAAGTTGGTTTTGTGGGGGGGGGGGAAGGTTCTAGCTGGTCTTCGGAGGAAAAAAAGAAGGAGAGCTGACGACCGCCCTGCTCGAAGAAACAAAAGAACGGTCACCGGGGAGAAGATGCTCATTACCATGCCGTTGTATTTTACGGAGGGAAAAAAGAAAACGACCTACCTCCATCCGGAAAAGGGGGAGAAGACAAGTGAAAAGCTGGGACGGATGGAGAAAAAGGAGTCTTCAACTGTAGGGAACACGACCTACGCCTTTCACCCTGGACAGGCGGGAGGCGGTCCCTTGGCCGATCCTCCCGCTTAGCAAGAAGGAAGAGAGAAGAAAAAGACCTCGCTGTACTTCGACAAAGAGAAAGGGGGGGAGGAAAGAGCCACAAGCTTCTAAAAAAAACCGTGAGCTTCTAATCCATCCAGTTCGAAAAAAAAATCTGTGGATCACGCCAACTGGGGAAAAAGGAGAAATGGGTGCCGGCTGGCTTCGTCTAAGAGCAGGGAATGAGGGAAAAAAAAGAGAGAAAAAAAAGAGAGGAAAGGAGAGATTTGGGCCAAGAAAAAAAGGAAGACTTCTACGACATCATCCGGCAAAAGGAAGCATGCTGTGGAGACCCACTATCGGCGGGAGGGAAAGAGAGGGGAAGAATGCACGGAGGGTCGTAGATCTTCTCCTTTCCGGAGGGAAAAAGACGAGGTGTCGCATAGTACATCTAGGGGAAGGGATAAAGAAAGGGAGAGATCATCCGGAGAGGAGAGGAAAAAAAAAAAGCAAGATGTCAATCAAAAGCAACGGTTTCAATTCGGAAGGGGAAAAAAAAGACCGGGCACTCTCGGAAGAAAAAAAAAGAAAAAGAAAGGTGACAGCTTGGAAAGGAGGAAAAAATCAAGGGGAGAGCTTGTCCGGGAAGGGGAAGAGAGCACTCTAATTGAATCCCCCTTCCTTTTCATGGAGGAGAAAAGAAAAAACCGGCCTTTTCTGCTGGAGGAGAGAAGAGAAGGCTTAGTAAGCTCGAAGTGCAAAGGGAAAGGGGAAGAAGGAAAGATCGCCTTCCTTGGGAAGTACTCTCCTCCCTTCCAGAAGGGAGCAAGTTCAGCGGTCCCCCTCAGCCAAAGGAAAAAGAGGAGAAACAAGGAGAACTTAACCCAGGGACGAAAATCAAAGAGAACGAAGAAAAACTGTTTTCCGCCACTATGTAAAAAAAGAAGTCTCTCGCCTAGCGTTCATGAAAGTAAAAAAAAGTGACATCAGCAAGAGCTGGTCGTCTGTGGATGGAAAAAGAAAGGTGTTGCAACGGGGGAAAAACGTGCGCCTGCCATTTCTCGAAAAAAAAAGGGACTTCTTAACAAAACAAGGACCGACCATTTTGGTGAAGGAAAAGGGGGGGGGGGTAGAAATTATCCCACAAGTCTAACTCGGAGAAAGAAGGTTGCCTGGGTCAGTTCAACAAAAGAGAATAAGCATACTCAAAAAGGAAGGGGGGGGGAAGGGAAAGCTGATGGAGAGACTGCAACTACCCACTATACCTAAAGAAGGTTATCGCGCGAACGCCTAAAGGGAAAGGGGTGTTCGTTCACGGAAGGTGGGAGGGATAAGGATGGGAAAAGGTTGCGAGAGGGGAGGAAACCGCCGGATACGTGTCACTAACGCCAGAGAAAAGAAGGCCGCGCAGGAGGGAAGAAAGGGTACCGCATACTTCGATAGAAAGAGGGAGAAAGAGCTTGGAACTTTCTGAGAAGGGAAAAAAGAGGGCACTCCTCTTCCGGTTCTCGCCGGACGCGCCCTGGCCGAAGGGGGGGAGGGGAAAAGAACCCGGCGGCCGTTCCGAGGCCGTGAGGAAGCCTCAGAGAGGGCCCTGCTTTCCAAGCGTCTGCGGGAGAGAAAAAAAAAAAAAAAAAAACCGCCATCTCGACGGGAAAGAGAAAGAAACAAATCCCCCGCTAAGAAAAACGCCTTTCCGAGAGACGAGGAAAAAGAAAGGGGGACCCTTCGCTTTGCAAAAGGAAAAGGGGAAGGAAGCTTTCCAGGCAGGAAAGGAAAAATAGGAAAAAAGGACGAATGCAGAAGGAGACACTTATACCCCGAAAAAGAGAAGGTCACTCCTTCGAAAGAAAAAAAAAAAGTGGCGGGCAACCACGCCTCCTCCAGACGACAAATAAAGAAGGGGAAAAGATGGAACTGTCCACAGGGGCACTCTCTCACCATCTACATTGGCTGGGGCAGAGAGAGAAGAAACCCATCTCTCGGGAGGAGTAGAATCAAACAACAAAACTTATTTGAGGAAAGGGGAAAGATGAACTAAAAGCGAGCTCTTTTAGGAGGAGAAACAAAAAAAGTAATTTTAGGAAAGAGGAGAGGTGTCCCTTGATCTCCCTCTCTCGGAAATGAAAAGGGATGCTCTTTTATTAGTCTTTGGGGGAAAAAAGAAGGTCTGCCGGAGAAGAAAGAAAAAAGAGGGCGCGGGAGGGGGGTTCTCTTTTCAAGGGGAGGAGAAGGGGTTCAGTTTGCGGCGAGGAAAAAAAAATGGGGGAAAGAGATGCAGGCCAAAAGGGAAAAGGGGAGAGAGGGGAGGACGCGGATACACTTCGGTGGACGAATCGTAGTTAACTTTTCGTAGGGAAAAAGCGCTGCTTGACGGGAGGGAAGCACGCCGACGCTGACCTCAGGAAGAAGACAAGAAAGGCTAACGGCAGGGAAAGATGGCCACCTACAAAAAGAAGAAGGCGTCCGCTATAATCGGGAGAAAAAAAGCGCCCGAGGATTTGCTGGCGCGATAAAAAAAAAAAAAGGCTTGCTAGGGGGTTCTTCTACCGGAAAAGAGGCGGCGAATACCCTCCGTGAGAAACCGACCGGCCTTCCTCCGTAGGAGGAAAAAGAAGGGGGCAATTGCAACTCCGTCTGTTTCGAAAAAGAAAGCCCACCGTTCCCAGATAGGGGGAAGAAAAAAAAAAGACGAACACCACCGTTAGTGAAACGGCAGGGGGGAGAAAAAGCAACTTCTTCGAGAGTGCGTGCTCTTTATCGGGGGGGGGGAAATCAGCGGACATTTAGTCAATAAAGAAAAAGGAGGGAGGAGCATCCGTGAAGCAAAAAAAAAGATACGCCGTACAAAGGGAGGCGCTGTTGGATCCCTATTCAGGAAAAAAAAAAAAAAGAAGGGGACACCACCTGGGCGTAAATAGGGAAAAAGGGAAAAAGGGACTTCGGCACATGCGGGCGAAAAGAGAAATGAAGTCACGTCGGAAAAAAAAAATCGGTCTCTCTCCACATCCCGAAGGAGAGAAGTCTAACGTGGCCTGCCTCTCGGAGGGGAGAAGGAAAAAGAAAGAGGTGGCGGCCACCGGGAGCGAGGAAAGAAGGAAGACACCTGGAAACTTTCGTAAAGGGAGAAGAGCCGATCTGTTTCCTTGCTCTGGGGGGAAAAAAGAAAGGTCCAACAACGGCGGAGGGAAGGAAAAAAACAAGAGGCTTTCTAGCTTGAAGGAAAAAAAGAGGGAACTTCTCTCTGAAAGAAAGGGGGGGGGGGCAAAGCTCTACTGCTCGCAAAAGGGAAAAAAGGGGTCACCGTCGCCAGCGATTCTCATTAAAAAAGGACGGGGGAAGGGGGGACGCGGCGCCCGACATACAAGAAGGAAAGATGCGCGAAGAGCCGTGTCCAAGATGGGCAAACGTTTCTTTTCTAACCCAGAAGGAAAGCACGTTCGGGTCATCACGACAGTCAGGAAGGGAGAACTGGTGACTCGACATCGGGGGGAGGGAGAAAAAAAATGAGAAAAAGATCCATTCATCGAGGAAGGAGGTCGCCAGTCCTCTCTTTAAGGAAAAAAAAAGCGGCGCAATCCGGACAAAGGAAAAAAAAAAGAAAGGGAGGCGCTATCCCGCAGGGAGAAAGCAGAAGGCCCGCGGAGTGGGAGGAAGAAAAAATGGTACACCGTCTTATTTCACTTTTGGACGGAAAAAAAAATTCGTGACGTTGTCCC
>Ga0179593_1720891_pt1 | contig 11960 bp, 14 predicted proteins | sample CZODoug2_1_08_16_FD_185931 | JGI IMG/M metagenome (GOLD analysis project Ga0179593, IMG submission 185931) | Vadose zone soil fungal communities from Angelo Coast Range Reserve, California, USA - CZODoug2_1_08_16fungal (PacBio error correction) | ecosystem: Environmental > Terrestrial > Soil >...
AAACATCTCATCTTATACCGAAAAGTCTTTTCTCCACACTATCTTACAGGCTGCTGAAGAGTCCATTCTACTGAGGGTTAATCTGATCCCTTCTTCCCTCCGTTGGCAACTATGCCGCGAGATATCTTGAGTTGCTGTGCGCTGCGCTTCAGCAAGGAAAAAAAAGGGAATGGCAAAAACTCTCCTTCACCGGTATAGCATCCATTTCACGAGGAGGGAGGAAGGAGGGAAGAAAGCTTCCCCCTCCTCGGGGAATAGGAGGAGTCTACTCGTTTCCTATAAGTAAAATGAGCCTTGATTCATGTAAAGATGAGCTACGCGAGGGGGAGAAAAAGGAAGAAATCTCCTCCTGCTGTGGGACCGTGGGCCTGGGCGGCTCGGAGGGAAGCAAAGATGTAGAGCGGCGAGAAGGCAGATCCTTTCCGGTGAGAAGAGACACCATAGGTCGCCGCGTCCTTTTCTGCCTCCTCTTCAGGATCCACAGCGAGCAGGACGGACCTGTTCGCCTGGCAAAAGCAGCTCCTTAGGGCTAATCTGAAAAGTGCTGTCTGAGAAAAAAAACTTAGCTAAAAGCCTTCAGATAGCTCGCTTCCCTCTCCCGGGAAGTGTGAGGCCTCAAGGGGGACCTTCCAACTCCTTTCTTGCTCCCAGGGGTCGAAGCTCATGCCCCTCGGCCAAGAACTAGAGAGGTTGAAGCCGCTTGCGCCAGTATACGAAAAGGAAACGCCGTCTAAAGTAGCCTGTAAGACCTGAGTATTGGGGTGTTTTGTTCGTTACAGTGGGGAAAAGACTCTCAAAAAAAATTTGCAAAGAAAGCAAAGAAAAAAAGGGAAAAAAAAAAAAAAAAAAAAAAAGAAAAAAAAAAAAGAGAGAAGAAAAAGAAACACCACCAAAAAAATGGTCAAGCCGTCACCGAATCTGATGTCGTAGGGGAGAATAACGAAGACGTAAGATTCAGACGCTGACTATTTTTTCCTAAGTATTCAGGTATAACATGCAGGGCAAGTCACTAATCCGCTAAGATCTCTGGAAAAGAGAGAAAAACAATTCGCCCAGGGGGTAGCTAACTACAACCATTAAACTGGGGAGGGCTTCCCCAGGTCCTGGGCAGTTGCTCCCAAAAGTAAAAATGAAGGGGTTACCACTACAAAAATCTCAGATTGCGAAGAGGGGAAAGAAAAAACGTAAAGATGCCTGACTGTGTTTTATGCATTTTTCAAATGCGGAGAGGATGCCGAATTCTCCTAGAGGCCGCATTTAGATTCCGGATAAGTGAAGAGAAAAAGGACCTCCCTATGCTGAATGTCCAGGGAAAAAACGAGGGAAGAGGGAAGGTATCTTCTTCAGAGAGGAAAACAGTCTCACTTGTTGCGGATAGAGGGCGGAGAGGGGGTCAGTGAAAAAAAGATATAGGCTATCTTCAGAGGAGAACATTCTTAGAAAAATGTCCTCCGAGGTCTGAGAAGAGATCAAAAAAAAAAAAAAAACACACAAGCGGGGGGGGAGGCGAAGAGGGACTGAAGTTTCTGACCTTCCTGGCCGAAGGACATAAAAGAGCGAAGACCGCCCTGGAGCCGTTGCTTGGAAAGCGGGGAGAGAGCTCTCACGATGCTCCCACTAGGCTCGTCTTGACAAAAGCCCGTGGGGGGGGACAACCCTTGCGCGGGGGGATCCCTGAGTTCCTCTCTTGAGATGATCTAGGATCAAAAAGACGGCCTCGATGAAGAGTGCCTCTGCAGGGGGGGAATGAGTGACTCATACGGTAGGCAAGCCATAAGGAGGCAGGTGAACACCAAGGACACGAGATGTTGATTTCTAAAAAAAAGGTCCAAACGTAGTCAGGGATACTACTGGCAAAGAAACTGGGGCCATCTCCACCTTCTGGAAGGATAGAAAGAAGAAGGGCATAACGCGCGTTAGATTCATTGTTTTGCGGGAGCGCGTGAAGATGGAATCGTTGGCCGGAAAAAGAGGCGGTCCTCATCAAAAAACCCGTTGTTGAACGAAGAAGGAGTGAAAAGAGACGTGAGGGGGAAGGTTTGGGAAGAGTTAACAACTGTTGGAACCCTGAAATGTTCGTCGAAAAGAACGTCGAGTGCTTTCAAAATCGGGGATCTCTCTCAAAAAGAAAAGAAAGAGATTTCACCGAGTGCATTAAAGCACGGCAGGAAAAGAAAGAGGAGGGAACATGCGGCTTTTCTACGACGGGGGAAAGTGAACAGACATATCCCTCATAGGAGCCGGATCACGCACGGCGAGGAATACACGGGAATCTCTTCGGGAGGTTTTATGTGGAGGGAGAACGAAGGGGTGCCCAAGTCGCACACGAAAAACGCGAAACAAGGGAAGATGCCCCAGAGAGGGAAGGCTGCGCTGGCGGGGAAGAAAGACTAAAAGGAAAGAAGGGGGGAAGTCGAGAAAGGTTGCCTATTCGTCAGAAAACAAAGAAGGAAGGAGAAAATCTCTTTCTTGGAGACCCACTGGAAAAGCTACCTGGCAGTGATTGCAGCAAGGAAACCACCCGCATAGGCCGGTCTTGCATAAGAGAGGAGGAACGATAGAAGAAGGGGGGAATCTCCATGTTTCCAAAGAAAGAGGGTCGAAAGCTTCAAGACGCAAAGAGTCTGGGGAGAAAGGGCAAAGACAAAATAGATTGCAGCGGTGAAACTAGGAGAAAAAAAAAAGTCGGCACTGTTTATTAATGATGGTGAGAAAGGGCGAGGAGGGATGGGAGTTGTGTCTGGAGGAGATAGGAGAATTCAATAATAAACCAATTTGATGGGGCAAAAGCAGGGGAGAGACGAGCGTTTCAAAGGAAAAAAGGGGGCAGTTCGAACACGAACAATTCCAGGGGAAGAAGAAGCTGGCGGATCAGGAATTCCTTCGCCCCCGAACAGGAGGGGGGGACGACTCTCAGGCTGATCTAGCGGAAACGTAAAGGTGAGGTGAGGATTCGGGTTGAGGGGAGAAAAGGTGCACCTTTTGGAGTACCAAAAAAGGAACGGGGAAAGCATACAAAAGGGATTTTATCTGACCCAGGAGGAGGAGAAAGGAGGCCGGTAAATTAGAAAAAGAGAAGGGAGGAGACCAGAGGATACAAGCTGGATAAAAGGGGCGGAGGGAGGAAAAAAGGTAAAAGCGGGGAATGGACTGTCTTTACATTATGAAGGGGAACCCCCGACATTGAAAAAGTCACCCGGGCCGACTTCCCTAAGAGGGAAAGAGGGGTTCTTAATTCGGAGTGGGAAAAAAGGGAGGAAAACCATAAAAGAAAGTGTGATAAGGCTGCCGAGGAAAAGGGACCTGCTTCATTTCTAAGGAGGAGGGAATAAAGGCGCCCACGCCCACGACAAGGGAAAGGGACTGTTTCCTTCTACTTGTAAGGGAAACCGAGATGCGCCAAGGGGAAAAACCCCGGTGGAAAAAAGGAAAGTAACCTGGGAGAAAAACGCGGGACCAACTTCGATCTAATAGGGAAAGGAGCCGATCTTTTGGTGAAAGGTGAAAGAAACGTGAGAGACTTGAGCACCTCGACGAAGAGAGAGAAAAAGGGATTTCCATAGAAAAAGGTCGAAAGGGACAAGAGTCTAGGGGGACAGCATCAAGGCCAGAAATGAAAAAAGAGGAGGTATCTTCCCGTTTTGAGTTTTTCTGAAGTCCAGAAGGGGGTAAGAGGAGAAAATCCTTTGAAGAGGGCCCCATCTCTCTCACAAAAAAGGGAAAAAGAGAGATCTGGAATCTCTCACAAGAGGAGTGGAGATAGCCGGTGAGGGAAGAAAACTCACAAACGGAAAAAGAAAAAGTTACTGGATGGCCTTGATGAGAAACAGGAGACTCGTGGCCAGAAGGGGAATTGAAAATAAATTGCCGGGGAAGACGAAACGCGAGTGTGCGCAACGGGAGAAAGACGGGGGACGTGCCTCGGCCAACGGAAAAAGACATCTTTGCCTTCAAAGATGAGGGAAAGGGGGCGTAAAGGAAAGGCTTAAAAGAAAAAAACTGAAAACGAGACGACATCCAGGGAAAAAGATTGGGGAAGGACAATGAGAAGGAAAAAGCTCTCCCGCTCTCAATTGTAGGGGGGGGGGGGAAGGTATTCCATCCCGGAAGGGGGAAAAAGGGAAAGCGGTCCCTTTCCACTAAGGCAAGAAGAGGAAGAAAGGGGGACTCCCTACTGGGGGGCATCCCGTTTCAGAAAGGGAAAAAAACAGTCATATCTTCCTAAGCGACGGAGGGGAATTCAAGTTCGAAAAGGGTACTTTGTGGGGGGGGGTGAAACATCCAATGCTCCTAAAAGGAAAAAGGGTATTTAAGAACTAAGGGGGAAACTTCATCCCTTACTTATTGGGCGGGAAAGGGTAACCTTCTTCCTGCGTCTTTGGAAACAGGAGACCAGACGATCTTGTAAGAAGTAAACGCGAGTGTTCGCTAAGAAAATCCATTCCACCTTATTCAAAAAAAGAATGTGACAAAAAGGAGCCTCGACCAGGGGGAATCGACTCAATTGGGGGTGGGGGGGGGGGGCAGAGGGGGAAGGAAACGACCTAGCGAGGAAGTCGTTTCGCAAATGCCGGACGAATTAGAGTCCTCGGCTCCGCAGAGAAATGTTAGTAAGGGGGAACTGTCAAGAAAGGCATCTTGAACGCTCGAACAAGGCTCAGGTTTCAGGACCCTCAAATTGGGGGGGGGGTGGAAGGAACGCCTCTCCAAAAGAGGAACAAAAAGTAGCAGTCAATAAGAAAAGTCCTGGCTCGCCCTATCTACAAAGACAATAAACATGCCTACGTGGGGGAGTGTCACCTCCAAGGACAACCAGATTAAAGACTACTCTGGAGGGAGAAGGGCAGCCTCTTTCGCGCATGGACGACCCAGGCGGTGGGACCCCTGAGGGACCTTCTTATCTCGAGCAAAAAGAGAAAGGGGGAGAAGGAAAAGCAGTCCTCTTCAGGGGGGGGGAAAATACGTGAGTTACTCACTGAAAGGGGAGTACATAAGAGGCACGGTCATCAAAAAAAAGGCACAAAGAAAAGAGAGGGAAGCGTGCCCCGAGTCTGAGAAGAAGAAAAAGCAAAGTGTGATGAAATGACTGTAAGAGAAAAGTGGTTATGAGGAACAGCAGCGCAGACGGAAATCTTCCGCTCTGGTGCGAGCAAAGGATAAGCGGCCGTTTCTAACCATGCGCGTGACTCATAGGAAAAAAGAAACAGGTGAAGAAGTCCAAGATCATCGAGAAGGGTGTGAAATCGCCCTAGATTGGTGCACACTGTTACCCAGAAAAGGTCTAAAATCCGCTGTTCGACCGAGGCCTGAAAAACGCCTGCTTGTACATAGGAGAAAACAACAACAAAAAGGAGGATATTAAGAAGGAGGAAAGCCTCACGACGAAGAAAAACAGCGGGACTTTTCAAAAGTGCACAGTTTGAAAAAACTCCAGAAGAAAGGGGAGACCAACAAGTCACACGCACTTCGCGATGGAAAACCGGGGGGATGTTATGTGGAATGAGGAAGAAAAGGAAAAACGGGCCCGCTTCACCAGCCAGGGCCAAAAAACCAAAGGGGGGGCGAGCAGGTTCTGCGCGTGGGAGCTTGCGGGCCAGCACTCATCATCCTTCCAGAAGGTGGGAGAAAAGGGGGAACTCAGGCACGGAATCGTCTCCGACTAAGGGGGAAGGAGCAGTTCTTGTGGACGAAAAGAGAACGCCTCTGTCTGGAGGGAAAAGGAGAAGAGGCGGTAAACCACCCTGAAAAGAAAAAGGGAGGGGAGGACGCAGTTGGCTCCTAGAGAAGAAAAGAGAAGCGCCAGGCCCAAGGGGCACCGGGCGGTTCGCCGAGAGAAAAAAGGATCTTCGTGAGGGTAACGGAAAAAAGAATAACACAAGGGCTTAAACAAAAAAAAAGGGTAAAAAACACGAAAAAAAGATTTTCCGAGTGGGAAAAGAGAGAAGCAAGACCTCACGCACCCACTGAATGGAAGAGAGCCAGTCTTGGTAGGATGTGAAAAGGAAGGTCGCAATTATTTGCTGGCGAGAGGGCGGTCATAAGAACAAAGGTAATATAAACGAAAATGATCCTTTTTGCTCGGAAAAAAGCTTCCGAAGAAGCCGCGAAGGGGGAAATGGGAAAGAAGACGGAGGACACGTAGTACTACTAATGAAAAGAGACCCCTAACGGCTGTGGGTAAAAGAGAACTCGCGTTGTGGCTACGAAGAGGACTGAGAGGGAAAGAGTCTTTTTAAAGTGGTACCATGAAGAAAAATTTGTGAGTCAAATGCACGAACAGAAATAAAACGAAATTAAGGGGACTGGAAAGGGAGTGGTCGAAAGTGGAGTGGGCCGTAAATAACGATGGCGCGTAGATTCGTACTTCCATACACATCACTGTAGTGGGAACATATTCAGGGGGAGGGGGATAGTTATCCGAAGACATTCATAAAATCACGGTTCGTATCAGGGGAAAGACCACAATTCCGACCAAAAAAAAGTCTGCCCCGAGTGGAAAAAGTCGCTTAGATGCCTCGTTCGGTAAAGGTCCCTGGCGCAACGGTATGCAAAGAGGGCATGTTGGGGTTTGGGGGGGGGAAACGGCCGGCGGGGAGGAAGAATGTATGCGGGAGGGAGAAAAAGAAATGAGTAAGGAAAAGGCTGCGTTAGGGAGGGTGGGGAAGGTTCCAACAGCCGAGGGAGGAAAAGATAAGATTAGTTTTCCTGGGTGAGAGGCGTCCACGGACGAAAAAGGGAAGGGAATCAGATTGGGGAAAGTCCAGATGGAGAAGGGGAATGCAGCAAGAGTGGAAAGAGGGACCGTTGCTCACCTCGCGAAGGAGAAGGAAAAGTGCTGGACAGGAAGAACGATTCTAAGGTTGCGGGACGGGAAAAAGAAAAAGGAAAAAAAAATTCGACTATCAAGTCTGCAGGAAAGAACTGGATGAGCAGGGGCGGTAGGGGGGGGGGGGGTGGAAGGACGAATCCTTTCTTCTTTAGCAAATGCGGACGAGGACACAAATCGCATCATCAACGGAGGGAGTCTGATCCTTGAGCTAAAAAGATTCTTCGAAGAGAAAGGAGGGAAAAAGAAAGGTCACTCGGCGGACTCAGCAAACTAAAAGAATGGATATGTCGAAGGGCGCCTTTTAAAAGGACCACCTGTGCCGCTAGGGAAACCAGGAACCGCCTTTTGATTAAGGAGGGGATCTCGCATCGCAGAAGAAAAGAACGCGAACGCTTGCCCTAAGAAATCACACCAAAAGAAGCAAAGATGGAGAAGAGGAAAAAGGGCGCTCGCTTTGAGGAAATAATGAAAAAAGGATCGTGGCGCATCCCTCGGGAGGGTTCATTAGAATGAACCAGAAAGAGGGACATCGCAATTGTCGTGGGCGGGGGGGGAGAGGTCCAGTAGGGAGGGGGGGGAACTCGGTCCCGTTTCCACTAAAGAACACCCAAAAAAATCTCTCTAGGGGGAATCACACGTTAAAGAGTTAGAACGCGTGCGAAGCCGAATCGAGGGGAAGTGAGTCACTTCCTGTTCAGAGGAGGGGGGGAGGACTGGGGGTTTAAAGATCCATGCTCCGAACCGAAAAAAAAGGCACTTCGGGAAGCAAGATATCAAACCCTGACCATTGTTCCGCCAAGAGGGTAGCTGGTTATAACCTGCCTGGAGAAAAAAAGCGCAGCGCTCAGGAGCATGTACACGGAACCTACATGCGGGAAATAAAACATTCCCTTAAGGTAATTCAAAACCAGGTCAGGGGGAATTTGGAAGGACCATTGTAATGGGGGAAACCTCACAACGAAGAAATCGGAAAATGTACAACGCGGGGAAACCCAACAGACGAGAAACATCCGTTTCTGGGTTCAGGGGGTGCGGACATTAGGATCCTGCAGGAGGCAGGTGCCTGGATAATGGAATTGTTCGTTGGTAAGAAGCTAATTCGAGCGGCATCGGTGGAAAGGTCTCACACAGGCTCATGGGAAGGAAAGCTGAAGGTCCAAGAATTAACTCCTCTCATCAAAGGAGAAAGCCTTGGGAGACGCCCTATTATCAGTCAAAAAAAAAGAAAAACTCAACGACACAAAGAACCAGTGCCAAGGGGGAGCTTCACTCCAGGAGCAGAGTTTAAAACGAAGGTGCGACTAACCAGAAGGGAAGGGCCTCTTTCGTCGTGTCAAAAACAGTGACTTGAAAAAAAGGGAGAGTGATCGAGAATCTCTCTATGAGCAAAGACGGGGAGAAGGGGAGAGGCAGGGGGTGAGAACTCCTTTAAGGGGGCTTTCAGAGAAGGCGGTCATCGGACCTCAAAAAAAAAAAAAAAAGAGATTTCCTAAAAGGTCCACGGAGCGGAGACGAAGAAGGAAGTGACCTGGTCCCTTCGAAACCGGATGAGGATGAGCCGCAGACCTGCGCCGAGAGATAGACTAAAAGATGGGGGAGAGCGCGTGCATGCGGAAAAAGTGCAGGGAACAAACAAGGGAAAGAAGAGAAGTACCACCCGAAAAGAAGAGAGTCCAAGAAAGGGATGCCGGTGGGGAAAAAGAAACTATTAATTTTATTTATTTCAACAAGAATAGGCTGAAAAAACCGCTGTAGAAAAAGGAGTTCGTCGCGGGCTGGGGGTGGGAGATCTAGACAATATATATATCAAAAAAGGGGAAAGAAGGGCTGACGAACTCGCTCGTAGAAAAAAAAGTGTTGGGACAGGTGACCTCCAGAAAAGAAACAACCGTGCCATCACGAAGATTGCTAGGGAACGTTCAACACAGGGGGGGATGGGGGGGGTAGGGGGAAGAGCCATTTTTTCCCAGGAAGGCCGACGCCCGCTTCGCCCTCAGGCAGTGCCTGAAATCGCGAACCTTGCTTCGGCGAGGGGCTGGATCTCTAATGGAGAAGAACTAAGGGAGGGAGAGCAAAGGTCACTCCTCAACAGTTGGGGCCCTCGTCTCCAGGGATCCAACGGGGCGGGAAAAAAAACTCTTTTGCAGGCAGATGGGGGCCGAGGAGGAAGATGGACTACCTTTCAGAAAACGACGGGCTGCAGAGGAGGAAGGGCCGTTCTTTTGCAAAGGTGAAACGAGGGAAGAGGCAAAAAAAGGGAAAAAGGTTGTCCCACCGAAAGGGTGTACGAACAGAAGAAAGAGGCTGGACTAGACCGTATTTTCCTTGAAAAAAAGAGATGCCCTCGTTGAGGGTTAAAACTCGCAGGGAGAAAGAATGTGAGTCGGATGTTGTGCGATAGGGCAGGAGGATGGAAGGCTAACTCGGGGGGAAGAGGGCAGGATCTGGAGAGCGGGAAAAAATTTGATGGCCCTTAGAGACGGAAAAAAAATGCGCGTACGAAAAGAGCTTCCGACACGGGACTGAGGAACAAGCAAGTTTGAAAGCTCTCCAAGCTCGGATCCCCTCGAAATTCTCATCCTTCAGACTCTGCAAGACGCGAACCGGAAGGGGAAAGACCTCTAAAGTTCTTGGGTCTTACGAGCGCAAGAAGGTTCGGAAATTTTGGGGATTGTAAAACATCTTTTCGAGGGGAGTGAGTCAAATGATACCGTTTTCCGCAGACCCGTCATTCCGTTTCAGGGAATTTCGTTCTCGGGAACAGTTCGCTCAGTGTGAGGTCCGTTAATAAATGGCGCGAGGAGGAAAACTCCAGGCAGGGAACAATATACAAAAGGTAGAGAAAGAAAAATAGCAGGGGGTGTAAAATGTGGAGACGAGCCTACGACAGCAAGAGTTCGGGGAAGTGAGCAAAGGAACCCCACCAAAGAAAAACCCAAAGGTTCTGCCCAGGAAGGGGGCCGACCGAGGGGTGCAGAGGGGAATTCTCGTCGGGAATTCACGGAAGACCCTGTCGAACGGTAGGAAAAGGTAGGAGTTTGTGTTTGCTTCGGGATTGAAACGTTCCGAGAAGGGCTCACACTAAATAGTATTTAATCACACGAGCCACGCACTAAGTGTGCGGATTGGAGTCGGGAGGGCCACATTTTCATGGACATCCCTAGCCCTCCGAAGATCCGTCGGATTGTTCCGTGAGAAAAGGGAGGAAGCAAATCGCGGACAAGGCGCCAAAAGCTTTGAAGCAAAGATGAGAAGAGAGGGGGGGAAAGGTGAAAAGGGCAATCGTAAGAGGACTCCAACGTGAGAATCGCTACGCAATTTCTACATGAAGCAAGTCCCAGGGTCTGATCGTAAGGAGGGGAGAAATCCATCAAGAAAAAGAGAATGGGGACGAAATACAAGTACTGCGGGAATCGGAAAAAGTTGTCTGAGTCCGGGAGTTTTTCCTGCGGAAAAAAATCCGGTTCCTGAAAAAAGGGGGGGAAACGATTCCAATCTCTCATCAAAAAAAAAAGGGGGATTGGAATCGCTCAACAGAAAAAAGAAGAAAGGAAAAGGATTTGCGGACGAAGGGAAAAAATACCTCCGGAAAACAAGAAAAAACTTCAAACGGGGGGGAAAGAAAGGGAAGTTCGGAAAGGAGGGCCTTATTATAGCACCAGCCAGAACCGGGAGGGGCCTTTAAGGAGAACGATACTTTTATAGGCTAGGTGCACAAAGAGGGAAAAGCGCGGGAGGAACGATGAAAGAAAGAGGAACCATACGCTAGAATAGTTTGCCTTCAAAGATGAAAATAGGGAACGCGCTTTTGAGAAGTCTACCGAAAAGAAGAAGGGAAAAAGCTGTTGTGTTGAAGACCCACAAAGGAAAGCACCATAACTACAAGAAAAAAGGCAAAGGGTTCCGTGCGTGTGCGAAAGGGGAAAGGGGTAGCCCTGAGCGGTCCCGTGGAGGACGCCATTCAAACACACAAAGGTGGCATCACGGGGAGAAAAGGGAAAAACTCCAATTTAAAGAAGAATAGGTCGGTCCTTGGCATAAAGGGGGTTTGTAGGAGGGGGGAACGAAGGTGGAGCCTGCCATGCCGATACAAGAGATCCCACGCCTTTTCACCTTAAGAAAAGCTATGAAAAGTCCAATACGGTGGGAGAAAAAAGTCCTTGAGTCTTGCAGTAACGAATCAAGGGTCGCAAGGGAAAAAGGACCTAAAAGGAAGAAATCCCATTAAAGGACAAAAGGAAAGTAACGGGTATGCTTCCCATGTCCGGTGGGAAAACTCTACAAGGAATGGGGGTACAAGAAAAACCTCAATTGCGAGTCCAGGAAGAAAATAAAGAAAGAGCCTGAAAAGAGGTGACTTTGTCCGCCGGAAGGGATACGCATAGAGTCCTCGCAAACGGTTTCAAGGAATTGTTCGTGTTGAAGAAAGAAAAAATTCGAGGCGCATAGAGTAGAAGGCTCAGTTTGAAGGAAATGCAGGTCCATCAAATTGGGGGCCGGGGATCCGAGCACGACAAAAAATCCTTTCGAATTAAACTCCTCGCCTGAGATACAGAGCGACACCGACCCGCACTCGTGCCGGGTGGGAACGGGCTGACAACCGGCGGTTTCACCAACTCACATCAGAAGGAACAGAAAAACGGAAGAGAACACCTCTTCGCGTCTGAGGGAAGGAAACCAAGGGAGGGTGGGCACAAGGGATCCTCAGCGTTCCACCTCGGATAGAAGAAAAAAGACTCGGTCTGAAAATGCCGAGAAGAAGGAATCAGAGCCACTGAAAAGGAGCTGGAGAAAAAAAAAAGGGAAGCGGCCTCCAACAAAGGAAAAGAAGGTTTTAAGCCCGGAGTCGGAGAAGAAAGGGAAAAACCGGGTTATGAAAGTGACCTGGAAGAAAGAAGGCAGGACTAAATGATGAGCTGGTCCAAGCAAAGAAAAAAAGGGGGCAAGCTTCACTCTTGGGAAGGGAGGAGGGCTGAAGCGGAAGGTAAAGGTCCTCATCCACAGTACAAACCTTTTGGAAAAAAAAGAGCAGCGGGGGGGATGCCTGTTGGGAAGGAAAAAAGGTAAACCTGTGACCCCATCCGTACACCAGTCAGGAAAAGGGATTCCGAGCCGAGTTCAGGGAGAAAAG
>Ga0179593_1326846_pt1 | contig 11959 bp, 15 predicted proteins | sample CZODoug2_1_08_16_FD_185931 | JGI IMG/M metagenome (GOLD analysis project Ga0179593, IMG submission 185931) | Vadose zone soil fungal communities from Angelo Coast Range Reserve, California, USA - CZODoug2_1_08_16fungal (PacBio error correction) | ecosystem: Environmental > Terrestrial > Soil >...
ATCGGGGAAGATTGTATGAGAAAGAAGAGCTTAAATGAAGATCACCTTGGAGAAAGCGCTGTGGGAACAAACCTGTTTTGGCGTTGGACCATTTCCTGGACTCCTATGGGGAACATCGGGCGTCCAGGTGGTATACTGTGAAAAGGGTGTTGGAGCACGGGTTCCGGGACTAGTTGGAGCACAGAAAAGGCCAAAGGCCTCAACTGCAATGCAATCCTTCAGCAATAACGCGCAACCGCAGCGCAAGTTGTGGCCGAAAGATTCTTTTGAAAAGCACATTTGGGCCGCGGGGGTAGAGGAGACAATTAAAGAGGACAAGTTAGAAAAGACGAACGAGGGACAGCCTAGGTGCTCAAGTCCATTTTAACGCAATAGATGGAAACAAGGTCGGGGAACACCGAAAGTCGATGCAATCGTGGAGCGGGCTGGGCATTTTCCAGGGGCCCGACGGGTTAAGGTCGGAACCTCAATTTCGGGCGCTGGCTGGGTGAATGGGTCTAGCGATCAAACATGCCGACAAACGTTTTGTTTCCACTAACCTTATAAGTGAAGAACCCCATCTTGGGGGGCCGGAAATTGCACGTCACGGGGACAAACGCCCCTTAAGGTAAAAAAACAAGGAACGGTCGAAACTCATTATTAACAAAGGAGTACTAGAGCAACCCGGGGTAAAAAAAAGTGGGAGAAACCCATAGCCGGACATCACGACATAAAGAATGGGGGGGGACAGTGGGGCGAATAGCACAAGACGCTCTGAAAGAAGGACCGGCGCAAAACGAATGGGGACCATATAAAAAAATTGGCGGGAAGGACGACGCTATTGAAAAAGGATTGGGGGGGGGGGTTGGAAGTGGCATACCATCCAGCTCGAGGAACGTTTCAGAGAGGGGCCTGTCAATTTATTTGAAAAACGAAGTCGCAGTTTGGTGATATATCGCAGTGCCATATATAAGATCAGCAATGGAGAGAAGGACACAGCAAGGGAAACGCCCAAGAAGACGGCCGAATAGAAGGTGAGGATCACATAAAGACGTGACACCGGCCCTTAAAAACCGAAATTGTGGGTTTGCTAACATTGGGTCGGAAAAAATAAACCATTCAGAGCGAAAATTTAGAAGAGTAAGGAGGCAAACTGAGGAAAACTATAAAAACTCTGGCACGGAGATAATTAAAAAATGGGGTGGAAGGGATCTGGGCCTAAAACGCCACCAAGGAATTCTGGGTGCCCTTGATCTGTGATGACTCTCTGGCGTCTACCAGCAGACTGCCAATTGTAGAAAAAACTTTCAAATCCTAAGTGGGGGCTGGGAGTCAACCTGTGGACGAAAAAAAGTTTGTGGGGGACCATAGCAACAACAACTCCGATCCACGAAAAGCAATACGTGGCGCCCATCGGAGCAAAATCGCTTCCACTACGAAAAGGGTGAGAGGGACTGTCACAGTTGGGGGGGAAAAGACATGGAATAGTTTTCAGGGACGGAGCTAATCGAACAACTAGTAACTCCATGGCAAATTTTCCCCCGAGAAGGGGGCGGGTGTAGGTCCAGAGGGTCTTACAAACGTCCGCCTTTTTTCTTTGTGGGACTAAAAAGGGGGGTCTAGGACAACGACCTAACCGAAAGCTAATCAAAGGAACTAGGAAACTGTTGATAATGGTCAAACTAATTTCGGAAGTCGACGTTAACAACCGGGTCAAACACCTTCAATAGAAGCAATAACCTCCTCAGAGAAGACCTTGAAATTCTTCGAACCAAGTTTCGGGGAAAGGTATCGACAATTACAAGATTGTCCAACTAAAGATCAAAAGGAAGTTCAAGAGGGGAGGATCGAAGCGGGGAAAAACTACACTCCCAAGCCTACTCATTGGTGATTTGATTCTTAAAGCGCAAAGGGGAGGGGGAACATGGAGGGGTGCGGGGGGGACAAGGCCGTTAAAAAACCGACATACCTATGTATTAGGGGGGAGTAGGACGTGTCTTGGAAGATCAAATGTGAAGTTGATACCTATACAAAAAATCCCAAAAAAAGAAAGAAAAACTACGACGGCGAAATTCAAGCAACAGAGAACAAAAAAGTTGATATTCGTCATAAAGACACGGAGAACGTCGATCAAGTGGAAACCAGGAAAGAATCAAGGGAAGCAACCAAAACACAAACAAAAAAAAAATAAATCGAATGGGACCAACCGGGGATGCAGGAAAAGATAAGGGATTTGGCCATCGTTGAAGACTCATATTCAGGTCGACAGTACTAAGGACTATCAAACATATACCGAAGTGAGAAAGAGAGTCTGGAAACATTTGGTTTGCAAAAAGGTGAAAGGAGCTGAGGGGATGCAAAGGCACATTTGAGGATATGGGGCACTAGTTTGGGACACAAGAGTAGGGGGGGGGAACCTTCGAAAGGACAAAAGCGATTACGGGTAAGGCACCAGCGGTAATTACTTCAATACCATAAGACATTGAATGAGGGGGAAACGACTTGGGTGAGAAGAACGAGAAAATGGGCGATGACCGCATGTCATTATTCTACCTTGGACCTCGATGAAAAAAAGCGTGACATGCTAAGTCCAGAAAAGAGCAAAAGGGGTCAAAAGATGGGGGCGTAAGTGTAAGAAGGAAATGAGAGAAGTCAACATCTTGAAAACGAGGCCAACTGATGTGACCAGACCTGTATAACGCGAAAGCGCTGTTTGCAAATCGCTAGCCACCAATCGGGGGCCGAGAAAGGTCAGCAGAAACGCCGGTGAGGCATGTCCAAGGAGATGAGGACCGTGTATGAGCCTGACGACAGATACAGGGTTTTGGGGAATCTGTTGCGCTCACTTGAACTAATTTTCACGTCCACTTCGTTATAGAAAAAGGAAAAAAGTATTGGAAGTTGCCATGGGATGCTGGTGGCAGAGGGTTGTCAAAAAGAAATATTCTGTAGTTTTATGTATTTACCGACAGGGGGAAAAAAAGGAAGATTGGCAAAGAAAAATAAGCCACACCGGATGAGCGAATGATAATGCACTAGAAAATAGGATCATTTAACCTCACAATTGTGATGAAATAATCAATTCAAAAAAATGTTCTTCGCCAATACTGGGTGAAATGGGGGCTTACGAGCGGGTAGATAAAGTGTAAAGCTGGGAATAAAACGCGTAATGGTTAAAAAAAGAGAGTTGTAAACTCGAGTTAAAAGAGAGACTGAGGGGGGAAGGGGTCCGAAGGAAGTCCGAAGGACGATGTAAGTTACTGGAAGCTATTGGTGAGTAACAAAACATGCTCTTGAAGAAGAATGACAGGGAAAAGGCCATAAAGTCGAGGAACCCGGGGGGGAATGGGCCTTGAGTAGGCTAACTATCTTAATAGACACACAGATAGCCAACAGGGAACAAGAACGAGAATTGACAATTGGGGGGGTCAAATTTGGACGAAAACCGATCAGGGGAGAACAGTTCCCTTTTAGCAACTCGGAGAAGAAAAATCGCTAAGTACTGCAGTTAAAGTATTCAATTGACAATGACCCCTTTACAAATCCATAGAAAAGATCTTGTGGGGGGTGGAGGAGCAATGTCTTCTTCCGCAGAAAAGTTCAGGAGGCAGGAACAAGCAGCCGCGTGGGGGGGGTCCGCTTACAGGAAGGGTATATGGTGACAATTAGAAACCAGCGAAGTGTTGGTGTGCGGTCTTACAAGAGATAATAGAAGGGAAAAGGATGAGAGGGCGCACGGCCAAAACCCTTTGAACAAGACGAAGACTGTGCCGTTCCATAAAGGGGCGAATAAATTCGCAGAAGCAAAAAGATCAGAGGGACACACAAGGGAAAACTAGCACGGAACGCTGTGGGTAAACCAGAAGTTGCAAAGAGGAAAGGAATCTGATAAGTGAGCCATATTGCAAAACAAGAAAGTAATTTGGAAAATAAAAAAGGCGTGACAAATTTGGATCTGCACTGTTTCTCGTGCCGACTCTGCAAAAAAAGCAAAACACTGTCCGACCAAAAGGGAACGGGAACAAGAGGATCAGGTCCGAGGGGGACGGGGGGGCAAAGTGTGTGTATATTTGAAAGTCGTATTGGAAACAAGGACTAGGAAAGTATCCTGCGAGAGAAGATGATCACGAAGATGTCTAAACGGACGAAAGGGATAAACTTTCATAGACGTTGGGAGGGGGGGGGTCGATATCCGGGAAAAAGGTGGCTTGAACGGGGCGACTGCGTTTAAAAAGTTTTGAATCATCCGAAGCAGATAGGCGTTGGGACAAGCTGGGATGACGTAGGATTCTCCAGTCTGGGGGGCCAATCTGGGCGACCACAGAATTGAAAGAAAAAAAAGGGAAACCTCAAGGGGGGAAAAAGATGAATGGTAGAGGGGTCGAAGTACATTAAAAAAAATACGGGGGGGGGTGAGAGTGAATCCTGGTGTGAACCTCACTCTTGGAATGGAACACAATTAAAAAGATAACACAGTGGAAATTAATGGGTCTCAACAAGGAACGCCGAGATGAAGAGAGTAATAAAAACCGTGAGAGTTTACAGTCCCGAGGAAAAAAGAGGGGGAAAAACAGGAAAAATACATGAACGATAGGAAAACACTGAGACGCCAGAGCAAAAAGATGAAACCCTCAAAATGACAGGAGGGTAGATTACTATTTGGGGTAAACATCTACAGTGAGAAAGTTTCAACAGCACATGAGATTGCAGGAACATGATGGGTAGCCATAATGTGGATGGGCCCATTTCTTAAGAGGGCACGAAGAAGACTGAAAACAGAGTGAAGGGGGAGGAGGGTGAAAGAGACTAATCTGAGACGGGGGAACAAATTATGCAAGGTTAAATAATAAGTCTCGATTACACTACAAAAAAACAATGACGCCATGGGGGGGTAGGGAGTGCAAAAGGATTGAGCAGGGTTGAAGTCGAAGGGACGCGCGGGCCACATGACAGTGGGGGTTCCACAATAAGGAGACTAATGAACTGGCTCACAGGGGGGGAAATTTACTGGTTAAAGGCTTTAGGTAAGGGGCTGACTACATGCGTGCAGAAGCAACAACTGCAGGGGATGGACAAAAAAAATACGGGGAAGACGCAAACAGATGTCAACGGAAAATTCAGTCAACGAGAGAGGGGAGGGGACTCGTATAAGGCCCAAAAGGGGACAAGTCACTGCAGAAACTTTCAGGGGGGGGGGAAGCAAACTCAAAGAAGAGGGGACACCTTTTAGGGTAAAAAGAAGAGACCTAAGCGGGATTCCTTAATGAGCTAGTCATCACACTTTCAATAACTCTAACGATCAAATGACAATCAAAAAACTACGGGGGAGAAACAAGCACTCCCATCCGGGAAAAAGAAAAAAGCAACAAAAACAAAAGGGATGGGAATTTTGAGTGAAAAAGAGAGGGTGGGAGAAAATGAGAGGGAACCGAAAGATGTGAAAAGAAAAGTTGCAAAAATAAGGGAAAAAAAATCAAAAGACGCAAGTCTGCGATCGTTTACAGAACGCATTATGGGGGTGCGGGGTGGTCTGATCTCATGTTGTGTGTAACAAAAAGTCGGAATACAGAGGACTTAGTAGGGTGGACCGTTGGAGGGGGGGCAGGTTAGTGATGTGATACGAGGGTGTCGCACGCCGTAAAAGTGAACAAAAAACTACGGGGACAGACATTCACATCTATGAAGCATGAAAAAAGACGTAAATAAAAGGAGATGATGGTGTGGGGGGGGTACGATCAGGGGTGCGTTGAAACGGGTCTAAGTGGGAAAACACAGAATTAAATCCAATTCAGACTACGAGTAGGACTCGAAACTGGAAAGAAAGCAAAAGAAAAGAGAAAATGCTACAAGACACGTTTCCGACAGCAGATCTCAGGAACCTTGGACTATCGTTGTCCACTAATAATCAGTAATGACAGAAAACGGGTAGGTGGCAAAGGGAACAAACTGTCAATCAAGGGACGGTAAGGAAAGCGTATTGGGAAAAAGCTCACCACAGAAAAAAAAAGCGGGTGTTTGTGGGCACACTTTTATCACCGTGAAGTGAAAGAGGGCGGAGTTTCAAAAATCAAATTGAGGTTACAGTGAAAAGAATATAGAGCAACTACGGGTTCAAACATTAAATGAAAATTGGAAAAATTAATTACGGGAAAAAAAATTTGTGAAAATTGGGGGGGAGGGGGGGCAGGGGGAAAGGTTGGGCTTTGATAAGTAAGTCAAGGGTTAAAAAGGTATTTGTTAACTTGGGGTTTGTGTTGGGGGAATTGGTTTGGGGGATTAAGGGTGGAATGGGGGGGGGGCCAGTTTTTGGGGGGTAAAACCCATGTTGTTTGTGTTCCAAAAGTTCGACGAGAAAGCGGTGCAAAAGCCAGAGAAAAAGGGAGCAACCGACTACCATAAAAACAACGGGGAATGGGGCTTGGGGGGGCGTGTGGGTAATGCCCTTCGTACCTGGGGGGCAAAATTCCTTTGGGGGGAAAATGAAGCGAACAGGTAAAGACTCGGTGGGGTCCCAGGTGGATAGGCGGTCTCCCAAAAGGTTGACGGGGCACATAACAGGTTGTCGTAATCCAGGGAGGTGAAAGAGCGGCATAACTTGGGATGGGGAATCAATCGCCATTCAGGGGACTAAGTTGAGGAGACGAAGTATAAATAAAAGAAAACCATCAAAGGGAAAAAAAATGGACCAACAAAATTTGTCACAACGTGAGTTAAGGTTGCAAATTGACAGTTGGTGTAGAACCAGGTGAAAGAAAAAGATAATTGGAAGAAGCTTTGTAAAAAAAAAACCCTGTTAAAAAAAAGAAAAAAACAAAAAAAAAAAAAAGAAAAAAAAAGAAAAAAAAACATGGGCATCTTAAAGGGTGGCTGTTGGCCTCAAAAGAGAAAGAAAGGCATGGGTGGGTCAAGTGAAAGGCGACCCTGATGACAGAAAACGCGGGTGGGGGGGCTGAGTTTGGGGGTCAGTAAGACTACTGTTTCAGAAGGGGGGGATCCCCCCCGCGTCAAAAAAAAAACAGGAAATGGGGGAGGTTAAAAAAAAAAAGAAAAAGAAGAACCAGTGGAAATATCCCGATGTGTAGAAAGGGGTGGTTGCAGAAGACGGGCAGCAGCCTACCGGCCTGGCCTCCTGGTTGAGACAAGTGTTTGGGACGAAGGACCATTTGTTCGTGTATCAAAAAAACTAAGCAAACGCAAGAGGTCTCGCCAGTAATAATGGGACAATAACAAATTCCAAGGGGGATGGGGGGCGGGGAAACAAGGGGGTTGTGATAATGTTGGGTTTGATGGCTTGGGGTCGTTTTTGACGGCAAAGGGGCAGGTCACCAAGGTTCTGGCAGCTTGTGGCGGTAGAAAAGGGTTGGTTTTTTTGGGGTTTGGGAAGAAGTCCGGTTCAGGGGTTATGCCGCAGGCGAACTGGGGGGGCCTTTCCGACGCTGTAAAAGGGGTGGTCCATGATCAGATGCGTCCCTAGGTGAGTAAAAATGCGTGGTTAAATGTTAGAGGAAAAATAAGATGTGCGAAAACCCGGGTGTTGCAAACCTACGAAGCAGGCAGCAAAAGGTTCAAGAATAGGTACATGACAAACGCAGTGTCAAAAACCGACCTCAGCTAGGGTAACCAAGCAGCCCCTTACTGAGAAAAACCAAGGAAACTGGGGCTCGCCACGGTAAAAAAATCGACTACTCATGGCAGTGGAGAATAGGCAGGAGGAAGTCAATGCGGTCGGGCCGATCGTTGGACCATAGGAAAGATGGCTCAGGCACAGAATATTTGAAAAAAACGGGGGTGGAAAATGGACAAGGAGCCGGAGAGGGGAGAAACTTACCTATCCCGGCGGAAGGGTACCATGACTGGACTTAAGGGTCATTTAAGGATGCAAGAAAAGGATAAGAACGGCAGACATTAGGCAAAGGAAAATGCTGCGAGGTGGTTTGGAACTAAAAAAGCAAAACCCAACAACTGCACTACATTTGATATTGTCTCACATGACGTTGGCGGGGTGTTGCGAAACAGTGAACTTCGTGGATACCTTTTGGGCTGGTTTCTCAAGCTGAAGTGTGAAAGGGTTGAACACGCACCATTGTGTAATGGCGGTGGATAATGGTCCCTTATCGGTAAATAGGGAGTTTTGGAGAAGTATGCATTTGTAACACACCCCAAGGCAATGGGGATGTATTGTTGTGATTCCCTTAGCCATTCAAAGAAGGAAAGGTAACATTTCGTACTTGGCTCCCCTTTATAAGGATCAAGTGCTCGTGTGGCAAAGGGAAAAAGTATTGAAATTAAAAACCCAATCACACAGAGGACTCGCTTTGCTAGAGTTACTCAGCCAGACTAAGTTTGTTCACCACTGTAATGATGTTGGTGTTAAAGCCATCTCACAAAATGAAAACTCGCGATCTGTGTTCCCAGGGGTCACGTGTGAAAGGAACACAGTTGAGGGCGCGTAAGGTGTGGGGGTGGGTCAACTGTTATGTTTGTGTGTGACGATTGGGGGGGGGTCAACCCTTATGCATCGTTATCCGACTCGCCCAGGAGACAACACCTGGTTAGGAAGTAAAAAGGGATGGAAGGGGCATTCTTACAGAGGGTTCAAACACCCATACAATTGTTGTAATTGACGAATTAAAGAGATTCCAGTTCAAGAAACCAGATGTACCTAAAATCTACAAGCACAAGCCTCCGAGATTGGGAAAAGAAACCATGTAGTGGAGAATCAAATAAAGTTAATTTTGATTGAGGAAAGTCAGGGGGTGCCGTGTCAATAAAATGGGGTTATTGATATGGTATAACGTACATCATTATTTTGGGAAAAAGGGTGTAAGGGACCATCACCAACAAAATGACCATTCCAGGTTAAAGTATCAAGTGTGAACAAATCAAACCAAGTAGGGTTCAAATTCTCCATGGAATTGGCTACCAAAAGATTCAAATCGACCATACCTTCACGTTTCGAGATATTCCATGTTGTGAAGACAGGGGAAAACGTTACTGGGAAGAATGAAAAAAAGTAAAATGTCTGGAGGGTTGGGTTCCGAAAGAGACGACTGGGAAGAATAATTAGCAAACAAGGGGGTAACGACAGCCGGCAAGTTAGAGGGGTATCTAAATGGAAAAAACCTCCGTGAATGATACGAAGGGTTTGCTCGGCAAAAAAGGAAGAAAAATGCACAAGGGAAAAGAGTCGTACATCAGTCGAAACCACTGGGTGCAGATCCAGGGGGGTGGTGGTTAAAAAAGCCAGGGGGCCAAAAGGAAGAACACCCTCTTAAAAAAAAGAGGAACTTCACAACGACAAAATGAAAAATGCCATTGGGGGGAATTAAATTCAGCAACGTCCAAGAAAACAGGGATAGAGCCGTGATACAAGCAAACGGCGCCGTAGAAAGCGAACCCAAGGGAAATAAAAAAAAAAACGCGTTCCAGGGTGACCTGAAGTTTTGGGGAAAGTTGTTTTCCACCTTGGTGAAGTGTTTGGGGTCAGCATGGAGTGTAAAGGAAGGGGGAAAATGAATGGCCAAGAGAAAATAAGGGCTTTAGAAGAGGGGCAACCGTCACAGGAGGAAGACACGGGGGAATGTGCAAACTGTCCAAAAAGTGGGGGGCAGGAAGAAAGGCTTCCAAAAAAATGGATGCAAAAAGGATACCGGGGGTTTTGCGCTTTGGTTCAAAAGGCAAATAAAAGCGCCGGAAGGGGTTGGGGTGGCTTGGAGTGGATATTGGGAAAGAAATTTGAGGCAATTTGCAAAGGGTTTTAAAACAAAAATGACAAATTTAAGAAGCAAGGGAAAGTTATTATCAGAATCATCGAACTCTACTGCACACATAACAAAAAGTGGTAACACGTAATTGAAGGGGGAGGGGGTTACACCTGAGGGAGAAAAGAAAAGGGGGAAGGAACTCGGCAGGTTACAAGCTGAACGGAGCAAAAAGCGGTTTTCATTTAAAATCGGCGGTAGCAGAAGATTGAGGGGGGACAAGGGTTTTTGACCGGGGTGGGGGCCACTGGGGGACGGGTGTTCAAGGAAAGAAAAAATGTGAAAGGGGGGTTGGGTGGGGCGCATGGGGTCGGGGGCTTGACCAGGGAAGGCGTTGGGTACAGAGAGCACCACCGACTCATCAATAAAAAAAAAAAAATATAAGTGGGAAGTTGTGGTCACCCATTACCATCCAAAATAGGGAGCAGAGCTAAACTAGGCAAAGGTTTTTAGGGAGAAGACATGATCGTTAGTCAATGTCACAAAAGGGGAAAGAAGGGTTCGTGGAAAACCGATGGGGAAGACTCTATAAAGTATTTCAAGGCATGAACGTAGTACACGGGATGTGGACGAAACGAGGATGTTGGGGGCAGAGAAGGGGCGCTTGGTATGCCAATATCTAACGAGGGATGCAAAACGCAAACAATTAGAAAGACGATGGGGGAGATTAAACAGACAATGGGGGTGAAAACTGTATGCCAGAAAGACAGCTTGGAGTCAAAAATACAGGACACTTTTAAAAAGGTTTAGACACTTGGGAGAAAAATTGAAAAGGCCAGGGAAAGTGGGTATGAATTTGGTGGGGGGACCAAATCGGGGGGTTTTGTGGTAAGTGATCGGTTACAAAGGGGTTGGGTTCTGTACTCCAAGTGTAAACGGGCACGCGGCCAAAGCAAAGGGGAATACCACCGTCTTTGGAGGGGGTTTTGTGCAGGAGGTAGTGTACATGTTGGGGGGGGTGAATGGGGCTGACAGTGTGTCGACCAGTTACGAACACAGAACGACTTATACCGAACCCAAGGGGGAAAAAAAAAAAGAGGAAGAACAAAAAAGTTTTAGCCCGACAATTGGGTCACTAAAGAAGTGCTGGTGGGTAAAGGAAAAAAAACTTTGCTGAGGGGGGGGTCAGTTGAATTGTTGCAGATGAAACGACGTGGGGGGGAAAAGAAATGTTTGTTTCACGTTAACTGCTTAAGAGGGGGGGGAAGACAATGGCATTCGCTCAACACTTTTTCCCGTGAGGATACGAGTGTCACAAAAAAAAAGGCTGCCAAAAGATGGAACCCGAGGGAAAAAAAAAAAAAAAAAAAAGAAAAAAGAAAAAAAAAAAAAAAGAAAAAAAAAAAAAAAAAAAAAAAAAAAAAGAAAAAAGAGAAAGAAAAGAGAAAAAAAAAAAAAGAAGAAGGAACAGCAGGACTGCTAAGGTGCTTTAAAAGAGGGAAAAAATCTTGGGAGGTGGTTGCACAGAAGGCCCATTTAAAATTAATGAGGCTGGGCCATGGGGCATTGGGGTATGGGTTCAACAGGTTTGAAGGGAGAATGAAAGTGCTTAATCATTGTCAACATTAGGTTTGGAACTAAACGGTATAAGGAAAGCAGAAAATTTGTGTGGTCGGGGGAGGGAGTAAGTGCAGTGTGTGGGGGAAAAAAGTTGAAGGTGAACAGTTGTGGATAAAGGGATTTTGATCCTGGGTAGTATCAAGCAGGTTTTCTTCATGTGGAAGAAAGAAAATCTAAACGAAGTTGAGAAGAAGAAAATTCTGAATGGATTAAAAACAAAGAGATTCACGTAAAACGCCCTCTGGAGAAGAGGTCAAGAAAACTACATGGGTCAACCTGCACCAGAACTTCGCCCCGGGCATGTGACCGGCCTGTTGTGCCGGGGCACTTGGTTTTCGGGGGGAATGTTCCAGATCTGCATCATCCACAGAGGCGGGTGTCCACCCAACGTCCCTTATTCGTCCCCTAAAAGACGGAGTGGCAGAACATCCAAAGGGTAACTCGTGGTTTGCCTCAAGTCACCTACCGTTGTGGTTGCCCCACCTGCATTTTTCCATGTACCCACAGTGTTCAGAGAAATTCACCAGGAACGGGCCACGACCGTCGATGTTGTTTATTCGCGGCTCCTTGGGCGACGCTGAGTAGATCTCTCCCACCGGTAAGGGGGGGGGGCGGTCTCCACCCAAAATGGTCAAAAAAAAAAAGACTGGGTTGTGAAA
>Ga0179593_1340718_pt1 | contig 11959 bp, 14 predicted proteins | sample CZODoug2_1_08_16_FD_185931 | JGI IMG/M metagenome (GOLD analysis project Ga0179593, IMG submission 185931) | Vadose zone soil fungal communities from Angelo Coast Range Reserve, California, USA - CZODoug2_1_08_16fungal (PacBio error correction) | ecosystem: Environmental > Terrestrial > Soil >...
GAGGGGAGGACGTACGAACTCAGAACCAAAAAGAAGAAAAAGCAGGGAATAGGAAACAGAGACACTACGGAATACCCGTAACTCCTCGCTCCTCCACGCGCTATAACCAGAATCAAGGAAAAAATCATAACCGGAAAGAAGGGGAGGAAAAAAGAACCGCCGATAACTTAGGGAGGAGGAAGGAGTTCAAACAAAAATCCTTTTAAACAGACCAAGCAATGCGGCCCTTGCTTTCAGTGAATCCGGATCTGCGCGCATCCCAAACAAGCGATGAAAAGAAAGGCGAAAAAAGGGGAATAGCAGGAAAGCAAATCCTACAAGGAGGTGGGGAAAAAACAGGCAGTTCTCCAGCCTGGATCACAGAATCAGCAGCCGCGTCGATTCAAGAAGGAGGTGAAGGGGAGAACTCAGGGGCCCTGAAAGACGTTGACAAAATCTCCCTGCGTCCAAGTTGCATAGGGCGCGCCGTAGGTGGCCGATATTGCAAGTCGGAGAAAAGGGGAACTGGTCGGACACACTTACTTCGGGGGGGGAACAGTGCTTGTAACAAGCGGGAGAGGGCTCAATCTCCGGGCATGTGCGAAGAACCTTCTGAAACAAGGGGGTCATGAAATTTCGGTACAGAACCTGTGTCAGCACACAAGTCAAAAGGGGAAGAGAGGGGGGAAAATAAGCGAGTACAGCTCAAATGCCGAACGGAAACGAAAGGTCCAGTGCTGGCCAGCCGAGGATGTTCCCCTCTTTCGGCCCTGTGCGCAGAAAAGAAGAGGAACCCTAAATCCAACGTCTCGAAGGAAGAGGAAGGGGGGAAAGATCGAGACGCGAGCGCCTTTCTCACAATCGAGAAACCCGCTCGCCGCCGCATAGGAAGAAGAAAAGAGAGAAAAAACACTAGCGCAATTGCACTCGGCCGAAAAAAAGTAGCCAGTAGAGAAAAGCGGGGAAAGCCAGACACACGCCTCTTAGTGTACAAATGGCAAATCCCGAGGGATCGGTAGATGTAAAAAAAGGCCCCCCAAAAGAGACGCGGTAAAATCCTGGGACACATACTAATTGGAACAGGCGCTAAGATGGTCAAGTGGAGGAAGGAAAAAAAAAGGGGCAAAAGACTCGCAGCGACCCGTCACACGAAAGGGCACAAAAGAAAGGGGCCAAGGTGCACTAAGTCATTTCACCGTCGATGTGCATCCCAGCAAAGCGGAAGTCGCTGCAATGCTTTCAGGGGAGAGGGGAAAGGTGTGGGGCCAGCTGTGTGCACTAATGATATAAGCAAAAGACGGGGGGAGAGGGTGGAAATAACTCCAAGGAAGTCGACGCCGGACGCAGAGGGAAGTGTCCCGTCACATAAAAACCGCGGTGCCAGGGTAATCAGAATACCGGTGCAATCGTGTAACAGATCGAGAGGAGAATACAATCGGACGAGGAAACGGGCTCGAAACGCCCGGAGAGCTCGGCGCCGTCCCGAACAAAGTCTCACGCACTCAAGCATGCCGAATAGAAGGCAGAAAGGTTCGACACAGCACCCCGCGCCCATTTGCGACGAGGGAATGAGGAGACAAAGCCCAGATGCAAAAAGCAACCGTCCAATGAAGCGCCCGCGTATGAGATGGATCTTCGTCGCGGAATCACAAGCACCACATCGAGAGAAGAAAGCAAAAGGGGGAGAAAAAAAAGTTTCAGGTGCACGCGCCTACCATACTAACACCTCAGAAAAAAGCGATACAGAGGAAAACAAAAAAAAAAGAGGGTGGATCAGAAAATGCTCTGCTCTTCTTCCAACGGCACAAGGAGGTCCCCGGGAAGGCAAAGCTGTGATTCCTGTGCATAAAGGGCAGGAAATATGGCGGGGAAGGAGGGGGGAGGGGAAAAAAGAGAATCTGGGGGGGGGGCGAATACTGAAATTATCTAGGGAGAAAACTGAGCGGAAAAGTGGAGGAAAGGGCGAGGAGAGTTGGCGCGAGGCTCGGGTTCGCGGTTCTGCCTAGCGTACGAAGGAAGTGACAGGGTGGAAGGGAGGAAAGGTAGGGAGGGACGGAGGGGTGGCAGGGAAACTTCGACTCGGGGGTACCACGGTGGGGTCCTAGGAAAAAGAGGGGTGGGCAACGATGAGAAACATGGGGAGAGTGCTTTTCAGCGTGGCGGCGTCGCTTAAGCGTAACGAACGAAAGAGGAAAAGGCTTGTTCCAGGCACAGCTGGGGACCAAACATGAGGGGGGGAGGGGAAGCTAAGTCAACGGAAAAAAAAGGGGATTTTCTGCATGACGGGTAAGGAACGAACCGGGGACGGTCGGCACATGGGCACGCCTAGCGTCGGCCTCTCAAAAAAGGGAGGAAGGAAAAAGAGGAACACACATAGCTCTCTAAAACGAGAAAGCGCAGGTGTGCACATGGCAGACCGGCAGAGGAGTGGGCCGTCAGATTCTTACCATGGCCATGAAAAGGGTGGGTCAGGGAGAATACAAAAAAAGGGGGGGGCGGTTAAAGCGGGGACAAGCTGGCAATCTCGGCCTGGGGTGGAGCGGGCGGCGGCGTTGACCGCATCAAGGGGAAACGGGAAGGACAACGCGAACAGTCGGAAAAAAGAGTGCGGAGAGACTTTCCATCCGGGCAAAGGGGGAGGCATCGGGAACAACTAAGAAGAAAAGAAAGAGGAGGACCGTAAACGACCAGTCAAGTAGAGAGGCGCCGGCGAACGAGGTGACGGGGGGATCGATCAGGACCTACTTAACCAGCAGAGATAATCCAAGATCAAGGCCCGTCGAACAACCGAGGGTCGCAGAAGAAATAAGGATATACAAGAGGAAATCCGTTTTGAACCAATGAAGAAAAAATACCTCCAGTAATCATCGCCAAAGAAAAGGACTTGTAAAGAAAATTCCCGGGAAAATATACTTCCAATCAGGACGGAAAGGAGTGGAGTGAGAGTGGGGGGGTGGGTGAGCAACATACTTCCCGGTCTTTTTGTGGAAAGACGCGGCAAGGGGAAAAAAAAAAAAAAAAAGGGGGGGAGGGGGGTTGGGTCAGTTTTCGCGAAAGAGGCGACTGGAGCGGTTTGGATGGTACCGGGGCACGAAAGTTTGGGACAACAAGTTGGTCTGAGAGGGGGAGAGGGAGGGGTGGAAGGCGGAGAGCACGTAAGCAATGGGGGAAGGCCCGGAAAGACGCAAGGTGATAGGGTGTCCTCAGTTGCTGGGAGTGAAAAACGGGGAATCGGCGTGTCACTGCGCGAGGGATTCCCGAGGCCAAAGGGGGGGAGGGGAGGTGAAGCAGTAGACAAATTTCAGGGGGATTATCACGATATTCCGAGGGGAGGGGAAGGAAGGGGGGTGACTGTGGGCAGTGGAAAACTGTCGCGGGGGGCTACGCTCACTGCGCAGTCGCTCAACAAGGGTGCGGGGGGAGAGGGGAGGTAGAGTTGAGTAAAGATTCACCTTAATACGTTTGGAGAGAGGGATTGGGTGGGGTGAACCTAAATGTGAAAGGTCACCCAGATCACTGTATGTCAGAGAACGAACTGGTGCGGAGCAGGGAAAAACGCACCAGGGAAACAGTTTAACAGAGGGGGAAGCTGGAAGGAGAGGGGGGGGCAGATGCCAAAAAAACGCTGGGCGGTCAAGAACGGCTGGCACCTAGCGTGTCACTTAACGGGAAGTGCAGGAACGGATGGCCGGGGCTATGGTCAGGGAAGTTCAGGGGAGGGACGCGGGGGAGACCGGGACGGATGAAAGGGTTTCGCGCCTGGTTTCCTCGAATTACACCCGAAAAGGGAGATACTTGGAAAGAGGGGGAAAAACAAGGAACCGAGGAAAGGTGGTTGGGGGGGAAATATGGTCAGGCGAGCTGGGCTATGCATCGCTGTCGAATGATGGATTCGGAGTAAGTGACACGTAAGAGGAGAAGCGTTGTAATCCGGTTGGTACTAAATGGAAGAGGCGTGGGGTGATCCACAGGGAGTCCACTCCAACGAAGGAAAGGGAAAGAGAGGCGTGACAGATCTAAGAATCGCGGGCGTGCGACTGAAAGTGACTGGCAGATGGCAAGCGAGAGGCGTCGGGGGGAGAGCTATCGGCTGAACGAGAAAGATTTACGACTGAAAGAGGTCATAAGGAATGGCAGACAGAGACTCGTTTTCCTTCGGACTAGAAAGGCAGCTAAACATCTTGAAGGGCGAAAAAACGATGGCGACGGTAAACTTTAAGTAAAAAAGTAATCCAGGCTGCCGGCGGGCGGGAAGACTTATCGACGGAGAAGCCTCCTCAACTGGGACGAACAAAAAAAAGGGAGACGGCGAGGGAGGGCGACATATCGCAGATCACTAAACTAGATGATAAAGGGCTGGGAAAAAAAGGGGAAAGGGCAGCGGAATGCGAGGGGGACCGAACCGGAAGAAATGGCGCGAAGATGAAATTGGAAAAGTGTTACGCTCTCAGAGAAGATGAGAAAGTGGGGGGGGGGAGGAAAAGTGCAATTTGGGGGGGACCCTCGAAAGGAGAGGGCAGACTCGCTGCAGGCGAGGATAATAGGCCAGATGCGCGTGGTAAGATCCGTATTCAAAGCGCGACAGCGTGATGCGCAGGCACGGTGCAATTTTCAAGAAAGACTGTGTGAAGGAGGACCGGGGGAAAGGATTTTTGAAGGGAGAACGCGAAGTACGCATCGTTAAACTAGAATACCTGTAAACTTGAAGGTTGAGCGGCTGGCGGTGTGAGAATATAGGTCCAAGAGTGCTGCTGGTTTATGAGGGAGAGTGGCAGCGAAGAAAAGTTACCGGTGGGAGGGGACTGGTAGGAGTACTGGGAATTTCAACACGCAGGGGGGGGATCATGCATGTTTGGCGAGGTCGGGAGGAAGAAAGTAGGAAGAGATCACCAAACAACGCGGTAGAGTGAAAAAGGAGGAAAAGGGGACTCAGGGGAAGGCCAACAATACACAACAAGTTAAGCCAAGTGCTCGGGGGAATCCAGAAGCGCCGGCCGCAAGAGAAAAAAGCCGGTCGATTCCCAGAGAAGAGGAGAACAAAAGACCTAGGGGAAAAATAAGAGTAGAACAAGAACCAGAAGAGGAAAAATACCGCCAGGAAGTGGTTCTAGTAACGGGAACATACTTAAAGGATCAAAACCCGTCTTGACACACGGTTAAAAAAAGAGGGGAGGTTAATCGCGGGCCCGATGAAATCACAAGCGAGACTGGAAAAAAAAACACTAGTTCGAAAAAGCAGAAGCTGCAGAAACTACTTTGTCCAGCGCGTTGCATTCCACCGAACACAGAAAGCTGAGTGACGGACGCAGACGGGGAAGAAGAATGACTCGGGTCATTCGCTGCAGGTGACGGTAGACAAGATTAAGGAGGGACCAGAACGTGCAACCAGCTACGCCAAGGCATCAGTTTTCATGGAGCTGAGTAAATTGATGGCCGCAAGGGAGCGGGGAAAAGAAGCACAAGGTAGGGTCACCGATGCTGTCTCGCAAAGATTCCGCGCGAGTGGCAGGCACTCAGTATGTCTTAAACCACGGGGAGAGGATAAACAGGGGGGGGGTTTTATTGACTCAAAGAGCAGCGTGAAAAGAAGGTTCAACGGGCTCGTCTCGAACTGAAAAGATCTAGTTGATGGATCCTTCTTTCTAAGAAAAACGGGAAGGGAGAAGGGAGGGAGCAAGAATCGAGTCCCAAGCACGTCCTCTGAGCAGGCCCAGGAACAGTGAAAATATAACTTTTGAAACTGTATCGAAAGAAGGCGCGGGGGTAAAAGTTCGAGGGTCTAGGAACGAGTAACCGTCGGGGGAACTTATCCGACAAGGAAAGGAAGAAATACGATAAAACGATTGAGGCGCGATAATGGAGCAAGGGACAACTCCTCAAGTGCAAATGGGGAAAGTCCAGCGCGCAATCTCAATGAAGGAAAAGGAGTCAAGGAAAAAAAAAGAAGCAAAAGCGCTCGTCCGTTGTAATGACGTACGCGGAACGACAAATTGAGGCAAAAGTGGGCGATCATCAAGCACAGACGGACATGAAGCGATCGCCCTGCCGGGGAAAACGGCGGCCAGCTTGTAGCGGTCAAGTGGAAAAGAAGAGGAAAAGGACTCTGAAAGCCTCTTCGCAGGACAAATCGCTGGGTTTTCCAAACGGGCCCGCCGCAACACGCGGCTTGGTGAGGAAATAAAACGGATTATCAATCGCGAAAAAAAAGGAAAGAAAAAAAAAACCGTATACGATAAGGAGCTCAAACTACACGTGGCAGAATCTCGAGAGAGGTAGAGGACGCATTAGCCGGCACGTTGGGGCGTGCGTCCCGCCTGGAGCATCTCGAAAATTTGCATAAAAGAGGCGAGACAGAAAGAAAGGGGAATCCTTCAGAAAAGATCCATCAAAAAAGGGGAAAGCGGACAAGGCCACAAAGAAGAGACTGAGGCGGGTCGCCAACTGCTTCCCGCGCAAAACCAGAACTGAGGGTCTAAATGAATGACTGCATGCACGGTGAGAGGGGTGAGAACGTAAAACACGAAAGATCACTTTCCCGAAGGAAGCAGCATGTGGGAAAAAAGTCTCGTGCCCCGGAAAATCAAAAAAATCCAAACTCGCACTCAAATATTCGCGAAAAAGCGAACCACAAATATGGGGGCCCCAAAAAACAACGCTAGAAAATAGGAAGAGAAAAGCCGACTTACGGGAATCCACTTCAAATCTCTAGGAGTTTGAAAAAAATGGATGGGGAGAAAGCTTGGCGATTGATACTGGGGGGGAAGGACGGTCAAACGGGCTACTCTTGGAGACTTTGTGCATTAAGTACGAAGTCACGGAGGTCTAGGGAGGGGAGGATGCTGCAACGGACTGGTACGGAAGAGGGTGACAATCGAGGGCGGACCGTCGCTTGATCGTAAGTACGGGGGGGGGGGGAAACACTGATTACCGTCTGTTGATCCTCGTGACCACTGATAGGTAAAAGGAAGGGAAGGGAATTTGACATGATTCTTTCAGAAAGAATACACCCGGGAAATGTTTTGCAAAAGATAAGTTGACCACCCGTTTGGGGCGAAAGCCGATCCCAAGTAGAGCCAGTCTGTCAAACCATGCGTTTAAATACGTGACTGCCAGCTGCGCTGGACATTGTACAGAAGGAAGAGGACGGATAAGCAGGGGGGGTGAATCTCCATAGGATAGGAAACGCGCCGACAATGACGAAGAAAATCGCATGTGCGTGCCCATGAAAGCGACCGGCCTGCTCTGCTGGAAGGTCACGATGATAACGACGAAGGGACCATTGGAAAGTAATGGTCGGAAAGGGAAAAAAAAAAGAGGGGGGTTGTCAAAGATGGCCAGCGGAAAAAAACTGTCTGTTGAGGAGGGACGGGCGCCAGGGAGCAAGCCAGCGCCCTGTTCAAACTTTTCGGAAAAGGACCAGGCCCAAACGAAAAAGAGGGTGTCCGACACTGATCGCAAATCTCTAATGAGAGTACAGGGGCAAAGCGGTATAAGAAGTGGAGGAAATTTCGTGAGTCGAGCCATCCTAAACCGCAAAGATAACCCGGTAGAGATCAAACGCACGCCTGATCTACGAGTCTCGCGGGACAGGGGTAGGCAAAGAAGGAAAGGGGGGGAAAGGAAGCCTCCTCAGTAGCATCTGGGCATACGGTTGAAACGTAGGACGTTGAAATGGCAAAATATTGATCCAAAAGACTCTGTCGAACGTGCAGGGGTCACATTGGTAGGACTTCGACCGTTGAGGGAGCTGGAACAAGAACAAAAAGATTGTTGGAAAATTAGAGGTCCGTAACCACAAGATGGGGGGTGTTGCGATTGTACGAGAAGAGGAATGGGGGAGGGCGATTGGATGTGTTGATTGTACACGTCGTTAGGTGGGGGGATAAAAACGTGGGCCGGGTGAGGGGAGGGGAAAGAAGGGGGGGGGTCTCTGGGGGAGGTTCCTCAGGAAGATAGGAAAGCCGCATACTTGGGAGGGCGATTAAGGGTGCGGGGGCATTCGGCGTGAACTAGGGACCTGTACGAACAGAGAGATATTTGGTATAGGGATTCATATTGGAGGGGGGGGGGAGGGCGAAGGAGAGGGGAGGGCCGATGTGTTGCGTGAATGCGCGGGGCTCGAAGAGCGCTCACACGCGCACACGTTCCCCTGCGTGAGGTGAGGGGCAGTAATGCTGGATGTGGTTCGGCGGCGGCCGCAGAGGAAGGGGGGACGTCGAGGGTCGCGGCGCGCGGGGAAGGGGTGACAAGCTGTGTTTACGAAGCTCGGCGCGGGAGAATTGGGGAGTTATGCAAAATCTCACCAAGGAGAGAGGGGGAGGGAAAGCGGTTGGAACTCCTGCCTACGGGGGGCAGGGGAATGCCGTGAATCTGGGCGGCGATCAAAATCGAACTACGCTTTAATAAATATGAAGAAAGGGAAAAGACTTACGTAGGACGCCGTCGATGGAACTCAGGAAAAGTGCTGGGGGGGGTCCGCGCCAAAGTGCATCGAGCGCGAGGAAATTTGTCACCTTATAAGATAGGGGGTTGGAGGGAAACGGGAGGGAATCGCGAGGGATACTCTGTGACGTAGGGGGGGGGTCCAGAAGCGCGGGGCAGTGCTAACGGTAAAGTTAATAAACACGGAAGAGCGTATGGGTGTCAATTCGACTGGTTGATCGGGCATGAGGGTATGGACTCGAGGAGCCGCAACCGAAACTTCCCTTAGGAACGGAAAGAGGAGGGAGAAGAAAACATTGGGACATCGGCTGACGGCGAAGGGGGGCATGTGCAGGGAGCAGAGTGAACGTGGGGATTGCGGGGGAAGATTATGAGAGACGAAAAGGGAACAAAGACTCTATCGCATTAAAAAGGTAAACAGGAAGACGGAAAGTCAGAGAGATGGTTAGATGACAATGAAACCGACATGGGTCACAGAAGAATATTTTAATCGAACACGATCAGAGGGGGGGAAGGAGGGAAGAAAAGAAAAAGACAAAAAACTTCGGGGAAATTCTGGGGCGGGAAAAATCAGCGGCGACCGTGCGGGCCAAAACATTTAGAGATGCGTGGTCGTAACATCGGGGCCGAGAAAGAAAAGAAAAGGGAAGAATGTATATCAGTTAAAGGGGGAAATGTACAGACAGTCAGAGTTGTCACTTACCACGGAAGAACTACGGCGCGAGAAATAGAAAATTGTTCGATTCTTCAACCGAAGGGAGTGTAAAATTCATGATACAGGGTGGTTACACAAGCACAATGAAATCAATTAAGGGAGCTGACTTCAGCAGGGCGATATCTCTGGCAGCGGTTAGTCTCGATCGAGTCCGATTGGGGGATCAAGCGACTGATCTGCTCGAATCTTGTAGATAAAAAGAAAGGGTGGGAACGCCAAAATAAAGGGTAGAAAAAAGGTGTGGGGAACGGATTTGAATTGGATACAGATGGAGGGCCAAAATCCGTTACTAAAGAGGGACCGGGAGAGGGTGGAGAGGGCGGTTATACTCATGTAGGAAAAAGGGGGGTGGGATGCATCGGTGGGGTAAGAAGAGAAGGAAAGCGATCTCGGGAAGGGATGCAGTAGGCGGATGGTGCTCGTCAATCTGATGGTGGGGGGGAGGATCATCAGTGGTGGTGACGGATGGGGGGGTTCGGGTTCGGCAGGTAAGAGAAGGAGAGAAAAAAAAAAAAAACATGAGGCCAAAGAGAAAACAGGAAAACGGCCGGAAAGAAAAATACCAAAAAACCCAGAAGATAGAACAGGGATTGGGATTCCATACAACAGAACTCCCCTCAAGAGCCTCCACGCAGAGGAGAAAAAAGAAAAAGACGTGGAAATATTCGCAGTTTATCCTACGTAAGCAGCTTACCTACCATCAAAAAAAAGGGCAAGGTCAAGGCCGAGGAGCCGCGGTATCGGGCTGGAACACAGTGAAAAGTCTCGGCCAAACGAGGGCTGGCGTCGGTCATGGAGAGGGAAGAACGACGCGTGAGCGCAAAAAGAGGAAAGTAAAGCGCGGAGAAACGCAACACAGGGGCCTTCGGGGAGCGGCCGAAAGCTGCAGTTAGTCAAACGTGGCATCATCAAGACAGCAGTAGTGAAAGAAAAAAGGCACAAGCAAGGCCACGAAACGCTTAGTGGGAGTGAAGGGAAAGGAAGAAAGGGAAACTCGATTCCGAGACCCCGTTCAACTCTCCATTGAAGCCTTTGGAGGAGGGGGCGCGCCATCTGCGAAGAGGGGGGGGCTTGGGACGAACAGGAGAAAACCCTGGGAGGGCAAATCTTCCCGCGCGATGCCCGGCAGCCACTGGATTTTCTCGTAATTGACAACTTTCTACGGGCAATGGCAAAAAGAGAAAAGAGTGAGAGGGGAGGGCAGGCGCTCCCCGGAAGAAGGCAGCGAATGAGGAATCAAAGGACCGCGATGGAGGAGAAGCCGTCCATCCGTGATCGAGCTCTACCGCCACCAACGGTGCTTCATGCGTGGGAATCACGCCAGGGAGGTAAATCAAGAGTGGATGCTGAGAAGTAGAACGGAGAACCAAGAAAGCCGAGTCTCGCAGCTGGCCAGGGGAAATGCGCAGTACAATGAGTAGTAACTAACTGACCGAAAATCGGAACCGGGGGGGCTGAACTGGGGAAAGGCGCATAGCGGGTCGCAACGGCACTCGGCAGTACGCAAGCGATGGAGAAGATCAGAGAGGGACGGAACCGGGAAAACTGTTCAAAGGGTGAAAAAGGGAATAGAGAGGGCTCAACTTGAAATGTGGGTGAATGGGCCTCAAGGGCAGATGACAGCGAGCGCCGAAGCGAACCCATTTCCCGGCCTCCAATAGAACGTAGAGATAAAATGGAACAATGCACAAGCGAGCAGTAAGGCCATGGCCGAGGGAAAAGGTGGGCCGGGCGCCGCGCAAAAAAAACCCGCCCTTGGTGGCGAGGTGGGAATAGCATTCTTCGGAAGTGAAAATGTCCTACGGCTCGGATCTCATGTGAAACGAACTCAACCGGAAGCAACCGAAAAACTACGCGCGCATCTTTCAACGCACAGAATCAACTGTTTACGCAGTAAAGAGAGGACGACACCGCGGCCAGTTTTTCGCACTCGGACGCAACGCGAAATCGAGGGAAAAAGGTCGCGCTAGACCGAAATTAACGGCGACCATGCGCCAGGCTTCGGAATACCATCGGAGGACGCCACGAGGGGACCTGCACTCCATACACACAAGGACGAATGGATCAAGCGTGCTGCGGCTTGAGACGGAAGTCACCTCAATCAAATCAAAAACAAGGAACGCCCGCAAAAATGGGGGGCTCACAACTGAAGTACCGGAAAGACACAAATAAAACCAAAAGCTGCAACCATCTCTCGTGGCGAAACGCGGAAACAAAGAGGGGGATGGTTATCCCCTCCAGGCTTCAACTTAAAAGAGAAGGATGCGTCCCAAGGAGCGAACACAAACGAAGTCGTGGATGGACCTGCCAGGGGAAGAGGGGGAGGGGGCATGGGAATGGAGGGGACCCAGAGTGCGAGCTAACGCGGAGGATGGTGTTGACGGAAAAAGAGGCTAATAAGGAACTGGTGGCGGAGTCGGGGAGTCGAATGGCTTGGGGCGGCGGCTGCTGGTACTCTTAGGAGGGGGGGGGGAATGACCGAAAGAAGAACCTCGCTACGAGAGAATCGCGGCACTGACGGCGGAGAGGATGAAAAACTGCCGTACTGGAGGTGGGTGAAGAAAGCCTAAAACATAGGCTTGCGATGATAAAGTCTCGCCGCAACTTAACAGATGGACGGGGCTTAACAGAGGAAGGAAGGAAGCCATCGCAGGGCTTGCCGGGAAAGGCCAATTAAAAAACAGATTTTGGGGGCCCCCGCGGGGGCTCGAGGACGATGGCCAATTCGAGGACAATGCTTTTCTTTATGTTGGAATAAAAACGGCCAAGAAAGGACCGGAGGGGGGACGCAATAATGGACTTCTGTATGGGAAGAAAGCGGAA
>Ga0179593_1371282_pt1 | contig 11959 bp, 5 predicted proteins | sample CZODoug2_1_08_16_FD_185931 | JGI IMG/M metagenome (GOLD analysis project Ga0179593, IMG submission 185931) | Vadose zone soil fungal communities from Angelo Coast Range Reserve, California, USA - CZODoug2_1_08_16fungal (PacBio error correction) | ecosystem: Environmental > Terrestrial > Soil >...
CTACCGTCAAAATAAGAGTAAAAAGTTAGTGGAGAAAGGAAGGATCATCTGGGGGGGTTAAAAGAGTGCCTCCAAATTACATCATTCTACGGCCATTCGAGAGTTCTAACCGACTTATGGCGTGTGGGAGTCGTATATAGACTCATGAACACTTAAAGGAGAAAAAAAATCAGGAAAAAGACATAGACGAATCGACCAGCGCAATGGTTAATGCATAACTGGCAGAAAAAGTTTTAAAAAAAAAAAAAAAACGTCAGAGGGGAGCGATGAAAGGTTCGGCAGAATGGAGGAGCTGCACGTTTCTTGTAAAAGACATGAGGGACAGGGAACAGGGGGGGGTTCCAAACACTCGTAATAGTGTCATCAAAGAAAGGACAACTGATCAGGTATCCAGATTAGGGTGTCAAGGCGTCAATAGGGGGTGAGGCCAAAACATCGGTGAGAATCAAAAAGGGAGAACACATTAAAGATTCTGTGTCTAAAAGGGGAGAAAGACTAGTACGGAGGGAGGGCTGCAAGTCCTAGAGAAAGGAGGGGGGGGGTAGATGTAGGAAGACTAAAAAGTTGATTCTAGTTGGCTCAACCGATCAACACGGTGGTGAGAAGATAAGGAAAGGGGGGGGGCCAATTTCACTTCGCGATCACTGGGCGGTATTAAGATGAAATGGAAAGATTGTACCGGTGCACTTTCATTGCTCACAACAGACACCTAGATAGTGAAATCAATTTGTGAAACTAGGTCAGAAAGGGGGGTGGTGAGGACTGGGAACGGCAAATCGACAACTGATAAAAAAAGACCTAACTATTAGAGAAGAAAGGCTCAAAAAGGTAAACTGAAAGGGGGGAGGAGGTCTAAATTTCATCTTCTTAGTCAAATTTATCTACAGATTCCCAGCACTAAAAAAGCCATTGGGATCAGAAGTGTTAAAAAAGACAAGGGGGGGAGACGCTCGCTTTAGGCTTGGGGTGGTTGTTAGGGGGTGGGTTTATTAGATAAGAGGGGACTAGGGAGGACAAACTCCTCACCTAGATGCAACGGCTGGAAGATGAAGCAGGAAGCATGGGCGGAACGGCAAGGGAAGTCGACGTAAAACCTGTAAATTATTAGTTTTAAAAGTTGGATCACGGGGGAGCAAAGGAGGGTTGCAACTTCGAATGGGGGGGGGTTCAGGGAGGAAATTCAAAAGGCTAGAACACTAACAAGGTTCATTACGTCACGGGACAAGTACACAGTCTGAAGGGGATACTTCTTCGTATTAGGACAAGGAATAAGGAATGGTGGCAGTCTTCCACTGACACGAGTTCCAACTACGAGACTATGGATCATTCGGAAAAGGACAAGATCAAGGGGGAGAAGGCAGTGATCTGGAGCAATAGTAAACAATTTTCAAAAGAAAAAGTGAAACGTAGAGTGAGGAATTTCAAGAGAGTGGATAAATTACGAGAGATCGGAAATAGGGGGGTATTTTAAAAGAGGGAAAAAGTGGGGGGCATGCCATTGACAACACATCGACAAAGGGAGACGTTCATGCGAACTAGATCACGGTATATGGACACTGCGACTCAGTTGGTTGAAGGGAGCAGGGGTGGTTTTACGGCTTAAAGTAGAACAGTACGTCAAATAGGTGGGACCGGTAAAAAAAAAAGGAACAAGGAAAGTAGAAAAGATAATCACAGCGGACACGTGGCCCGGGACTACGCTTGGACAAGCAGCATGGAGCTCCTATCATAAAGCCATTCGAATTCAGAATTGACTTGAACATTTCAAGAAAACGAATTTCACCCGCTCAATAGCCGGGGTGCGCCAACCCGAGAAATAAAGGGGGGGGGAAATTGACTAAGAATTGGAGCCGAGACACAGAGTCAAGCGGAAGAAGGGACGGGTTGAGAATTGGGGGAAAGGGAAGGAGAATTCGAACCGCTTTTTGTCATTTGGGCCAGGGCAAAACAAGAACAAAAACCCACAAAAAAACTGCAATCGCTTGCCAGCGAAAAGGCCGGTTCAAGGAGGCTCACTGAACAAGAGGAAATAAAGGTCGGGGGAGGGAGAAACTCGAAACGGAAGGTACGATAGAGATCGACGGCAACAGCAGATGTGGAGTCACGGCTAGGGGGCAAGGCGGTAGTTTAGGGAAAAAGGAGACAAGGAAAAAGACAATGAAAAAACATGGACAAGAATCGGTAACGCCATCATCTGGCACCAAATTGCCAGTGGTCGAATGAGGCTAAGGTTTCAGCTCGAAGATCTCAATTAGTTGAATATTAAGAGGGACAATGGGGCAGAAAGCCAGTGGAGTTCGAGTTTTCGCGGAAGACCGGGTCGAGGAACAACGCCAAAATCGGGAACAATCGTATGGGAGGTGAATTTGGTTCCAAAGGAACACAAGAAGGGGAACGGAGACACATCAGAATTCAGGGGTTTTGTCTACCTGTCCGAATTTGGTCGAGAGCCATGGTCAGGCGAACGAGTAAGGTATAAGGCGCAAACACGTCAGGGGCGGAGCGGGGTAGGAAAAAAATGGCTGGGGGGGCAAAAGAATTCATGGTTTCTCAACCCTAATCAGAGACATTACAAAAGTTTTTTTGAAGAGGCAAGCTGCTGTAGGTGGGGACGTCAGGGGGGAGATCAGAGAACAGGCGAAAAACACTTGCAAGAGGATGCGACTTCGTATTCAATTTTGAAAACTGGAGACGAGTCCCGAGTCAAATTGTAAAAAAACGGCGCGCCGGGAAACCAGGGAAAAGGGAAATCAGAGGGGAAAGCAAAAACAGAGTTGGACATTCCTCGTCACTGGTCTTTTGAAAGGGAAGAAGCATCACCGTGTCTTCAAAAGATTAAACTGTGGACTCTTAAAAAGGGAAGGAAAAAAAAAGATAACTGGGGGGGAAAAAGGTGGGGGTCATAATTTCTAGGGCTGCGCACCACCTTGACCCTACTGGAAACGCGTCCACGTAGGAACTATGGATCGTGCTAGGTCAAAATTGTCGTCGCGGTTGACCGGTGGGGTGGGGGGGTGGGGCTTGGTTGGATCAGGGGGGGAGAAAGAACGCTGCCGAGGTATAAGGCTCCGCTGATCACTGAAAAGACTATGGGCTGCTTAGACCCTACCGCACAAAACAAGAGGGGATTAAAATATGGGAGGAAGGTGACCAGAATTTTAAAAAAGAAGTCAATGGTAGGCAAAAAAAAAATAACAAGAGGGAACCCCCAACCCGTGACGTTGCGATTAGAACGCACACGCCACCATACCCACCAGGCTCAAAAAAAAAAGGACGGAAATAAACGATCGAGGAAAGAAAGAAAGAGGGGTGGAGTGGAAGTTAATTTGCGGACGCATCGTCATACCCGGGACAAAATAACAGGCTTTCTTAACCTCAGTAAATCTGGTTGGAAATGGGGCAACACGAAAGGGTTCATTATCAAAAAAAAAGGGTAAATGGACGTGATGCGCCATTCAACGGAACATTAAACGTGTCGCGAGGAGGCCAAAAGTAATCCTGCCGAATGATGAGGGGGGAAATAGGGAGAAAAAGGGGAAAGAAAGCCGTCGGGCAAACTTACCCGACGGCGCCTCAATTCTCCCCGGTGCTACGCGAAATCAATCAGCAGTTATCCGTGAGACACGATGAGTGTAGAAGGGAAAGAAAAGAACAACAAAGAAGAACTGGCTGTCTTCCGCTGCAATCATAAAAAAAAAAAGCTCACCTGTTTGAATTGTATGGACCAGACTTCGGTGATACGCGGGTTTGGGAACAGTAACTGGAAAGGCTCCATAAGGGTTGAGAAAAGGGGAATTGGCGGGACAGTAGACACGTTAGTCTGACCCTGATTTAATTTCCGCGAGGATCGGACGAAAGCGGAAACCGAAAAAAATATTATCTGATGAGAGTCTAGAAGAGAGGAATGGGGGGGTTCCATCAAAATAAAGAGAGATGAGGTTACCATCGTGCTGTCTGGTTCCAGGACTTCCTGAATATTAACCTCGACCCCAAATTGAAGCTTTGAAAAAAAGTCTATCAAGACGGAAATCAAGAAAGGAAGGGGAAAAAAGGGGCCTAGTTCGACCTTCGCTCCTGGCAAGCAGTTTGTCACAGTTTACTATTATGGGGAGAGATCTGGGGGAAAAAAGGCGGTTAAAAAGGGGGGAAGGGGAGGGTGGGGGGGGGGGTCACCCCCCCCAAAGAAAAATCATCTCACAGAACCGAAGCCGTGGAGACGTGAAAAATATTCTTTGGACGAACTTAATATGGGGGCAGGCTCTATGTAGATTCTGAAAGACGCCACTGCTTTTATCTCTTTCCAAAGATGTGTGAAAGGGTAAAACAATAAATTGGAAACGCTTGGTTGGCAAGATCTGGGGAGTGTATTTTTGTCGCCTGTTGTACGGTCTTGGGTGTCCCCTAAGTTTGGGCTGAAAACACAGTGGTGCAAAAGCGTTAAGATCCGCCCGTAACATTTTCAAACAGTTCTCTGATCCAACCGGGCGTTACAAAGTGAAACTGTTAATAAGGCAGATTCTCAGGCCTTCTCAGCAGGTCTGTGTCAGATTTATGAAGGGGTAGAAAGAGCATCTTGAGAGGGAGGAAAAAGCAAGCGCTGGCTTTTTGGTGTACACGTATCGGAATGGGAATTCAGGGGGGGGGACGCAAATAAAGTTCAACAAAATTCGCAGTTGGTCCCAGCCTCGCTCAATGATCCGGACTCAAATTGGGAAGGGGGAAAAAGATCGCGTTTTTGGCTAATGCGGGCTGGTTCAGTTTCGGATGTGGAAACCTTTGAAAACAGGGAGCACTTGGTAAGAAACTCAGGGTAAACAGGGGGAGAAAGGGCAAACAAGCGTGTATCATCAGAACCGGGATACGGAAGGCGAGCTCTTGCCGGAGAAAAAGGGACGGAGCCCTTTTCATTGCGAAATGGTAAACATTAACTGGGCGTCTACGGCATGAAAAGGGGGGAGGACGTGAATTTTCGCGACGTCGTTACAGAGGTACGCCGCGGGGTCGTGTTAGAAAAGGTTTTACGATCGATTTGAGGGAATAGAAACCTGGCCCAGGCCAACTAGAAGACCCTATCTCGATGAAAGCAGAGAATAGAAGAAATAAAAAGAAGGTGGGGACTCTCATAGGAACGAAACGCGGTGAGGCAACTACACTCAAATCGTAAAAAATGTTAGCGAAGAAGGGAAAAAAAGTCCCCGCATTGTGAAACAGAAGAATACTTAAAATGAACTGTAAAAAAGAAAAATCTATTGGCAACTATCTTGGCGGCGAATCAACGTGAGATCAGATCTGCCGCAGGGAATTCACAGCTAAGGAAGTGAGGAATTAGCGCAAAGGTTTGGGACCACTGAATCACTACAAGAAAAAAAAACCAAGATAATGAGACGCAATGAGGCTAGTGTGGACAGGTCCGCAATGGAGCTTTGGAAAAGAGTGTTAGAATGACTGTTAAAATAAGCTGAGGAGGGGAAAAAGATTAAAACGAAGTCCTTTTACTGTGCTCGGGCAGTAGGTTTCTCCGGCTGCTTGGCGCGCTTCTTAAGCTTGGCGCTTTAAAAAGTGGAGGAGGCCTAAAAAATAAAAAAACTTTAGCGAGGAAGGTATCACGTGCAGGAATCGCCGGGTTCGACTTGTTTTGGTGCGGTCCGAAGTAAAGCACCTGCTAACGATCTAATGTGCAAATGCCGCGAGGGGGCGAGGAAGGGAGGGGAGGAATATATGGCCCCGACAGGGTGAGCTTGCGGAGAAAGCGAATCAACGGGCGGATAGCAAATGCGGGGCAGCGAGGACTTTGACCGGGGGGGGGATACGATAAAAAAAGAAGCCGACCGGTCGCCGGATGTGACAGGGAGAAACAGCATGTCTTGGGCCATGTCGCTGTTTGCGCAGAGAATTGATAGAAAAAAACGGATTCTGGGGAAAGAAACTCGATCGCTTCGGCAGTGCCTGGTCCTGGAGGAGAAACGTTATCGGGAAAGAAATAATGGGACACCAGTGATCGGTGCAAAGGAACGGCCGCTTATGCATCATTTGTCAGACCCGAACAGTGGTCAGGGCATATGGAATGGTTCGGACAAAAAGTACGCCCCCACAGATGAAGTAATATAAACTTGCTGATTGTGAGCGGTCCATAGGTTAATGAAATAAGAAGAAGTGACACTGGATCAATAACGAAAAAAAACGACAAAAGAAACTCCACCCCCCCGGTGAAAAGAACGTCCTCGGTCTCCGTGACCCGGAGACCCAAGGAAACCCGACTCAAAAAAAATGAATGGACTTCTAACACCCTCCGCTCGAAAGGGAGTGAATTTGGATAACTCAACAAAAACCACGGAGGAGGAAGAGAGGATTATCTACAAAGACAAATAATACCAGGGGGAAGGAAAAACTGCATAAAGAAAATGTTTGGGAGTGGAAGGGGGGGAACAAAAGGCCAGAAGGGGTGCGAACCAGCCGAGGCGTTCTACTACCGTATTGCTTGTCGTTTGGAGGGAGAATTGCACAAGAAGGGAAATGAACTCAACGCCTAGACGGCAGAGAAGGGGGGGGTTAAAAGAAAAAGTCTCGGTTTCGGCCCCATTGACATACAGGCATCTCGTACAATGTAAGTCAATGCAGCGGCCGTCCTGCCCCAAACTGGGGGGAAGATTGAATATTTTCTACAAGCAAGGGAGAAGAGCCAAAGGAACGTACCTCCGAGATCATCAGTTGTCCTTTGTTCAATTCATCTGTTAAGTGACAAACGTCGCACCATATGCGGTTACGAAAACAGAAAAAAGGGGAGAGGGGCCGGGTACTGGTCAAATCCTAGCTAGCAGCCTGTGGCTCGTTTACTCCGTTGAGACTTACAATTCGGGCGAACCATTCAAACGAACGCGGAACAGCAACGTGAAAAAGGGGCAAGGAGAGCAAGGCATTTGTTCAGTCAGATAGCGGGCCCAGAAAGTCAAGCAACGGATTCAACAAAACAAGGTGATGGTGCCGATGCCCGCCTGCTTTGAAGAAACGTATCGACCAGGGAGAGTAGGGAAGAATATGGGAAACAGCAAAGGACAACGGTAAGAGGCACGACGCAAGGAGAAGACTTCCTCGCGCGCGACCAGAAAGGGTAATCGTTCCTAAGTAGGTGGAAACTTAATCTCACAACGCTCCATTGGGAATCGCGGGGGGACCCACACAATTTCTTCCCTCTGCCTTTAGTGTGGGTAGGGGTAAAGCTGGAAAAAACTGTGGCGAAGTCGGCACAGACAGGCGAAAGGGGTCGGGCGAGCAGCCGTTCGGCAAGATATACACGTTTGGAGTCGTGATCGTGACATTGGTTTATTCAGGTGAGCGGGCATGTGGTACCACTAGCTAATTATTCAAAGTCCAAACTATTCTGAATGCCGCGGGGGAGGTGGAAAAGGGGATGAGGTATTCTGAACGAATGCGTTCTGTTGGGCCTGGCACTCTATTCAACGACTTCCTCAGACGACTATGGCAAGGGGCAGGAGGGCGGTTTCTCTGTACTTTGTAACGCGGCCCAGGGGTGCCCAAACGAAAAAGGGGCGGAAAGAGTGAGTCCTGAGCGGTGCGAAAAATGACGCAGAACGTCAGCGGTATTGGGTGCCATGGGCGGGAAAAGTGCTACCATTGCAAAGGTGCGTCACCCTGGGGAGCAATTCAGCAAAGCTAAAAAAAAGTCGGAGGAGCACAAAGAATTGTGTGGGCGGTTTTTACATCACGGCGAACTTAAGGCTAACAGACGCAGTCAAATGGCCACGAAAATGAATAAAAAAAAAGAACCTCCCAGATGAGTGCACAACTCGAGAGCATCACCGCCCGCGGTCAAGGTGACCCCGAGCGATAGAGTACAGCGGCATGAAGTCCCGGCATTAAAAGCAGTCCTTCCAATACGTGACGCATTCCCAAACGGCGTGCATCGTAAGCAACCTAAGGCGAGTGGGCACAGTAATAGAAACGGCAGGGGACTAATGCGGAAGAATGACGACATGCGTCTTTCACCGTGAATGTACGGGGATTGGGGGAGTGAAGATCCCGATTTGGCATTTGTATCGCCCGGCAGACAACAGACGCAGCAGCCAAACAAAGTAACTGCATCTCGCTTGTCCCCATCTAAAATCATCAACGGTCTGAAGCTTAACATGAGTCGTTAGCAGACTGCTCCCCTGCTATCATTACAAATCTTCTTTTCACGCCTCAGATTTTTATTCACTGGTGCTTCGGAGAGAGTGGATACGACAGCAAATTTAAAACGGACCAGGGGTGGAAAAGATAAGCTTCATCAGCGTCCAATGCCAATTGCCGGAAATTGAGGAAGTTAGGCCGTTAAGCGAAACGTGAAGATTTTCCGCGGGATGTTTTGAATGACACAAGATTAAAACCTAGGTTTCGAGGTGATCTCGAAGAACAAGAGGCTTAGAACAATTTAGAATGGGATTTGTGTTGAACTTGCAACTCGCCAGCGTGCGAAAACACCATAAGTCATTTTCGGTTTTGCTACATGGTTCCGAGTTGGTAAGCCTCCCGGAATGGCGTGCGCAGGGAGTGATCAGGTGCCACGGGTAAGAGAACATGGAGGTCGTGGGCAACCATAATGATAAGACTTCACGTGGGGGGGTCACCGAAGCATGGCCAGACAATTCAAACCCTTGTGGAGCAGCGGCAGACGAGGGACGGCGTGAAAAAGACAAATTACACGAAGAACGTCTTGTAGGATTCGAGGCGTATGCTTGGAGAAAGACGGATACTAGGACCGGGGGAAAGTGGGCGGGGGCTGGACTAATGATGCCATCACAAAGCACAGCCAGCAAGCAGAGTTGGGGGACTGCCTTGAGACTTACAACGGTCGGGTTCAGACCAAGCAACGGCGTCAGCTCTTAAACTTTGTTTTGCAACATTAACACATGATTCGAATACTACCGGTTAAGCTCGGTGTGTGTCTAATTGATCTGAAGCTGGGCATGACCCTCCAAAAGGTCGCAGAAACGCTTCCCTTCTCATTGTGTAAGTCGTCATCCTTGTAGGCCGTTTAGCCTTTGGTCTGCGTGTGGTTTGTCGCAACGCACACGGTGCCGAGGGATGAATGTGCAGTGCACCAACGGAGCACCTCTTATACCCTATCGCTCACACGGATGAAAAGGGAAAGCAGGGCCCAGAGATTTTCCTTTGATGGATGCACTTCTCCGCGGCACCGTTTCGTTAGCGATTAAACCAACCTCCACCCCCGCGAAGCTAACGACAGGAGATCGACAACATCAGAATCCAGGGGAGAGCGGGTAAGTTGGAGGGGTCATGCACGCAGCTTCAGCCGTAAACACAACATACACTGCTTTAGTCGTATTCGCGAAAGTCTGTAACGTGGAAGTTTCATTGCGGGTGAAAAGGGCGTCGTCCTGCGACGCCCCTGTCCAGAGGTCTCGAAGGCAGGTCACCCGCAACTCTGCGGTTCGACCCTGCTGCTTAAATAGTGGAAGTCGTCACGGTGATTCGCGGGCCCCCGGCCTCCCGAGTCTCCCTGAGTCGCAGACATGTGCATACGCCGCCCGCTCCTCCCGGCCAGCCATGAGGGTAGAACGCCGTCCAACTACGCAATAGTGCCCATAATCACAAAAAAAACGACCAAGGGGTTGAATGTAACTGGCATGGCACCACGTCGGAATTCTTATTGGGGAGGACCTGGTTTGACAGCCGACCGAGGTGCGGCCGTGGATACTCGATCTTAAATAGGCTAGGGAAAAAAATCGGCCGAATTGAAACGAATGATGGTGTCTCGTTACGTGTCGCTCTGCGGCCGGAAAAGCCAAACCTAAAATTTCTGGTTGAGTGGGGATTGGTTCCCTGTCTTCCGCAAATCGAACTCACTGGTCTCTGTTCATCTTGATTCCGCACATCTCGTCCCGACGCATCTTCAAGTCCATTCAGAGCGAACCTTCCTCATCTACCAGCAATGTTTTGGTCCTTTTGAAGATGAGGCGAAGCGTCGTATGACAACTGTCGGTTACTTGGGCGGTCGGTTGGTGTCTTTCGGCTCCTCGCTCACTCTCGACGACTCCGCCGGCGCAGAATCAAATCGGGTGGCCCCGTAATATTATTCCTGTAGTCGGGTATAAACTACTAACGTTTTCTTTTATATCTCTGTATTTCGCAGTGGCCGCCGATACCGGAGACTTTGGCGAGCTAGAATGGGCAGTTATTTTTTGGGCGTCAGCTGGTTTGTGGTCTCGCGGCCAACACAATTGCAAAGCCGATATCCCCCGTTCACAATGTTCGAAGTAACGCCTTACTTGAATCACTTCTGGAAAAAAGTTAATGACTTCAGCCCGTTCGATCATTTCGTAGCAAACTTTCCTTTAATTATGTCACTCACCGCTCATCTTTACGGGACGGAATTCTACTGGATCGGCCGGGGGGGTGGTCACGTTCATCTTAAATCTTGTTCATCTCATAGGGCGCTGGTGGCCGCGGTTCAACTCTCGCTCGCCGTGAATCTGCTTGTCGGGCGCTAAGACCGGGGGGTTGTGGGACTCTCGTGCTGTCGGTTTGATGTTCGGGGCCAAATACGCGTCCTGTTAGCAACTCAAAACCGCGACACATGCGTTGATCTCGAGTGACCCGGGTATGCTCGGGGATGATTCGCTTTCGCTCTCGATCCCGTTTGTGCCTTTTACATTAAAAACCTGCTCCTCTGCTGACGGCTCATTTCAAGCGTAAGAGTTCTTCAAGGACTCACTTTACGCACTGGGCCGTGCATTGTGGACTCCGGAAACAAAGAGAAACTGTCTCACGCGTGAAGAACGCCCTGCATCGTCGTCTGAGGACGCATCGTGTAGCCAGGCCGCAAACAGTGAACGTCTTCGTTCAGAATACGTAAGACCGTATACGGCTCATTCGCCAGTGAATCCCGAGTAAGAAAGGTCAGAAAGTGTTAAGGAACGAATTAGCCTAAAAGAAGTGTACAAACAGAACGCGACACCGTGATCACGAAACTGGAACAGAATCGATCAAGAAGGTCCATTGGTCGAATCCATTATTCGATCGGAGAAATCGCCGCGGCGCCAATCGCGGGAGGTCGAATTATAGCCGTGTTTTTTTAGTCCCCAAAGAATAAACACAGCTAAAGCGGCGAGGGAGCTATGTGGTCGCAGCCCAATGTGAGCCGTGCTGTTGTGAGATGAATGGGCAATAAACGTCTGAAGTCGCAGAAGTTAGCCCCCGTCCTCCTTACTGGGCGAGCGACACTACCGGCGTTGCGCTCGCTGAGGAGAGTTGTCTCTTCCTTTGCGTTTCACAAAGGCAACAATAATCGACCTCCCTGTCCCTGGCACGTTCGCAGGTGATTTTACGGAAATCCGAGGTAGGTAAAGCCTTTTCGGAATTCCGCTCTCTGAAGGCAAAAATGCATGACGCGATTGGACGTGATGGACCGTGACGTAGATGGCGACCCGGGAAAGGTGAGCCTACTGAGAAAATCAAGAGGCAGATTCAACGAGCCCACATGGGAAGCTGCTTTGCGATAACGCCAATCAAATTTCGCCGACGGTTGGCGACCTACGGGGAGACAACATTTCTGGGGGGCCATCTCCGTCGCCGACAATACACGTGAAGAAAATGGCTTCTGCAACGAATCGATCGGGCACTTCCCTGGTGAGAAACGTGTTTGCCTCGTGTCGGGAAATCGGGCGTGGAGAATCCAGGTTAGGGGGGCACACGTGGAAAAAGGGACGCTCATTTTCCTACGGAGAATACGAGCTGTGCGACCACCGAACTTATTGATAAATTATTGGTCGAGGCGAGCGCCATAGGCTTGCTACCGTCAAGGCGACTCTACCGAAGAAAAAAATAGGTCTGGTCTGGCCCTGGGAAGACAGCCGGTGCCCAAGATGGTCAGTTGGGGACCTCTTAAAAGAAACCCGACTCGCTGGGAGCAACTAAAACCCCAGCGCTATGTTGAGGGGGT
>Ga0179593_1407628_pt1 | contig 11959 bp, 18 predicted proteins | sample CZODoug2_1_08_16_FD_185931 | JGI IMG/M metagenome (GOLD analysis project Ga0179593, IMG submission 185931) | Vadose zone soil fungal communities from Angelo Coast Range Reserve, California, USA - CZODoug2_1_08_16fungal (PacBio error correction) | ecosystem: Environmental > Terrestrial > Soil >...
ATAAAAAGGAAGTGGAAGAGAAAGGAATGACTAGGCATGACAGGATATGGGCAACGGATGCTGGGGAGGGGGGAACCCTTACAGAAGGCGATCCGGGAAAGGGGGAAGAAGGAAAAAACACGAGCTTGCAGAACGTCCGTGCTAACCTAAATTCCGTCTTGGAAAATCACACTACCGCCGGAAAAATAAGGCTATTCGGCAGAAGTCAAGTACAATGGCGGCCAGCACAGAGAATGAGCAAGCAGCTGGAAGTCCCTCCTCAGCAATAAGATGTGACTTAACCTCGCGTCCAAAACGTTAAAATCCACTGGAATCCCAATAGAAACACGAGAAGAGGATTGAGGCGAGCATCCGAATGAGAAATGCCCTAAAAAGAACCAGACGAAAAAGTGGGTTGAGACATAAACCCAAGAAGAACCAAGAAAGGAGAAGAAACGATACTCAAACAAAATCTCAACCACAGAAAGAGACAAGATCGACAGCAGGGATTCGCGGGAATTTGTATGCAAGGTTGAGCGTTCCCGTCACAGCAAGAAGGGGGGAAAAAGAAACTGCAGCAACTCTGGCACGCCAAGCGGCTTCCTTTTCGCCGCCGAGGAATAAAAAAAAAAGGAAGAAGGAGGGGTGGGGAAGTTTCTTCCTGCATTTCAAAGGGAGGGGATTTTTCAAGGGAAATAGGTAAGATCGCGTAGCACAAGAAGAATACTCAAAAAGTTGTTGGGGGGCAAAGGTTGGAAATAAGGGATCATACCTTAAAAAATAACATCGAAAGAGTCCGTTGGACCATGGGCGGCAGGAGGGAGAAGTTAGAACCGATTTCACGCCTGCGGGACGTCATGAAAAGACTCACTCGTATGGTCCTGGTCAGAAAAGGTAGGAGAAGGGAAAACCCCCTTTTCAACTGTACCGTTGGGGGAGTTGTGGGGGGAGAAAAGAACTTGAATGGGTGGTGATCGGCAGGGGAGAGCACCGGGCAGCGGGTTTCAAAATCAACAAAAAATCTATAAAGAGCCACTTTAAGGTATATAGTTGAGCAAATCAGGGAACGAAAACCACAGGGGAAGTTTAGGGGGGAGAAGACCCATCGCTGGGAAAAAGGAGACAGATCAAGGATATATAAAGAGCACCTACCAAAGACCCTTTAGAGGCGTGTGCGCGAAAAAGAAAAGGTGTCTCGCTGCGGGTCCTTCACAGGGCACACCTCGGGGATGGGGGTCTCTAGCAAGAGACGAAAAGGAGGAAGAAACGGCGGAGGAAGGGCCCAATATTGGTCGGGAAAGAAAAAGTGGGGTGATGAAGGGTGGAACGAGAGGGAAGAAGCGTTAAACATCGTTTATTATGAAAGAAAACAAAGAAAAACGCAAAAAAACAATGATCAAGCAAAGACACAGGTCCGCACCCAACGTGACGAGCAGAAGAGCATACGTCACAACTTTGGGGCCTTATCATCCCTAGGTGCACTAGGAGGAGGAAGAGATTGTCCGTCTGAGCTACCGCAAGGAACTAAAAAAGCAATCCGCACATTCGCGCACTCTAAGAAAAAAGGGGGGGCACGCCGAGTCAGATGGAATTTTGGTAACCAGAAGATCCACCCATATCTCAAAAAAAAAACATATGAGTAAATAAGATATATTTATTTATTCCATTTCAAGGGGGAATGAAAGAAAGGATCGCGGTCTCCGAAGGGGGGGCTGATAAGGCGAAGAATTGTGGCCTGGTGAGGGCTAGTGCGCTATGGTACAAGGAGCTCAAAAGTAGACTAGCAAAGACGTCAGGAGGATCCTCAGTTGGTGAAAGAGAGCCTGGGTCCCAACGAGTCAACTTTTATGGGGCAGAACGGTGGGCGGTTGCTTGGAGGGGGAGGGGGGGGGGAATGCTTTTGCTCTGCTGGCGGGAAATGAGGGAAGTACAAAGTTTGGGAATAAACGAGAGCCACCAGGGTAGGAAAATATTGGAAGAGACCGATTTGGCATACCGCTCCAAAAACGGTGGAAGGCAGGAAGGACTGGATAACTGCGGCCCGTCCTGCTAAAGCTAGCGGAAGGTGTGACCGGTGCACGAAAATCCGCGGAAAATTCTGGTGGCTCGAGAAAGAGGAAACTACATTGTCCGTAGGGGCAGAATGCAATGAGAGAAGTAGCTTCTCAATTTTTGAAAAGCATCGGGAAACGAAATCAAGCTTGTGGGGGGTGAAGTCAGAGGCGAAATATAACCCTCGAAAGCTGAAAGAAAAAAGATAAGGTTGACGGGACCGGGAGCTCACGCCACTCTAAAAGAAAACCAATTAATTATGGCCATCCCCAAAAAGAAATAAAAGACGGTGAAAACAAGGGGGACGAAACAGTCCTCCATCAACATTTCTGACAAGAAAAAAGGAGACGATGGGAAGGAAAGCATCCTAAATTTGCGGTCAACACTCCTGGAGCAAAAGATCAACGCCGAAAGGGAAAGAAGCTTTCCGTGCTCTCTATTTCAAAAGAGCCGCTGGGAAAATAAATTCGGGCCTTGCACCAAAAACAGGGGGAGAAAAGAGTGGGCTTGCAGGGAACGCCACAAAAAAGATAAAAGGGAGAAATAGCCAAAGTGTGGGTTGAAGGCAATCAGTAACGCAACTCAAAACTAACAGGGGCATCGCCATCCGGAAATGCACGAAGAGTAGCCCCACGGGAAGCCAAAGGACGTGCCGCCAAGCGGAAAGGTGGACGTGAACAGAACCGACTAATCAAAGGGGGACAGAAGATCGTGGCGGTGTCGCAGGAAAGGGGGGGGCAGGGGTTTGTGAGGATCCGGCTAGTGGAGTGGGCTAAGGGGGGGTCAGGCAAGGTGTGGGCATCACTTCTCAATCTAGAGGCAGGGCGAATGGACGCTGGGGGCGCCGGGGGAGATACTGGGATGGTTCTGAAGGATGAAAGAACGTCTCATCATTGGGGTCTGCCATTTGGGGGGACCCGGGGATAGGCTTCTACTCTTCTGGTGAGGGGGATTATGGGTGGGACGCCGGAATGACGCAATTCAGTTAGAGGGCGGAGCTCATTCGGGAGGGGTCCGAAAAGGAATGAATCTGCCCACAGAAGAGCGGATTGCAGTAGACCCGTCTTTATCGTTAGGGACGAAAACGAGTTAGGCTTTAGATCGACGATAGGTCGGAGGATGTGGCCAGGAAACAAATAAAAGTCATAAACAGCAATGAATGTTAAAAGGGGCAAGGAAAAAGAAAACACATAACTACTTGATGCCAAATGAGCAGCAATCTCTTCGCTAAAACGAGAAGTGGAAAAGATATCGAATTAAAGGAGAAGGAAACAAGATTGAAAAGAGATATTCTGTAAGGCGATAGAGGATTCGAGGGGGACTCTGAAAATATAGAAAGCTTTGGGGGAGACCTTATTATGGGCTCTGACTGGGGAAGGGCCAAATGTAACCAGAAAGTCGATCAATGAAGAGGGGGGACTTTTGCATGGAAACCAATGCAGAATTGGACGTACCGTCAAAACTATGAGAATAAAGAAGGCTTCGTCGGAAAGAGACAGATCCATAGAGAGAACAACGCTTCAAAGCGGCGAAAGGGGGGGAAAGGCGACCGAAGAATGAGCGCCGTGGGGAAAGGGGAAAATTAATCAAGAAAGGGAGAACAAAACGCCACCCCAGGGAGTGACGGAACACGCGTAAACGCCTAAAGCAGGAATACATGGCCATACGCCGAAACGAGAGAGTTATTGGAACTAACACATAAAAAGGGGGTCAGATCAACGGGAACCGCGACCAGTCTGCCCTAGGTCTTTGGTGTAGCAGAGAAAAAATGAAGTGAAAACTCCCGTAAAGAAAAAAAAAGGACGAAGCAGCAGCTCGAGACCGCCAAAAACCGGGAAGAACGGCGACCGTAGACATCGAATAGGAACGGAGGTGGAGAGGAAGTTTGAAGGGACCTTCACCTGCCTATGGGGTCAAAGAAAGTGAGAGCAATGGCGGATGGAGTACGGGGAAGCCGAAAAATGCGGATGCGATGACAAAAAGGGGGAAGGGCGGGTTGCGTAACTGCAAATGGCTGACTTTACAAACGTGAAAGGGCGGGCCGTAAGAAAGCCAAAAAAACACAAGAATCTCATACTCGCCCGTGTTGTTTGGGGGAAAAGAGAAAGTGAGGGAAGAGTTTACTTAAAAAATTAAGAAAGAGAACGAAAGCTGCCGTTCATGGGGTGGAAGGACTCAGGAGTGTCAGGCCAGACAGATCAGGTCCAGGGGAATATTCTTCATGCTAAAACCGCGGGGGGGGGGGGGGGGGGGGGGGGGGTGGGGGGGGTGGGGGGGGTGGGGGGGGAAGATCCGATTATTGTGAACAAGGGGGAGGAAGAAGGCTTCGCAAGGGCTTTGGGGCAACTTCTTTGATACTGATGGTGGGACGAGAAAATCATGAATGAGCGGGGGGCTAGAGAAATGGCGCAACGGGGGGGGTAACGAGCTCAGTAAAAAGAGGGAGATAAATCGAGGAAAACATTTCTTTCTAGGTTCAAAAAGACGAAAAACAGGAAGTGGAAGTGTGGTCAGAAGGCCAATGGCGCTTTTGAAAAGAGCATGCGACGCGAGAAAGGAGGCACCTACCAAGAGAAAAAGGGAGATGAACGCGAAACGAGACAACGGACGCTAAGTGGACGTGGGACAAGGAAAACGCTTACTCCAGCTTGAAAAGCGACGAAAAAAGAAAGTCCGCAAAAAAAAAACGCGGACGCGAGCCAAATAGGCAAGTATCATGTTATTGAGAGGAGGAAGACGGGAAAATGCGTGTGATTGGCGGGGAAGACAACAGCGAAAACACGGTAACAGGCCAAGGCGAAAGTAAAAAGACCACAGTCGCAAGAGTGCTGGCCTACTTCCTCACGTCAACAGAGAGAATAAGGAGATACCGGGAAGCGAAAAGAGATTTCAAAAGGGACCATATCCGCACGGAAAGGCAGGGAAAGACAAAAGAGAGACACAACACGCGAAACTGAATGGGCAAACAGTGGTGGTAGTGAAAAAGAAGCCATTGACCCTAAAGAGATCCAAACAAGATGAGGACAAGAGAGAGATTGGTATTTCCAAAAAGAAAGAACTCAACTCACGCAAACCGCTGAGCTGTCTGGAAAAAAGCCATGGTGTTGCTGAGAGTACAGATGTGGGAAAGAAACGCTTTCCGGGGGGGGGGGGGGGGCGGATAGTCGTCAAGCGTAATCCCGGACCCGAAGGGGAGGACTCAAAAGTTAGCACGCAACTAAGGAAAAAAAGGTGTTTCGGGAGCATCAGAAACTTGGGTGCGATTGGGAAGAGTCAGAAACATTGGCGTGAAACTGGAGTGCGCAGGGGGGCTAGTCAGGATAAAACCTCATAACACGAGGAGGGAAAAGGGGGGAATAACCATGATTGCCGGATCCGCCATCGAAAAAAATTAATGCCGGGGTGAAGAAGAAGGGAGCTACAAAGATGGCGTACAAGGACCACTGAAATGAAAGAACCTTCAGGGGGTGATCGGCGAAAAATCCCCTCAGAACTTTTTTAAGGGGGGGAGAACTCAGGTCAGAGGGCGAGCAGAAAGGGTTTAAACCAGGCTTCGACCAAATACGAAGGAGGGGGGGGTTAGTCCCGGATGGAGCAATATAGACCAGAAAAGTGAAACCGAGCGGGACAAGATTTAAGATTCGATTGAACAGCTGGACCGGGGCGCACAGAAATATCGAAAGAAAACCGATACCAAAAAGAAAAATTATGAAAGCACCAACAAAGAAAAGGATACAAGGTGACGGTTGAATGAAAAAAAGGGGGATGCCGGGAAAAAGTCGACGGAAAAAGCCTCAAGAAATGTAAAGAAGAGAAAAGGAAAAAGAAGAGGGATGAATACAACCTTGATCACCTAAATCCTCTAAAGGGAAAGAAGATGGAGTTGCTCGCTATTGCCGGGAAAGCCCTCAGAATCAATTGTCAAAAACACGGGGAGAAGAGAAATCGTGGGATGACGCCGCGGCAGGTCAAAGGTAGGGAAATGCAACCCGCATTGGTTTTGCAGAATATAAGACTCAACTCAAGCACAGAATTGGCATCGAAAGAAGGACACGGAGGCGACCCGGAATCAGATAGCCAGCGCCACAGGAGAGGGGAGGGTGGCTTCCCAATCTGCCTTTGAAAGAGAACCTGAAAAGTGCCGAAATGTCTCAAGAAAACTGGGTGTAGAAGAGGAACTTGTTAGCAGGGGGGCGGGGCGAGCGCTGGAGGGCGCTGGGAGGGGCTATAATGGGGAAAGGAAAGGTTTTGATCGAAACAGAAAGGGGGACATGGCTAGGTGACGAAAGGGAACAGGGGTTATGGTGGTTCGGCGTACAATAAATGGTCTCGTGGCGTGTGATGGACCAGGGGGGAGTAACGTGGCTTCTGGACTCGAAAAAAGGGGAAGGAGCTGGTGAAGTCACAGACTTATGGGGGGGGCTAGGAAGGAAACGGAGGTGGAGATCAAGCTCAATTCTCTTGAGAACCATGGGTCTGGACTAAAAAAAGAAAAGAAGCGAGGCTTTTCAGTAACCCTGACTAGGCGTTATTACGAAAATGAAGAATTTAGGCTTCTCCTAAAGGAGCTACAAAAAAGGAAGGGGTTGAGACCAATTACAAAAGCAAAGCGTCAGGATCCATGAAATGGGCATCCTGCTTCAAACAGAAAGAAGCCCATAAATCAATCCCAGCTCCATTCTCATAGGGCAGAAATCTGAGATGAAAAAGTAATCTAGAGAAAGAGAGGAGGGGAGCGAGTACTTAATTCTATTATAATGAAGGAAGAGAAAGAGGAAAAAAACAAGCCTTTACAACTTCGCAGAGGGGGCTGGGTAGGACCCGATGCCTCATTGCGACCGACTTGGATGGGGCAGGGGAAACAGGACCTGGGAGAGTAAAGGAGAAGAAACAAACCTCATTAAGAAACGCCCGCCGGGACGAAAAACACCCAACCACAAAAGAGCGCGGGCGGCAGAGTAAAAACGAAAAATGGTCTACAAACACATGATCGCTGAGGGGATGTGAGCGCGAACAAAAAAAAAAAAAAAAAAAAAAAAAAAAAAAAAAAAAAAAAGAAAAAAAAAAAAAAAAAAAAAAAAAAAAAAAAAAAAAAAAAAAAAAAAAAAAAAAAAAAAAAAAAAAAAAAAAAAAAAAAAAAAAAAAAAAAAAAAAAAAAAAAAAAAAAAAAAAAAAAAGAAAAAAAAAATAAAAAAAAAACAAAAACAAACACTGTGACAGTCCACAATCTCGGAAAGGAAGCCCACTTATTTCCCTCCCGCCACTAAGAGGATTGTGGTATGCGCAGAACCAATCCCAGGCTCTGCCAAGGCAACATGTCTAATTCGCACGCCTATTTCTTTTGACGGTCCTCTAAAAATGTGCATTAAGTAAAAAAAATCAAGGAGAGCCCAAAAGAATCCCCGCTCTTTTCCGCGCTACACTGGTAGAGGAGAGGGTCACGCGGCCAATTTGATGGTCAGACAACGTGGGGGCCCGGAAAAAGAAAAGTGGAGCCACGACGCACGCAGGGCGAAGCTTTTCTACTAGCTCTTCATTTCCTTGAGTGAGGGCGAGGACAAGATTTATTGATTTCTTCAAACAGAGGAACGAAAAAACAAGGGAGAAAAATTTGAAAAGTGACAGTAGAGTGCGCGTCAGAGTAGCACAAAACAAAGCAGCATACTCGCACTTGGTTGTTTGCCCCCGTCTTTGAGGGAAAAGCGGGCTCTGCAAGGAAATGAACCGCGAACGAAATAAAAAGAGGAATTTAAGAACAAGGGTCCCTGGAACAGATGTCACGGAAGGACAGAGCACCCAGAGTAGAACGCTGTGGGTGGGGGGCATACAAAAATGTTTAGGGGCTACTTTCCGGGAAAAAGGGAACGGGAAACTTGGATAAGGAGGGGGGGGGTGCTTTAACCGCTCATGTTATTTTAGAGGGAGAGAGGGGGGGGAGGGGAGGCGCAAACGTCAGTCTGTTATCGCCTCGTAATCGATTAAAGGGGAGAGCCCAAAGGTCGGGTCTATAGTTTCGCCGCAGTGCTAAAAAAAACAATCTTAAGGAAAACTTTGGGTCATAATCAAAAGAAAGGGGGGGGTCAAAAGGGGGAAACAGGGCAAGCCGCGCGAATAGAGGCCACCACCATAACTGTGGTTAAAGAGAAAAGAAAAAGTGCCGCGAAGAATTGACTGTCACACCAAACCTCGGAAAGAAAGCTGGGAGAAGGAAAGATCCGCACGTAAGGAAAAACTCTTCAAAAGAGAGGCCAAATAGGTTTCCTGCGCATGTTTTGAGGGAAACGAGAGGACTAGCGTGTGTTCAAGGGGGTCTAATTTCCACCAGCGCAAAAAAGTAAAAACAAGGAGCAGCAAAAGACCAGGAGGAACCAAGCAAGCATAATAAAAGGCCAAGGAGGAATAAACGAGGACTGCTACCGCACGCTCAAGGAACACTTCTATTTCCTTCTGACAGAGAAACGAGGGGGGAAAAACTTCGCGCAAAAACCAGAAAAAATTGAAGCGGCAGGATGTGGCATGAGGAGGTGAACCGCAGCCAGGAAATGAAGAACAGATCGATAACAACAACGAGGATATAGAGGATGGGAAAATTGGACCTATGCGGTAATACTGCAAAAAACCCATAGAAGCTGTCGCTCATGTTTTTCTGAAAGCGTGAAAAGGGGGGCAAATATGCAGGGAGTGGACCCTGCGCTATGCGTAAAAAACGGAAATCCGTCCTCATTCGCTCGAGGATAGAAGCCTTCAAAAGGACAAAGTTTGTGGCGAAAATTCGAACCAAGCGTTTTTGTGGCGTGGGGTCTGGAAAGTGCCGCAGGGGGGCAGTGGGAGGAGGGGAAGTGCTTAATCAACGCCAATAAACCGCATTTGGTGAAAGGAGATAAGATCGTTCACAATTGTCAAAAAGAACCGGAATCCTATTGGGGACGGAGCGCCCGCGTTTCTGGCCCTGAGATGAATGTTCGAACTTCTCTCAATTGCGGAGAGAAAAGGAAGAAGCGCGGACAGGAGGAAGGACTCTCGAAAAGAGAAATCCCGGGAAAGGGGGGGAGGGGAGGAGATAGGGCGGGAGCCGGATCCATGGGGAAGCAAATTGGGCTGCACCAAAGTAACTAAGGCTTGGTGGTTAGTCCACGGATGCGACTATAGACCCGATCTGTTAAGTTAAACAAGAGGAAGGGCGAAAAAAAAAAACCACTCTAGCCAACGAGAAAAGAATGAAAAGCAGTTTAATCAAAAAAAGGGATCCAGGGCATTTGAGCGAAAAAGGTGTCCTGCCGAACATAGGACCCAGACGAAAGCATGGACGCGAAGGCAAAAGGAATCGGAAAACTGCAGGCTCTGAGCAACGCCGGATGGTCAACGTGAAGGCTCGAGTTGACCAAGAGCCCAGCAAATCACTTCAGAAGTTTAAAACAACAAAAAAAAAGGGCGAGGGGAATAATACGGGGAGGGGAATAGACGAATGGTCAAGAGGGAAAGGGAAAAGCAATCCCAGTTTGGGACGGCCTACTCAGGAAACAAAGAAGAACGGGAAATCGGCCAAATCTCAAGGGAGAAAAAACGGATAGCCAAAAGGAGCAAAAAGTAGGTCGGAAGGTGGCATCCAAAGGACCTGTTCCTTTACGCGACCATGAACAAAAAAATTGCCGCAAAAGAGAAGGAAGCGGAACCAGGAAACGGTTACTCTTTGGGGCGGGATCGCGCTGCAGTCTAGCGTGTTTCTTTACGAGAAAGGCATGTGTTCGCGGTCAAAAACAAACGAAATAGGCGTTGAAGGAAAGAGGGGAACGGGCAAGAAAAGGGGATGTCTTTGCAAAAACGCAAAACACTGAGAGGGCGGAGCCAGGGTGGCCCCAGCTACGCGCATGGGGAATGGGAAAAAGCGTTAATTTGGTTTGCGCGAAAGGGTTAAAGAGACGCGGAAAAAGGAAAAGTTCGAGCCATTGGGGAAAAGGGGGACTGAGAAAAACGCGGCGGCTCGAAAAAAAAGAAAGGTGAGGACGATGGAGCTGATCATCGGAAGAGAACGACCCGTCTCAGGGTTCAAGAAATCCAAAGGGAGGAGAGCGAGGGGGACTCGACCTTCCCAGAATCCAGGAAAAGAAAACGAGGTCATCCAGGCTAAAAGGTACATAACATTGGTCTCCAGGGGAAATCCTTGATATCGAAAATAATAGAAAGACACAAAGGGGAGGAGGGAAGATTCTTGTGCTGTATAAGGAGGAGACGCGAGAAGTGAAAACGAAAAAATATGGGGGGGGAAAACCTTGGGACTGGGTCGGATGACTGGAGGGCAACTTCTGACAACCTCATTTTCAGAGAAACTGACGCTTGGCGGGGGCATTAGAAAAGGCCATGCGGGCCGTCCAGGAGAAAAAAAAAAAAAAAAAAAAACCCCTAAATCCTCATGGGGAATGAAAAGGGGAGTACGTGAAGCGCGGTAGCGGCAGGGTAATTCCAGCTCAAAGGCGACGAAGAGAAGGGAGAGATTATAAAAAAGGAAGGACGCCCCTACCACTAACACAGCTTTACTTCACACGAGTAGAGGTAAGCCACGGGAATCAAAAAACAATGGCAAACCCGAAGAAAAAGTTTTTGTAGAAAATCCAGTCTCTGAACTCTGGCCTAATCACAGGCGCCACCTATTAGGGGGGCGCAGAAACACCGGGGATGACGCGGTAATCCCCACGAAAGCGAAAGCGAGAGAGAACGAAAAAAAAGCTAACTTTTACCAAAAACAAAACACAACAAAAAAAAAAAAAAAAAAAAAAGGACAACCCCCCCCCCCCCCACACACAAAAAAAAAAACCCCCCAAACCCCCCCCCCAACGGTCACGGGCGGCGGACACGCCACAGAGGAAGGTCAGGCAAAGGATCAGGGTTTCGCTGTGAAAGTCAAGATTGGTATCAAACACCAGGGCCTGCTCTCAGGGGGAGTGTATCATGACGGGAAAGGGGAGTGCTGATTCTAGAAAACGGAGATTCTTGCTTCAGAAGAAGCATTAAAAAAGATGGATGGGAGAAGTGTAAGATAATGAGAGTCGCAAAATCCTCTCATCGCGATTTTGGTTTGGGCCAACGTCGAATGATGTCGTCTGAACATCTTTCCCTAAATACTCAAAAAAAGCGGACGGAAAAAATGCTGGAAAAACAGGTTTGAAAGACCCATTTCAAAACACGGCTGGAGAAGCGTCATTTAACAATCGGCTCCGAGGGGGGGAATACACGAATGGGAGCAGGGGCTTCAGGAAGGGAGGCAATGATTGGAATACTTATATGGTGGGCTGAAGAAAAAAGGAGATGGGAGTGAACGTGCTATAGGATCACTCACCGGTCACGTTGTTCAGTGAAGGAAAGAGTGCGATAGGAAGCAAGGTTGAGGGGAGAGGGACGAGCTTGAAACAAACAAGGCGGGGTAAAAGCAACAATGCTTCTTTTCAAAAAATAGTAAAAAACGACTGAGGAAAGGTCCAAAAAATAGAAAAAGGGAAGGTCGGTGGGCGCTGACGAATCAGGGAACTCTTACGGGGACGTTGTCACCGGTCACACTGAGTAAAACTGGTGGAGCGGCCAGAAGTCAGGCGAAAACGCGGGGGCGCGGGAAAAAAATAGTGTCGGAAATCATGGGGGACAATTAAAAGAATAGCTTTGTAGGAAAGGGGGGGAGGGCGAATTTCAAGCAAAAAAAAGCGAACAAGCACGTTCACAGCCCAGCTCAAGCAAGGAAAACATAGCACCCAACGTTCGAGCAGGGAGAAAACGTAAAAACTGGGACAGAAGAAGGAGACTACCGCCGCAAGGGAGGACGTAGATTCACTTACTAAGGAAACACTGAAAAGCAGAAAAAAAATTCGCGCAAAACGATAGCCCGCAAATCCAGCTGACTTGGGGGGGGGGAGGGTGACGCAGAAGTAAACCCTGAAAA
>Ga0179593_1430960_pt1 | contig 11959 bp, 14 predicted proteins | sample CZODoug2_1_08_16_FD_185931 | JGI IMG/M metagenome (GOLD analysis project Ga0179593, IMG submission 185931) | Vadose zone soil fungal communities from Angelo Coast Range Reserve, California, USA - CZODoug2_1_08_16fungal (PacBio error correction) | ecosystem: Environmental > Terrestrial > Soil >...
ACTGGCGATTTCCATGTAACATGCGAGATGAAACGAGGGAAAAATTCATAATCGCGGGACAAGAAAACCTGTGTGCGGCCGGAAAGTATAAATAGGACTGGAAGGGACGCCCTGCGCATGGGAGAAAGCATATTTTGACAAGCCAAAAGAGGGGATGCGAAGGGAATAGGGGGGGGGAGGTACGGGCGGCTTAAGGCCATTTAACTGGCACCGGGGGAGAAGGACCCCTTACCAAAAGAGCGTCAAGGTGCCGGCCGTCGAGTAAAGAGTTGATGGGGTGGGAAGAGTGCACACACACAACCCCAAAAAAAAAAAAAAAAAAAAAAAAAAAAAAAAGAAACACGACACCAAACCCAGGAGAGACAAAGAGAGAGGCAACAGACCCCGACACACCAGGAACCCTGGGACCGACGGATGGGGATGCGGAAAGACCAGACCAAAAAAGCACAGGGGCGAGGTAAGAAAACAAAACATGGGCACCAAAACACGCCGTGTGAGCAAGAAGCAGAAGGCGCGAAGCATTCCCCGCCCGAGGGGTAACGAAGGCTGGGGGGGTTGGCGCGACCCACAGAGGGGGAAAGAAGCCAGGCTAAGGAGGTGTGAACACACAACGAAACGAGCACCCCCGCAAGGTGGGAAACGGTGATAGTGGTGGGGGGTAGGGGAGGGGTGCAGCGGAGGGAAACACACATAGGGAACAACCAAGAGACAATAACAACAAAACAGAAAAACATACATCACTATGAGCGAAAAAAAAAAAAGCTCAGCGTGGGTCTATCTTAGCACGGGGCTCCTGAGGCGGAAAGGGGGCAGATGCACAAAGGATGAATTGATCGAAAAAGATCTCTGAAAATAACTCGAGTCGAATCGGCCGGGCCTACAAAGGGTTAGCTGATAGAAAAAAAGTGAGGAGGGAATCCTCTGAAGAACGGGGGAGTTGCGGGAAAGCCACGATGCAATAGAGGAAGTAATGGGTTCATCTTCCAACTTTCCTCAGGGGCTCAAGCATTGGACTCGGGAAGTACAGAGAAAAAAGCGACGTGGAGAACTTTAAAGAAGAAACGACGGGGTCCGTTCATATTCCTTAAGTGCGAACTATAGGTGGCCATCAGCTGACCAACCCGATTGGGTTTACGATTAACGCAGGTGAAAAGGAAAACTAAGCGAACTCAAAAATAAACCTCAGATGTGAAAGAGAATATATGCAGGAGGGAAAAAGCGCGTACAGAGTCGAACAAACTTAATCTTTGAAAAATATAACGGAAGGTTGCTGGGGAAAATACTCTTTCCAACCGAAGAAAGAAGGTGATCATTTTCTGGGGGTATCTTCGACAGATTAGGGAAGACGGAGCAGAAGGAGTCGGAGATAAGTCTGTCGGAAAAGACGGGATTGAGGGAACAAAACGGGAACAAGTGAAAAATCGAAGGCGGGACCGAGGCAAAAAGGGGAATTGAGCGGAGGTAGTAAAGATACAATCTAGGACAGGAACTTAGGGAATGGGGAAGCAGCTTAGCCAAAGGAGGGATCCTCATCATCAAGATTATGGTTCAGCAAGTTGTGTGGGAAAAAGGGGACGCGAAACTGGGCGAACGAGGAAGAAACATTGGGGACACGCCATCAACGGGAAACCGTTCGGCTAGGTGTATAGATAGGGAAAGAGTGTTGGGGAATCAGAACCTTTCATGACCGTCTTTAATCACTACGATGCAGCAACAGGAATGAAAACTTTATAAATGGGTGTAGGAAGACTGGGAAAGCCGAACTCAGGAGTGGGAAACAGGTTGACCTAGAAAAAAGAGGGGGAAATTCTAGAAAAAACCCCTACAATACATGGCTCTAATAACCTGGACTATAGGCCTAAAAATATAGGAAGAGGCATCAATAAGGGATGAAACCCCAATGCTCTGTAAGATAATAGACAGGTCTGGTGGGAGCGATCACCAGACGACTACCCCTCAAATTGAGGGTCCAACAGGGGGACACACACACTTCGGGAACGTAGGAGGTCGAGCAAACCAGGCAGGGAAGCAGGAATGAGGGAAAAGGACTGGTCAAGTTGAGCAGAGAGAGCATCTAGGTGTTGACAACACGAGGGACACGTGAAGCGCGTTGTGTTTGGACTAAACTTCTCCAACTGAAATCGTACTTCGGCAAGAGGAAATCTGAAGAAGAAAACAGAGACTGGAAGAATGCACCTGATATGCTCTCTTGATGATGGACAAAATCCCGGATGGTGATTAAACTACAGCTGGGAGGGGGGCAGCGTACCAAAAGCGGAAAAGACAGGGAGGCAGGGGAAAGGGAACCTAGAACGTGAAGGCGTATGACCATATCGGGCAAATGCGTGTGTAAAGAAACAATGTACGAAAAAAGAAGGAAAAGAGCTGTCGTCTGATTCGTGGAAAAGGGAGTCGGAGGAGCAAACATTGGTGAAAAAAAAAGAAGAAACAAAAAGCCGACCGAGGGAAGACGAAGAGGAGGGCTCGATAACCTTGACAAGTATTATAAGGAGGATTTTCCGGAAGCTTGCATTTCAGAGACCATCTCCCAGAAGAAGGTCAGAGAGAAAAAAAAAACGGAGAGGAGAAAAGAATAGAGATCAGACTCTTGTGGAGGGGAGAGGATTCGAAAGGGTAAGGAAGGACTTCCCTCGGAAAACTCGCCTGAAAACCGACTGAGGTTATAGAGCAGGACGCGAAGGAATTCAAGAGGAACTTAGGAGGAGAAAGTGTAGGTAGGGGGGACTAACTGACTCCTCCGGGAATAAAATTAAACATAACCTACGTCCAGCAGCCGTTTTTTGTCCGATTTGGCGATCAAGGCACAGGAGAAAAGAATCGTCTGAAAGAGAAGCGCTCCGAATCGGAAAAGGGGCGAGGAGGAGCAAACTTACGATTGAATTGATCATCGCGGCTACGCGGAAAAAAAGAGTGGATTAATTTAAAAAAGAGGGAAGCCGCCGGGGAAAGAGAAGAACTGAGGGAAAGGGGGGTCCGGGGGAAGGGAGGGGAAAGCGGAAGGACTTTGAGTGAAGAAAATATCAAATCGCGCACTGACGAGGGCAGACTTTCCGTAGTAAAAGAAAAAACGCGTGAAATGTGCAGTAGGAGGCAAAAAAAATCAGAAATTGAGATCGAGACAACCCCGCTCTGGGCGAAAATTCCTCTTTACCGGAGGGGGGGGGAAAAAAAGAGAAGATCCGTGTAACGGGGGAGAGGTAGATCACGGGCAGGAATCCCAGCAATGTGAGGGTCGAAAAATGTCTGTCAGGCGGCTCAATAATCCATACCTCTATGCAGGAGAAGAAAGTCAAAGTTTGAAAGAAGGGCCCAGATGGAAAAGGGTAGGGAGAGAGGAGCCGGGGTCCTAACTTTGGGTATCATGAAGATGGGTAGGGGTGCTTAAAGGGGCAAAAGGAGGGTGGTGGAAACAGGAGGTGAACCCTGTCGATGGGCCACGAGTTCGAATAATCTGGAGAGATAAAAAGAATGGGAATTGGGCGGGGAGGGGGGGGGGGAATCCGAAGTTGGGATGTTAATCACACAAGGAAAGGGGAAGGCTTAAACGTTCCAGAAAGAGGTCTAAGGACAAATGCATGCAAGGGGGACGCAGAATTCAAGGCAAGAGGCCTCTTTTTCAGACCGGGACTGGTAGGAACATAAGGAAGGAATGATGAGGTCAAAAAGGGACATTGCGACGGTTCTGCCCAAGGGATAGGGGTCAAACGAGACGGCACTGGAGAAGGGAAGACATACCATAAAATCGATCAAAAAAGAAAGCCGTTGGGCCGTAGAAGCCGCCCAACGAGCGAAGGTTGGGGACGCTGGGCAACTACAAGGACTCCGATTACTCCATCCTATGAGCGCAGTAGGAACAGAAAGATACGGATAGGGCGAAGACGAGCAAGGAAAAAGTAAGAACCCGAGGCCGCCTGTGGACAGGGGTAGCGGGGGTGTTAACAAAGGGAAGGTTTCTATAAAGGAAAAGGGAAGTTTTGCGTGAAAAGCAAGGGAGACAGGGGGGAACAGGAAAGCTGCTGTCGGGGAAACCTGCAAGGCGGTGCGAGGGCGCTCGGAGGCGGAATGCGAACTGGTGCTACGGGGGGGGGGAAACAGCGGCTCGGGAAAGTGGCAAAGTATGGGGATACCGAGCGTTACCGGAAAGGGAAGGAAGGATGAAACGTGGATGGAAAACAAAAAAGCTAGGGGTCAGGCGAGCGGGGGCCAAGGCAAGCGCATGGGGGGGTCTTCGGCCGATGGGATGAAGACAAGGAATGAACTTGGAATGAAGGACAGGAAAAAAAAAAAGTTCGTGAGGGGAGGTGGCGACCGCAAAACAGGTTCAAAACCAGAGCGGCCCGACAGTGGAGATCGCGCTGTATCAGGGCGAGCTTCATGGTGTGTCTATACAACGAGACATGAGCTTACCAGGGGGGGAAAGGGCTAGAAGCAGGAGCGAGGTGAATAAGCGGAAAAGGCGGCGGGGGGAGGGAATTGCGCATCCTGATGGGGAGTGCACTATTGCACTACCAAGAAACTGCCAAGTCTACGAAGGGAAAGCGAAGCCCGCCCGTTTGTTTGGTGAAGTGCCGGTCTCCCCTTAGTGAATGGGAGGAAAGCGGCCTGTACCAAACAGAGTCAAGGGGTGACGCAAGGAAAACCACAGGTGGCTGTTTTCAAACTACATGTAGCCCATTGCTAGATATAAAACACATGCAGTAATAGATTTGTTTAAAAAATTGCAGGGGGGGACCGGACCCACTCCAAACATCAACAGGGGGCTTGGTCCCAACCACCCCACAAACGAGATTTGGGGGGTATGAAATTGGTTTCAGCGGGTCAGGGATCAAGGGGAAAAAGCTTACGTGGGATCTCAACAAAAAACGAGGGGGAGGAGTGGAGAGGAGATAGGGGAGATGGAAGTGTACATGCGGCCCGGAAAAGGAAGTCTACAGAAAGAAAGGGGGGACAATAAAACCTGTTTGAGTCAGGCGAAACAAATCCAAATAGTGCCGGGGAAGGGGTCAGGAGCAAGGCGCATGGATATAAAGAAGGTGTTTCAAAAACCACCGCGGGAAGGTACGGAACCATGAATCGGGGGGGGAAAATACGGAAGCCTTTAATAGACAGTCACTGCACCGACAAGGACACCTAACACCATAAGACGGGGGTCTTCGGGGGTGCATGTCGTAAAGAGGGGCGAGGGAGATGAGTGGAATAGGCCCGGAAAGCACTAGGACGAAATATCACAGGGGGACATCGGATCGAGCGGAGCACGGGAATCCACGCTTAAGACCTGGGCCTGGAGAGCGGGGGTGGGTTTTTATGAATGTCGACACAACCTCGCGATCTAGACCGGGCGCACATAGGTACGTCAACACAAGAAAGAAAAAAAAAACCCCCGTTTAGCCGATAAATTAAAAAGGTGGGTTCAGAGGAGGAAATCCTAGACTGAAACTTGTGAGTGCGCTTTCCGCATTCCAGGTGAAGGTATTCAGAGAGGGATGTACGGTGGTATTGCCAGCAGGACCGACTGAATCCTATGCAGAACGCCGGGGCAGGCGCTAGCGCAGAGAAAAGCTACGGGGTGATCGGGGTGAAATCGAAAGATTGGGGGGGGGAACTTCTATTCCTGAAGTTGCGCAGATTTTACTGCAGAAAAAGGGGTCCAAAGCCGAGCCAGCGGTTAAGGACACTCTTCACCAATGGCAGATATAACTACACCGGGACAACAAAACACCAGGGGTTAAGAGGGGGAAAGCTATAAGAAAGAGGGGAAGCAAAAAGCGCATAGGCGAAAACGCAGGGACGGCATCGGTACAGGATAGAACCGGCCCCTTGTGGAGGAAAGAGCCTCTGAAACAAAAGACGGACAAGTGAGTTCGTTGAAGCGAGAAAAAAAAAAAGGCAGAGAGAGATGCGAGGCGTACGGAAAGCCGGAGGCAGGGGAACAAAAACGCACTGAGTGGGGCCAAACCGTTCCAAAAAACACGAGGGACGGTGGGAGGCTGGACTCGGAAAGGAAAGGGATGACTTCTGCAGAGAGAACGGGCATGCCGGGCGCTTGTGCCGCAAAGTAAGCAACATTTACATGTTGAGATGCAGCATAGGAATCTCATGGGTAAAAGCTGGGAAGGGTCAAATCCTGAGAAGAAAACGCCGCCCTCCAAGGGGTCGCCGTACCATAGACCGAACGCAGGGGGAGGGGCTATGTGTGAAGGCCTGCAGGAACTGCGTTTTAAAATAACTTTTAAGGACTGCTTCTTCGAAGACCCAGACCTGACTGACGCAGGAGCAAGGAGGGGGGGTTCGAACGTCTTTGGAAACTACCCGCAGAGGGATGGCTAACCTTCAGGTCAGCAAAAAAGGGAGTTCTAGATCCAAGAAAAATATCAAAAAAACAAAGAAAGGTCGGCAGCAGAAGAGACATCTTAACCTCGGCCGCCGGGAAGGAGTGAACCAAAAGGCACTGCTTCAGCTTAGAAGGGTCTGGAGTCGGCGGAGGCAAAGCCGTACCGGAAAAAGACATCATGCGGGCACGGCCCGTGGACGAGGAATTCGTAAGGTCGGGGGGGGGGGACGAATCAAACAATTAGGAAGAGGGAAGCAGCGGGAAGGTGAATCTATAAGCTCAGTGTGGTTGCCGACAACGGAAAGACGAAGGGGGTTTGACTACTGAAAAGGGGCGGCAAAGGAACCTCAGGAGGCGCCTGGCTCTTAGCCGCAAAAAATCGCCTGACGAAGGCACCGGCGATCAGGAAGACGCAGGGAATGAACCGGAAAGCCTTCCGCTTGGGGGAGAGTCAAGACACTCGTGGAGGACGCTTCGCAGAGGAGCGCCGACTGAAGTGGGGAAAAACGACCGACGACAAGGAGCGATGCGGGAAGACAAACTTCGTTAAGACGGCGGGGGAGGAAAGGAAAAGCGAAAAAAAGAGCCGCGTGGCGTCGGATATAGTGGAAAAACGGGAGGGATTTCGATTCGCCCCCGCAAGCCAAGGGACAAAAAGACGGCGGACGATAACAAGGTGGTCCTAGGTGAAGTCAGGCACGCTTTTCCGAAGTCTGTGGGCAGAGGGAGAAAGAAAAAGGGAAAATACAGCTTCCCTCCACATAGGAATATCGATCGAAAAAAAAAAACTTCAAAGAAAGAGAGAGATCTACTTTGGGGTTGGTCGAACTTTTAGTAAGCTTGCAAGGGAGTCGGACAACTCGAAAGGCTAAAACCGCGGCACCGGGGAGAAGCAGGACGCCTGGACAGGCCCCGGCTGTCCAGGAGGAGGGCGAGTCGCCTTGATACTCCTCCAAGAAGAAGGGAACGATCCGACCCATCACGGCTCGGTTTTCGCGAGTGGGAGCAGCCATGGTCTGAACAGCAGCAGGGAGAAAGCTCCTCGCGACAGCACGTCAGGGAGGGCAGAGGGGGGGAAATGACGTAGGAGAGTGAGTCAAAACGGGACGTTGACGTGGCCACATCAAAGCAAGAGAAAATCAGCAATCAAATGGCAGGAGCGAGAATCGACTTCCGAGCAGGCGTAAAGGGGACGACAATATGGCAAAAGGCAGAACGAAAGGCAGGGAAGAAGTTAAAACGTCGTCATCACAACCGCTCAGGGTCCAGTGGGAAGGAGATTCAAAAGAATATATAAGACAGGGCTTGCTATTTGCCGGATGTGAGCATTGGGTGGTAGCTCCCCGGGAAGGGTGAACGAAGATGAAAGAAGAACGCCATGGGAGGGGGAGGCATTCTTGACGGCTGCTCATAACCCGAGAGAAGTATCACATTCGGGGGGGGGAAAGGGAAAGGAGCAAGAGGTCTATTATCGCTTGGGAGGGGCCGATAGGAATGTTTCTCAAGGCTGAGGGTCGGGTGGCTAGGATGGCACCTCGTGTTAGGAAACAGAGGTTTCTCAAGAAAGGATCTTCAGGAAAAAGAGGTAGAAAGAGACGGGCTAAAAAGTCCGGTAGAATGGGAGGAGAAAGCCAGTATGGAAAAAAATTGTCTTTTCATCATCAAAGAAGGCCCGGAAGGCGACACATAGCCGAGAGGCCCTGAGAGCGCCAAAATGCGTTTTCTCATAGACGGAGGAACGGAGGGAAAACCAATCATGGGGGAACCCATCCGATGGCAATGAGGAAGGGAGAAAAGGGTCAGGCTATACGGCTCAAATCTAAGTCAGAAAAAATGCAAAGAGAAAGATAACTAAATGATCTAAAGTCCTCTATAATCCCGCAGTGCACCAGAGGAGCCTAAACCGATGTTGAACCGGGGGAACAGACCGAGATCGGAGTGGTACCGTCCAGAAGGAGGGAGATCTAAACACTTCGGCATCATCCTAGAAGAGAGTCTCGCTGAGGAAGAAGTCTCAAACACAGGATTGGGAGTGAGCGTTCACAAAAGGGCAGGGGTGGGGCGGTAAGGCAAGATGGGAACGAGTGACGTGAGCCGGACGACTAAGGTGGGGAACAAGCTATAGAAGCTCAAGCTGGTGGAATTTAGGAAGACAGCGAGGGATTGGGGGCGAAGAAGGTGCTCAAACGTAATCAACACCAGATGGAGGGCAAGGTGGTCGGCGGACCAGAATAATTGCGGCACGAAGGAAAGTGCACGAAAACCCCGAGGGGAGGTCCAAGTAAGCACCTGAAGGGAAAAATGAGATGTCGGCGATCGAAGCCACGCTAGGTCAGGAAAGCTTCTTCAGCGGGAAGGTTGTTACTGGCACGGGAGGAAAGGAAGAAAGGGAGGACTTCAGGGGAAACCGCACTAAAACAATTTCCGTGCAGAGGATTGTTAAAATCCGGAAGGTCATCAACGGCAGACAGTTTCGGGTGAAAGGGTTAGGCCGGTAAAGTACTCTGGTCCTGGAATGAGTCCTTTCTGTCGATCGACGTAAATCTGCGTTCGGTGTCCTCGAAGGAGATTGCCATTGCTGGAAAGCAGATGGGGGGCGAAGAGGCGCGATCCAGCCTGGGGGGATTTTAGAATAATAGGGAAATGAAGAGACTTGACTACTCATAAAAACTCGGGTCGACTACTGTTCATCGGGAGAAAGATATGTGGGAAGGTGAGATCCGCCCCCGTGATTTAGGGGGAGGCAACTGCCGGACGTACCAAACTGAAGTGACGAAAAAGGGAAACCACCGCGCTTTGTCTGGGAAAGGTGTCTTAATCCAGGCTCACAGGGCTCGAATGAAAAAAGGAGTGGGGCTATGGTGCGTAGCCGAAACGCCATCAAGGGGGGTCTTGGAGCGCTGTGGGGTCATGGTGGAAGCGTCATGAATAATCAAGGTAAAAGGTAAATCGGAAAGGGATCTCAGCCACTAACAACGACGTGGAAAAGAGGGCACAGAAAGATAACTTCAGATGTCCAGGGGAAATACCTTTACTGAGAATTCAAGAATATTAATCACAGCAGTGGGCAGAACCTCTTTTTTGAAGGGAGGAAGGATAAGAAAAGGCACCAATAGGGAAGGGGGGAATTGGCGAGAAAAGAACGCAATGCCTAGGACGACAGCTAGTTTTTCAAAGAGTCGGGTCAACTTTATAGTTGGTCCGCTTGACGGAGGATCTGCAGCCATTCCCTTGAAAAGGGGAGAAGAAAAACTTACCACCATAGAGGGGACGGTTGGCACGCTCAGACTTCGATTTATGAGTGATGGGCATGCCCTACAATCCCTGTAGAAAATGCTAAAAAAACCAGCCGAGGGAGCTAGCTAGCACTCTCCTTCTTCAGGACCCGGGCCACTGGCCTGAAAGGGGTGATACGCCAGAACGAAGGGTGAGAAAACGGAGAGAGGAACTCTTCCTCGAAAAACGACACCTGTGTCAAGTGAATGACCTGGAAAAAAGCAATCACGTGGAAGTATGTGAAGGCAGTCCCTACCTAGGTGGAAACTAGGAGACGGGGGACTTGGAGACATCAAAAAGGGAGGCTTCCGATCAGAGCGAAGAAAATATCATTCCTAAAGGTTAGAGGGAAAGACATAGGGGTCAGAAGGTCAATTGTGAAACTTGGAAATTGCAGCAGGATAAAGGGGTAGGGGGACATCGCGAAACGGGTTGGAGCCACTTTTGTGGAAGGAGCCACAGTCGGAAAATCAAAACCGCCAGCTCGCCCACGGGTGGGAAAACATCTGGCACCGGCGATATAAGTCGGGAGGGAACTCCTCTTAACTTAAGCAAAGGAACCGGCAGATAGTTGACCTTAGAGAACCGGAAGGGGGGGGGACACTCATCACCTACGGGTCACGACAGGAGAAGCAAAGTATGATTGAGTGGAATAGGCGCCCTATATTAGAGAGGACAAAGGCGGAGATAAAAGGAGGTTCCCAATGACGGGAAAAAGAGGATGGGGTTCCACGGGAAAAACTTCAGAGCGTGTCCTGGGGCTGTCCTCGCTGACGGAGGGAGTCGTAGGGGGTCGTCAGGCCAATATCACAATGGCAGGAGAGGTTGGGAAAGCCGTACCCATGAATGTGATCTACATAGAGATCATAAGGGTAGAGGGGGAACCAGATTTACGCGAATCAGGAGAAAGACAGAAGACAGAATTTCGAGGGACACAATACCGGACGGCGGTTCAGCTGGTTTGAAGCCTTACGTTAAAGAGGTTGGGGATTCAGAATTTCGCCTTGGATAAAGAAGATTAGCAACAGGAATGCCGAGGGAAGAAAGTGTAGTAAAAAACTCGTTGGGTCCAAACGAAAAGAGGAGTTCTGAAAACCTTCGGTTCACACCAAGGGGAATCTCGCCCCCCTACCAGCATATAATATAATCAAATAAGGAAAGGATAGTAAGCGCAGAGAGAAAGAGGAAGCGGTAATCGGGCCTTCAAAGGTTAAGCCACAAAACACCCGAAGGCTTATCTATAGCCGGAGGGATCTACACTGAAAGAAAAGGACACCTAATTGAGGAGTGTGTGGTGGTGGGGACCGTATACGCTACTGCTGTCCCGGATCGAGCGGAGGTCAAAAAAGAAGTAAAAGGGGGAGCGGGCCAGATCGGAAATGCTCTATCAGATCACGAGGGGAAGGGGACTCCTGCGCACGGAAGCGAGGTGTTTAGACAGGAAAACGGCGGCAACAAGATCTTGTCTGAGAGATGGGAATCATCAATCACGACAGAAAAGGAAGGGACCTATCTGGCTAAGGCAATGCGATGCAACCGGTAAATCCTGAAGGGATTGTTCAATTTAAAAACTCTGTTGTCAGGGGGTTCTCCGAGGGAGAGGCCTACTCGGTAACATACTCGATAGAAAGGAGAGAATTCGTAATATGAGGGAAGAAAGCTGGCTTGAAACATTTCGGCTCGCCCAAAAATAGAAAAAAAAATCAGACTGGAATCGGATTAGGGGAGAGTAGGAGGAACTTTGGGCCCCCGAGAGAAACAAAAACCACACCCCCAACAAAACCAGAAAAAACAAAAAAAGGGGGGAGAGGCCAACACGCCCCCCCGAACAAAAAAGAAACAAAACACCAAAAAAACAGCCCGAGACCCCCAACCAAAAATAAACACAAAAAAAAGAGAAAGACAGAAGTCATGTAACGCTAGGCTCTATAACATAAGGGTCACTAGGGTTAAGAAAGGACGATTTTAAGAAGAGGTGCAGTACTCGTAAAAGATAAAAGTGAGATAAAGCTCACCTCAAGAGAATCTCTCTCACAAAAACCAATAAGAAGATTAAAAATCTCCGGCATGCTTTAGTTTCTGGTATTCTGACTTTTATTTGACAGAGACGGTCACAGATTGCGAACAGTCAGGGCTAACCCCCTGAACAGTATCGAGCAGCCGAGCAAACCTGAAGGGGGAACGGGCTGACCTTGGAGGGAGACGCCTGGGCGATGAGAAGAAGACTTCCTTGAAGAACAAAGATTCAGACGCCACGAAAGTCTTCGGGGGGGGGGTTCGGCAGGGGGGGGCTAAAGGGGAAGGGGTCTCAAAACGCAAGGAGGAAAGAGA
>Ga0179593_1455952_pt1 | contig 11959 bp, 8 predicted proteins | sample CZODoug2_1_08_16_FD_185931 | JGI IMG/M metagenome (GOLD analysis project Ga0179593, IMG submission 185931) | Vadose zone soil fungal communities from Angelo Coast Range Reserve, California, USA - CZODoug2_1_08_16fungal (PacBio error correction) | ecosystem: Environmental > Terrestrial > Soil >...
TTTCGCTCTCTTAGGGATCAAATCTCGAGCTCTCGTTACTCTCTCACTCAGGATGAACGCGGAGGGAAGCCAACGGGACGGGGCTGGAGGGCGAGGAGGTTCTCTACCTCGTCGATGAGAGGAACCGGATTTCGGGGAATTCCCTGAGCAAAGCCTGAAGGTTCGCGACCAAAAAGGGGGATATATGCTAAGGCAAAGGTGTCGAGTCAGCATAGAAAATTCAAGAGAATTGAGAAAAGGGCCATCGATAGGCACGGCGCGGTCGGGTCGCACGAGGGGGGAAAAGCAGTGTAAGAGAAGGATTTTTCGATGCATAGCGAAAAAAAAGAAGTGGGGAAAAAACGAAGGTACGACGACATCCAAAAAGGGAAACGGCGGAGTAATCTGAGCGTCTGAACACCGGAGAGGGCGTCGCTGGGCTTTGTTCGGGAAAAGCCAAGATGCTTCCACGAAGTGCAGGGCCACCAACCGGGGGGGTCGACGGTGGGTTGGGTCTAAAAAGCGAATTGCGAACCAAACTCAGGATTGGGGTTTGACATGATATCAAGAGCTGAAATGGTACGGTAATATCCACCAAGACTTTGATTGGAACGAAATCAGGCATTTTACAGATAACGCTCCCGCCGTAACTTGCCTTGGCTGGGTCGCTCCATGATCTCGGGGAAGATGTGGGGGGGGTTGTGCGCCGAAGGAGGGAGAGGCGAGGAAAAGGAGAGAGTTTGGGCAGAAAGAGGAGGATGACTCCTGTAATCTCCTGGACGGTTATATTGGGGAATGAATCCCATGCCGCGCATCTCCCGGTAAAGCTCGGGGAGAGGTAATGGCAGCCGCGAGGGGGAACGCGGAGAGACAGACGGAATTAAACAAATGAGGAAGAATAAAACGTCAAGATACTCCTCTCTTTGCGCGTACTTTGGTTAGTCCCCTTTCAGACAAAATCAAGCTAGTATAGCGTATTGGTTCTTCATCGTTTTGCACTGGTTCAGAAAGGGGTACGCAGCCGAAGGCCCCTCAATAAGTCTGAAAGATATGGAAGGGGAGTAGTGCTGTCAATCATAGAATTTAAACGGCGAGCGGATTTCGAAGGCTCTTACCCGAAACTCTGTCAAACGAGAGAAGAAAGAAGAAGGAAGACAAAGATCGCCCGACCAGAAGGCAGCGGAGAAAGAGCGCGCGTGCTAGTTGTAGAGGGGAAGGGGGGAAAAATCCCAAAAAATGGAAAATTGAAGAAAAGGAAGTGAGCAGGGGCGGCTCTAGGAGTATTTGCAGGCACCCGTTCCATAACGAAGGAAAAGACCACCGGCGTTTCGCCCTTGGCCTAGGGAACATAGAAAGGGGGGTCAGGCAGGCCAAAAATACGTAAGACAAGGCAGGGAAAGCAGGCTCGAAACACACAAGAGCTTGCGAGAGCATCTGAAAAGAAGGCGGGAAGGAACGGAAAAACCGAGGAAAATGGTGATATGTCCCGCACATAAATTCAACAGGATTCCCGCCAGAGGAACGGCTCAGATGAACCGGTCAGTTCGTTTTCGTCAGTCGTCTCGTTTTCTTTAGTGCAGAGAAGAGGAGGGAAAGCGGCAGAAGAATGGTGGGTATCGAGATTCGGGGAGAGAAAGCTGGAACACCGGGCTTGAATAACATATCTGAAACAACAACAACTTAGTCTTATTAAAGAGAAAGAGAGGGAGCCCCTTGTGAGCCCTGAAATAAGTCGATCGTCTAGTCAACCTGCGTGGTGTTGGGGGGGAAGCAAAAAATCTCCGCTCTAGATCTATAGGGAGACCCGGTCGACAAGACCAACTCTATGCACCGGCACCTTCTCCGGCTATTGCAGGGAAAGATTGTGTGCACAATGGGGGAGCATTCATGGGGGAACCGATCATCGCAGGAGGACTCTTGGCAAGTTCGAGTCTGGTACGTCGGGAGAACTGGCAAGGGCTATCAACTTGAAACCATGAAGGAAGATCAGAGGAGTTTTCTGAGGCGCAGGGAATTTTACGCTAAAAGGAAGAAACGAAGGGGCAAACGCTCGCCTGGGGTGAATACGTTTACAGGGAAAAAACTAAGCCTAAGAACCATACCCGATCACGAAAAGGTCACGGTTTGTGTTGAATGTGGGCAAAAAGCACCGCGCCACATCAGCCGAGCGCTAAACTGCCCGGCCAGCCAGAAGGGCAGGGTCAAAGCGATACAAAAGCGAGTAAACCGACTTAAATTGGAAGCTTTAAGGGAATTACCAAATATGGGGGTCGGGCAGGAGAGAGAAGCGTAGAAAGGTAAAACTCCATACCTAGGTAATAGCGCAAGATGGCGCCGCTGGGCACGAGTCAATCAGCAGATAGGTCAAAACCCAAGGGGAAGCTACCATATCTAGGGGAAACTGGGGTCCCAAAACTGAACTGGCTAGAGGCTCAAAAAAGAAAAAAAAGCATAAGCAAATTTGGCGTACTGCGGCAGTGAAGGAAGGAAAGGCGCGCTCGGCATCCTTGGGCCTTGCCATACGATTAGAACAAGAAGGAAGAGGTTGCGGCCGGTGCTTGATAGAAGGAAAATAAAAAGGCTTAAAAAAGACGGACCAGGGGGGAAGGAAAGGCCTTTGCCGATAAACAAAGCGATCTTTTAAACATCGCGACGACACTAACTGTACGCAAAAAAAAAAATCGAGAGGATCGGCTAAAAGGGCAAGGCCGTTACACCGGTTCCGGGAGCTTTAAAAAAATGGGGACTGTCAAAAGACCCTATTGTTGGGAATTGTGTCGATCGGGAAAAAGAGAAGCGGGGAAAGCAGCCTCAAAAAAAAAATAAAACGGGGTTCGCAACCGAGCGCGCTTAGTAACAACAACTCGACAAAAAGGTGGGGGGAAGAAAGGTAGGAAAGAAGCAGAAAACACCGAAAAAAAAGACGAAGGGCACCGCAACTGGAAATGATCATGATCGCTCCTTCAATAGTGTGTTGAAGTTGAAGGGGTCTTGGTAGTGGGGGTAAAAGAGGACCGGGAGGGCGAAGAAAAGGAAAAATACCATCCTCGCCCACGATTTCAAGAGTGCAAGGGGGGGGGAAAAAAAAAAAAAACGCGAAAAAAAATTCGAATTTGGTAGGGACGGGTTGGAAAGGGGGAAGACTGAGAAATAACATTCGAACGTACTATTGAGCTAAAAGGAGTACACGCAGAGAGAAAAGTGGGAGAGCCAGGACCTAATGGAGGAAAAGAAGGTGACGGGCCGTAAGATCCACCAGTTCGAATTCGAAAGCTCCGGTATATCACATCTCAACGCCACACCATCACTCGTATACGGTCGAACGGGTTTAAAAAACTGGGGATTGGCAGAGGAGGAAAGGTGAGGAGATGAGAGGGTAAGAGCAGTAGAAGAAACTTCAAGCGAGCGGGGTATGGATCTAAGAAGAAAAAGGGGAAGGATGAAAATCTTCAGAAAAATGAAGAGGTCAGAAAAGAGGGACCTCGTAAAACAGCTCGACTCAAGCAGATTCACGCTCGATCTAACTCAACTAAAAGCTCGATTTCATGGGGGGAGGGAGAAGGGAAAAGAGTTCTATAGGAGATTCGAATGAAGGCGGAAAGTTCACTGAAGAAAAAAAAAAGAAAAATCCTTCTTGCGCGACCAAGATTTGTCATATGCTAAAGTCGCGGTCATCTCAGGGAGACTCCGCCTGCGGAGTCCAAACCAGCCAAAAAAGATTCGAAGACAGAGGGGGTGAGTGGGAAGAGGCAAAAAAGCGTGGTCAGGGGGAGAAGGAGTAAAAGGTGTCTAAAAACGTAACTTGGGGGGAAAAGAAAAAATTACATCACACGAAAAACAAAAAACCTTTAATTCGAGGGTCTATGCTGAAACCCAAAAAGATTCGGGGGGGGTAAGAAATGGAGGGAGTTTTGTTACTGGGCGGAGAGCTCGAGTAAGAAAGGGGGGTCGTCCAAACCAGTCAAAAATTGGGGGAAATGGGTCGCTATGCGCACGATACTGGGAGTAAATACACGTGTGGAAGATGAATACCCGGCAAAAAGAAGTCTAGTTTGTCCCAAGAAAGAAGACAAAATCTGGTCTTGCCGAGAGCGCAAATTGTAACATATGGCAAACACCAGGAACCGAAAAACTGGACTTGGGTGGGTGGGAACTGGAAAAAAGGGGAGCGAAAGGCGCGATTTTTTCGGTAAAAACAAGGAGTGAGCGCGCTTAATGAAGAGGGGGAAGATCAGTAAATTTCTAAGGGGGGAGGAGAGTGAGAGCCTTTAGAAGGTCCCGCAATCAAGTCATAAAGCCCATTGGGGACGAAGGCTAGTGCAGAATCGTTGATTTGCCGGAAAGGCCAGCAACTAGTCAACTCAGGGGTACCTCTACTCCGCGATAAACAGATTAGGAGAAGAGGACCGCGAGGGAGGAAGTGTTTGCGAGTAAAAAGGTGCAGGAACAAGCTAGGAGGGCAGAAAAGGGGAAAGCGGGGACTTGGAGATGGTGTTTGTGGGGAACAACTGGGTGCTTATTACTCTTGAAAATGAGCCGCAACTCGAAAGAGATGGAAGAGAAGGGTAGGGCATCAGAGACGTTCCGGGAGACTATTGAGAGGAGGAAGAAAGAGGGGAATCACTTACCCTCTGAGAAATTAGGGGTGAAAGAAGGGAGGCTCGCCCCCATGCCCCTGCGGCGCTGCGGGGACTGGTAGAGCGGCGGTGGGGGTCGGGATGTTTCGAAACCAAATTCCGATTGCAGGGGAGCAGAAAGGATGGAGGACTAGGGGCTTTCGGGGCTGAAAAAAAAAGTCATCACGGCGGCTCACCCGCTGGCGGAAAGGAGGCTCTCTACCATGTCACTGCGGAAGGAAGACAAAAGCATCAAGGCCTTGAAAAGAAGAGAGAAAGAAAACTATTGCGGCGAATAGAAAGCAACCGGGAGAGAACTACCTAAAATTTATCTGGGAAAAAATGAATAGAAAAAAACCATCTTCACAAGGTGTCCCGGAAAATAAAGCGGCCGAGATGACCGTCGGTTGGCGTTCAGGAGTGGTTCTTGCGGAGCGAAAAGGAAACTGTCATGGAGAAAAAGAAAGGTGATAAAGAGGCATAGACGTATTGCCATCTGAAGCGCCGTGAGGGGTATACCAAGATTGTAGAGAAAAGAGAAAGGAAACAACGGGTAAGAAATCCGGTTACCATCTAGCTCTAGGCACCCTTAGTTGAACCAACTCCTCGCCGCTCGATGCCTACCAAACCCTACTCTTTACAAAAGAACATAAGACGTAGAAGAGGAAGCGTGCGGAAGGTACTCGGGTTGCAATATCTTGGGTCAATCAATTGGGGAGAGGAGGTCCCGTCAGCCTGCGGTCAAGAGCGAGAAAAAAAAAGGGAGGAAAGTCTGGCGATTCCTCTGGAAAGTCCGACTTCCTCCTATTATGCTGGCTCAAGGGAAATTGGGAACGAGAGCAAAGGGAGAAATCAGTGGGGGCGCCGTATAGGAGTTTGAACTTTGTAAGGAGCTACTGCCAAGAATAGAAGAATCAAAAGACCCTCGCAATCCGGTAAACTTCAAATGCTGAACCTGTTTGGGATGGAAACGAGAAAGAACGACGAGAGGCTACTCATAAGCGCCCCGCCGCATGGTCACTCGATCAAAGAAAAAACTTGTCAAGCTCGTTACTGAGTTCCAAGAGGGGGGAAGGAAAAAAAACTCGAGTCGAAAATTCCCTTATCGGCTAGGATCGTCCCGAAAGAAGCCATAGATAGCCAAAAAAGAGCTGCGGTTGGAAGCGGACGACGATTCAGCATAGGGGAAAGGGAAAAAAAACCTGTAGACGAAACGAGGCGCTCCGAAGGTTTTCCGAAACAAGTTCAAAAAACTGACGAGACCTCTCGTATATGAGCCCGCGGTGATCGTAGCAATGGTGGCGTAGCTGAACATTCGTGGGAAAAGAATCAACTCTCTATAAAGTGTCCAGAATCCTATTCAAGGACCGATCCTTCGCCCTCAAATTTCTCGTCCTTCACGTGAGAGTACACAGGACAGATAAAAAGCTAACCGAGACTTTGACCGGCAAAATAAATTGAGAAGAAAACTCGATCCTTAGTAAATCAACAAAAGTTTTAAGCCACAACCAAATCTCGCGAGAGATCATTCTTCGAGGAGCTAAGACAAGTTCCCGTGAGCCGCTTTGATCTGTAAAAGATAGCAAGAAAAAAGGTTTGAGGGGACAACGCGAAGCTTTACGAGGGAGAATCAACACATCAGAGCTTGCCGGGCGGCGATAGAGAGAAACCGGTCGACCACAGGTTTTGTCCGGGCGACGGGAAAAAAAAAGGCAGATCAGGAACGTGTGACCCAAAAGGGCGGGGGCTCGGGAGCAAGTCGTGTGGGATGGCCGTAAAAGTGAGTTAGGAAAAAAGGGGGAAGTCGACAAGAAAAGGGGTCCCTTTTACGAATGACAAGAAGAGGCCGAAAGAGGGGGGGGGGAGAAAGACGGGGCGGGGAAAAACCGACCGCGCCGGGACCATTCATGGGGGTTGGGGGAGGAAAGGGTTGCCTGTGTCAAACTAATGATATGCTTAAAGAACTGAAAGATAGGACAAACAATCGCTGCACGGGGGAAAGTCTATAAAATCGTTCGTCGCACGGAAAGATCAAGTGGAAGCCAGATGATGAGAATTCGCCGCAGGGGCCGGTAGATCACAGCAGAAAAAAAAACACCAGCAAAAGAAAAAACGAATGGCCGGAAAAATTTTCGATGAGCGAGGGGGAACTCGCTGTATGTCGGATAGGTCTTGAAGATCACTGCTGAAGAGAAGAAGGAAGAGGAGAAAAAGACGGTCACAAAAGAAAAAGGAGGAGAAGGCAAGATCCTATGAAGGAGGAGAGAAGGAAGTCGCATCATCTGAGGGCCTGAACGCAGCAGAAAGAGAGACACGCCGTCGAAAATTTAAGGGACCAACGTTCGAACGGGGATCTATGTGCGGGGCAGGGGGGTCAAGGGGATAAGGAGGAAGGCGAAATCTGATTGGCGGGGAAAGTGCTTGGAATCTATGAAAAAGGGGGGAGGGAGCACCCGATGGGTTGAGAAAAGCGGGAAGGGGCGCTCAATCATCGTCGTTCGAATAGGTATCATGCTCCCAATTGGGAAAAAACCCAGTCCTACAAACTGACCGAAGGCCTTGCAGGGAAGGGTGAACAAGAAAAGCAAGGACGTGGGACCGAGGATTCTAATGAAAGGGACGCTCACTCTTGTCTGTACAAAAGGATAAGGACACTACGGCCAATCACAAAGCCTTGATTCGACTAAAACATACCTTTGGGAAAAGGGAAGAATGGGAGGGAGAGGAGGTGTTTCACGGAGGAGACTTCTCGACAGAATAATTTGACATACAAAAGGAAAAGGGGGGGGTCAAGAAATAGCGCGCTATGGAGGGACTGTTGCGAACACAATCTTGGATTGTTGTGTGAGATGATCTCCCTTCAAACTCTGGCGCGTTTTGCCAATTCTAAACTAGCCAACAGGGAGGGGGACACAGAAGAAGCATGATGGGTAAAAAAGAACGTAAAGAAACAGGAACGGGACCTTGGACGGTTAAAAAAAGAAGGAGAGAAAGCGCGCGTTTGGTGGGGGCGGCCGCAAAAGTTAGCGCTATGACAAGGATAGAGTTGCCTGTCTCTGGCACCGTAAAGCAAGGGCGGGGAGGGAAAGAGGAAGGGAGAAGAGAAGCCCAGGCCGGGCATGGGACGCGCACCGTTATGCCGCATGCGAGTGGCAGTAATGGCCAGGACGTTCCGAGCGGGAACGGGATAAAGCTAAAAACATACGGCAAAATTCTACGATAAGAGAGAAGAATATCCTGGGGCTGGGGGGAGAAAGGGAATGGGGTTCTAAAGAAGAAACAAAAACTCTGATCTAGGGGGGCTTCCTGGGAGAAAGGTTTTGGAAAGGGATCAGGAGTACTGGCCGCGAAAAGCCCGCCGCAGAACTTCTAACGTGAGGGGGGGGACTAAGAGTCATCAAAAAAGCTAAGCTTCGACGCGGACAAATCGCTTAACGATAAGTAAGTAGGCCGAGATGCCTACCGAAAAAATGACACCGGCGTGCAGAGGGAGGGATCTCGGGGGAGCGCTGTTGGGGCGAGGTTTTTCGTTTAACAAGAAAAAGGAAGGGAGGGGGAAGGTCTCACCGATTGTATCTATCGGAGGATAGGCCCGTATTTGGCGCTTCACAAACCAAAATTCATCCTTGCAACCCGGATGGGCAAAAACCGGATGGTGAGCCTTTAAGGCTCCGCCGGCCAAGGGGAAAAAAACTCTGCGGGCCAGACAAAAAATCAAATCGTCGCGGCCGTCCTTCCAAAGGATCGGACCTTGAAAAAAAAAAAAAAGGAAGCGAGGGAGAGGAAAGAAGCCGGGCGTCACAAGTCCTAGGGGATCGGTGCCCACAAAGATTCAAAACCAGACACACATCTTTCCCGAAGTAAGGGGCGCAAGGTGAGGTGTTCGTTGGCGTCTTAGGAGAGGTGGGAGAGCACTCTATGGATTCTGAGGGGAAGGGGAAGGGTCGCAAAAACCTTTTGATCGCTATAGCGAGTGGAAGGAGGGGCCAAGATTGAGGGAGAGTTTGATCTCATCAAAAACCAAGGGAGAATAGGCACCTGTTCTTCTAAAATATTTAAAAAGACGTCGAAAGAAAAGGAGGAGAACGTCCTTCATCCCGAGCCTGAGTCAGGAAAGCGATGGCCGAAAGAAAACGGGAAACGCCAACGCAATTCGTCAAAGAGAAGATCACGAGAAAGATTGTGCCGCTTTTGTCAGATCTTGGAAAGAAGAAAAGTTGAAATCTCTTTCCCTTATCAAGGACCTTAGGAGGTCACGAAAAGAGGGAAGATGGGAGGGAGCACGCGGGTCAAACCTGAAAATTCCCGTCAAGGATGGGGGGCTTGAAAAGAAATACACTCTGAGAATGCCAATTGGAGACTCCTGTGTCAACTGTACATCAGGATGGAAGGGGACGAAAATAATAAGCAAACCAGCTAATGGGGGCCTTTCTAGGGGGGGGGGTGTCCAAAGGCCAACAAACAAAAAAAGGCCGCTGAACAGCCCTAAGAAAAAAAGGAACGGGGTCGAGATAACTATTCCCGACGTCTAGAGGGTGATTTTAAAAACATTTGTCGGGGTAGAGAAAGACGAGTAGGACGGAGAATCCCTAACTAACAGTAGAATCGCAAGATCGAGGGGCGCGAGTCGAGGAATCAGTAAATTTCAAAGGATACCTGAAAGCAAGCTCTCCGCGGATTTTAGTCCCTTTGGAGTGGAAAAAAAGTAAGAGAACAGAGTTAAAGTAGCAGTCGATTTAGAGGGGGGGAAAGATGTGCGTAGCTGGGCGTGGAGAAACTTCGTAAAAAACATGTCAAAAATTTCTTTCCATACATAAGGATGAAAAGGGGCGGAGGCAGCACGCGGGAATCGCCTGGCTGTGTATGCTCGCAAAAGGGAAGAATAACCGACGCCAAATTTTGGTCGAATCATAACCGATACGCGGTACTTTGTCCTCGCGCTCACTCCTGGGTTACGAGACACAAAAAAAAGCCTTAGAGAGACAGAGGAGAGACGTCCTTCCGGCCGTGATCTGTAAAAGGAGCAGATCCAAAAAAAGGGGGGTGGAAGGGGTGGGAAGGGGGACAAAGCGAAGAGTGACTTGGGAAGGAGACATGCAGAAAAAACCAACCAGAGCTTTCAAAAACACGAAAATGCGGAGAGGAGAGGAGCCAATACCAACGGGGTTTGCCGAAAATGGGCAGCGGAAAAAAAAAAAACAGAGACGCCCGTCTGAAAGGCACCGGAAAATTCATCGTGCCGCTCGAGTCAGAGGCCGGAAAAAAGTTTGTGATTGGAACTTCATTACTGAAGTCATTTTGTGGGTAAAATAGAAAGAAGGGGACGACGAAGGTAGCGAATCAAAAATACATTCCACGCTTCAAGGAGGGAGGGTCAACCGACACCGGAACGGACGAAAGGGGGGGGAGGTGCCTGTCTAATGATAGTCTTCTTAGCACTGACTATTAAAAAACCCTGACTGCTTGAAAGAGAAGAATAGGGGTAGAGAACGACATCACTGAAGTTCAATGTTGACGCATCTTTCCAGGGGGGAGAAAAGTAAATTCGCCCTCACAGCTCCCTAGCAAACAAGCACATCGACGGAAATTGGGTTAAAGGAGTAAGTCGTCTTTCTCGCTGATGTCGATCTACTTAATCTAAAATCTTAGATGCGAAAAGGGACAGAATAGCACGAAATCAGATCAAACAAGGAGAAAAAGAGAAGACGGAGTAGAGCTCTCTTAGAAAGAGAGGGGGGGAATCGTCTCTCGACATCATTCCTCTCGACGAGGGGGGGACAACGTTAGACGCTCTATGTTCGGGGGCTTGTGGGGAGGGAGTAGCTTTGGCCGGGTCGAGGAAGTCAAATGGGAAGGATGGTATGAAAATTGATGGAAGGACATGATAAGCCTGAATGGACGTGCACTACATTATAGAAGGAGGAAGTGTCAAAAATCGTCATTCGACTGAAGCCTCGAATGAGACCAAGGCAACGTCTAAACGACTCGAAGTCAGAGGATGGTCTTTGTACTCAACAAAAAATTGGAAGGGGCCGAGGGTATGTAATAGTTGAAACCGTCTTGGTCGGATACCAATTCAATGAAAAACAATCACAAAACCTGAAGGCGCGATGGGAGAAATACCGCTGAGAGCGCTGGAAACCGGCCAGACATGGCGTTCAGAGCTTTTCGGCTGGGCTGGACGAGAGGCGGAAGAATTTCGGAACAAAAGACATTGGGGTTGATTCGCTAGAAAGATCGCTGTGACGCATCTGATTGGGTTAGGCGCCCGGCAACAGAAGGAAGGGGACCCAAAGAAATAATCTGGTCGGGGTCAAAGGAGGGTTAAAGATCAAAAAGGAAAAACGGAAGGCTCAAGCAGAGAATGATCTCATCGATTTGGGAGAACAGAGTGAAAAAAAACCAGGAGGTTGCCGGCTCAAAAAAGGGACGTAATGTCTCCTTAGTTTTGATAGGGGCCGGAAAACTCAACAAAGGAGAAGACGAGGACTGAGGAGCAAGGCCTCAGTGAATAGTCGAAAGAAAAGGCCAGCGGGCCTTAGAAAAACCTTCAAGCGCCAAAAGATGCTGCTTAAACATGGAATAAAAAAGAAGACAAAAGGTGCCACGTAGTGGGGAGTGGAAAAAGGTTAGGAAAATCATCTCGGAGCCGCATGGGGGGGGAGAGGGATTGGTTTGGTAAACTTGTCTGAAAAGGACCCAAATCCTCCTCAGACCCTCCAAAAAGAATAGACGGTTGGATTGTAGGTCATGAAAGAAGACTACGTCAGGCTGAGCGGATCGCTGGACAAGGAGAGGAAATCAAGGAACCGCTAGAATAATGTCATATAGGAAGGGACCCGAAGAATTCCTTCGTCTCGAAGTGGAAAAAAAAAGAAATCAGGCGTTTGGAGGTGGATGTTGTCACCAAATAACAAAAATTAAGACTTCATTCGAAGAAAGGTTGAGCGGGAAGTGAGTCTCGAAAGGGGGGGAAAGGGAGGGGGAACGTCAAAATCCATCCGCTATAGCTACAACGGCTTGGCAATTGGCCTTCTCTCTTCCAATGGACAGTGGATCGTCCTACAAATCATCAGGGGAGTCACGGGGGGGAAGGCGGTGCAACCCTACCAACGTCCCCTTCCGCGATTGAGAGGGGAAGACTGTCCTACGGGCGGGCCGGTACACCCCCTATAAATAAAGACGTTGCACAAAAAGATGGGAAAACCAGAGGGCCAACGGTCACCGCCATCTTCCGAAAGCTCCGGCGAAACCGGACTTGAGGGAGGACCTCTCTTTTTCTGTCTGCAAAATCTAGTCGGTTGCGGGGAGGCACCAAGACGGGGAGATAGAGCTCTGACGTAGTGAGCTAAAAAAAAGGAAAG
>Ga0179593_1486932_pt1 | contig 11959 bp, 7 predicted proteins | sample CZODoug2_1_08_16_FD_185931 | JGI IMG/M metagenome (GOLD analysis project Ga0179593, IMG submission 185931) | Vadose zone soil fungal communities from Angelo Coast Range Reserve, California, USA - CZODoug2_1_08_16fungal (PacBio error correction) | ecosystem: Environmental > Terrestrial > Soil >...
ACACCGCAGGGAGTATGAGTAAGAAAGCAAAAATCTCGGGAAACCACCGCTCTGGTATCGCTGACGCAGACGCCTTTAGCAGTGAGTCTGTGGTGGAAGCAGAGCCTCAGCAGTCAGAAAAGAAATCGAAATGGTCCCAGTAGAGAGTGAACGTTAAAAGGAAGCCTCTAACAGTATAACTAAGAAAGGAGACTAAAGAAGACAGTGGGTGACATCCTTCCATTCCAAGTCCCTGACAGGGAAGAAAGAGGAATTGGTGCGGAGTCGAGGACAGACAGGGTCGGAATCTTCGCTCAAAACAACAAAGGAGGATAGGGGGGGGGGGGAATATATTCACTGATTCAGAAAAAACAGCAACACTCTAAGACCATGCTCAGTGTCACGATGAAGAAAGTCCGTGAGCAACGAGGGTCTAGTTTCTAGAGTCCTGGCTGTAAGAAAGGACTCACTGCTAGATACCTGCGAGTGAGTCTCTCGGAGAGTCAAAAGGGACACCACACAGACATGAAAAAAGCGAGTACATATATCTTCGGGACTTTCTGATATGGGGGGGGCGAGTAGATACGGGCCATGCTGGAGGGGGCAGTTCTCAATAGGGGTGGGACAGATTCGCGGTAGCAAGAACCTCTGGACCGCCGCCTTGGTACCAGAGCGTTTATCATGGGGGGAGTACGGCTCAGAACTCCTGGAAAAAAAAAAGAATATTCTCGCGCACCAAATGGGGATCTTCATTCGAACGCCTTGCCTGTAAAAAAAAAGGGCGGTAACGAAACCACACCTCACGTCACTAAAGTGTCTAGCAATTTCTTTGGCTTCCAATGCTCAGGGTCAGCACTACCCGCCTCTATTAAAAGAGAAAATTCCTTAATTCCAATAAACGGCACCCGACAAAAAGCGCTAAGTCCTATCATAAGTTGGTATAAAGGGGAACGACAGACGCGGGCTTCCGGAGCTTTGGGCTCTTTCTATCTGAAAAAACTGTCCTTACCATCGTAGGTCAAGGCAGGGGAGATCGGGGACCCTACTCATCGAGGATCTACTAACGATTTGCGCCCGATAATTCAGGGTCTAGAAGTCAAAGACAGGCCCCATCATAGATGAGTCACCCGGGGAAGGGTAAACGGGAGAGCATAATGTAGTAGGCAATATGAATTACGAAAGTGACGGGGGAGGAGTGAGTGGGACCGCCCGGGGACAAAGATAGTAGAACGGGCGGGAGCATAAAAGTCTGCACTCCATTTTCCATCGGGTGAGTGCTATCGAAAGAGGATCCCGTTGAACGAAAAAAATCTACGGGGAAAAAGGTGTCATGTGGCCCGATGTGCGCAAAGTCTGAGTGACCCAGCGAAGAAAATAAGTTTGGCAACTAGCCTTGCAGTAATCTGCTGGGGTACGAAGAAAATGCACAGGGGGACACCGAGCCCGTGCAAGGGGAGAAAGAGACGAAGGGAAGTGAAGGCAAGGTAGAGGGAAAGACGGCGCTGTTGTCAGTCGTCCGTCTCGGCGTAAGTAAGGGAAATCGTAAGGGTTAACCGGAAAGAAGGGAAATTATTAACCCACATCCCGAGTGCCAGATGTGACAAGCGAAAAAGGGCGACCGTAAAGGGGGGCAGACTTGACCGAGGAAGAGCAAGAGAGAGGAACGCGGTAAAAGGGTCGGGCCGGGGCGGGCAATCCGCGAACTAACAACTGGTAATGAAAAGGTTTCCCAGATGGGCGGGTGCCTAAAGAGGGAGGGTAGGACAGAATCTCTCTACCCCCACACCGGAAGTAGAAGATATATATGCTCGACTAACTATTTAGAGGAAACCTCCTCTGTTTAACAAGGAGAAGGAAACCCTGTTTCTGGAGGCGGCCGCCCGACCCGGCCCCGTTTACCAGACCGTCTTTCACGAGGGCTTGGGTCTCTTAGCTCAAACATCAGCAAGTAACAAGGCCAGGACTTTCGCTACTGTACCATAGGGAAAAGCAAGGGCGGACGAAGGGGGTACGAAGTGTCCATGGACGTCTAGCAAGGTACGGGTGGGAATATTGGACGAAAGGACGAAGCCGGTTCGATCGCCTCGAATACGGAGCACGCGCTCATACTATCTACAGTTCTCAATCCCAGTAGGGCCGTCGAGGGGGAAGTGAACTGGAGGGGGCCTCCACGGGACCAGCGGAGGATAACCATCCTTACTTCGGGTAAAGACCTCTTGTTAGGAGCATCTCGCGATTCGGAAGGATGGGGTTAAAGCCGCCCGGATCGTAAAAGAAGCACTGGAAAAAGACTTGATCAGGTTATTCAGGTTTAATAAGAATTTCGTCATAACGGCACAAAGAAGATTAGAGAAACGCTGGCCCCACGATGGGGCAATTGGCGGCGAAGGAAAAAGAGGAAGCATAAGGGGTCGGCACGATACCCCTGGGGGCGTCTTTATCCATACCGCCCAGATCGCCTCCCTTGGTAGTCATGCAGGATGGCAGGACCACGAAAGAATTCGCGAGCAGCTAAACGGAACAGCAAATCATTGGAGACTTGCATGCGCGTAGGAGAGAAAAAAACGAATCACCATTGCGACGGGCCGGAGGCACGCGTCTTACTCTCAGCGCGAGGCCGGTTCGAAAGACGGCCTTAAGGGGACACTAAGATCGGAAAGGACCAGAAGGCCAAAGAGTTCCGTGCAGTTGGTCAATCGAAGCCACGAAATCCGGCACATAGCGGGCGTCTCATGAAAAAACAGAGGGAGAAAAATTCTTAAGAAAAGAGAGAGTAGGTTGGAGAGAAAAAGGAAACTGGACAAAGGACTGGCTTTCACCTTCGGAGGGTGTTTGGAAGTTCGAAAAAAACGAAAGTGATATTTTGAAGAAAAAAGAGTAAATTGAGAACAAGTACCCGGGGCGTGAGGTGTTTTTCTGTCAAAACCGTCAGGGGGGATGAAGAGTACCACTTTTCAGGAAGGGCCGAAAGAGGGGAGGAAAACGAGCGGCCCGTTGGTTTGGTTCCGGCGGCTGCGCAGTCGAGGGGTAAGGGATAAAAGATCAGAATTGGGAGAAAAACATGGGATCCGTCCCTCTTCGTCGTGGAGCCGCGGGCGTCCAAAAATCTATAGACCGGCCAATCAGCTTAGGAGTAGGGGACGGCGATCCCCCTCATAGCAATCATCCGGCGTTAAGAAGGTCAAGATGAAAATCGCAGGGAGGCGAATGCTCTGGGGGGTAGAGGTTGACCGAATCGTGCTACGCATCGAGCTGGTACCGAGGACTGAGTGAAGGGGAATACTAGCGAGAACCAGGAGCTAGAAAGTCCTTACTCTTATCATAGGCATGAAGGCCCGCTGCGAGAAGTATGAAGGGTTGAGTGAGTTCAGCCTCTTATGCTGAAATCTCTAACCCACAACAACGTAGGAGTATTAGGAGAGTCCTCAGGCCTTCGGAGCAATACCTCACAAGCTCCTCACGCTCGTTGTCATCCAGGGTCCCCGTTCCTGCCGATGATAAGAGGGGAGCGGACGGTTTAGGGCGTCACTTCCAGGGATCTAGAGGATTCGTGACAAGGTAGCGACTTTGAAAAGAAGGGGGGGTGGTTCGTCATGTAGGGGCACTTCATTGAACGAGGAAACACCAGAAGCTTATCTTCATAAAGGAAGAGGGGGAAAGCGATACGAGCTGCCTGTTGCGTGGTGAGGTCGAGTAGATAGCCGTCTTGAGTGTGAAAAAGGTCTCTATGGGGGGGGAGACTAAAGCTCAAGAGACGGTCCCAGAATACCTGGTTGAACCCGAAGTCGGCGTTAGAATGGTACATCTACTAGCAAAATCCTAAAAACGCAGGAGATCTTCCGATCTCCACCGCTCAGTCCAGGATAAACCAAAAAGTTAGGCAGTCTGAAGAAGGATCGTCCTCAAAACCCATAAACAGAAGTTTCTGCGACAGGGTCGAGGGTGGGCTTCCCATGGAGTCGTGTCAGCAAAAGAAATACAACAGCGAGGGGAACAGCTGAAGTGCAGGCCAGCCCTGCCAACCTAAAGACATAGGTGAGTGACTGCTACTAAGCAAGATCAGAGGTTCGAAGAAGGCAAAAAGAGAAGAAGTCCGGAATTGACGGTACACTAAAAAGATTGAAAGTCGGCTTTACTGCCCATCGTGATTGTCAAGCTCCGAACATGTAGCAAAGAATCAGTCCGATATTCTAAAAGCCTTTGATTCACGAGAAGCATGGCTTGTTTGCAGAAGAATTCCGAGCACGGCCACATCAATCTATGGGGGAAAGGGATGGCCTTTATCTAAGACTCGGAGGGTCGCGGGACGGTTAATTCACAATGACGGCTACAAGGGCGGCGCGACGTTATTTAAATTGGTCCGCCCGGGAAGTCAACGGAGGGTCACTACTCGGACTGATCAGCCAGGGAAAACATCGGGGGTTTCGATGGGATGATCTACAGTTGGGAAACTGATGAAGCTTATCCAAGGACTGGTGAAATTACGGAGTTTTCCGGAGGGGTTTGGATGAGGATAACGTGGAGGAAAACAGCTGAAGGGGAGCACATCACTCTTCCTGTGGAAAAGCCCGCGGAAGATCCTGCTGCAGGACAGAAGGAGGGGGAAAGAGTTATTACCCTAGCACCGGGCCCTGTCAGCCGAATGAGGAGGCGAAGTACGGGAGACACTGGCAGATGTTCAAAACTACTCTTAAAAGGTTCGCATTCGGGCGGCGGTAGGAGGTGCACTTCCAAAGCGGGGGGCCGTTCGAAGGCAGAAGGACCCGGGATCGATAAATGCGAAAAAGAACCGTGCGCTATTTGGTAACTAATGTCAGGAGTACGGGGGTTTCTTTAAGGACAGACAACAAGATTCGAAGAGTCACGGAGGGTAGGGGGACGGTCAAGGGGAAAAAACGCTAAATTTCCTAGAGGTTACAGAAGGGCTGTCATGAAAGCGTTGAAGGGAGAAGGAGATCGAGAACACAAAAAGGAGGGAGGGAGATAGGATCTGAGAACAAGCACAAGGAGAAAACCCATAGTGTTTCAGAACGTCAGGACCCTTTTTGAAAACTTTCACAGGCACTAACCCAAAGGTGCAAGGGAAGGGAGGGGAGCGTCGTTCTTGATCGTCAGAGGAAAAGGCAAACCGCCTGAAGTCGGGAAAATAGTCACATAGGCAATAAACCGGGCAGGTTAGGGTAGCCGGGAAGTTCCTGAAGCCTTTCGAAGTACCAGATATGGAAAGTCAACTAGACTCCACTCTTCCAATAGAGAAGAGTAGCTTAATAATACCTTGCTTCCCGGAGGGCCGGCAAATCGTCGGAAGTTAAACTTAGGTTAATACTCATCTGGCCACTGAGGCGTCCAATAGGCCGTAACGGAAATTCCTCAGGAGAAAGAAGCTTCCAAAGTAGGAAAAGTAAAGGTTGTTGGCCTCTAGACGAAGAAGACAATATCGGTCCATAAAAGCGTGTAAATGGTAAAAAACGGATGTCGAAACACGGCAACACTCCAGGAATAGAAAAACAAAACAGAGAGCAGGGGAAGGGGTGACAGGCAGGCGGCAAAGATATACAAAGTCGGGGAAGAAAGAAAGGAAGGATAACGGTCAGGGGTAAAAAGAATCTGAGGCCGGCCCAAGGTCATTGCAGAGAGATGCTTCCACGACCGGGGGAAGCATCAAAATCGAGATTGTCTCAGTAAAGGGCGCACTCAAAACACAACTGCTCTTGCAGAGCGGGACGGATAGGTGGGGTCTGGGAGGTTAGACAGATCGTTCAAGGAATTGACTTGATCAAAGCGGGGGGAGATTAAGAGGGGGGGAATCCCGTCACAGGGAAAGAGGCGGCATCGGTGAGTCCGTACCTTGTAACAATTTTGTCGGGACGGAGTCGACAAGCGGTAGTAGGGGGGATCGAGGCGCGGGAGGGGGCCTCGCCAGAGAGTATTGTGCATGTCGGAAGGAAAGGAAAGTGGCCGAAAACCTGGAGAAAGGGTCTAGGACAATGAGATTAGGGGTTTGGGGATTTGAATAGAGGGGATCGACTGCCACTTTAAGTCCAAGTTCCTACTCTTTGGATAGCGTCAACTGACGTAGTTTTTTTGGAAGGGGCGGCCTGAGGAGTGGTCAAGTCACAGACTAGGGGACTAGCATTTCGAAAAAACGCTTGTTCTTCGACGAGATACGCCCCGCGATAAAAAGAAAAACGAAAGGGAAGGCTATCTGAAAAAAAGATCTGGGGGAAAGCATCCTAGCTTTAGCTTAGGTCAGGGAAGATGGAGCTAAGTGGCGTGGGGTTAGGAACTGTGACGCAAGGATGCCCGAATCCTTGGTCCCAGAGAGAGTGAGGGACCAGCGGCAACAATGCGCTCAAGAGCGTCCTTAAATCAGTTGAGGAGGCTGCCCGGGCCATTCTGACTACAGTGGGGGGTCTTTAGGGCTGGCTACCTTATTCATTCTCTCAACAGAGACAAAAAAGTGGAGGGGGATTCAACGCATCCGTACGGCACGCCAGAGCCGCCTACTGTTTACATAGGTGCCGTAAGGCCGGGGAGAATCCCAGTAAGTTAAGGCATTCTGTCGGCGAGGAGTATTACGGGCGATTCTAATTGGAACAAGAAGGTTTCTGTAGGCTAAAGGCGGTCCTATGAAAAAGATCGGACTTACATCCGAGGAGTATTTGGGAAGATAGAAAAAAGACTGGGTTGTTTCTGTTGAGGCGTCTTAATACTCAGTGTCGTGGTACGGGTCAGAGGGGGGGAGAAAAGCAAATCGAGCGTCTTGCCTTCCTTAACTGTGGCTACCCTTCTCGAGCTTTCAGAAGAATCAAAGGAAGGAAAAAAGAGGACGAGGTCACTCTCCACCTCTAATGGCGGCGCCTTTCCGTAGGGACAGACCAAGGGTATCTTTCCAACCATAGACCGGGCGCGAAACAGCTTGGGGCGCCAATTCGGCGTGGGACGAGGGCAAAGAGACCTACTCCATCTCCGGCTGGAAACTTAGGAACTCCTCTAAAAAATAGTGCATCCTAGCAAGATCTAAGCGAATCCTCTCATGAGAGGGGGAGCTGAGGGTACCGGAAAGAGGCTTCATACTACTTGTATGTCCAGGGGAAGGAAAGGGAAAAAGGTCAAACCCGAAAAGAAAAAAACGGGGCGACTCCGATTTGGAAGAAAAAAAAGGAGCCGAGGTTGTTTTTAGCAGGTTCCTCGCATGGAAATTCAATAAAGGCGTTCACGGGAGCTCGGAAGTCCGGTCGTCAACGAGATTACTACCAGGGGCGAAAGGGCTAGTTAAAAGAAAACCGGGAACTCTTGACGAAAAGTGCTTTCAGCTCCAGCGCAAGAGCCGGGCCATGGCAAAAAAAAGCATGTTGTATGAAGGGAGGTGGCCCCGACAGGGAGAAAACCTGGTCACAATGGAAAGAAAGGTGCCAGCGATGTGGAAAGAAAGAACTAAAGAGGCAACAAAGTGCCGGCGAAGCGGCTGATTCACAACACCCCCACACCACAAAAAAAAAAAAAGAAAACCCCCAACCAACATAGTCCCGGGGTTACGTCGGGCTGCTGGACGCCGTGACCTGATGTGAGGGGGGGCCGACCCGCATACAAAACGAAAACGGCACGACGGCCTCGGGCGGTGGAGCGACGCATGCAGTCGGGCGTGGGGCCGAATAAGAAAACGTCGGGGGACGTCCGCGTGGACCTGCGCAGGCAAAACCGGAATAAGGCCTCGCCGGCCAGATGCCAGGGTGGAAATATAGAATAGTAAGCGGTCGGGGGCAGGCCGAGCTAGAAATGAAAAAGAAAAGCGGGGAAACGGCACCGTGCCGGGGTCCCGGGGCCGCGAGAAGGGGCCTGGCGGGTTGAACAGATGGGGAGGTGGGGAAACATCGTCGAGAAGATCTCAAAGAACCCAGGGGGGTTGGGACGGGGGAAAAGGAGAGATCGCCGAACAAAAAACGGGGAAAAACGCCCATAGCCAAAGGGAAAATTTTCTTTCGCGTCCGCCTAACCCGCCAGTGGGAAACAAGGGGGGAAGGGCGTGCGGATCGTGAGGGGGGGACGGTAAAAGCAGCCCAATTAACGGACAGAGTTCGTTCACTATGGAGGAACAAATTACGGAGAAAAATTTAGAAAGGGCGACCGTTTCCGTTCCTTCAGAGAACTGCCAGAGGGTGAAGAAAACCAATCCTCACGAGATACGCACCGAAATAAGATCTACAAGTAAACGTTAACTAACGTAGTCTAAAGCCCAAATTTAAAATCAACAGCGGGCAACGAGGAGAAGCCAAGAAACAAAAGGGAAGCCAAATCCCGTTCCTCGAGGAAACTTCGAACCTAGCAAAGCCAAATCGCTTGGACACATTAAAAAGGGAAAAAAAGCTTATCAATCAAAACTGGGAAAAAACTCTTAACCGCAATATGTGGGTCTGGGAGGGGAGCATGAGGCAAAGAAGGCGGGCCCAGAGCCCCTCCAGGACCTCTCTCCCTCCCTGTAGGATGGGCCTAAGGAAGGCCAAGGTTAGCTAAGAAGTATCAAACAACAAAAAGGGAGATGTCATTGGGGGTCATCTCACGGAAAAACTAAAGTCGGGAGTATCAACTCAGAGGGATCCCTAACCTGAAAAGGGTGGACATTAGCGTGTATCTGTGCCGATACCGACTGCAGGGAAAGGAACCCGTAGGACTAATCTGGTAAGCATTTCAAAGAAAAAAGGCCGATCACGGCATCATAGTGGATTACGGATGAAAACACCCAGGGGTGGCGCTCACTGGGCTAAGGGGTAATTGGCGAAAGAGGCGACCTCGTGAACAGAGGGGTGGAGGTTTGGGGGCGGACACCGGGATTGCAGCCCAAACAAATTCTAAAAGGAATGGGGGGTGAGTGAGAGCGTTGAGATTACTAAGGTCCTCTAAGGCTGGCAAACTTTGAAATCGGGCTGAACACGGGCTTGTTGAATGAGAGGTCTAAGGTACGAATGTCAGCGAAAAAACTAGGGTAGTACAACATTCGACCGGTCTGGATCCTTCTAAAGAGTAGTTCTCAAACATCTAGAACCACACGACCTCAAGGAGTAAGGGGGGGGAGCTATCAGAAAATCGCAGACAAAACTCAGGTATCTCTTACCACACAGCTGGGAAAAAGGAATGTCGAAGAAAGAGGGGGAAACCGCAAGGACGATTGGCCATTAGCCAGTTAAGGAGATCAAAGATACCTCGAAAACTTCCGATAATCATAAATCATAGCCTGCTTAACTGCAGGGAGGGTTACAGGGCCGCAAAGCAAGGAAGGATAAAATCTCTAAACAACACGTGGGCATATCGGCCTCATCCTTTCAGCGAACTCGCCTCAAACCGGAATCAAAGTGCTCGGGAAGAAGGGCAAAGGAATTTCCGATGATCAAATAGGGAAGTTACTCCTTCTGGAGCGAAGGGTCGGAAGTGGAACAGGGGGAAACTCTACGTGGGGGAAACCCTGGGCGATGGAAAAAAATCTGCAAACTTTCCTCTGACACCAAAAAAAACGGAACCATAACAAAGGGGAAGGAGAATTTAGGAGGGACGAAAGTTTGTCAAATGGGGTATAACTCCGGAGATTTTGGGCTGGTTCTAGGAGTTCGAACAAAGAGAGGCGGCGAGGTCCGTAGACCTGGTGGCCCTCAAGCGGGGGTGTCTCCGGAGTAAAACATCTACGCAGGTTCATCTTTCCAAAGCGAAAAGAAAGGGGGGCCTTTAACGCAGAGCAAAGGGGTGCTCAAACTCAAAACACATCACTCCAGAGGTGCTCGACCAGGCGAGGGGGATTTGGAGGGTACCTCACCAGGGCCACAACTAAGATGGCCATCTTCTCTTTCGGGCCGGAAGGGCTTCCAACGAGGAATCTCTTGGGAATACGCAATAAGTATAACTCCTGGGTCACGACTACATGCCGAGGAGGGGACGAGTAGGTATGACTCTGGAAAGTGTCACTCTGACAGTACTTAATTCCCATCTGGTATTGTCCAGGTTCAAGGACACGAGAAGTCTCACCCGGACCGAAGAGAAGATCAAGTACAGCAGTGGCGGCTTATCAAAACCAAATGAGTGAAGGTTGGGGGTTATACATAGCAGTCAAGAAGATGAGCCCGTCGGTCTCTCGAGAAGGCATGGACTGCCAAACAGCTGAAACTCCGAAAAAAAATAAAGCAGAGTCGGTAACCCCGACAGGGGAATAACGGGCACGAACTTCAGGCCGGGCAAAGAAAGTCGTTCGCCTCCCTTGGAATAGAGAAGAGGATTCTACTGGAAAAATTAGAGTGTGAAAATGATACTACATCTGAAGCGCCAAGAAGTGTCAGGGGACTTCCTGGAACCAAGTCTTGTTCTGTGCTCGGGGGCGTGGTCAAACTCTGCTGGGTCTCTCTCGTTCCTATGGGGGGTTTACGAAAAAGCGGCCGGCGGACTGCCATCTGACAGAAAAATAAAGGTACACTCCAGCAGTGCCAAACGGCGCCTACAAGAAGAAAAGAGGTGAATTTCGAACGGTCATTATCTACTCGGGCTAGGGTATCAAAAGAGGGAATGCTTCGGTTGGTAAGTGTCGGTGCAGGTTCTAAAAACCTAAGGCACGGAAAGGATCAATAGACCCGAACCTCAAGGATGCATTGGGGAATATTCGCTGACTCGGTTCGTTGGATGCTGGGAAAAATCCGAGCAAATCCAACGGTCAAGGACCGGGGGGGGTAGGGCCGGCAAGGGACATGGTCCTGCAAAAACCAGGGGTAACAGATTAAAGGTGAGACCTCGGGAGTGCAAAAAATCTCACAAAAACCACTGATTAGTAGGGACAAGAGTAAGAACACAGAAGGGAAACACCAATCCCATCTTGGAACCAGGAGGAAGTGGTGGATGTCGCGGCCGCCCGAAAACACCCCCGGAAAATTACAAAGATTAAAGCGGGGACTTAAACTCGGAAAAAGGGAAAGCGCCAGCAGGCCTTCCTGTCGGGCAGAAACAGTTAATAAGTGTCGAGAGGAAAGTATCGAAAAAAGGACAGCCGCCGGTCGGAAACGGCCCTTAATACTACAGTACCACGCCAAACTACTATCGCAAGCGGGCCGCGCTAGAGGTAGCTTACCTCGGTGACGTCATGGGGGTGCTTGCAGCACCCTCCTTACTTGACTCCGGTTCCCGCGAGGACCAGGGGGGCACTAGATCCATCCAAAGGGAGAAACAGGAATTTGCTTCAGACATAGAAAAAATCGGTACCAACGTTTTCCCAAGCAACGGGAAAAGAAAGCACGCTGGCAACGCATGTTGAGCAAGTCGGGAATTGCTGGTCAGAGGTGACAAGAGTACTGATAGGGTAAACCCAACACTAGTAAGTCCGAAGGCATGAACGAGAGTGAAAACCCCGTTAACAAAATAGAACCGATTGTACCGCCCTGCGCAAAGAAAAGTCGTGCATCTGTTCAGCCGCGGCGGGAAAAAAAGCTGACAAAAAGAAGAAACTAAACTTCAAGTTGGGAATTCAGAGGGATAAAAACAAACCCGGGATTGAATAGGTAAGAAACTCGGCGTAGCGCTCGAGGAGGGGGGGGCGGGTTGCGAACCTGAAAGTGACCAACTTGAAAGGACGTCATTTCCAGAGGCAGCGGGTGGGTAATGCGCAAAGAACCGGGCAAAAGCATATGGAGGCAAAATTCCCAAGGAAGGGGGAATAGAGTCCGACATCTGTAAGGGGATCTTCAGGTGTAACCTAATTAATCTGGGCGAAAAGAGGGATTTTATTTTTGGGGCAATAAAGGAAGAAAGGGTCCGACACCATGTCTCAAAGGTAACTATGCGAGGGGCTTAAGGTTTGGTTTTCTTGAACAATTGGGGGAGACGACTACGTTGCCTATAGAGTGAGGCACTCCGTATGATGTTGGGAAAAAAAAAGAGGGCTGTCAGATTAGATACGAACACGCGCGGGTCTCAAAAAGACCAATGCATGAATCGTAGAGGGATCAAATAA
>Ga0179593_1495048_pt1 | contig 11959 bp, 14 predicted proteins | sample CZODoug2_1_08_16_FD_185931 | JGI IMG/M metagenome (GOLD analysis project Ga0179593, IMG submission 185931) | Vadose zone soil fungal communities from Angelo Coast Range Reserve, California, USA - CZODoug2_1_08_16fungal (PacBio error correction) | ecosystem: Environmental > Terrestrial > Soil >...
GAGGAAATGGTGGGGATTTTGATCACTTTATCTCTGGAATGGATAGAAGGGACTCCCGATGAAAGTTGTTGGGAAGAGGGGGAAGAAACGGCAAGAACTGGAAGGTTCCAAAACTCGCCGTGGATGGAACCCCTTTCTGTTCCGGTTAAAAAAAGGAAACGATAACGGCTAAAGAGGGAGAAGAGGGGGGGGAACGTATTCTTCCCGTTTGGGGGGGGAGGAGAACTCTAAAAGTAAATGGTCGCCTTTGAAGCGAGAACGGGGGTACGTATCAAAGTCCAGACGAACAGAACGCCAGGGATCTCAGCGGTTCCGGGGGGGGGGGAAAAAAAGAAAAAAAAAATCAGAACCCAGTCAAGAATCGGTACGACTTCTTGGGGGGGGGGGGAAAGGCCCGGTCTCGAGTTTCGTGCCAGATAACAGCAATGACTGCCTACAATTGAGAACCAGAAAAAAAAAGCACGGGGACCATCCCAAAGGAACATGTGCAATGGTCAGTAGGGAAAATAGGGTTTGAAGACGGCTCGAGAAAATATGTCAGCGAAAGAAAGGGGACAGGTAAGGGGGGAACACGATCATATAGAAAGAAGGAAAAGGAGGAGAGGTGCTGCTGGATGAAGCTGCTAAGAACTTTAGGTTTTAAACCTCGAATAATGCTGGGGAGCACCGCGGGGCCGTTCAAGAAATTATGGCCGAGTTAGGGGACGAGAATCTTGGGGCGAAGGGGGGAGGGTCAAAAACCTACCGAGCAACTCCTGTGACCTCTCTGTGAGGGGGGGGCACTATGGAAGGAAGAAGAGAGGTCTTGTGGAAGAGAAGAGCGCAGATGGAAGAGAAGTAACCCACTTCATTCGACGAAAAAAAAAGAGAGTCGATAGGGGGAGGGGCGAAAAAGGTGAGACCTTTCGACGAATAAGTCAAAAAAACTCAAGAAGCCGGAGAGAGAAAGCAAGAAGAGATGGCCATCAGTGCTTGATCTCAGTTGCCGCACGCTGTATAAGAGTAAGTCGGCCATGGTTATGGCGTAATCAAATTGGGCAATGCATTTAACATACCAATAAGGAAGGGGAAGAGAAAGTTCAGCAAATACGAAGGGGTAGGCGTATTGCAAAAAAGTCATCGTGGCCAGCACCACCCAGTCCCAGGGAACAAGCAGGGCAAAATGTAGGGTTGGAGGAAAAAATGGCTGGAACGTGGGCATCAAAAACTACGGGTTTACGTGGGGTTTCGCCTCCACGGAGACCCCGGAATGTTCAAAAACGTTCTAGGCAGGCCGAACGCAGATGGGCGGTTCTGCCAAAAAAATCGAGAAAAAAAAGGAAAAGGGGCAAAGTGGACCTAATGGTTGGCGAACAAATTCGGACAGCAAACTGAGAGGGGGACACCCCTGAATCTGTTGAAGAACGAGAAGGGGGAAAGATGTACAAGACGTCGGTGAAGAGAGGGGGGGGTAGAAGGACTAGACTCTCCAGCCCGCAAATCTAATAAGAGTCGTTGGGGGGTAAGACGTGAAACGGATTAGGGAAAGGAGGAGGACATTTAAAAAATGGGGAAAGAGGAAAAGGAAAAGCTACAAAAACGTAAAATTGGGAAGGGTTAACTAATGGGCTCAAGGGGGTGGGGATAAACGAAACGAAAAACTGAAAAGAAGCAAATGAAAGCAGTACGAAAGCCGGAATTCAGGTACATGCGATCATCTGGTCTATATGACAGCGGTGAAAAAACGTGAAAAAACTTGAGGTGAGGGCGCGGTCTACCGGTGCGGTTACGGGGGAAAGCGGGCTCCTACGCCAATGGCAAAAGCGAGGGGAAGGGGGGAAATTGTGCTTTTCGCAAAGAAAGCAGGAGGTAACCCTGATGCGATGAATAGCCAAGCAAGGATGGGGGCGTCTAAAAGTTGGGGGGGGAGGGGGGGGGGGGGTGACATAAACTATGAGGAACGTTTTCTGATGGGGTGTATCGTCATACGGGGGGGGGGGGGGGGTGATAAAAAGGATTAATTCGGTGGGGTGAGATCCCGGGCGAGTAAAAGGGAATGGGAAAAAGAAAAAAAAAAGGGGAAAAAACTGGATATTAGGGCCTAAATCGAACTCCGTGGGCAGATGTCAAAAAAGAAAAAAGGCAGGAGGGGGCTCTACGGCATGTCCTCCATCTACAAGATCTGGTAAGAAGTGTCGGGAAGGAGGGGGGGTCAAGAAAGGAATCGGCGACTCATTGGGAGTTTCGGGCAATCATGCCAGGTGAAGGATATGGCAAGGTGCCGGATTGGGGCTTTCCGCGTTTAGGAGGGGGATGGTGAGGAGGGGTATCTTACGACAAAAGACGGAGGGGGAGGAAAAGGAAGGGAAATACCGCATCACATCCCTCAGCACGCCCAACGCGAAAAGCAATGTTCAGAAGAATGAATAAGGAAATGAAAGGAAAGCAGCATGAGTGAAAGAAGGAGGGAAAACAACAAGCTTCTACGACCGTTGGCAAGACCAGAGCTTTTATAGTATATGAGCCGATCGCTGGGCACCTTTTGAAAACGGGGGTCCAGGGAGAAGGGGGTGGGAGATGTGAAAAAAAGAGACCTGGTTCAGGGATTGATATGAGGAATAATGAGAAGTTTCGGCGGTTCGATTCGAACCTCCGCAGAGAACAACAATTAGAAAATGGAAAAACAACGACATAGAAAGGCCAATACGCTAAGATACGACACGAAAGAGAGAAAACGGTAAGCATCTCAGCATTGGAAAAACGCCCACAAGGAAGGAGTTAAGTTTCGTGCCTACCCAATCGTTCTTTGCCTTAAATCGATTAGGTGGAATCATGAAATTGGGAAAGGGGGGAGGGGAAAACTGGACAAAACGGCTATAAAAAGAAAGGGGGTCTAGGGAGGGCTCTATAAGGGGGATAATCTCCTTCGGTCAAATTGGAACAGGCATAACAACCCGTGGAGAGGTATAGACCAAAGAAATAGGGAGATTGGGTCGGCTAATCAATTAAGGTGACGCACTTTGTGCAGGTGTTGTGGGAAGTCATTTAGTAGCTAGATGACAAAAAAAAAAAAAGTCAAAAGGGGGTAGAAAAGGGGAAGGGTAAGGTGGAGTTGCCTTTTATCAATGCGGCTCATTTTTGGAAGGAAGGACAGAAAAGATGCACGGAGAAGAGGGACAAAAAAAAAATCGGAGGTCGCTGTGGGAGGGGAAAAGACGGAGAGGTTATACGAGATAAACAAAATCACGGAAAAGATGCCCCTCTCTTTTATGAATGAGGAGAGGAGGCTACTTTTAAATCACCGGGGGGGGAGGCCGACTTTTATCAAAAGAGGTAAAGGAATAAATGGGAATTGGCCAAGTCTGGTGGAGGGGCAGTCACCCTCCCACACGAGATGGAGGGGGGAAACCGAGAATTTTGTGGGTTTTGGATTGTAGACGTGTATTCTGGGAAAGGGAACCGCGGAAGGAAAGTGAGTTGTTATGGAAAAGGCTGGGGAACGACAATGTTAAAGAGTCCAACCTACCACAAATCCAGGTGTGTGAGGGGAGAGTATAGAAGGAGAGGGGGAAATGAGGGGGGGCGTGGTGACGGTGTTCCTAAAGGTCCATGAGGACCAAAGTCTGGGAAAATTTACCTCCTGAATTGATAAACTATTTGAGAGACCGGGATTTTTCGTGTGGGTGTAAAGCATTCCACATGGGTAAATAAAGGAAATAATAAGTAGAAAAGTTACTCTAACGAAACAAAATGCATTACGTCCGGAGCAGAATGAGAACTATGGAGAAGAGGGTGGAAAATGGGGGAGTAAAATTTCGATGGGGGAAAATTTCTTTTGGGAAATTCGCGGGCATCTGGAATTGACGGAAACGGTAAATGATAACACTGTAAAAGAGAGTCGGTCGAATTATTTAGGATTGAGTTTTTTGGGAGAAACTTTTGATCTGGATTCGAGGAAAGACCAAAGGCGTCCAAGGCAAAGGAAGGGTCACAGAGATACGATGTGAAAAGTCATATGCCCCGACTATACTATAATTGGGGAAAAGAGGGTATGGGACCTCAACGAACTCGAACCCATAGGGAAAAAAAGACAGGAAGGGAGAACAAACAGGTAAATACCGAAGGGAAAATGGGGGGCTCCAGCAGTCGAGGGAATTTACAACGGAGAGAGCAGCATAATACCACCGAACCTATAATCTAGTGAGGAGGTTGGGATATTCGCCGTGGGGAGCCCTAAAACCGGTTGTTCTAGGGGATGGACCGAGTTTCAATAAGTCAAAAGAAGGTGGGGTGGCCCTAGAAATCGTTCTGAGGTCGGGGAGTTACACGATGAGAAAAAGAGGGGGGTGATTCGGGATTTGGGGGGGGCTTCGTTTGGGGTCGGGGGAGGAAACGAAAAAATAATAATACCGTACATGTCTATGCCACAATAGACGTTCGAACATTTAATGGTAGACATAGTTAAAGTCCCACTCACAGAAGAAAACCTGGAGCTGCTTTAATTGGAAGGACAGTTTGGGGTAAACTGGGTAACAGAAGAAGGGAAAGGAGCGATGAACAGGGCCCAAGTTTTACGGGGTTATAAGCCCAACAAGGGGAAGAAATGGGAAAAAGTAACCAAAAGAAACAATGCCGAAGAGTTGTCTATCGCCAATTGAAAAATTACTCCTGGGGAACAGAAGTTCACGTGGTTGGCCTCCGGCGTGTGCAAGGGGACGAACGACGTAATGTAAAAAAAAAAAGTCACCAACAGTTTTCGGGACGGAATCTGGATTTCGCGGGCCGATGAAAGGAAACAGATTCTACTGATTAAACGCGGGTAGAAAAGGAAACACGAAAAGGGGGAAACAAAGCAAAAAAAGGAGGGAGGTTGGAGGCTATGATATGGGGGCGTACTTTGAGGTTTCCAAGCACGTTGAGAGCGGGTTGGCGCTGGATCAGGAAAACGATAGGAACTCAAAAAGAAAAATCTTGAAAGAAAGGGGGAAGAGGCATTGAAGTCGGTGAACGAGGGAATTAAGGGTAAGGAATGTAGAGTCTAAGACCTGGGGAAAATTTCCAGGGGGGCGCACAGGAGGGGGGTTGACTATAAGGCGAGGTAACACATGGAAGCTAGTGTACGACTTAGGACGGCGCTCAGTAAACCTGACAACAGGATGAAGCCGAAGACAGGCGTATTCTTTGGGGAAAAGCAATAGGCTCCCCGGGGGAAAAAAAAAACTAAGAGACGTGAGTTGGAAGAGAAGGAAGGCAAGATCATAGTTGACTCGACAAAAAAGGGCCGAAAGGACAACGCGCCGCTCATCTTTTAACTCCAGAGAGTACAGGGCATGTCTCGAAAATCGGGGAATCAGTATAGGGTGAGAGGGCTCAATAAGATCTTCCCAGGTATTGGCTACACGTAGACCTATTCAGCAACGAGCATCTAGTGGGAGGGGGAGGATGAGAGGTGGGTTACCTCTACTGGCTGTTAGAAGTCGGGCCGTTATTTTATACCTCATGCGTGACCTCTGTTTTGGGTCTAACGGGGGAGGGCGGAGGACCACGATTTGTGGCAAACGAAGGGATGATTTCAAAGACTATCAAAGAGGGTAAAACTTGGGGGCATTGGCGGAATGCAGGTCTAGAGGAAGGGATGGTACCGGATAAGGCGCAGTATTCCCAATCCAGAAAAGGGTAGGAAAAACACGGGCGAAAGGAAGGGAGTTGAGAAAAGGACGGCGATGTAGACAGACCTCATCGAGAGGAGAATTGGAAAGTAATACCGCGGGTCCCATTAAGAGACAGGAGGAGCAGCCAGAAAGCTATTGGGACTAGTGCAGGAGATGGTACCAGTCTGGGCTGTCACTGGACATGAGAAGATCTTTGCGGGGTCATAGGGGCTTGCTTACATCAATGGGCCCCCAGAAAACCAAAAAAGAATTGGGACCGGGGAATACGAAGTTCTAATCGGTTAGTCGGGGTTAAAAAGAGAATTTTCACGGGCAAAGCCCTACCCTCGGGAAAGACTGGAACCGAGGGGTAAAAGTCTGGTGTTGGTAAGAAATGTGTTGAACTATGGGGCAATAAAACCGACGGTGACGCATGGCTTGCGCCTCCACTCTACCTACGGAGAAAAAAACCGCCGGAGGGGGCGACTCTAGCAGATGGTAAGTTGGGTGCTCCTCACCCTAGGTCGTCACGCACCTTTGAAAAGAAAGGCGATACAACTGTGAAAGTGTCCAAATCACACATCAAGACGGACAAACCTAATTTTTTGGCCAGCTCGCGATCCTCGGTAAACTGGGGCGTGGTGAAGGAGAGGGGGGTTGTTGCAGCTGAATGACACTCTCTTCCTTTTCCATAGAAGAAGGAGAGTTGAGTGTAAGCGCCGAAAACGGGGGGAAAGGGGTGCTTTAAGGAGGCCCCTAAAAACGAGATCGTCAGCTTAACGGCAAGTACCAAAAAATGAAAGGAGGTAACGGCAGGGTCTTTTGTGGGGGCTTAGGCTACTAACTCCACGTATGAGGGGAACAATCATCACCTTAGGAGTCAACAGCTAGATGGTGCATGAATAGGAGAGGCCATCGCCGGGAAGGAACTAGTCGACGGGAGGGAATTGGGGGGGGGAGGGTCCTAATAAAACTTTCGGAGGCATTCGTGGCGGAGGACAACTGCCAATTAAGAACCGGTAAAAATAACGCAAAGAGGGATGGGCGGTTCCTGCTAAAAAAATCATCGGTAAAGGGGAGGAGGAAGTACTGCCAACGAAGTAAGGGGGAATACTCTTGCAGTTTCTTTGGTTTTTAACTGCACATGTATGACTAAGGGGGAGAGATTAGTTTCATTGGTGATAGCGCTCATACGGTTATGGATGGAGGGGGGGCTATCCCGATGTTGATGCAGTCCCACGGCAGAAAACAAGGGGGGAACGACCCGAAAAGGGCTTTAGGGGGACCTTCAAATCTCAATCCTAGCGGCGATGCAAAAGGAAGGACTTCATTTAAGACGAAAATAGGGGGGAACAAGAGTCATAACCCTCTGGGTACAACGGAGGGAGTAGAAAAGTAGGGGAACTGACGGGCTACTCATTGGGATAGTGGATCAGGTGATTGGGGGAAAAACGGAGGGTGCCTGTATCCAAGGTAGGGGTGCCTGAAGGGATGTGTCAGCGGGTGAAGAGAGGGGCATGGGTAGATCCCGCAAGAAAAAAGGGAGGAAGAACGAAGCACGCCCTAAGCCGCCCACGGCTAACCAGAGGGGGCAAACAGCCAAGGAAAGGCAGACCAGACAATGGAAATGGGGGTCAAGATGCCTCGACCAAAAAAACGGAGGCTCCTCCTTGGGGGGTGGAGCCCCAAGGGGGGGCGACCAAGCAGATTTTTAGATGCGGAAAACTTAGAGGGGGGTCAAAGAGATTGTAAGCTATTCCCGGAGGAAAGAGATTAAATCTCCGATGTCACCTTATTGATAGGGGATTGAAATAGATTGTAAGAGAAGACGCATGTGGCTGGAATACTTAAAAGGGGGGCCAACGTAGGAAACCAACGAGATGATCTATACCTATTGCGCTAGAAAAAGTGGAAGAAGTAATCAGCCAGTGCAGTGAAACAAAAACAAAAAGGAGGGGTTCGATACCCCTCAGAGGGGGGACGGACCTTCTGAGGAATCTATCCGGGGAAGACATGGGGAGCACTTCCGGATTAGGTATAAAGGGGTGGAAATTGGGGAAGGGCCAAGAGAAGAGAAGTCTCAAGAGAAAACAGGAGCATTGAAGCAAAAGGGAACAGGGTGAATCCAACGGAGATGGGCGAGAGGGGGACCCGCTTGAAGACACTGATTTCTTATGGGGGAAAGAAGTCCTGTTTGGTCTTAGAGAGAACCAAAAGTATAAACCATTGGGACTGAACGGACCCGGGTCATGTTTTTGTAGAGGGAGTTTCACCTTCGAACTCCTTAGGTTGGGAATTGACCCGAGAGAGATGCTTAGGGCACTCCGCACAACCCAACGGACTCATTCGAGGTGAGATATGCAGTAGATGTATAGCGATAGAACAAAAAGCTTTAACCCTAATCCCAGCGCTTTAAAGTGAGCGTGCGGGGTCCTAAAAAACTACGGCTGGGGGGAGACTCAGAGGGGTGCTGTCACGAAATGGTATCGCACATAGGAAAAAATGTGGAAAGGGTGACCGTACTCAAAGGGGGAGCAAAAGGAGAAAGAAAAGGTCGGAAATCAAGTTTTGGGATAGGGGGGGTAAGTGGTGGGAGGGGAAAACAAAACAAACTTAAACTAGGGTTTGGATTTTACCAATCTTGATGTCTACAAATGGGGGGGCCAGCTTGTCAGGGGGGGAAGTTATTGACCGGGAGGATGTTTCCTTCGGAAAAGATGACTCTGTGAACCGCGAGAAAATGACGGGGAGACAGGGAGCCACCGGACAAAGGAAATAGAATTGTTGGTGGTGTCTAAGCAGAATTGGGGGGGGAGGAATCCAAAGAAAAGAAATGCCTCACTTTCCGCGGAGAAATGCTGCAAGGGAGAAAGAATGATGCACATAGAGGGGGAGCTGTGGCTAACGGAGGGATTAGTTTCATCGATCTTCTTACACATTCAGGGACGTGAAAAGAAAGGAGTATAAAGGTTTCGAAACGAGAGATCGGAGCGTATTTCAGAGCTACTTGGGGGGGGGGCGGCTGAGCTTGGAAATCTTCGTCTCGCCGGAATTTCCATTAACGGGACAAGGACCTATGGCAGGTCAATCTTCAAACAAGAAAGAGAACAGAAGAATAGGGAAATTCTGTAGGATGGGAAACCATCCCGACAATCAGAACCCAGATTTCTCCGCCGCAGAACAGCTTCTACAAAGCAAGATGTAGTACTACTTGGTCGGTCACCAGCCATGAGGAGGGTGAAAAATCGACGGACGGTAAGCTTCAAAACATAAACATCCGTCCACCTAGGAAGGTTCTGAAGGTTCCTGAAGTCTTCAACGGGGGGAAGACGAACCTGGCCTGGTTCTTGACTTGGAACTAGCATGAAGTGTAAAGTAGTCACAATAGGGCCCTAGATCAGAGTGACCGTTTAAATCTGAAAGGTGATTTTGAGAGGAGGCTGGGGGTTGGAGTGGCTGGGGAGGCGTAAGGACGGGAGAACGAAAAATGAAGAGAATTGACCGGAAGTCGATGCCAAGAGGGAATCTTAGTTTCCTTTGGGCCCTAGGGGGAACGCCAAACAGGGGGAGAGCAGGAGGTCAATGTGGGATCCGGGGGGAGGCGTCCTCTCCGGACCGCTGCGCTAACATTGAAAGACATTTAAAAGTGATAGTACCAGTACCTTGGTACGGAAAACCTGTAGAATGGGAACAAGTAGCCTCTTTATCAGGGGGGGTCATATAGGACAGTAATGTCCTGGGGAAACCAACGAAGTCACTGGTTGCCTTAGAAGAGAGGTGGGCAACTTGGAGCTCTTGACGTAAGAGGCAGACCGGGGTACGACATCTTTAGACTCGGAGTCACTGCCAACATACTCTCAAGTATCAGTACAAAAAAACAATTCGAGATCGATCAACACAAAAAAGAGGGAGTTAGATAGGGGGGCTTTGAGTGTGCCTGAATCACTTTGATGTTGGCAGGCGCAGGACCAAAGATTACAGGACAAATCGTGAACGGAAGACTATCGAAAGGGGGGGGGGGTCGCCTGGGGGGACTAGGGAAAACATTTCTAGGACGGACCAGGATTAATGGAAAAAAAAAAAATGGGCGATAGCCTGCTGGAAAGAAAGAAATTCTTTAGGACAAGGGTCTTACATTTGGAGTGACGGAGACGGTAAATTGAAACTGTGGGTGAAAGAGGGGACTTATAACGGTTACTCAAAAAAAGTCAAAGGTAAGGAAAAGCAGCCAGCGTGACTGGGTTAGACCAGGGCGTCCAAGGAAAATGAGTACGGAAGGTAGTGGCATAGGGGGGAAGGAAATTTCCTTCATCATTTTGTTCGTTGGGCTATCAGGTAAAAAAGACGCAGCCACGAGGAAAGACTCGAGGGGGGGAAAATAAAGAAGGGTAGGGGACACTTGGTCCGATTTCAAAGGGGCAATCTGTGAATCTGATAGAACTCGGATTTCATCCTAAAGAAGAGCATGGTGAGACAAGGACTGTAGTCTAATCACTCGAAAGATTCAGTGTGCTTCGGTAATTGCATAAGCAGGTAGGGGAAAGAACTCGGGACTAAGGGCGGAGCAAGGGCGTTGCAGGTTCTACATCAGGTGTTGTGTAAAAGTTTTAGGGGGAGATCAACAGAGGGGGGGGTGGGCGATTTCGGATTCAAACAAAAACCTCAAATCGCGGGAATCAAAGTCATATTTGGGGACAAAGAGGTCTGAGTTACCGGAAAAGGCCGGAAAGAAGAGACGTATTAACAACTCTGGATCACCCCCTTCAATCGCCAGTAGAGCGGGGATCGGGGGGGGTTAAGAAATAAGCGCGGTGGAGAACCGGGAACGAATGACTGTACCTAGAAAAAACTGCACATACGATCATAAGCGTATAAACTTCACTAACGCTATGTGACCCAAGAAACGACATAAGGTCGGCACTTCATTGGAGAACTCGATCCCGGAGGATAGTAAATTTCTCCCACATCAATTGGAACATCGGGAACAACCGACCAGGAGCATTTGTTCCGGAAGCGAAGTTCTAAAGGAAAAACCTTTTAGCGTAATTTTACAAAGAGAAAGTCTAGGGGGCAATCATAGGAATAGTAAACTACCATGAAAAAGATGGTTGGTTGGGGGGGGGGGGGGAAAGAACAGTGGAGAAGATGGGGCAATCCAACCTACGGGGTGTAAAAGATTTGGCCTAACACGGGAAAAATCGTGGGGGTCACAAGTCTTCACAAAAGGCTGAAGTGCCTAATCGAGAAGGGGGACGGGGACTTGGCCTCGCCTTGGATCACCTGGCACCCAAACCTGGGAAAAGTTATAAGGTGGAGATACCAAGTACGGTGGAACTCACCCAATAGAGTCGAGACCAACCGGGTGTCCCGCAGTCTCTGAGAAGAATAGCTGGGGTTTGATTACGGTAAGCTCTTTGGTGGTGAGCTAGGCAGAAGAACTCTCAACGAGGTAAGAAAAGACGAATGGAAAGGGTCTTTGGGGTGGGGGGTGTGAAGAGAGCCGCAACTGGGGAGGGGAACTTGCAGTAGAGGCCCTAAAAACGAGGCGGGATGACTGAAGGGAACCTACAAACTGAAAGGGGGGAATGGAGTACTGTCATTGGGGTGGGGGGTCTTAGCGAAAACGGCCGTAGGTCCATACGCAATTCAGTTCTGCAAGCTAAAAGGAGGCTTCATGGCAGAGCAGGAGCCATAGGGGAGGGAACTGTAGACCGTGCTTCAGGTTGGACTGCCGAAAAGGGGGAAAAGTAGCCGGAGGATGTCTCTGAAGGAGGGGGATACAGAGCCGGAAAGTTCAAAGAACACTTTAACGCATAGTGGGCATGCTTCTCAAGAAACCATAGGGAAAACAGATTGGGGAGTGAGGAAAACGCCTATGGGGTCGGGAGAAAGCCTTGCTTTTCTTTGGGGGCTGTGTCACCCAGATAGAATAAAGGGGGGGCGAGTGTCATGGGCTTGGCGAGAAGAGTGATTATAATCAGGTGGGGGGGGGGATATCAGGAGCTGGGTAGGTTTATTGATCCCGGAGGGATTACTCCAAAACAGATTTATGGGAAACTTACAAGAAGCGGAGTCCAGGGAATCCGGAGAGTCAAACTATCCTGGGGACCTCCTGTAATACTACAAGAGGCGGTGAGAATTATCGGGCTTCGGACCCATACAAGAGAGGGTAGAAAACGTCGTGAGGTTGCTGGAATTACTTCTTCAAGCAGGGTATGGGAATCAAAGGAAAAAGGTTTATCTTAGGGTTTCCCGTTGGGAGAGTCAGGGCGGTGGACCATTCAATGGTGCTTTGTTAAAGGGAAGCTTTGCCGGTGGGAGAGGGGGAG
>Ga0179593_1263852_pt1 | contig 11958 bp, 8 predicted proteins | sample CZODoug2_1_08_16_FD_185931 | JGI IMG/M metagenome (GOLD analysis project Ga0179593, IMG submission 185931) | Vadose zone soil fungal communities from Angelo Coast Range Reserve, California, USA - CZODoug2_1_08_16fungal (PacBio error correction) | ecosystem: Environmental > Terrestrial > Soil >...
GGGATTTTTCCCAGGAGAAAGGGACAAGATCATGCAGTAGGAGAGGAGAAGCCAGCCGACCTCGCGCGAACAGTGGGAAACGTAGGGTCAAAAATGAACTAGCTGGACCAAGATAAGGGAGACCCGTCGAGGGACCCTGAAAGTCCGAGGAAGTGAACAAAAGAAGAGGGGATTCACGGGTAAAGACAAGGAGCACGACTTTTCTTCAAGAGAAAAAACGTGGTCTGAGCGCAGAGACGATTTGCAGGCTGGGGCTAAACACGGAAAATTTCTAGAATCACAAGGGGGGACTGGAAAGAGAGAAAATGGGAACAAGCGGTGACAAACAATCACCCCGGGTACAGTGGGAGACGAAAGAACGGGCAAGGGCGTGTTAAACGCTGCAGGGTAATTGTCTGGCGAAGTGGGGACAAAAGGGAGGGAAAATCACGAGGAGGAGGGAAAAAGAAAACTTTCCGATTGTACTCCGACGAGGCTGTGGCTGGAACCCGCCCACTCCGCAGAGAGTAAACAGAGATATGCATACTCGTCAGGGGGCACCACAGTACAGGAAAAAAAGGGTTCAGGGAACTTCTGTTAGACTAGGGGTGGAATGGGGGTAGGAGAAATGAGAGGAGGAAAACAGAGACACGGGCGTGGGAAGCCTAATGGATAAAGGCCTCTCTCCCAGCCGCGCTAGAAAAAAGTCGTCTTGGGAAACGAAAACTAGGTGTTGGCGTCGTCAGAGGGAGACAAGGGGAGTAAAAAAAAGTCTGAGACTAAAAAACAAAAAAAGAAAAAAAAGCATGCCAGTTCTGGTCCGCCCATTGCTTGCGGGGATCAAGCTGAAAGGAAACGGGACGTAATCGATTAGCAGGGGTGGAGAAAGCGGCAGGGATAAGGGACAAAGGGGGGGGGTCAAAGGATTAAGGAAGTTTTTCGGAAAGAAAGAACCCTGAGGGGAATGGGTACAGAAGGAGTCGCGGCACGAAAAAAACGCAGGATGCGGGCTCACCTGGGGGAGAGTCTGCAACAAGGAAGGCACTTGGGTCCTGCGGGCAAGTCAAGGAGGTGAAGGAGAGCTGTGAGGAGAGGGAGGAAAAAAAGGAGGGAAATTCAGAACTAAGACACGCGTGGACAAAAGGTGGGGAGCGAGGGGAGGTGGGAAAGCACGTCTACGGCCCGACCGGGGACCTGTACCCGAAAAATACGTCTTTCTCGGGGGGGAAAGAAAAACAGCGGAGAGGAGGACAGGACTTGGAAAGGACAGCACGAAATGCGGCCGTAAGTCGGGGTGAAAACGAGGGCGCGAGGAGGTCAAGGCCTTCAAAGGTCACCGTCCGACGTCGTAAGGAACGTGCAAAAAAAGATCATCGGACGTCCTTGAAGGGGGAACCTCGCCGCAGACAAATGGACCCCGCACCGTCGGTTCAAAGATCCCGGAGGAAAAGGTGACCAGGCTCTAACGACGGATGGGGGAGGGTAAGTCAAGAGAGGGAAAGAGGAGGGGTTCTAATACCTGCGGTTGTGTATCTGTGCACATTTGGTTTTCAAGCACCAGTGGAACCGGCACCGGGGGAGCGGTAACCCCTTCTAGGAGAAAGGGAGGGCCGGGGGAGAGCGGGGTTTGGGGCTTGGGTCGATTTCATCGGATGCGAACAGGCAGAGTCAAAGCCTTTCAAACATACGTTAAAGGGAAGAAAAAATAAGAGAGCATGAAGGGGGAGGGCGAGTTATTCAAACGACGGAAGTATCGTACGATTTAAACTCGTCTGCACCGTCGGAAGGACGACCGTGTGATGGAGAGAGGACGGACGATATCTTTAAGTAGGGGAAGAGAGTAAGCAGGAGGAAAGCTAAAGTAAGGCGGTGACCGGAACAGGTGATCCCCCGCGGCTGAGAACTGCCAGAATCCGCCCTAAAAAACATTCCGTGGACATGTCGGTCGGGTCTGACGAGGAGTGGTAGAGAAAGGGGAAAAAAAAAAGAAGGGGTCCCGTCTTTAACCACTCGCCGGCGAGGAGGTGAAAAAGGTCCTCTCACTGAAGAAGCTGGCGGACAACCTACCCTCTTAAGACGTTTGTCCTGGTTTATAGATAGACCAAAATCTTTTCCCAATTCGGGAGGGTGAAGGGAGAAAAAACGTTGGAAGGACTGGATCCTCGGAAAGGGCCAGCCACATACAAAGTTGACTTTCCGGGCTCAAGCTATTCACTAGTCGATTGAGGAGTTCACCAATAACTCTGGATTGTGAGGGGGGGGGAGTAGTAAAGGAGGGCGGGGTGGAAAGGGAGGGATGGAAGGGAGGCCGAGGAGTTATGAGGTGGCGCGGAAATATAAGAAAACAAAAAATAGGAGAGAAATAGAAGAGAAAGAAACAGACATTAACTACGTCTTCAATCAAAGGGGCATACATCCTTGCAAACCTCACACCGACGACAGCCTAAAGAAATGAGCCGGCTTCTTAAAGAAAGAAAAAGGGAAATCGAGGAGTTAAAAAGGCCGTTGCGGGGGAAAAAGGGAGGAGGGTTTTCGGCTCCAGCGGAACGCCGGGGTAAGAGAAAAGCCGCACCCAAAGGATCTAAGGGGGAAATGTACCCCGTCGTTGCGGTCTTATCAAAACAGGGGAAACGAGTGTAAGGGGGAGAAGGAGAGGAAATGGGGATTGAACAACAACTAAGCGTTCGCGAGGGGGGTAAAAGACGGGGGAAACTTAGGTTCTTCCAAAAGAGTACAACGCCTATTCACGCGGCGGACCGCCACGGGCAAGGGAAATTGGATGTGGAGCGTCTGCGAGGGAGACGCCGCTGTTAACATTCCAAGGGTAAGAAAAGACGACTGGATGCAGGGAGGACTTAGATAATGCTGGCTTCGTAGCCAGAGGGGAGGTTGCTGTACCCCCTGAAGAAAATGGGGACGCCTTCTACGCGGGGACAGACATCTTGCTAGAGACATGGAGTGACGGAAAGGGGGTAATGGGGATCGTCTCCACGGCTAAAAAAAACTTAAATTGGACGAGAGAATTTTCTTGCCGAGGACAAAAGGATTTTACCAATAGTGGACGGGGGGTGGGCTCAATCAAAGAAGGCCGTACCTTCACCAAAGCTAAAAAGGGGTGTAGCAAAAAGACAAAACCTCTCATTTCCTAGCCGAGGTGAATTGACGAGGGGGGGGAGAGAAAAGGGGTGCACGATACCACCTTTGGCTAGGGATAGTACCCATGAAATAACCTATGAAGACTCATTCCAGATCAGATCAGCGAATACCGAATATTTAAGCTTGAAGGGCGGGGAAGGGGGTTAAAATTATCAAGAACTCTACGTGTGAAAAAAGGGTTTCTGTCTTATTGCTCAGTCATTACTCTATTAAGCGGAATCGATTTCAGGGAAAGGCAAACGCGGGCATTTGGGGGGGGGACAGTGACAGACTCAATGAAAGACTCGACCCGGGAACGTCAAATCATCAAGATTGGTTCATTAAAATTTCGGCCCCTCCTGACTGTTATATTGTTAAACACCACCGAAGACAAATGTGTTTCCAAGGTCAAGGGGGCGACGTCGAAGTGGAGAGGGGGGAAAAAAAGGGCCGCCACGTTACTAATGTAACGAAAGTGAAGGCGAGAGAATCCGTAATTACTAGATGCCTTCCGGAAAAAGGAATACAGCTCCCCCTACTCACGACGGCGTACCTCTGCCTCGACTACAAAGCACCCCGGTTAAAAAAGGTGGACGACGATACGGGTGCCGCAACAAGAAGGGAGGGGAAGAGGGAGTGCAGGGAAGGAGGGGGCGCCGGATCTGGGAGATCGAAAAAAAGAGCACGCCTTTGACTCAAACCGGGCACGGAGCGTCATTTGCCCCCGTGTGCGAACAAAATAATATTCACTAAGAGCGTCGGAGATGGGGCAAAAAAAGAAACAGCTCAACGAACTGCAAAATGCGGCGTTCCGGGGGGTTCATGCAGAAGAAAACGCAATATGAAGAGGGGGGAGCGAAGAAGGGATTCGGAGCCTGCGCAGTTTCAAAGGGAAGAGTTATTTAAAAAAGCGAGTTTGAAGAGCAGGCGCTGTCGAGAGTTAAACAACTCTACGTCCGCGCGTGACGAGTAAGAAAAGAAACCACAAATTCCGAATCGGAGAAGGGAAGTCTAACTTTTGGGAATTCAAGTGGTGCCCACTAGTATATCATCGAAGGGAGTCCTTAACAAACAGACTTCGGGGCGGAAAGCCGGGGGGGAAAAAAACAGGGCGTCAAAAAGTAGTCTCCAAGCCTAAGCTCCATAAAAAAGTGTTTAACTTCAAAAGGGGGACAAACTCCTCTACCCTAGACGGTCGCGCGGAGAATAAAAAAGGGAAAGTGCCCCATTTGTAGCCACGGGTCCACTCTTCAGGGGGGGGGGGAAAAGTGGGTGTTTCACCTAGTATTATGGGGAAGAAAAGGGAGGGGTAGAAGGAAGAACCAAAAGGGGCAGCCCAGGTGGGTTATATTACAGAGGAGGTTCTTAGAACAGAGGAAAAACCGGCCTCCTCGCAGAAAGACCCCGCTAGGAAGAGAGTTCGAAAACGCTTGCTTGCAGCTGACGCGAGAGAGGGGGAAAAAAAGAGAAATGTCAGGCGACTGGAGAACTTCTGAGGGGGGAAATATGCCCATGGGCGAGGACTTTGGACTCTAAAAGCGGTGGACGAAGCAGAGGGGAAGTAGCTGCTCCAGAAAACGGCAGTGGGACATATCTGGAGGAGTACCTGCTAACAAGGGCCGGCACGCATCCGATCATACAACACACAGTTAAAAGGACGTGAGAAATGTTAAAATTGAAAGCAGGCAAGACTTCTTCTTGATGGCAGCGCAAGGAAGGGAGGAGCCGGTCTCCACCGTTGGCGTTGTAGACCGGCCATGAACCGAGGGGAAAAAAAGAGGAAAAAAGGGGGCACCATCGCCGTCCATTCAGTCGTCTGCATGACCATCAGAGGCGGGCATCTGGAACTCAAAAGGAGACCTGCGGTTTGATGCTAGGCAATAATGATAGAAGCGAAGGAGTTGCGCTGGTGGAGAAGAAAGTGGGGGAACGAGTCCTCGAAGGAAAGTTTTCGGAAGGTCGTCTACTACGGGAAACCCTTCCACCCCGACAGTGGCCTAAGTCGGAAGTCCCGTGTGGAATCAGCGTCAGATTGCCGAAAGAGGGGGAGGAAAAGAAAAAATTGGAACCACCGAGTGGACGTCAAAAAATCTTAGAGAAAGACGCCGCCAGGGGCGAGAATACGAGGGCTGTGGATTTTTTCCTGGGAAAGCGCGCAGATCGTCTGGGGCTCGGCCACAAACCGAAAAAGAAAAGCAGGTTCGGCGGCCGAATGCAAGGGAAAAGAAGAAGTGTGGGTGGGCGGAAAGTGCCTCAGAGTAAGGATCAATCTCTTTCAGATTACCTAGTCAGGGCCGTTTTACTCTCGCAGAATCACTCAAAGGGGGACTACACGATTGCGGGGGGCACAAGGGGGATAGGGGGGGGCGTAAATAGGGAGAAGTGAAAAGTTTTCTAGATAGGCCGGGATTCTCATGACAAATCCCGCCTGAAAAAAGCATGAAAAGTTTCATAATCGTGCGTGTTGGAGCAGAGGAAGAAAAGTACCGTGGAAAGCCCCGAGGAAGGCGCGAGATGGGAACATGGGTTTTAAATCCACGAACCGCTCACTTTCCCGGGATGGAAGGGTCAAGTCTATTATGAGGGGTGAGGCCGATTCAGAGTAAGTAGCGCGTCTGCCTCTAGGGCATGTGCTGGCGAACAAGTGGGGACGGGGGAGAAAAAGTAAATGGGGTGACACGGGTAGGCGAAACGGGACTAGGCGAAGAGGTCGGGTGGAAGTCGATGTCTTAAGAAGGCGATGAAGGACAGATCCCGCGAGAAATCAAAGCAAAAAACGCTGACAGCGCCACCCCCAACCCCAAAACCCAAAAAAAAAAAAAAAAAAAAAACCCCCTACCGGGGGAACCAGACAGTGGAAAAGTGAACATCCCTAGGGAGGGGTCATCGTCTCCTTTGGGTGACCAAGCGCAGGAGGCTGAGAACCTTCGGGGATGCACCCCAAGAAGGAGATGAGACGAAGTGAGGGCGAGGAGTCAGGAGCGTGAAAAGTCAGCGGGGGGGCGGCCGGACCGAAAGTCTAAGGAAGGAGATAAGCGTACGGAAGAAAATCTCCGATACAAATGAAAGCGCACGTCGAGGGCTAACCAGTCCAAGGTACACAAAACTCTAGAGCGGAGTCGGCGAGCGCGAGGGAAGGGGGGGGGAGGGGACGGGTCGACTATTTAAGATGTGGGGAGAATCTCTTTTTCAGCTTTGGTGCACCTTGGGTCGCTCACCCCCGATAGTCACCGGGAGGCAGGCCCCTGCGCGGGCAGTCAAGAGGGAAGTTTCTCGGTGGACAGGGGTGAAGTAAACGTGTAAGGCGGAATACATCGAAAGCCTTGGGGCGAATATCTTTTCCTCACGCAATAAAATTCTCGAGGCAAGGAGATGTTCCGTTTATTCCAAAAACGGCGGGCTGAAGAGAACAAGGGAGCGGGAGTGGGCAAACGTCTTCGGCGAACCGGGGATGGGTGAGGGGAAGTCGATAGTATCTTAGATCGGGCAGCCGCCAATTCCTCCAACATCATACGAACGGCATGAATCCACATCGGGAACAGGAGGGAGGAAATAAGAAAAGAGAACCATAATGGGCTCATGCGGAGGGGACGCAACTAGTCGGGGGTAATCTAGCCGTGAAGAACCGGGGGAACTCTGTACCTACGCTTGGAAAACACGGGTTGGTCAACCGCTACAGGGAACACAGGAAGAGCAAAAAGGCCACGAAAAAAAAGGGGGGAAGGTAGTCTCTCCAAGCCGCGGTTGCCAATCCTTCGGGGTTTCCGGGGGGGTCCCTTGGGAGGATTGAGGGTTTGACCAACAAAATCCCAGAACCCAAAAGGGGAGACACCGGAGACCAATCCTAGTCACTGTCGCTTGGGAGGAGTTGCCTCCCTCGCGCAAGGATCTGTTAGTCAGCGGTCGGTAGGGGGGGGGAAATGATGGAGGCCAGTGTTGCGAGAGGTTGTGCGGTATAGGTAGCTCCAACAACAAAACGAGGGAGAAAGGGGAAAAAAAAGAGAAAGGAAAAAGAGAGTAACAAAGCGAAAAAAAGAAAAAAGGAAAAAAAACTGCGTGAGCCACTGGGAAAAAACAAGGTCCACCCGACCTACGATAGAGCAGATCGTGACGGGGAGCAAGGGAGGGAAAATAATGAAGAAAAAAGGGAACATCTGGAGGGACCGTGGGATAAACTGGGGAGGGTGGGCCTTCTCAGAGAGAAAGGGGAAGTCATCAAAATGGAGCCCGGCAAAAAGCCTTGCCCTGGCGATATATAAACCAGGAAAACGAGGACGGTGAAAAATTTGCGCGCTTAGGGGAGTAATCGGCTTTGTACAACCTACGGAGCGTCTCGATGAACCAGGAAAGGCCTTCTTACGGGCTAAGGAAAAACCCTACGAACGAAATGCGCGAAGTCTGGGTCGGGAGTAGTTTACTTATCTCGACCCGAGGGGGTAAAACTGCCTGCCGAAACAGCCGAAATGGGTCTTGTCGATAATGGGCGGCCAAGATCGGAAAGGGAAGAGGAAAGCAACCGGGGAAAAAAGTATAAAAGAAAACTAGAACTTCTTCTATCAGGAGAATGAGCCCGTGGGGGGCGGCAAGCCAAGCCACCCTTCGAAGGCCTCGCGTCATTGGCTGGACGCTCACGATCTGGGGGAGACCGGCGTGGACGAGGGGAGGGGGGGGAGGCAGCCGCCGAACCCTGAGACAAATCTAAAAACATGAGAACGAACGAGAGCGCATTGAAGAAAAGCCGGTTACGGAAGAGTTGGAGCACCACTGCCAAAAATAAAAAACGCGAGGCTAGAAAAACGCGTCTCCAAATTAGGAAAAAGCCCCTGAATATCTCTAGAGAAACCACCTCGGGGAGTATAGGGCCGGTGCTTGAAAGGGGCAGTTCCCGGGATAGAAACTGAAGAGCGCTCGGTTTGGCGGCGCAGGTGGTGCAGTCGAAGTAAGAGAGATCAGGCCTCGGGTCGAGGCTCTTTAAGAAAAGAACTAACGGTCACGTTGGGAAACGACGGCCACCGCCGATAATTTTCTTAACGATGAGGAGGCATCGAAAACTTGGGTAAGTAAAAAGAAGGTTCTAGAACCACTGGGAGGTTTATATTGGCAACACAACCGGAAAAAAAGATCAGTAAGGCCGAACCGGCGGTGAGGTAAAGGGAAAAACTACTTCGATCCCAGCTAGCACGCACAATCACAGGGGAGTACGGACGGGAGGAGACTGGATCCTAGTAAGAAAGAGGCCGGAAGCACTAGAAAGGGAAAGGAGCCCTCAACCGAAGGCGACCTCAACGTCGAGCCTCCACTTTCAACAGGGGAACGTCGTGGCAGAAAAGGAAGGGGAAAAATCGTCTTTAACCGGCGATCCAGTAGGGGAAAGAGGGAGACCGTATGGGAGAGGAACGAAGGAAAGACCTAGAAGGATTGACGACCATCCGGGCTTAGCGGGGAGCACCCACTGAAGACGAACGAGACGTCATAGGAGAAAGAAAGGGTAAAGGAACAAAACAAGAACATGAAGGCAAAAAGGATTAGCATGGGAGGGAAGCGGGAGTGTTTTTATCAGAAAAAAGGCTATTCTGAGAAAAAGGGGATCAGATCGAGGAGAGCGAGAGCACAGACATAGTGTTAGTTAAAACAGGGAGGGAAAGGGAGGGGGGGGCGGGGAAGGAGTAAAACTTCGACTCGGTTCATAAGGACTGCGGCGTGAGGGAGGCGTCCTTTGGGGGGGGGGGGGGGGGACCTGACAGTGTAGGAAGAACCCCGTGTAGGCGTGATCCTCCGGACAGATCCAAAAAGATTTGGGAAGAGGGCAAAAGAGAAGATAATCGATCAGTCCTAGTGCACTGCGGAGATTCACCGTCCAATCCTGTAGGAGCTCCGAAGGAACAAGACGGGACGAGGTGGAACGTAACGCCGGTTCACATCGTCGGATGGAGCGACGTAAATTCTCGGAAGGAAAGGGGCCCCTAGGGAAGGAAAAAAACGTAAGCCACCGAGGGAGGGGGGGGTTCAAAGCGCTGTATAAGCCACGCGGGAAACTAAATCCTAAAAAACTCGGAAGGTTCGAGAAAAATCAGCGAAGATCCCAGTTCAGAAGAGACTCAGAAGAAATTCTTAGAAAGGCATCACCAACGCCGGAGGGACAACCTACGAGAGCGTTTCAAGTTAGGAGAAAAGATCATTCAGAAACTGGGTTAGACCTGATCGCGTCACGAGTTCACTGGCGTACAGCTAACGTGGCACAACTCCGAGGTTTGAGACGCCGATTAGAAGGGGCTGCTCCATCTAAGGGTAACAGGTTCCTGCTGACAAGGGAACAAACGGCCAAATATAGGATACACAAAAATGATTGAGGCTTCAAAATGAATATATATGAAGGTTCAGGGGGCACTTGTCAATACTACCAGGAAAGGGATAAGGAATGACGAAAATGGTCAAAAATCGAAAGGCCGCTCGGCGTCTCTTCCAAAGGAGGCGTTGCGGAGAATTAAAAATCGCCATCGCAGACAAAATTTGAGACAAAGGTCATCCGCAATCGGCGAGGGAAAAGGGACACGAGAAAACTACAGTCGCGGTGCACGCAAAAAACAGAGGGGGTTGCTTCCGCGGACGCGAAAGAAAAGGGAGGATCCGCAATCGACGGAGGGGGAACAGAGGGTGATCAGAACACTTCCCATGATCCTCTACGAAAAAACGGGGGATGAAAGGGGACTGATCTAAAAAACCAGAAGGGGGGACCACGCAAAAACCCCGCCACAAAAAAAAAACAAAACCACCCAAAAACAAAAAACCGAAAAGGTGGCCTACGTGGTCTAAGACTCGGGGCAAGGGGGAGTTACAATCATGGCCGACAGAAGGTAAAGCTAAACGGGGAACAACAACATGGCCACATCTGCTTCGGAAGCTGCCCGTCTGGCGCAGAACTACAGACGGGGTGAGTTTCCTTGAGCGCCAGGAATAGGGCGGGGAGAGAGAGAAGATACTTCAGGAACAAACGCGACTAAGAAGGTGTGCAGCTCTTCCAGGGGAGGAGAGGTTGGATTGACGCAGAAGGTGCTCTAGTAACTCTCAAAACCGCCTTTCTGGGAGGGGACGAGTCCGAGGCGGGGGAAGAGAGACGAGAACAAACAACGCAATGGGGGCAAGAAAGATTTCTGGGGGGCCCGATTATTCGAGGTCATCGGGTATGCAAAAAAGGGGGGCAGAAGAACCGAGCCGTTCTGGCTCCGCCAAAACCCAACCGCGTCCCGCAAGGGCGCGGAGGATGAGAAAAAAAAACGGAGTGAGTGAGGGGTGCTTCAAGAGTCAAATAGGAGGGGATTTTTTTGTAAAACTCCTATGATCGATCCTGAAAGTTTGTTTATCAACTCGGCCGCTCTTGCGAGAACAAAAGGCAGTGGGGGCTCCAAAGACTCCGAGTATTAAGGAAGGAAAAAAAGGAGGCGCCTACACGAATCTTAAACCGAGGAGTGGCGGCGCAAAGGGGATCTGGGATTCCCAACCTGTTCAGGATGGTACGGCGCGAAAAAAGCCGAGGTAGAGTAGGGGGGGAATAAGGGAGCTGTACTTCAGGCGGACAGAGTTGAAGGGTCATATCGTCTATAAAACGGGATCCAATGACAACGGGGTGGAGCGCGAGGGGGGAAAATCGAAGTCTAAGGTCGCAGGGGGGACCGTTAACCGAAAAGACAGTCGGGCATTATGTCTCAGCGGGGGGGAAACAGAGATCCCTCATGATTCAGAGAACCTCTTACATTCAGCCCCAGCGACTCGAAAGGTATTCGGGTGTCCGAACGAGGAAGGATAGGGGTAAGGACGGGAAGGGGGAACCCTTCCTACGGCGTGTTCGGGAGGCCGAACTTAAGGCCGGAGAATCGCTTATGTAGATCAGCCCGACAAATGACCAACCTAGAAAGATCGATCCAAAAGTCCAATTGAACCGACGTCAAGCCCAGAAAGGGCTAAGTGTCCTACTGTAAAGCGGTCCCGTACGCATAAGGGGGGTGGGAGGGGGTCTAGAACTCATCGTTGGGGAAATCTTTGGAAAGTGGGTATGCCAAATATGGAAAGGCACCAGTCTGACTGCCCCTGGGAGGGAGAGTTCGCGTTTGAAACCTTGGGAGGGCTTTTTACGGAACTTAGCGGGACAGAAACGAAGGAATAAGAAATGGAACAGATCGTTCTGCGAGGGCCAAATAAGTGAGGGGGGGACGCCGTGGATCTTTTCAAGGGGGGGGGGTTATCAAACGACTTCTTCAAAGGGATCCTGTCCGGGAGGCAGCTTCTACCCATTTGGGCGGGAAGGGAGAAAGGGGGGAGGACTAAGGCCGCAGAAATTCTCGAAGAGGAACACTCAAAATAAGTCGTTCTTCCTTCCATAATCCACCCATCTTCGGAGGGAGATACGCCAGATCCGCAAAACCGACTCCCTTACATGCGAATCAAGTAGGCGGTGAGGGGGGAAGAGGAGGGTGGTATGAAGGGGAGGAAGCAGGGGTCACAGGGAGGGTGAACAAATCTCCTACCTCTTCGGGTTCTTGGGTACAACTCTCCTGCAATCGAAAGCGCGCAACCGGAAAAAAAACGGACGCCCGTGTCCGTGGGGGGTCGCCACGCCGGGAAATACGGAAGGGAGCAGTTAGGGTGAACGCGAAATGGTATAGAGATTGGCTGAGAGGGATCCGCCCACAATCACGTGTCTAACAAGGAGGAATGGAAAGACCCTCGATGCACGGTGCATTGAGTAGGGTTGTTTCCTAAACGGACGCGCGCGTGTGGGGAAACCGCGTCGTCGAGTGTGAGGGGGAGTGGAAAGGGCTTGACCACGGGTGAAAAAATGGAGTGGAG
>Ga0179593_1314502_pt1 | contig 11958 bp, 15 predicted proteins | sample CZODoug2_1_08_16_FD_185931 | JGI IMG/M metagenome (GOLD analysis project Ga0179593, IMG submission 185931) | Vadose zone soil fungal communities from Angelo Coast Range Reserve, California, USA - CZODoug2_1_08_16fungal (PacBio error correction) | ecosystem: Environmental > Terrestrial > Soil >...
AGTTATGGACGTCTGGTCGGCTCAAACAGTACTTTCGAGAACTGTACAACCTGCAGACGCTCTCAAATCGGGGCCCCCGAAACTGCACGAGCGGGGGGCAAAGGAAAAAATCGGGGGCGACCACAAAGGGTGACAAAAATCTGGTAATCCATCTCCAAGAGGGGGGGGAGTGAACATTTCTGGGGGGGAGCATTGATCGGGACAATTAATAATTTTGTTGCATCCGGCAAAAGATACAGAAACAATGGGAAAAGGAAGAGGACCAGACAAAGGGCACCCACACTGGTGGTATACTTGGGGAAAGCAGAGGTAACGACAGTTCAATACCACCACTACCGGTGCAAGAAAAGGTGGAGAAAATGGGTTCCCAAGGGGGGGGGTGCGCCGATACTGGGCTCCTGGGCACGGGGGGTGATGAGACCTCAATCCACCGGTAAAAACAGACAAAGCCGAGGGGAAAATGAAGCCAGGACAAAAAAACAGGCGAAAAAAAAGAACAGGAACCTCAGGAAAAAAAAACGCTAAACTACTAAAACATAACGTAAAAGCCTCACCGGGAACTCCGAAAAGGTTCAAATGGACGATGGCGGGGGGTCAAACTGGAAGGGGGTCTTTAGTTTTGGGGGTGGATGGGCCTGAAACACAAACACGTCGAACATGTTTTCAGCCCAACTGGGGTTCAACGGCGATACTAAATAGGAAAGACCCACCAAAAAATGAGAGTACAAGGAAAAAACAATTCAGAAAAACAAACCAAAAATTTTGTGTATAACAAAAAAAAGAACAGTATAATAAAAAAAAATCGGTTGAAGAAAGGTGAGCCGCGACTAGGAGGGGGGTGTGTGTTGTGGGTGTTGTGGTTTTCCGGGACCTGGCTTGGAGGTGGGGCACACGGGGGGGGTTGGGGGGGGGGGGAGGACCCATCCACAATTAGAAAACGGGGATTAACAGGAAGGGTTTTTGGTTCCGAACTTAGAAGACGGGGGGAACAGGTTGTATTTCGGCACACCCGGGGGCAAAAAGGGTTGGGTTTGTTTTCCTCCCGAGAAAAAACGAAACCCCATCAGGGTTGGGGGGAACCAGTAACGTTTGCCGTGTTAGGTCATGAAAAAAGGGAAAGAGGAAATGGAAACAAAATGGTGGTTGGTTGGATTATCCTCTAAAAACAAACGAAAATTAACGGTCCCCGGGTTTGGCAACGGTTGGAAGACATCATAATATGGGGGGGCAACCAGCACACCCAAAGAAAAAAGAAAGGGGGGAGTAAAAGAAGGCGCGTGGGTGATATTCCGATGCTAAAAAAAAGAGGGTTTAATCAATAACCCGGGGAGGCGTTTTTCAGGGTCCAAAGTAAAAAAAGATAATTGGGGGGGCGGGGAAACAAAGGTCATGAGGGGGAAGAAGGGTTGTAAAAAAAAAAATCACGGGTAACGGGGGGGATGGGGACTTTCCAAAGGGACGGAAACCTATCAGCTACACATCCGGTAGGCAGTAGAAACCAAGCTGAATAGGAGTCCTACTGGGCAGATCATGGGAAAACCAACAGGAAAAGGCAGGGTTGAAGACCGGCCCGGATTCATTGAAATGACGTGGGGCCAGGTATTGGCTACAAATTAAAACATGGGGGCCGGCCACCGGTGCCAACAATAAGGAAAAAGAGGGTATTAAAGTCCGGTAACCCCAGCAACAATGACAGACCTGTAGACAAACCCGGGGTTCAGTGGGGGAAGCTAACGGGATAGAAGACGGCATCGACAGGAAAAGTGTTGACATCGTGCTGTTTTGCTGCCAAAACTCAGGGAAGGAGGGGCAAAAAAAGGGAAAAACTGCCGGAATAATCGCGGGGCAAGAGAGGGAAAGAACGTCGGTGACTCTTAGAAGAGGCGAAAAAAAAGATAGTTCAAAGACGTGACCCCAAAACGGGGAAAAATCACGAAAATGTGGGGGTCAAGCTATGTATGAGGCCCCAACCGAACACTAAAAACAGGGAAAAGGGGGAGAACAGGAAGGCAGGCCGGTCGGCTAAAGAAGTGGGCCTAAGGACAGAAGATAAGAAAAAGCAAGAGGGGTCCCATGTAGAACTGGGCCCGTGTGAAACGCAAAAAATCAAAAAAGAGACTTGAAGAGGTTGCCACACGGAAGGAGGTTTCAGGGCGGGGCAGAGGCCACAAGCTTAGGGGCCTCAAAAAAAAGCGGGGACACGCAAAAAAGAAGAAAGGGTAGGTCATCCTAGACGAACAGGCAACTCCGTACACAACGCACGGCCCAATAGGGACGGGTTCAGCAATGCGCCACGAGAATCCGGCAGGAAGGACAGATGAACACGGAAAAAACGAAAAACAAAGGGAAGTTTACCACCTAACAAGGGGGGGACGGGAGAAAGGACGACAAACTCTGCACGGGAACGCGTCGTCCAATACGAACGTACCGGGGCAAAACTGAGCGACCAAAATCGCCATGGGAAACAAAAAAGGAGGGGGTTCTGAAAACAAAAGAACCGGAAAAAAAACGGTAGTAGCCGGCCTTGTAATCGGGAGACCGTAAGATGAATGGCCTGGGAAGGTTTGAAGAAAACGCGTTGGAAAAAAAGGGGGAACACGTGTTTTGACCAGGGAGGGGAGGGTGGTAACTGGCTCCGGAAAACGTTACCAAAGGGGGAACGAATGTCGTCTAATGAAGCCAAAACGCCGAAAATAAAAAGTGTCAGGGCGGGGGGGGGGGGGAGGCGACGAGCGGAACCGTAGAGTGGCAGTCAAAAAAAAAAAAAAGGGCGAAGGTCTCGGGGGATTTCCAGCCCGGGGGGAGACGCCGCGAGGAGGTAACAATACCAAAAAAGAGTCGAGCGAGGTTCATAACAGTTTGGTTTTGAAAGAGGGAGAAATAAGCTTAGGGGGGGGGTCTTGGGCGGGGTCCAAAAACCACGCCCATAAACCGCAAGGGGGACGGTGGTCGGAGAGTAAATGAACGATTGGGAAGCGCGTCAAAAGAAACCGATTCACCTGAATCTAGCCCGCAAACACAATGTCATTGGGATTTTCAAGGTCGAGAACCCCCCAGCAGAAATTAACTTTAAGGGGCGAGGCCGACACTTATTGGTTTGTAGAAAGAAATGTCAGGGAGGGCGACCAGATCACAAAGGAGGAAAAAACACAACACTGCCACACAATCCGTAAAAAAACTGAAAACAAAAAAGGGGGGAGACAGAAAAAAAAAAAAAACGTTGCCATGAACAACCATGGAGGAAGAGAAGAGACTAGAAAGAAGCTCAAAAAAGGTGGCAAGGAGGCGAGAAAAAGGGGGCCCCATCCCACGCGCAAAAAAGACCAGGAAAGAAACGAGTGGGTCAAAGCGAGAACGATTTTGATAAGGGGGGGTTCAAAAACAAAACCCCAGACGCGACAAGGTTTCCCTGGGGAAATTAGTAATGAACAGGAAAAAAAGGAATAAACAGGGGACGGGGAACTCGGGGGTGAAATAAATGAAAGATTGAAGGAAGAAGAGGGCAAACTTATGGACCGGGTGCTGCGTTCACATGAAACACCGGACGAAAACAAAAAACCAGCGTGGATCAACCTGCGGACAGTAAAAGGTCCTGGAGGGATGAAAACCACAGCAAAAAGCGAAAGAAGACACAAACAAACCGGCAGAAAGGCCACCTACGCAAAAACGAAAAGGTGGATTCCCATGCAAGGCCTTGTACCTCTAAACACAAAAAAAAAAAGGGGTGTAAAAGAGGGAATTTGGCGTTGCGGCCCTGGCAAAGAAAGGGTTCCAAACCTCGGCAACAACTGGCAACCAAAAAAAAAGGTCAAACGGACACCTGACCCAACAGAAGTAGCGGCAATCCCCAGCGACAGGAAAAAAAGACTAAAATTTTCAGAAAAAAAATAAAAAAACCACTCAGAGGAAAGTGCGTCCGTGTTTCAGAAGATAAGTCAGAGATAGAGAACCAAGTTCGAACTGAGGGAAAAAGCTGGTCTGGATCGAAAGTCGGGAAGAACAGGGGGGGGGGGGGGGGGTGGGGGGGGGTGGGGGGGGGGGGGGGGGGGGGGGGGGGGGGGCTCCTGACGCCAGCCCTTTAAAGACGGAAAAGGTAAACTGGAAAAAGAGACCCGAAACCCATAAGCAGAAAAAAATGCAAGGAGATCTCAAAAACAAAAAACGGGAGGAGGAAAGAGGAAAAAATGGTCTTTTCTGAAAAAAGGAAAGGCAAGGGAGAAGTTTACGAGGAACGGGTGGTCCGGGAAGGAAATTGTCCGAAAAATGCAGGCGAGAGCTTCCAAAGGGGGAACCAGGGAGAATCTCGGCAAAGTTGATAGAAGCTTAATACGGGAGGGGAAAAAAACCCGGAAACGGAAAACTTTGAGAAGGTCAGACCCGAGTTGGGAATGGGGACGCCTCGGAGGTGCGGTGCAGAGGTGCAACTCTTAACTGGGCAGCAAAGGAAAAGGAGAGGAAAATAGGCAAACAACAACGTGGGGTTACAAGTACGAGCAAAACAACCACGGCAAGGGAGTGCTGGGGTGTAAAGGGAAGGAAGGTGTAAGCGACATGACAAAAGCGCAGGGATGTTATAGGCGGGGGCAACAGGGGGTTGTCGGGGAGGGCCCGCCACGGTGAACCGTCACCAAGCGATCCACGGAGGGGAACGACTCGGGTTGTTTGAGAAGACAGAAAGACACCAGGACCGGACAAACGAACTCATTCCAAAAGAGGAAAAAAAGGAACGGAAGCGGCAATTTTCCCACCAAAGACCCAGCAAAAGAGCTGAGGAACCCGGCGGGAAAAAATAAAAAAAAAAATTCACCAAGGGCCACTTGAGGTGCAACGCGTGTTATACACAGAAGGGGGGGGGGGGACGGAAAGGAACTCTTGGGATACCAAGTACCGGGGGTGGCAGGGGGGTTGGAAACAGGGAAATGAGAAGGTGGGATAGACCCTAAAAACGAGGGTTTTGGAAAAAAGCACGAGGGGCTCACGATAGGGGACTCATTGGTACAAAGGGGAAAAAAAAAAGAGGGACTGGCATTGCTTCAAAAAATGGGGGGAGGGGAAGGTGGGGAGGGAAAAGAGAAAGAGGGAGCTTTGACAACTTGGCAAGTAGCTTAAAACCATGACAAGCGCACCAAATCCAACAGAGGGGGCGGGAGAGATAAAAAATCAAAAGGCCAAACATCTGGGGGGGTTTATAATCAGTACAGACACGGTTTAGGGGCCCAGACGGGACGCAAAAGCACTTCAGACCGAACACTGGGAAAACGGAAAGGGGGAAAGAACTCAAGACCTCAAAAACGTCCAATCGAAACCATAAAAACATGGTTCCAGCAAAACCATATCGGAAAAACTAAAGTGCGAGCGAGGAACAAGACTGAAGGAATTTGAAGGGCAAGGGGCCGGAACATCCCCAGAAGCAAAGGAAACTGGTGCTCACGGACTCCCAAAAAGAGAAGGGAAAACAGAAACGTCAGGCGCCGACAAGGAACGAATCGATCTTTAACAGGACCCGGAAGGCCGGGCACTGGTAAAGGAGAAAGAAAGGAAAAAACGAAGACGGTGTAAAAACCGCATGACCGTTTCAAAGAGGACGGGCACAGAGCAAGGGGCAAGGAAACGGGACGCTAAAAGAAGGTCCCGGTGGGGCAGCAGTGGGGAAAAGAACTCGGGGGTGGGCAAAAGCCCGATCAAAAATGGTGAAGCCGCCCCAGCGTGTCATGCTACGCGTCACCGGCGGAAATACAATCCAGAAGAACCTTTACCGGCGTAACGGAAGACCTGGGGGGGGAGGACGGAAACATTCTGAGGTCGTAATTGGAGATCTGAAAATGATTTGTACGCGGGGGGCGGGGGCGAGGGTGGAGATGAGGTTGATTAACGGAGAACCAATGAAAGGGTGGAGAAAGATCCGCGAAAAAAAGGACAACTCGCTGTCAAGCTTAGAACCGAAAAGATGTTTCACGGATAAGAAAAGAAATAGGGGGGGGGATGGTCAGAGGATAAGGGGGAAAGTCGAAATTTACTCCTGCCAAAAAAGTGGGGGGGAAAAGGATGCAACTTGACTTCTTTACCAAGGGACCTGTTTCTCCAAAAGGTCAAGGGGGGTGAGGTTAGGGAGAGTTAGGGAAACACCAGCAGCAGGGGGGAAAACGAGGAAGGGGGGCGGCAACGAACGGTGACTAGCTTGACAAAAGAAAAAGAAGAGAATATAAAAAAAGGTTGACTTCCATCGCGCCAAAGCGAAGAATGCCGCAAATTTGAGTGCCTTCCTTGCCCTCGCCAGGGGGCAGGAAAAATCAAACAGATGGAAGAGGAATCTATATCAAAAATTCTCCCCTAAAAAGGCCAGGGGGGGGGACTTGGGCAAAAACCTTGAAAACGATGTTGCACGCGCGCAAAAGGCAGAAAGTACTACAAAAAAAAGGTAGCAAAAAAAATAAGCCAGCAGGATGTAGTGAGTCGCAAGGGAACATAAAATGAGCAGAGGAAAACGAAAAAAAAAAAAACGAGTAATGTCAAGCCCGATGCTCAAAAAATAGGAGCAAATTTATCAAGAAGTGGGGAAACTATGGGAAGGAACAACAGGGAAAAAAAAAAAGCTGAAGGGGGCAAGGGGAGAACGTCCCGTGGGGGGAAAGACCATAGAAAAATGTAAAAGGCTGTCAGTAGGGTAGAAGGGGGGGAGAGGGAGGGGGGGGCACGACGAGAAAAGTAGGGGGGTGGGAGGGACGAGAAGTGGGGGGTAAAAGGGGATCCTATAAAATGGGAATGAACACCTATCACGTCTGCGGGAGGGGTAGGGATACCTCCAACTCGAAACGCGGGAAAATAAAAACGGGGTAAAAGCAAAAAAAAGTAACCCACGACGGGGTCGATTAATCGAACACGGGACGGATGGAGATGGGAGGAGGAAAAGTTATCCAATCAAGATCAGGGAAAAAAAAACGGACAAGGAAAAGGTGTAAAAACGGAACAAACAAAAAAAGGATTTGATCAGTTACCCGATTGGGGTCAGGGAAAGAAAAAAAAAAGGAGGAAAACGACATGTAGAAAAACGAGTGTAGGTAGAAGGGGTGATGACAAGAAAAAAAAGGTGTAACCGGGGAGGGGTCAAAAAAATTTCAATCCGAGCAAAGCTCAAACTCTTCTTATAACCAGAAATCAAGCGGGGTGGATGGGGAAAAAAAAACAAAACAACAAACTAAAAAGATCCTGAAAAAAAACCAGGAAAGAAAGCGAACTTTGGAAGAAAAAAAAAAAAGAAAGGGGGTTATAGTGTAGGGGGGGGTTGGGTCCCCAAAAAAAGGGGGTGGGCAGGGGGGGGGAGGGGGAAGAGATCTAAAAGGAAAATGGTTAAAAGCGAAAAAGGAGAACCGCGGGAAAAGAAAAAAAAAGAGAAAAAAAAGGATCAAAGAAGGAAGGGGGGTGAAAAAATAAACGCGAGACACTTATCTGTAGTCATGAAAGAAAGCCGGAAATTGCGGGGTAATGAATCAACATCAGGTGATACGCTTGCGAACAGTTTTTATGAGGGGAACCGAAGCCCGACCAAACAAGAGAGGCGGGGCAAGAAAAGCGAAAAACGAGCAAAGAGGGAAAGGTTTAGGTTTGAAAGAATAAACAGAAACAGGGTGCACAAGGTTGGAGGAACATTTTGTGAGACTCAGCACTGGGGAAACAACCCATGGAAAGAAATTGACTATATCAAATACATGTCAAAAGAAAGGGGAAGGGAACCAAAACGGGGTCTGAAAAAAAAAAGGGAGTACGAGTCAGAGAAACAAGAAGGTTGGGGAAAAACCAGTGTGGGCCGACAAGGAATGGAAAAAAGGAGGTTCAGAATTGGAGACAGGACCCTGGAAAAGGTGCCTCCAGAGGTAAATGAAAAAGCAGAAAAGAATGGTGAGCCGACAAAAAGGACGACGGACAGGAGAAGCCAAAAGACGGATTGCCCCAAGCCCATCTCAGACTCACTACAACCACCAACATTATAGGGGGAACGAAGAAGAGAACCTTTGGGGGAAGATTCAGAAGGAGGTGGCAAAAGGTGAAGGAATCCTCGGGCCGTCTTGGTCTTCTTCACCATTAATGACAGGGAAACGAGATGGAGAGCAGGCAACGAAAAAAGTAGAAAAAAAACGACAAAATGTCGATGTGGCATTGGTCAAAAGAGGTGAAAATCACCGCAGAAAGAAAGGAATGGAGAAAATATCAAGGAAAGAGACAAGTCAGGTTGTAGCCTGGGGAAGCGGGAAAGTGATGGTGAATAAGAGTCAGAATTACTAACGGGACCAGATCAGAAAAAAATGTCTGTCAACTGAAAAAATGGGCGTCAAAAAAAATTGGGAAAATCATCGGGGGTAAACAGGGACAACTATGTGCCCTCGGTTTGAGCCTTTAAAACAAAAAATGAAAGATCAGGGCAGCGGGTTGAAAATCCGAACAGCCAAAAAGTTTGGACGAAAAAGAGGATGAACTGACGAACAGCAACCATATCTCCGGGACCAAAAGTCAAGGAAGAAAAGTAAAAATTAGGACTATAGAGGAGGGACTTCATACCTTGGTACGGGGGGGGGGAGGTAGTTCTTTTCTAAAAGGCCCTGTTCGAGGGGGGATAAAAGAAAAAGGTGGGAAAAGTGAATTCACTCAACAGAAAGCGGGAGACCGGGATCAAAAAAGTTAAGAACAAGCCACCAATTGGTTTAATCAACGAACAAGATAACGAACTAAAAATGGTAAGAAAAAAACAGTGGAAGAGACGGGGGGGGGTTGTTGTCATTGGGTCACAACGGGGAATGGGTGGCGTGTCTGTTTGGTTTGGACGTGGAAAAACCTCACACAAGGGGGAGACGACGGTGCTAAAACGCCGCGTGTTTTTGGGTGGGGGCACGGGTGGGGGGGGAAGCGGAAAAATGAATGTGCCGTCAAAAAAAAACTGGCAACGGGGGGACCAAACACTCTGGAAAGACGACACCCTAGGTGGGAAAATCCCGGACAACAGGGGGGAAAAAATTGGGAAGTTTTATGAAAAAAAACTGACGAAGGGGGGGGGAACAGAAACAGGAAATCAAGAAACCTTTTGGGGGGGGTGGCGTATCAAAAAGACGAAAGTGGTACTGGGGCCCCGTTTTGTTCAAGGGGGGGGGGGGGAAGAATGAGGGATAAGGGACCCTCTACCCAAGAATAGAAGAAGGGGCAACGGTCGGGCTTCAATCGAGTGAAATGGGGGGGTGTATATGAAGGAAAAAAGGGGTCTTAAAAAGATTTGGAGGAAGGAACCAGGTAGCAGGGGGTGTTTGAAAAGTGGGGAAGAATCGGACCGCGAAAAGTCTTTTGGGGGAAAAGGGGGGGGAACAGTGCATTGGCCCGAGTTTTGCGAAAAAAGGGGAAGGAGGCTTTCACCAAAGGAAAATGGACGGGACCGGATCAGCTGAACCTTAATTAAGGAGGACAGGAAAAATAAATTAAAGAATTGGAAAGAAAAGACTGGGGGGGACAAAAAGAATACAAAAAAAACAATGAGAAGAACGTGCAGAGGCCCGCGGCAGAGGAGGCGTGGTGCTATGAACTAACTACATCGGGGGGGGGATGGCAGGAAACCGGGGGGCTAACGAAGGGGGGTGAACGGGAGAAGGGCGCACGCTCGTAAAACAAAAACAAGAGAAAAGACATTCAGAAACAAGACCCGCTTCGTTGGCCAAGAGAGAACTGGGGGGGGATGAACACGACATCGAAGTACAATCGTTCAGTGGGGGACAGGAACCAATCCCTGCAGGAAAAAGACAGCAACTCTCAGAAGACGAGGGGATTCGGGGGAAAGCAACTTCATTTGAAGAGATCGGAGAAAAAATCCGAGGCACGTGGGGGAACAGGGGATATCTTTACAGACGATGGGTTTTACAGGTGAGTGGACACAACAAAACATGACCTTTTTGGGGACTGAGAACAAGAGGCAAAAGGGAATTAAAGAAAGAGAAAAGTGTCCTAGGAAAAAAGAGATCTACTTGGACAGGGGCGAGGACAAGGTGATCAAGAACGGGGGGAACAATAAACATGAGAATTTAAACTGAGAAGAGAGGCGGCCGAAAAAAAAGGGAAAGGAGGGGGCAGCGTCCAAAAGTCGAGGAGGGAAAAAGGGGGGCCAGCGGAGAGGGGGGCAAAAAAGTATTCCAAGAGTAGGAAGAAACAAGCTCCATCACAAAGAGGGACGCACAAGGGGATCTGAAAAGAGGACACAATATAAAAAATAAATAAGAAACAGGGGGCAGACGAACAAAAGGTCAATAATTGCGTAAACCAATGGGGGTCCAGGGGAGGAAGGAAAAAACTATAGGCAGACATCAGGGGAAAAAAAAACGAAAAACATGTCGAAAAAAAATATCGGAACTCGCAAAAACGGGAATACAACAGAAACTAAAAAAACAGGCGTAGAAGGCCCATGGGAAAAAAAAAGGAACGTCAGGAAAGGATGAAACATGAGGGGAAAATTGGGGTTGGGAAAAACCGCCGTACGTTAAAATCCAGCGGTTGGTGTTAACCGTCGGATGTCCCAATTCGCTCTTTGCCAATTGAAATGGCAAGAAAAAAACGCTAAAGGGCGATCAAAAGAGTCGACGGATAAAAAAGGCAGGGGTGTAGGCAAACGAACAGGTAAGAGAGTTCGCATTGAGTGTAACGGGCAAAAAAAAAAAACAATCCGCCTGCGAGGGCAAGGAGAGACGGTTAGTCGAAAGAGGGGTCATGGAACAATGGGGTAATGGCAAGGTGTCGAAGGGATGCTGGTGTGAACATTCCTTAATGAGGGGGTTTAAAAAAACCAAACTAAGCAGGAGGGGCGGAATGCGGAATGCTCTTGATGGGGGGTCAACCAGAATTGAAAGGGAAGATACCTCAACACACACAAAGTGAAGTTGCGGCCCGATCGACGTCTACTCAGGTGCAGAAAAAAAAAAAAAGGGGAGGGTCAGGGGGTGGTAAAAAACAGAACTGGGCAAGGTTGAAGATTAACGGGAGAAACCCTCGGCGACCAAAAATTTAAACACGGAGGGAAAACCAGATTCTGGCTAAGAAGGAAGCCCAAGCCGAACCGACAAACTTTTACCAAAGGAACATGTTGACGAGAGAGAACCACTAAACGCCAGCCCCAAAAAAACACCAGAGGTTGCAGCAAAACAGGGCGATTCCCAAAGGATCACCGAAGGACAAAAACCAAAAACCTAGGTTAAGGAAAAAGGAGGAAGAAAAAATGGCGTCATGGATGTTCCCAACACAAGAAACGCCTCCACCCACGAACATCAGTGGCCGGAAGATCATCAAAGACTAATAGACAGGTTTGGGGGGAGGGTCATCCGTGGAAGACAGGAAGAAGGTGGTGACTGAGAAGAGTTGGGTAGGAAAAGGGGACCTGGAGGGAAAAACACCTCTCAGTGAAGAAAGGAGGCCCAAAACCCTGGGGAAAAGGCCGGGGGATTCGAGGAAAAGATGGACCTTCACTACTAAACGAAAACAAGGAAACACCGATAGGGCAGCGTGAAACCAAGGTCCTGTACCAGGACCATCAGGGAACAATAAAAAAAGTCTTTCGACGGGAAGGGGGCGAGAGGGAAAAGCGAACAAAATACTAAATGGGGGTTGGGGGGTGCCACATCTCTAACTGCGCCCCCCGCAAAAAAACAGAAGGCAAACGAGACACCGCAGAATAGGCTTCCACGCAAAAAAAAAATAACTAGGGGGAGGGAAGTAATCTAAAAAAGTGGGACGGGAGAAACGGGAAGCAAATCACAAAAAAGGAAAACACCTTCACCTAGTAATGGAAAGGAGAGAAGGAAACGAAAACTGTGGAAGAAGGAAGGGCAGGGGAAATAATAGAATCGTGTTAATAAACGGTACACCCTTCTGAAAGAGGACCGCCAACGGGCAGAGAAAAATCGAAAAACATAAAAAACACCACCCACCTACAATTTC
>Ga0179593_1359751_pt1 | contig 11958 bp, 13 predicted proteins | sample CZODoug2_1_08_16_FD_185931 | JGI IMG/M metagenome (GOLD analysis project Ga0179593, IMG submission 185931) | Vadose zone soil fungal communities from Angelo Coast Range Reserve, California, USA - CZODoug2_1_08_16fungal (PacBio error correction) | ecosystem: Environmental > Terrestrial > Soil >...
TCGGGATAGAGGTACAAGGTGGGGGGGGGGAAACAGAATCTCTAAGGCAAACAAAGCTGGGGGGTCCACATATAGACTCACTTATAGTAAAAAGGGGGGCACGAGCCTGACACATTGGTAAAATTGAAAAAGAGCATGAAAAGTCCACTGGGAGTGGAGTTCTAACCGAAGCAAGCGGGCAAGGAGGAGAGTTAAAAAACGTAGTGTTAAGAAATGAGGAAAAAAAAAGCGAAAGAAAAAAAGATGCACTGGCTTGGGGTCGCCAGGAAAAAAGCGTGAATACGCGCCCATTCCCGCGAAAAGGAGGTGCTCCCTGGGTAGGAAAAACTTAAAAAAATGGGATTGGTTAAGTAACAATAAAATGTTCTTACAGGCAACAGGGGGGGGAAAAACAGCATTCAAAATGACGTGACAGGAAGATGGGAGGGTCTAGGAAAGGATCCAAACACAAAGGCTAGGGCAATGAGCAAACATCAACCATGAGAAGGTTCTATTTTATTTTGGGGTGTCCACATAAAAACATCAAACCACCAGTATATGCGGCGACCAAGGGGCTTTAACCCGTTTGGGGGGGGAAAATCATCAAGCACAATCAGGGGGAAAACCGTTGAAAAATGAAATGGGAAGTTAATAAGAAAAACACATCCGGGGCGTATGAGCCCCGAGGTCGAGAAATGCGGGAAAAAAAAAAAAAAGGGAGGGGGGGGGGAAGAAGCCAAAACCTGCCTTGCCTACGCAAAAGTAAACTCCTGAAACGTGTAGGAAAAGCTCCTAAAACCCACCACCAGACCAAGCGATCCGATCTTCCCCCGTCCTCCCTCAATACTAAGACGAGAGGGGGGAGTAGTCATTTGTGTGCTTGGTAAATATTGGGACCAGCTATGGCACGAGAGGGAAGAGAACTTAACCATCTGTCGGGGGGGAAAGGGGGTCTGAGCCAAATTGCTGGGGGTGGACGGCGACGATTGGAAAGACGGGGTTCTAACACGTTTTTCAAGGCGAGGCCGCAAAAGAGCATTGAGCACGATATGAAAGGAGGACGCGGAGGCTGAAGGGGCCTGGGAACGACCCAGACGATACGCGGAGCAGGGGGCAGCACCAGGATGTAACAGATGAACAAAAAACCAGCAATCCGTCAAGTCTTTTGAAAACGAGAGACGTGTCAGCTGGGCAGGTTACTGTGTATCTGCGGGAAGGCAGAGCGCCTTTTCAACTCGCTTGGGAGGAAATAATCTCTTGGCAGAAAAACATAAGGTCACCAGGGACCAACAACCAAGGTAAAATCTCGTACGAAAAAGAAGAAGGACACCAATAAGGAAGTAAAAGTGGGAATGCAAGGGGAGATCAAATAAAGAGCATTTAGAGTAGGCGCCCTTGCAGGAGCTAAAAGAAAAGTACACGGTAAGTCAATTGATTGAGTTCCCACAGAAACCGGAGATGGAAATTGGGGAAAGGTAAAAAGCGGACCAGAAAGCATTGGCTCAGGGCAGACCGTTCGAGGGTTTCTAAAACTTGGGATGCCCGGAAAAGACACTGAAAGCCGTGACCAGGAGAAGTGGGGAACAAAAGGACCCTGAAAAAAAACAAACTGAACGGAGGGCCGGAGTACAGCAGACCAAAAAACGTGCAGAAATGGGCAGAGAGTTGACAGAAACGAACGGGAAACCGGAGCAGGTGAAATGGGGGTTGACCCACACGCGGAAAAATCTGTCCAACGGGGGACTCATCTCGGTCCACCAAATCAGAGCACGATTGTCTAGAAGGCAGAAAGCAAGGGAAAAAAAACACAGGGAATCCTAAATGCGGAAATGTGGGGGGGGGAAAGAAAGGAAAGCGTTCGAACATTTCGGTTAAATGTTAGGAAAATCCATTACCGGAAAAATGAAAGGAACCGTCACGGGCCTTGGACGGGGGGGGCAAAACGGGCGTACAATCCGCCACTGCTTGATAGGGCAAAGGGCCTTAAGCGCTAAGAACAGAACAGATTCAACAAAAGAATTCATCAAATTAACGAAAAGAGAGACGAGACGCGAGGAAAGGGGATAAGATACTTACCAGGCATACGAATGCTGCTGCCATATCCCGCTGAAAGGCGCAGCAGACGGAACTCGAGAAAAAACTGAACTGACTATGCCGAGGTCCTAAAAGGGGACCTCTCCTCTTTGCTAACCCAGTAGTCAAACATAACAGGTGTACCATGTCGAAAAATGAAGGTGTAAAACTTCAATGAAGAACCGGAGAGCAACCTTGAATGGGGTGAAAAAAAAAAACGGGGTGCTAAGTCTTAAAGCTCACAGACACTCATCAAGGTCGGTTTATCAGAAGGGGCAGAGGCCCCAGCTGACTTTTGTAAGATCTTGTAGACTGAACAGAGTGAGTAAAGAAAAACGAACGGAAAAACAGCGGGGGCGCAAAAAGAAGACAAAGTCAAAATTGCTGAAACCAAGGGGCCTGGAAGGACACTCAAAGTTTTCCACCATCAGGCTAGAAAGGGCTCAATGAAGGAGAACAATCCCCAGGAAGCGACAGTGCGGGTGGGAAAAAAAAAGAGAGTTCTTCAGGAGGAGTTGAAACAAGAGTATTGTAAACTCAAGCAAGAGGGGGGGAAAAAGGTCGACGGGAAAAAATTGGTGGATGGAATCGGCAAAGGATATCGAAGTTTTTAGGGGGGAAGGCACAGCACAAACTGTTGAACCGGGAGCAGCCGGCAGAGGAACCTCCTAAACCAGACAACAGCAAGGGAACCGACGAGAGTAAAGGAAAAGATGTAAAGGTAGGGGGTAGACTTACTCACGTGGTCCCGGCATGTACTACTAAACAAGTGGGGTGCGCCAAAGTGAGTATACAGATTTGGGGAGAGAACCGGCATGTGGCAAAAAACTAGAGGGAGACACCTTGGGGGGCTGGACAAGGGAAAAGGGCTACTCAAACGGTTCAATGTATGAATACCTTTGGAAAGAGCGTCGATCTGGGAAAACTGATTACAAGTTCTTTGGAGATCGAGAGAAAAACAACATAGAGGGAAAGAGATGGCAAACAAGTACTTATCGTACTTTTAAGATCGAGCGAAAGGGTTAGGCTGACTATCAGTACGATGAAAGAGGAGGGAAAGGGGGTACAGGCGGGGGGGAAAGGGAGGTCAAGATCACGCGTAGGGAAACAAGGGAAGAAAAAAAGGGGGGGAAGGGACTGCATTTTTCGCAACACGCGGCTGTAGCGCATAAAAAATTCGTACCAAGGGACAAACCGTAGTATCTGAATAGAACAGAAAAGGGGATCCGATGGGGCCTATGATCGGGAGGGGGAAGGGGAAGGGGTGCGGCTGTCATTTTTTTCGGATACGGGGGAAAAAAGGAATCTAGCGATGCTGCAAGTGGAAAGGGGGACCTTAATCTGGACCGGAAGAACAAACAGGAAACGGAAGATAGAGGTTGTGAAGTCCACTACAAAATACTGGGGGGGGTCCCCTCCGGGGACTGCGTTGACAAGAGCCCGCTCCTGAATCAGGAGGCAGGGGGGGCCGCAGAGAACCAGATATTGGACCAAAAATAAGGGGAGGGGAAGGCAAAACTAAATATGTATAGATCAGGTGCGAAAATGCTAGCCTGAGTCAGGGAAAGAAGGGGTGAGTCAAGCCAGGAAGGGATTACCAATGAAACGAATCATCCCCGATTGAGGGACGATACAAATCGCAGCGCGAATCGACGGGAGAGGGGACCTAACTGTCAAACTTAGGGAAGGTACTGAACGCATTCATGCATAAATATCACCCACCTTCCTCGGCCGCTGCAAATTGGGATAACCGAAACAGATTGCGTGGAGGGTTGAGGAGAGGGGGGAGACTGAAGAAGCAGTAAGGGAAAGGGATAAAGTGTATATCGGATGCTATGAAGGGTCAAACGTTCTAGGGGCTATGGTTTTGTACAACGGGGTTCTGAAAGGTTAGAGGTGACGGGAACAAAGGGAGAAAAGGAAATGAGGACCGCGGAAAGATCAAAAACCCGGATATGTGGGAGGGTCATGCTGCGACACAGGCGAAGGGGAGGGAGATTCCTCAAAATGAGATGCGACTTAAGATGGGGGGGAAGCAAGGGGAATCGCTCGGGATCACGGAAGAAGATATCATCGTAATGGAAGGTGAAAAAAATGCTTTAAGTTTCTGTAGCTCCGGAAAATACGGCGGCCTATCCAGTGAGGGGGGGGGCGTAAGCACGAAGACCCAACACCTGAAGTCCCCTGGGACCAAATGCACGAGTTAAGGGTGAACTCTAAAGTCCCACACTCCCGAAGGGGGGAAAGTGAAAACTGAATCGATGCGGCGGACTTGGTTTAAAGTGAAAAGTTCCAAATAGTGCAGGATTGGGAAAGGAAGAAATGCAATTTGAAGGGTATAAGAAAGAGGGGGGAAAAAGCGCGTGTGAAAAACAGTTGGGGGGAGGAAAAGAGGGGGCCGTTGCATCAGGTGGTTAACGTCGACTGGCAAAGCCCTCTTTATGTGTAGCGAAAGACATCGCACTTCCGGTTGTGGTGGTAGCTCGGGGGCGCAAGAGGGGGGAAGAAATGACCGAAGAAGGAGACCGGGGTTACCGGAAGCCCAATTAGAACCTACGAAGAGGGTGACAATGATTGAGTGGGCGCTTCTGGAACTCTCTTGGGAAGAACTCGGAGGAAAGTGGAGGTACGGAAAAAAGGAGAAGGGAAGTGGAGGCTGTAGATGAAGGCCCTGCATTCAGAGAGGAATTCTCGAAGAAAACGACAAAGGGGAAGAAATGACTCATTCAATGTATTCTGATGTGGGACGCAATGAACGAGCGGACATTTTGGGGAGAACGACGGAGGAAGTCCGGGGTGGTGAGGCGAAAGAGCGTAGCCGCAATGCAGGGGGGAGGACGAGACGTCTTCTATCAAAACGGCAAAGGACAGGAGGAAAACTTTTAAGGCTTTCGTAAGAGAAACAGCAGGGGGAAAGGCTTGGGAGTTGGGGATCGTGAATAATAGCAAGCAAGGGGCTGAAGAAGAGGGAAAACTTTCTTGTCGAAGACGAACGACGAGGAGCCTGCACATAGCGGGCCATTAAGGCGAATCGGGGGGAAAAAAAAAAACAGGGGCGCACAGGGAAGCCTAGGTCGCGACGAAACAAAAAGAAATGGCTGACATAACCAGGCCCCGAAAAGAAGGGGCATAGGCAGCAGAAAGAAGTCGTTCCGGGAATGAAACCTTCCAAGCACCCATAAGAACGAAGCCGAGGAGGAGTAAATGGGGGAGGGGAAAAAAGCGAGATCGAGGGGGGTCGGGTGGGGGGGAAGCAGCGAGACGCCTTTGGGTGGCGAAAGAACAAATTTCCCGTTCATGTACCGGGGGGGTGCACTGCATTTTAGGGCTTCGCATCAGGTTGAGGGGAGGGGAACCTCTTCGCAAAAGAAGAGAAACGCACCTGCTGTGGGGGTGTGAGAGTTCCTGCTAACCTTAACATTTGTAATTTTGGGGCCAAAAAGGGATTTTGTGGTGGTGAGGAGGGGCACCCAAAAAGTGGGGAAAGAACTTGCTCCGAAATAAAGGACTTGGGGGGGGGGTCAGGGGACTTGGAAAAACCACCTGGGGAAAACGAAATGGGGGGGAGGGTGCTAAGATGAAGGCCGTGGCTAAATTAGGAGGAAACGCGAATAAAAAGCCATGTCATGCCATTGGGGGTTGAAGTTGGAAGTGCCGCACAGAGTGGAAATTTCCGACACGCATAAAGGACAAAGAGGGTCACAGCGCAAGGGGCCGGGGAATAGTTTGGGTCCAGCAACAAGGATGTTTCCTAAGAGGCAAGATCACCGCAAAACGAGTTCAATAATGGGGGAAAGTTTTCTCTAACGACGTCGGGGGGAACAGAGAAGGAACGCTCGGATTGAAACAGCAGCCGCCGCTTTTAGGCCGGGTCGACCGAGGAATGACCACAGTGACAGGCGAAAACTGAAAGTCTCCGCTAGCGCTGAGACCAACGTGGGTCTCAATGGTGGCGGACTAGGGAGAGCTTGGTGCTAACAGGCCAAAACAAGGAACATTGTCTCCGGAACCATTAAAAAAACTTCCGTCGGCTTTTGTTTTTTTGTTTCCTAAAAAATGAATGTTCGACCAGGGCAGGTACCATAAGTCTGGTATCAAATCGCTGTGGGGCCATCTGTCAAACAGAATCCGCTCGGTCCTCGAAAACAAGGGGGGGAAGGACATCAGGGTGTAGAGGGCGCTCTAATTCCGAGGGCAATTAAATAACTCAAATTTAAAGAACAAGAAGAGGAGCCCGGTCGAGGATCAAGATAGTGGGGGGGGGGGGGACCACGCTCACCCCAAGGGTAGACGGGCCTGTGAGACCTGCGAAAACATCTCGGGGGCCAGTACATACGTCGATCGCCAAACGGAGGTGGGGGGGGTTGGGGAGAGACAACTAAAAAAGATCAACTGCCAAAAGCTGGCGACGAGAGGCGCAAAAAAAGTTACAATCGTCAAAATCGCCCCGATCATGACCGCAGTGGGGGCACAGGGGGAATGGTCCAAGGGGAAATCAGAAAAGCACAAAAAGGGGTGAGCAAAGTAAGAATGGTGTCAATCTAACTGTAGCAACGAGGAGAAGCGGGACTAATTGCCGCATAGAAAGAAAGCTCGAAAGGAGAAAAAAAAAACGGAAAATAAGTAAGGACAGAACTTGCTGGGTCGAGGTCGGGGCTTGAAGTAGACCCCCGAATCTCCGCCAAATAACCTTTCAACTGCCCGTCGCACAAACCAATAACAGGAAAATTGTCCAGAGTTTACAGGTCTGGGAAATTCAACGTCTAAAGGGCAGGAACACACCGGGGGCCAGACCGCCCAAAGGCAAACAGCTCAGTGCAAAGCCAGGAGACCCTAGGCAGAGGAACAAGAGAGTTTACCTAAGTGTGTGTAGGGGGATGAAGTGGCAAAATCCTCCGAAAACGCGGATTGGACCCTGTCACAAAACGAGGAAACATACAAGGGCCACCGGGAAAAAGACAAGGAAGCACAAGGGGGGTCCGCAGGAAGGGAAAAGCCAGGATAGTTACGACTTTGTGATATATAGTTAAGGGGCCTGGAAAGCAGCAGCGCAAACAAAAACGAGGTCAAAGAAATGGGGGCTATCGGGGTTGACAAGACGTTACCTCGGGGGCTCGTCGTAAGAAGGGGCACAAATTTCGGGTCCGTTAGGGCAAGGCGACGGTTGACGAACGTGGGGGGGACTCGAAGAGAGTTTTTCTGGCAAAGGATTGGGGCCGGGGTATCCTCATCTGCGGCGCTGTGGATTGAGTTGCAACCATAAACTATCATTCGAACCGCAAGCGGTTACAAGGATGGGGAAAGTAAACTAAAAAGACAGATTGGTCGCAGGTGGACGCGTCATTCGAACAGAAGAGGACAGAACGGCCCGCCATTTAACGCTTCGAGGTTGGAGAATAGAAAAAAATTACATCTAACATACAACGGAAAACCGAAAACGGTTCGCTTGGCAGGAAAAAAGCTCATTCAGACAAAAACCACAACTGAAAGGAAAAGTATAGAGGTTTAAGGAAAAAGGAGACTTCGGGTTTTTCAAGTCGGAAAAATCTGAGAGGAAGGTGTGTAAGGTTCTCAACACCCCGAATCTGGGAACCATGGATTATCTATGTCAGGGTTGTTGAATGGGCGGAAAAGGGGGCTTGCGAAAAGAACCCGGGGTGGTATGGGTTCTTGTGAAGTTCAGGGTTGCTACTAACGCGAGAGTCTGGCAGTGATTGTATGTAATTGGCCAGAAGTTCAAAAAACTCTCGTTAAGACAGCGCGACCGGGAAAGGGAAGGCGTCAAGAACACCGACTTTTGCACGACGCGTCGACGCTAACAGATGATTGCCCGGAACGGGACGAACGTCGTGCGTGAATAACAATGCAGGAGGGGGGGCAACATTTCAGGGCAGAGCACGCGAAGAACAAATTCGGGACACGCTTTCGGTTTGGCCGGAGTTTATACAAAAGAAAACGCGCGTCCATATAGAAGTTGCCGATAGGGCGACGGCGCGAAGATACATGTGGATTACCGCAAGGGGGGGGAATTATGGTGAGGTCGTTGTGAAGTTAGGACCCAATCCGCATATGAGGGGAATGAATTCTCGGAATGAAAAGAACACAACGGAGGGAAATCGCGGGCAAGGGGAAGAGGTAAAACTGAGGACCCTTCTGGCATTGTTTTGATTTCGGCCCAGGGTTCATGGAACTTGAGACTCGCCGAAGAAGCGAAAATTAAAACACTTGTGTCTTGGGTATAGGCCTTGATCCTGTGCGGGGGGCAGGGGAGGGGGAAAGAGTCACGGGGAAAAGTTGGGCCAAAAAAAGAAGAAGGCTATACCGAGCCGTCGGAATACGGCTGCAACTTGGGTTTCTCGACGGCACGATAGTTCGATGAGCAAGACTGAGCTGCAAAAGCGCGCTAAAACATAAGACGGCACACGAGAAAAGCACCGAATTGTCTTTCAGATTCTTTTTCGGGACTCGGAAAAAAAACTGGGGCGGAAAAGGAAAAAAAGCTGGGGAATGGGGGGGGTGTCTATTGAAATTGTTTACGCGCTGGACCTCTGCACTTGGGGGGTACTTGGGGAGGGAACAAACAACCCGCCACTCCGGAAGGGTCGACGGAACGGGACTGAAAGAAATGTAGCCTTAGAGCTAATGCACACTTCCAGGTAGCGGGAAAAATCGCTTGGAAAAAACACGGGGAAGAGGGCCGATAAGAAGGGGGAAAGGGTAGGGGAGAGATCTGTGGAGCGATGGTAAGCTTCAACGTGAAATTTCGAGGCTCAAGCGAACACTGATGGGGGAGAGTAAGGGGGGGGAGGAATAAACGAAAAGGAGGAGTGAAGACCATGGGTCAAACGAAAGAGGGAAAGTAAAAATCAATGGGGAGTTCCCTTTGAAAGACATTTTCTACCGGCATGGCTGGAGAGACAGAAAGGAATTGAGGGGTTACCGATCGACTTTGTGGTGGGCAGTATCCAACAGATAGGAGGGAAGAAAGAACCACCCAGCTGGACACCTAGGAAAGCGCTTAAATAATAGAAAGTCTCGCGCCTGACATAAGTTGGGGAGGCCTAAAAAGGGAAGGACTAAAGGAGCGGGAGGGGGAAAAGGACGGGGAGTCAGTCTGCTCGGGACAAAGTATTTCAGAAACTGCGAAAGCAACGATTTGAAACGCTGATCATCGGGGTCGTTCTACGCCGAGGGGAAAAAAGAGTGCTGGGCGAAAGCCGCACATGAAAAGACAACTAGGGTAGACCGGAGAGTCCTTAGAGGGATGGTAGAATTAGACCAGGAGGGGGAACAACCAGAACCAAAATCATAGAAGGAGGCGGTCTTCTGAATCAGCTGACCTGAGGCAGTCTCCCTAACAAATGGTAGGGCGAGGGTCCGGGGGAAAAGGAAAAAAAGACCCACATCAAAAAAAAAAAAAAAATGCTGCGGAGAAGGGAGGGGACGTGGTGCATAACAACACTTTGGGGGGGGGGCACAAACAAAGGGTTACAAAAGTCCGGGCCGAAAAGAAAAACAAATTCGGATCAGAGAACTAGGGGGGGGGGGAACTGCTGTCGCCAAAAAGAGACTGCAAGCCCTCAACCTTGAGGGTCATAAGCACCTGGAAATCCTCGGAAAACGGTGGGTAGGGAGGGCAATGAGAGAAGGGAAAAAAAACCTTAACAAAAGAGGTCGATAAATGGGACGTCCCAATGTAGAATCGAGTGTGGGTTGTCAGTAGTGGTGGTGCAGGTGCATCTGGAAGTAGAAGGAGTGGCGAGTCAATACTGCCATCTGTGCTTGGGGACTTAGGTGATGTCGACAGGGCGGGGGTTTCCGCTGAAAGTTGAAGGACTGGACGGTTTCGACACGGGTTGTCTTCAAGGAGAAAGGGACTCAGCACGAAAAAACGAGCGACGCGTAAACGTAGGAGGCTACGACGAAATTCCCGCGCGCGGGACAAGAAAATGGGGGGGGGCCTTGGCAGGAGGCACGAAAGCAAGGCCAGAGCATCCGTCCAAGCGGGGCGTAAAAGAAAAAAGTAAAAAAAGTTCTTTCCTTGGTAAGGGGTCTTGCGGGGGGAAGGAAGAGAAAGTCCGGGGATCAAACGAGGGATGGGGGTAGGCTCAATAAGTCGGCTTGGGGGGGCTTCGAAAAAACCCCTAGTCTGATAAACCTTAAAAGCAACCAAATGTCCAGCCACTCGGCATCAAGAACCCAAGAAAAAAGGACCACACTACGGTGAAAGAAGGGAATGGCCAGGGGGAAAGAAAACCTAGAGAATTAGAGGTAAGCGGGCAGTTAGCATAAGCCCTCTGAAAACACATTCATGTAGTGAAAGGCCAACAGGAAAAGGACGAAGTTGAAATTGTCGTGGAAGATGGAAAAAAGACAAAAAGCAAGGGCTCGATCTAAAATCGTCTGGAGAGTGAGACGAGTGTGCGTTAATCCAAAAGCGGAAAAAAGGACGGTTCAGAGACTCTTGCAGCAGGAACTACAAAAACAAACTTCGATTCGGCGAAAGGGAGGAGAACAAAAAAAAATTAATGAAAGTGCGGCCGGCCCGAAAAGGGGCAAAAGAAACGCGCGTGAAGACACAATTGGGAAAAAAGGAACGGAAATCGTCGGATGCACCAGCAACTTGAACTAAGAGAGGTCAAAGGGAGCAGGGAGAAAGATGGAAGGGGGGGAGAAGTCAAAAACCGAGGGATCAGTCCGGGGGAGCTCCTTTGAGCAAATGACTGGGAGACCATTTCAGGGAAGTGCTGTCTCTCCCTGACAAGGAATTACACATTGGAAAAGGGAAGGGGAGGTGGCTTCTGTTAGGGGGAATACTCAGAGAAAACGAGGGAGAGGTTGCGAATTCTTCCGCCAACCTACCGAAGAAAAAGTCCCAAATCCTTGGGCAAGGGGAATAAAGCCGAGGATCAAAAGACGACGAAGGTGCCCCTGGCGTGATCTCGCTCATACCTAAATTCACCTTTGTCGCCAGCCTTCTCGTCAAGACAATAACCGGGGCGGGGGGGGGGGGGGGGGGGGAACTTGGGGAGAGGACCTTCTAAAAGTTTGGATGAGAAGAGGGTGGGGTTATAAAAACCAATCTAACCTGGGAAGATTTGTAATGGATCGAAGCTGACGTTGGAAAAGATGATGATCCAGAGTCAAACATTAGCAACTGTGGGAGGGAATGTTTGCTTAGGATAAGAGAAAGAACGAACAAATTTGGATGTTAGGCAACGGCCCACCTTACGGGGGAGATATGGATGCGAAGGAGGAACAGAAGAAAGAAACAGAACACTCAAAGATTCAAAGGAACGTGAGAACGCAAGCTCGGATGAGGTTCACATTGGCAGAACTTCTGCGAACGAAAAATTAGTCAAGAAATCAAGAGCCAGGGGTATCACTGCAACCGCACTATACATCTAGCAAAAAAAAATAGTATTCTGTGACTAGCTGTTCTTCTGAGGGGCCACGGACCGTGAGGGGTCAGGGGAGGGAGGTAGTGTGACAACGAAGGGAAAATAACCGTTGCAGGAGGAGTGGGTGAGGTTACGGTCAAAAGATGCATCAGTCATTGAAGGGGGAAAGGGACCAAAACTGTTTCAAAGAGAGGACCGGAAAATCAGCCGCAGTGGAGAGGAACCGGTCCTCATGAACATGCGCAAATGCAAGAACAATGAGGACGGAAGAGTATCACCTGTCGGGTAGGGAAAAGTAAGCTCCGGGGGGGTAAAAAAAAGGGCTTTCCCGACGAGACTGTGTTGACTAAAAACAATTTGATACCGAGGTTGGGGGGGGGTCCATGGCGACGAAGGGGTAGTGACGATAAGTTCGCAGATGTAAACATCTCCGCTTTCAACTTTTACTGATGGAAAAGAAAAGAGGCAAAGCTTTCCTTTACAGATTCAAAGGACTTGTGAAAAT
>Ga0179593_1461919_pt1 | contig 11958 bp, 22 predicted proteins | sample CZODoug2_1_08_16_FD_185931 | JGI IMG/M metagenome (GOLD analysis project Ga0179593, IMG submission 185931) | Vadose zone soil fungal communities from Angelo Coast Range Reserve, California, USA - CZODoug2_1_08_16fungal (PacBio error correction) | ecosystem: Environmental > Terrestrial > Soil >...
GCAAGTCAACTTACATCGCAATGGGGGGGGGAAATCGCAATATGTCGGAGGGAAAAACGCCGGACAGGGGAAAAAAAACAAGGCACCAAAGGTCCCTACCGAACAACCCCACGATTGAAGGCAAGGTAAAGAATCTGACCAAAAAAAAAAAAGGGAGAAGATGCAGCAAGCGAAAGTCCATTGGCGGGAAGAAAAAAAGGGAGCAAAATCGTGAAAGAAAAAGTAAAGAAGAAAATAAAAACTCCCCGAAAAAACCGCAAATGCAACAGACTTCATGGAAGGGGTCACTGGGGCGAAAAAAAGGAAGAAGGGGCAAAACCCCGGGGGACCCATGTTGGGTCAAACTCCAGAAAAAAAAAAAGCGCCATGAAAAATTGACAAAAGTCTGAGAGTAAAAAAGCTCGCACGCCCACAAAAGCAGAAGTAGAACACAGGTCCAAAACGAAGAAAGCAGCCCAATTAAAACGATGCCGTCACATTTCTAACCGTGAGGGGAGAGTATCAGGGAAACCAAAGAAGGAGAGTATCTACGGTGGGGCACGAAAAGGAGAAAAGACGACCTTGTGCGGAATTGGAGAAGCTCTGAAGGTGGGGGAAAAAAACGGGAATTGTTATAAGGGGGAATGGCGGCCCGAGACAGTTAGGCTAAAACCGCCCAAGGGGGGTGAAAGGGGTGGCTGCAGAACCGAAGGAGAATGCAGAAAAACAAGGGGCGGGAGGACGAGAAAACGGAAACGGATCCTCAGAAGGGGAGGCAAAACAAAGGCCAGGAAAAAGTGAAAATTGCCACGGTCTTTGGGTAGAGGAAAATCGGGTTATTGTGTAGGAGATCAAGTATTTCACGGGGGAAGAACAGACAGGCTGGGTTCTGACTCAGTTTTTCGGGGCAATGTATCTAAAGCAACAAATAGGGGGGGCCGAGGGGAACTAACTGAAAGTGAGCAGGGTATAGCTTAACCAGGGGTCGGAAAAAGCGTGGGTGTACAGGATGGAAAAGGAAGGAAGCTACAGGGACTAAAGGACAAGAAATCATGCGATGGAAAGTCCAACAGGGGAGTGAAAAGATGGAGAAAAAACCGGATCAGGGGGTCAGGCAACCGTAGGGGGAGAAAAAGGGGACTGGCAAGCGAGTGGCAGCCCAGTTTAAAAAAAAAAGGGGAAAAGCGCCCCATTTTGCGGCCAGTTAGGGAAAAACCGGGGGATGAAAAGAGGGAAGGTACGGACCAAAAGATAAAAAGACTTCAAACGGGGTCCGAACACCCTACTCAAGGCCCACAAACAGAAGAGAAAGAGAAATTGCCAACCCTTTCTAGCGCAGGAGGTCCCTTCGTTGAGGGGAAGCACCGCCTCAAAAAATGAGATTGGGGCGGGGGAAAAAAAAAGAAGCTTGGGAAGCCTTCACCAACTCGGCGACAAAGAAAAAAAGAGGTAAACGGCGAATGAAGGGCCAAGAAGGTCATAAAAAAGCCCCGGCGCATTTTGCAAAGAACGGAAAGAAAGTGCAAGGCAAAGTCCAAAGGTCGGGAAGTCAAAAGCAACCTGAAAAAAAAAGAGCAGGGGCTCGACATGCGATTCAAACTTAAAGAGGATGCAGTAAAAGGGGAAAATCGGCAAAAGACAAAAGGAACAGGAAACGCGCGGCTGGACTGTCACTGGCGGGCCAGGGGGGGGGCGAGAAAGGGGGGTTTTTTTTTTTGTCTGTTTTTCTCACAAGCGACAGAAAAAGACCGGGAAGAGTGTCACTCAAGATCCAGTGGAACTGAGTAAAAAAGGAAAAATGAAAAAAAGGGTGGACCCTAATGGGGAAGGTCACGCGGGAAAAAGAATGGGGAAAACAACAGAAAAAAAAGTAGCGACAGCAAAAGGGGAAAATGAGGAAAAAGGGGGGGCAAAGGTACCTGTTTGGGGTTGATTGTGTCCCGGATAAATAGGGGAACTGTTGAGGGAAGGAAGGGTGGTGTGGGGTTCGCTTGGAAGAAGCATTGGGACATAAAAAAAAAAAAAAGAAGGATAAAAACCGGCCTTCACGCGGCAGGGAAAACAAGGTGTGTGAACAGGAGAGGAACGGGGCCCAAGGGACTTAAGGGGGTAAAAAGAAGGAACAAAGGAAAAGTTTGTCGCTAAGTAGGCCGCACGACGAAGGGGGGGAGGAAAAAGTTAACGGGGCACTTATATTGTTGGTGGAGGGGCCAAGGGGACTCCGGAAAAAAGTAGCAAAGTTACAGCAAGAAAAAGTCAAAAAACCTGTTGTCCATCTTCCGGGATGAGGGGGAACATGGGAGAGGAAAACCCCGGGCGAGAGGAGAAAGACGTCATACCACCTAGTCTAGAAGCAAGGTTTGGGGGTCATGATAGAAACCGGACAGACACGTTGTTGCAGCTGAAAAAAACGGTCAAACGAGGGGGAAAAAGAGGATGCAAAGGATGTGGATTTGGCAAGAAAATCAAAAAGCAGGGTGTAAGGGGGAGCGACAGTTCTCGGCCCGACGATTGGGGGGGGGGCAGCAGAGGGAAAAAAAACATCCTTGGGTTGACTCAAGGGGATTAAAACGGAGGGGGAAAAAAAAAAAAAAACAAGAAGTAAAACGATTTCAACCGGGTTTTTTCGGGCACAGAGAAAAATACAAGAGAAAAAAGGGGGGAAGAGCACCTGACCAAAGCGAACTTGGGGTCTCAGGAACCAACGCTTATGTAAAAAGGGGATAAAAACAAATTCGGTAAGGAATAGATCAATCATTTGGAATGTCATGCCAGTAAACAAGGAGGCAAAAAAGGGGTGTGGCAACGCGTCCGGGGTAACCAGCGCGTGAAGGTGGGGGCCCGCTGGTCATAAAAAACATCCGTTCCCTGAAGGTTGTAACTCCATTCCAGTACTTGAAAAAAAAGGGGGAACTTACCCACGCCGCCCTTGTGGGCCGTCATCGGGAGAGAGTTAAAAGGGATAGGAGTGCCGCAAAAAATCCAAAACAGTAGGGAGGAGAGTGGAACACCCACCCAAATGTTTCCGACGGGTGGGGGGGGCAGGAAACAAATCCACGTACATTTTAGTGGTCAAGAAGTGGCTTGAACCGTGGGTCAAGGGAACCATAGCGAGCGGCAAACCGTCAATATTGCTTTCGGCAAGGGACGGGGAGAAAACCCCTGAAAGGGGGGGTGGGGGGGGCTGGGACAAAATGTGGGGGAACACCCAAAAAAAGAAAGGTCGGACCTCAACTTCCAATTGTTTCCGAAAAGCTGAGACTCGGAAAACCTCAGATCTTTGTGAAAGGAGGGGGATCAAAAAACGAAACGCCCAATCCAACGCATCCTCTTCTAAAAAACATTCCACCACCGTGCCCTTTGGTATTTTGCTCAAAATGCATGTCCTCCCTCAAGAGGGGAAAATTAGGAAAAAACCTTGATTGCGTGAGAGTCACCAAAGAAAAAGCAAAACACAACCAAACGAGATGAAAAGAGAAGAGAGGGGGGGACCACATCAAAGAAGGAAATGGGGGGAAAGTTGGGTTCCGGCTGTGACCTCACGGGGAAAGGGAAATGAGGGTGAATAACCCCGGGGTCACGTGTTTGGAAGGGCAAGGGGGTGCAGCCAGTCAGATGAAGGGGGGGAAAAGTAAAAAAAAAAAAATTCAAGGGAGACAACGAAGGTCACCCAACCGATCAGGGTAAAAAAAAAAAATGCGCATAGTGCCGCGGGGGAAAAACAGGGGGGGGAAGTTTTACAGAGAATTTCTCGTTGAGGTGGGGGGGGGAAAGCGCGCACAATCCCAAAAAAATCACAAGGTTGGGTGGAAAACCGGGAGGCCGGAGAAAGAAAAGGAAGGGTGAAATAAAAAACCGTAAAAAGACCGGGTTTGACTAAAAAGGCAGCAATCTATCACTTGGGGAGGTGGCGGAAAAAAAAAACCGCCTCCCACCATGGGGGGTGGGCCAACAAAAGTAAAAGAGACTGGGGCATAAAAAAATCACTTCCTTTTACATACCTCAGAAATAAAGGCCGGGGAGCGCGGTCCCCGGCCGTCAAAGGGGAAAAAATAGTTACAACAGAGGAAGAAGGTGGGGAGAGGAGGCCGCCGCAATGGACCGACGATGGGAAACACACAGTGTTTTCATGAAAAAAAAAAACAGAAATGGGACTATGTCATCCCTTTGGAGGGGTGGACACGGAGCAACAAGGGCTAACTACGAACGGGGGACGCGGCCCCAAAAGTTCAAAAAAAAGGACCCCAGGGGATAGGAAAAGGGAGCCGTTCTCCGAGCCAAAAAGGGGGGAAAAGATGAAACAGGCAGGCTGAAAAACGGACGAAAAATCAAACAAGGAAGAAACAACAGGGGAAAAGCCAGGAACAAAAAGGAAAAGGCCATCACAGAAGAAAAACCTCCCACAGAATCCTTGGTTGGAAAAGGGAAGGAAAAAAATTTGAGCAGGTTTCCCAAGAACAGAAATAGGAAAAATGATGAATGTCCCAGGAAATAACAGGGGGAAGGATGAGACTTCTTATCGAAAGAGCAGTGGGGGTAGAGGCATCGTTGCGCCGCGAGTATGCAAACAACGGGGTTTTGGTGGGGAACTGGACAAACTTCTTGCACCAAGAAAGGTGGTTGTGTAAGCAACGTACAAGGAAAAAAAAAACTTGGAGACCCAGCAGGGGGGGAACCTCCAAAAGGGTGAGGAGTCAATGAGCGGGCCTCGGTGGAATTACCGAAAGGTACATGGGGGGAAAGCAAATTGGGAAAAAACTCAACTCCAGAAAGGTTAAACAATGACCGCGAGCCGGTGCAGATGTCAAGCAATGTTTGGGAATGGAGACAAAGGAGTAAAGAACAAAACAGAAAAAATCTTCACAAGCAACGGCAAAGAAAGATGGGGAAATCAACCCCAACAGCCAAGACGCGAAAAAACAAAGTCCAGCGACGTTGCCAGGGGGAACCATGATTCCCGTCCAGGAACATAACTATGGCCAGGGTCCTTTGGGAACGATCAAGGAAGAAGGAAGGGGGAAGAAGCCAGGGCAGTAGACCTCCGTCGATTGCGAAAAAAAAAATCGTCGAAGGCGCACAAAATGCCCCCGGAGAAAGAAAGCTAAAACGTGCCGGACGAGTTGCCGAAGGAAATAGAGAAGAATGGGCAGGACGGGGAAAGGGAAAAATAATCCACGGAGCACCAGGACGTGACAGCCGAACTGGGAGAAGGGAAATTCAAAACTCATCAGGCTGAAGCTGAAGGGATACATTCGCCTAAGAGAACAGAAAGGTTATCAACTGGGGGGGGGAATGAGCACGACGGTGGTGGGACGAAATTCGGGAGGAAGAAAAATCATCTTAGCGGCGCTTGCCCGTTTCAAACAAAAATAAAAAGGGGAAAGGAAAAGGCGCATAACGCCCAGTTGGGGCAATGTCAGAGAAAAAGCGAAAAGGGGTCTGTGCACTGGGGATTCGTGGGGGAAAAGGGAGGGAGTCCCAGGTAAAACGAAACAACACCTAGGGTCCTGATATCATCCAAGGGGGAAAACTTGGCAACCGCGAAAAAAAAATTGCGCCCGGTTTACAAAGGGGGGAAGGCAAGAAGTTACAAAAAGACTGGGAAGGTTCCAACCGTGAACGGCTTCTGAAGAAAAGAAGGGACCAGGCACTCCATCAAAGGCAAGAAAAAAAGGGACAGGGGGAGGTACTAAGAAAGCAATGGATGAAAGGAAGGGCCGGAGAAAAAAACAGCAAGTTTAAAATAATGGCCAAGGAAATCACGACACCCACCGGGGTGCAACACAGGTAAAACTTGAACTAAAAGGCTCAATGTAGCAAACAAAAGGCAAAAAGAGCGGGCTCAAAAGATTGCCAAAGGAAGGAAGAAAGTCGTGACACAGGGTCTTGGAAAAAACACGAGAAAATAGGGGAAGAGCAGAAAATAACCGAATCCTCCGACAAAAAAACAACCCATTCAAAAGCGGAAGGACATAACTGTTGGGCGACAGGAATCACCGTGGGAAAAATGTAAGAACAGGGGGGGGGCAAAAAAAAAAAGTTGGCCAGCCCTCTCAACTCCCGGCTGCGCAAGGCAGGTGCAACCAAAGAGGGGGAGGATTTCAGCAAAAAAAAAGGGAAGAACACGCCACGCGTAGAACAAAAGGGGGTAAACGCATGCCGACTCCTTTAAACATCAAAAACCAAAAAAAAGGGCTTTAGGCGGACAGGAAAATGAGAATCCTAACTACAAGGAACAAAAAAGAAGGGGGAGAAAAGAAGATGACGGGGGGGTCAAACAAGACCGCATGGAGGAAAATGGGGAGAAAGGCTCAACAAACGCGTGGGGGGGAAAAAGTGACAGCAGGTAGAGGTGGCGCCCCCCTATCAGTTGGGGGGCACAACAAAATCCAGACTTTTTGGAAAAAAAAAATCATGTCTCATCCCTTTGAGGTAGAGGCTGACAACTTGTCCCGGGGGGGGGGATCGATAAAGACAGGGGGAGGAAAAAGTCTCGCCAGGTGTCGGGCCACCAGAGACATAATGACGATTTGAATAAGAACCGTTGGTTAGAGGAAAAAAAAAACGGTATTTTCAAACGTATGAGATCAACTATCGAATGGGGAACAAACAGGGGGGGGGCAAGAAAAAAAAAAATGGGGTCTTCCGGTGGAGTTGGTGGAGGCAATGGTTACTCTTTACGAGAAAGATCACTACGAACATTGAGAAAGACCCTTGCCGTAAATCTGGGTGTTCAAGGGGACGGGGGGACATTTGAAATAAAAGGAAGGGGAACTACAAAAAAAAAAGATGTGCAACAAATCCTGACTATGGAAATTCAATGGAACTCTGGAAGGAACCGAACGTTTCATTAAGAAAACCTAACGGGTTTGGGGGAAAAGAAAGCTAAAGGCGGGCCAAACTAAAAGTGCAGCAATTTTTCCAACGGGAACAAAAAAAAAATGAGAGGGCAAAATAAAAATGGACTGGGAAAAGAGGAAAAAAGTGTTGTCGGCTACGCGAAAGGAAGATATGCGCCCGGAGAAAGAAACGTTTGACTACCCAGAGTCCCAGGCGAGAAATAAAAAGGGAAGATGCGAAAAAACAGGTCAAGGGACTATTGTTGGTACAGGCCAAGCGCACTGAGGGCAGAAGATTTGAAAAAAGGAAGGTGGAAAAAGGAAAAACCACGCAGAGAACAGGAAAAGGGGGAGGAGAAAGAAGGAGCAAAAAGAATGTCAAAAACCATAACGCTGAACAAAACAGCCGGTGGGGAATTTAAAAAAGGTCAGGGGAGTCAGGGTCTGAGGTACGGAAAAAGGACTGAACAAGCCCGGATTCTGGTCAAAAGTCGGAAAAAAGGGAGGGGAAGCAGAAACGAAGATGGAATTCTTGAAAAATCAAACCGAAAAAGGGAGAAAAAAAAGGCAAAAGTTGTGATTCCTGCAATGGTGGAAACGCGGGACGTTTTTGTTTTGGGGTGGGTTTGTTTCCGCCTCGGACGGAAAAAGGAGGAGAAGAGGAAGCCCAGCTTGTGGGAAGTCAAACGGTGGGAAGGGCGTGGGGCAGACCCTGACAAGGGGTTCACCTAATTGTCAAAATCGGCGGGAATCTAGGGTGACCCATCAACGGCGGTCAAAATCGAAAAAACCCGAAGCAGAAATGAGACGACTGGTCGGGGGACAAGTTGGGGGGGGAAAAAAAAAAAGAAAAGGGGAATCACGAAGGGCCAAAAGTGCTTGTGACGGGCTGTTTAGAAAATGGCACAGGGGGGGGAAGGAATCAGTGGGAAAGAAAAAACATTGTCTGAGGGCAGAAAAAAGCCAGGAACAAGCAGCAGATTGGAAGGGGCGATGAGCCCCAAACTGGGAAGGCAGGTAACCAAAAAAAAGAGAAGTAAGCTCATTGGAAGAAACAAGGCGAAACCGCGCAGGGGTGGGCAGCCCCACGTGGGAACGGGCGGAATAAAGTGGGTGGAGCAACTGGCAGGGGGGGGGAAAAAAGTTGATCCCAGACCTGGGGCACATCCCGAAAAAAAAAAAAAAAAAAAGTCGGGAATCGATAGGGGGCCCCTGATCGACGCAGGTGAAAGAATTTCACCCGAGGAAAAGGTCTCGAAAGGGAGGGAAAGAAGGGGGTAAGCAAACCAAAAATTCGACGACATGTTCATAGAACCCCGGACCCGATAAGGTAAGGGGAAGGGGGGAAGGGACGGAAAAAACATGGTGGGCGTGGGACACTAAATCAACCAAGGAGAGGGATGGGTTTCCCTCTAAGTTCTCAAAAAGGGGGAGGGGGGGGGGGGAGAACGAAATATACCTGGAACCGGGTGGTAGGGGAAAGGGGAGGGTTCGGGGGAGCTGGGAAACAAAGAGCAACGGGGGAAACTGGGAAAGTGGTGATAAGCAACCTAATCAAACCCTTGGGGCTATCAACGGGGCAGACGGAAATTGAAAGGGACAAAAAGATGCATTAAGTTTAGCCAACGGTCAAAAAAAACGCAAAAAGGAAATGATTGACATAGATACCGGAAAAATTTGAAATGTTTGAGTGTTCTGCACTTGGTGCAGTCTGGAAAAGGGTGGGTGCAAAATCGTCGAAAGGGAGGGGCTTAAAGTTGCCAAAGGAAACCATCCCAAAAACAAAGTGATGGTCAGAGGGGTGAAACCAAAAAGTCCAATGACGGGGAATGGGGGGGAAACTGCTCGCACGGGCCCGGATCGGTAAGAGAGGAAAAAAAAGATGGGGGGAGGAAAGAAAAGTGAGGGTAAAGGTGGAACAACGCCATTGTTGGCAGGAAGTTTTCCATGCCGCAAAAAAGTAAAAGTACAGTGAGTCACAGAGTGGCTGACCGGGGAAAAGAAAAAAGGTACCAGACACGAAGGGCGGCACCGGCAGGGGAGTCGCCAGGATAAACGGTATCGACACACCAGAAAGGGTGTTGTGGGGCGTGCCGGCTCCTGAAAAAACAAAAAAAAAAGAGAAATTCAGCGGGACCTCACCGTGGGAAAAAGGTTTGGCAGGGGCGCAAGTCATGGAGCTCGTAAGAAAACAAAAGATAAGGGGGGGGTAGGAGGGGATCGAGCGAAACGGCCCCAATCCTAAGAGCGGGTAAAAAAGAAAAAGGGGGAACACAAAGAAAAGGGTATGTTCTCACCTGGGACCTAGGAATGTGAACAAGACCAAATTGAGGGGAAAAACTGGAGTCGGGGGATGGATTTACACAACAAATCCAATGGCAACAACAATAAAAAGTAAACCTAAAGAGATGTGGGGGACGCCAATCAGAAAGTTTGTGTTGAAAGCAGTCAGGTTAACCAGGTCCTGAGATAAAAGCAGTTTATCAAATCCCCTTTTTGCAAAAAAAACCAAAAAAAGGGGGGGAAGGGGGAGGACAAAAAGCCTAGGAGTCGGAGTTTAGTGGAGGTTCGATCAAAACGGTGAACAAAGATATCCTGGTTACTCGCTAAAACCAAAGAAGGGAGCCAGGACAAAACGTGAATTTGGAGGGAAGAAAAATAGGTGGAGGGTTGGGGGAAAGCGCGGACACAGCCAAACACATTTCCAGTTGGGGGGGGAAAGGGGAGAAGGAGGGAAAGGGAAGAACAAAAAGTGGAAAAATTCGGCACGGTGAGGGAAAAAACCTGGTTCCTACAGGTCAAGAGAAAAAGACAAATGGAAAGGGGAGGGTTGCAAGGGAAAGACACACCTCCTCCACACTTGGGAGGGGGTTCCAAAAAGGAAAAAAGAATTGACTGCGAACGGAAAGAGGGCTTCAACCATGTCCTCTCTAAAGGATCCGGCCCCCGGCGCGTCAAGTTCCGGGAAGGAAAGGGAAGGAGAGAAGCACTGGGGGAATGACGAGTCAAAGAAAAAAAAAAAGGAAAAAAAAAAGGGAACCCCAAGGGGGGGGACATATGCAAAAAGGCAGAAACATGCAAAATGAAATGGGGGGGGAAATGAGAGGGGAGTCAAAAATGGAAGGGGGTAGGAGGAGCACAGGGCTTAACTTACGACTGGTGGAAAACGGGGAGAAGGGAAAACAAATAAAAAAAAAAAGAAAAAGAACAGGGAGCCGGGGGTTCGTCCGAGTCAACCGGGAAATGAAGGTCCGAAATGCGGTCTTCCCCGAAGCTAAGGAACTAAAATAAAAAAAAACAGGGATGCCGCTGCTGAAAAAAGTACCGAGGCCCGAGGAAGCGAAAAAAACAAAACAAACACACGCTCCGGGTTGGGATTTTCCTTGGGACCACGGAAAGAGGGGGAGGGAAGAAAAGTGTAAGGAGAGGGGACCACGGGGTTGAAGGGGGGAGATGAACATGAAGTGAATTCCCAGGGGTGAAAGGGAGGGGGAGAAAATAGAGAAATTGTAGAGGGCCATCGTTTTCACCAGCCAAGGAAAAAACAAAAAAGGAGGGGGGGTTCACGGGGGAGGGAAAGAGTTCGACAAGTTTGGTTCCGGCAGAAAAGGGGTGCACTCAAAAAAAGGGAGAAGCAAAAAAAGTGCCACGGTTGGGCTCCACCCTCGGATTTGGAGGAAAAAGGGAGGAGGATGGGGTAGAGTCAGTCAGGGGGGTAAATCCTTCACCATTTTGTGGGGACGAATCGAAATAAAGGGCGGGTAAAGAAACCGGCGAGCCTGCCTCCTTCAGAAAAAGGGGGGTAACCAAGGGGGGAAAGGAAAAAGGGGCCAAGAGGAAAGACCTAAGTAAATACCTGGATGAAAACCCAAAAAAAAAAGGGGGAAGGAAAAAGAGGAGAAAGACAAGGGGGGCGGAGCGACGTTGATTGGTTCCCCATGAGCCTCCGAGAAGGAATCAAGGGAAGGGGGGGGGGGAAAACAAAGCCAGGATGGAGTTGAAACAGGTTTATGGAGGACTGAATTAGGGGCTGAGCGAAAAAATAGAGGGAGGAAAAAAACAAAAGGAAAGAGAAGAAGGTCGGACGTAGCCCGTTTGAGAATGGGAAAGGACTATGAGGAAAGAATGGACGCCAGGGGGAGAACGGGGGGAAAGAGAGTCAGAATTAAAAGGAAAAGGTGCAAATTGGACTCCGAAACGAAGTGAATGCCCCTCAGACAAGGAGGGAATGAGAAGGGGGGGGATGGAAAAAGGAGCAGACGTAATTGTCTCCTTAAGTTAGACATTTGAAATAGAGTGAAATGGGGGGGAGGATAGATGATGCGTTCTTCCGTCAAATCTCTTTCGCGAGGCAGAGGTGACCGTCCGCAAAAAAAAGGAATAATTACTCAAGAGGACCAGGGTTTAAAGGGTCTGCCGCCGACCGCGGCAAAGGGTAGGGGGGCAGGGAGGAGGGTCGAAAATGTCCCTTGTCGGATAGCCCTAAACACCGGATTAACAGGGGGAAGGAACGGAAACAAAAAAAAACGGCCCCAACTAAAGGAGATTGGGGGTCGCTTTCCAGGAGTTGGGCTGCCAAATGAAAGCCAAGAAACTTTGCAGCTGTTGGCAACCGTACTTCTTCTTCCTGGGAAAGGAAAAAAAAAGTGAAAAGAAGGGGACAAAATCGAGGGAACTGAATACATGATTTCTGGACAAGAAGGTGGAGAGGGAGCAAAAAATTGGGACAGAAAAGGGGGGGAAAAGTACAAACTCACGAAAAACCCCACTATTTCACCTCAAGTGAGAGCGAAAAAGGGGAAAAAAAGAAGCAAGAAGGCCCTGAGGGGGAGGCAAGGGACAACCAAAGAAAGATGGTTCTGAAACCTGGTTCTTGAAAAGGAGGGGAACGAAAGAACGCGCCGAAAAGACCGCATTCATCGTACATGGTAGTCTCTGGGTGGCGCAACGAGAGAAATTTTCCAAAAAGAAAACACCAGGGCAAACCCAGGTTCAGCAACTCTACGCACAGATGACAGAATGGGGGACAACCGGCGATGATTGAAAAAAAATGCTTCCGGGCCAGCCACGAGAAATAAGGGAAAAAGAGGGAAAAGGTCAAATCCAGAAAAAGGGGGAATTTTGCGTGCGGAAAAAGTCG
>Ga0179593_1486473_pt1 | contig 11958 bp, 15 predicted proteins | sample CZODoug2_1_08_16_FD_185931 | JGI IMG/M metagenome (GOLD analysis project Ga0179593, IMG submission 185931) | Vadose zone soil fungal communities from Angelo Coast Range Reserve, California, USA - CZODoug2_1_08_16fungal (PacBio error correction) | ecosystem: Environmental > Terrestrial > Soil >...
CAGCAACTAAAAAAACCAGGGGATCCCAAAAAAAATCTTACAATCCTGCGAAGCTTTGAATCGGGAACTCGGCCAAGACCCGTCGCCCCGGAGCAGGAACACTAGTAAGTCGACCGGGTAGGGGGGGCTGTGGGCCACCAAGAAAAGTCATCCACGAACAAAACGCGTGCAAAAAGGTACTGTCGCCTCTCTGCGGGGATGCCACCATGGGGCCAGGTGCACAAACAGGGGCCCAACACTGAAGCCTCGTTCAGCCCAGGAGAGGGGGGAAACAAATTCACCACACCACAGCGGGCGGGAAAAAAAGAATAAACCTGGTACACAAGAAATCCACATTCGCTTGACGCTGGGGCGGGTATAAAAAAAACGAATAAATCTTGCCGTCCACCAGAAGGGGAACGTCCAAGAGTGGCAGTCCAAAGCGTGGCGGCCATTTTGCAAAAGGCTTCTTCAAATCACCTCACCGTGGGGGTGGGGAAAAGGACTGCCGCGTCCGGAGGATACGGAAAAAGGAAACGCAAGGGGGAACAAAAACTCTTTTGTATCACTATCCCCCTGCACCAGAAGCGTCATGGGTGGGAACCTCTATGGACCTCTGTGCTTGCCAGGATGAAAAAAACAAAACCACCGGGGCAACACCGCGATTCAATCAAGGAGAAGAGGGAGACCAAAGGGGTAAGGCGAAAATGGGCGAAAAAAAAGCCAGATCAATGCGCACTTAACGAATCCCAGCCCGTCTCCCACAAGCACTCGAAGTGCTTTTGGTTCCTGTGTTAGGAAAGAGAAAAACATTCTCAAATGGGGATAGGGAAAGCTCGTAATAACTACAGGGTTGGGGGGACTAAAATGTCAAAACCGTTTCAGCTATCCCCCTCCATGGTTGGGCCGGGGGGTGGGTTTCAAGTTCTAACTCCGGGTTTTGGGGGGGGGAAAACAAAAGAGGGGGGGGGTAAAAAAGTACACGGGGCACCCGAGTTAGGGGTTATCAAGGGTAGGTTCCGCACCGTCCCCCCCATGTCTACGATGCACAAGAAAGGGAAGCAACCAAGAGACCAGCTCCACAAAAAAGAAAAGCTGTTGGCAATTTGAAACGTCCACAATAACGGAGGTAGTGGGGGTGGCATCATCTGGTCCTAAACAAGGGGGTAATCCACAGATACCGTAAATCAAAATGGAGGGACGGGAAAAACCGAAAAAAAAAAAGATTGGGAAAAGGGCCGTTGGGGGGTTTTGCAAGTAAAAGGGGAAACGGAAAAAACACCTCAAATCTGCCATGGGCAAGCCCCTCGTCAAGTAAATAAAGGGACACTAAAAAAAATAATAAAAAAAAGAGGGGAAAAAAAAGCAACCGGGAAAGCCTGGCGCAAAAACTTGTAAAATCGGGAGAATGGGGAAAGAAAAGAAAAGAAAACCGTCCCACCTAATGTGGGGAGAAACCCTCTGAGCGCCAAACGAAAGGAGGATAATGTAGGGCCAGAAGGACATTCTTTTTACAAGGTCTTTACAAAAATGCCGGCCTTCCTTAATTCGGGAGGGCCATTGTGAAAGGGAGCCAACAAAAAGAGGTCAGGGAAATAAATAGAAGCTGACAGCGTAGGACCCTCAAAACTGGCATGTACGATGTGTGCCGCCGACTTGGTGGGAAGGGGAGGAGGAGGGAGGGAGGGACCGGGACGGTTTAAAACAGGGTTATGAAGTGAAATAATCCAAAGAAGGGTTTTGAGGACTTGTTGACACGCGCCGTCCATCTGGCGCGATGCAAAACCAGGGGAAAGAAAGGTCGCGCGGGCGTGAATGGGGAATTCAAATACCGAAATTAGGATGGGTTTTACAAGACGGAGAATGTAGAATCATCGGAATTGATGACGCTAAGCAAGCAGGGGGACCCTGTTGGTGAAAGGGGTAAAAAAAAACCGAAACCCGCAGGAAAGGGAAAAGTTCGAGAAAGTTGTCCGGGGGGTGCTGTGGCACATAAAAAGTGACGGGGGTACAAGATATAATCCAGGCAAAAGAAGGAAAAGGGGAGGAAGAGGAACCGCAAACAAATATCTATGTGGAAAGTTCGGATGTTGGCTCGCAACAAGTTTTATAAAATGTATGGACTTAAGGTTAAAGCAGCAGGTTGGAAAGGGATGGCCCGAAGAGAGAAACACCACCTGGGGGTGAGGCTACGTTTATTAGGGGGGGTAAAATGTTCTGTGTGGGACCACTCAGTGGACTCAAATGGCAGGGAGGGGCCACAAACTCCCACTTCCAAACAGAGCAAGTCGAATGCGAGAAAAAATGGGATGGGTCTCGCCGAATAAAAGAGCCGGAGGGGTCCTGAAAAGGGGGGTCAAACGGAAAAGTGATTCGGAGGTCTGGGTAAAAAGGTCGAGGGAGGGCTTTGGGGGGGGGGGGGAAACGGGGGACTTGAATGGGAAGGTGAGGTGCTTCTAGAAGGACTGCCTGCATCTGCGAACATTATTTAATATCCTGTACAGGTAAGCGGAGTGTGACGGAAGAAAAAGCAACAGGGCCATCGCAAACTTCAAAACCAAGGACAAACTACAACTTTTGACCCACAACCAATAAGGATGGCAAAAATAAAAGCATTGGAAAAGTCGCAACCAAATATCGACATGAAAAATTGGGAGGGACAGAGAGAACTAATAACTGCAACCAGCCTTAGTTGCACCTTGGAAAGTGGCAGGCGAAAAGTGTGGTCAACGCACGGGTGTCCCCTGGCAAAAAGGGTTGGGAAAATGCTCGCCGGGGGAAATACGACGAAGATCCTTCGTAGGAGGGGAGGGACTTACTTTTTTCCAAAAGACGTACTTTGCAGTTGGCGGTGGGGGGCGGTCGGGTTTAACACGGGGGGGGGACTTTTCATCAAGGTAAAAAGGGCAGTCGCCTAATAAGAAAACGGACATATTATTTGGGAAACGGAGATCCCAGGGGCGCCAAGGGATACTCCCGCAAGCAAGGCAAGAATCCAGACGAACCACGAGCGAACAAAGGCGAAAAAAGAGACTGGCCATCGAGCAAAGGACAAACTCTTCATAGACTCGCGCCACAGTGCATCGGACGAAATACCAACATCGGGAAAGCCCAAAAAAGTGTAAAAGCAAGAGGGTAAAACACATCTTAGCTATTCCGAATTTGCAAAAGATACCGTGGCTGGAAACCGTTGCGAACGCCCCTGAAAGCAAAGCAAAAAATCTTGGGGGGCCTCGCAGAAACCGGGGGATAACAAAATTAATTGTTGACACAGTGTGGCAGAAAAGTTGAGGGAGTGAAAAAAAGGGAACATTGAACCGGGGGGGAAAAAAAAAACAAACGTTTCATTTAAAGGTCCCTCCCGCGACTTGGGTAACACAAAAACTGGGTGAACAGCAGGCTTTCCAATCTACGATTTACAAACACAATGGACGACTGTGGGGGAAAAAATTAAGTTGAAGGGGATCAAATAGAGACCAAACAAGAGTTGGAAGCGTTATAATCCCCGAAGAAAGGGGGAAAAAAAGAGGCCATCAGTGGGACAGGAAAGGGAAAATAACAAAAAAAAAAAGACTTCGGCGTCAATAAAGCTGAATTATAAGACCCCGAAAATCCATCCCGCACCCCCAAAGACACGGGAAAGGGTGGAGGGTTGGGGAAAGTTAAAACCCCTGTTCCAAAAGGGGGGTGCCATCGACATTCCAAGACCTCGCGAGATGTTCGTCAACGGCAAATTAGGGGAAAGTTAATGGGCCTACGGCGGAGAAGGTCCCTTGGCGTAAGGGAATCCGACTATGTGATACGCATCGAAGATCTCTACCCCGTCTGGGGGGAAAGTCACCAAAGGCAATAAAATACGTAGCCAAAGGCTCATATGCGCGCTGGCAGGGGGAAAAAAGGGGAAATGTCAAAACGGGGCCAGGAAAAGCGGCAAAAAAGTCAAAATGACTTTTTCCGCAGCGGCAAGAAAGAGGAAGTGGAGCTTACCGAAACCGGAAAGCGGAGAGGGGAGAAGGAAGGCAACAAATGGTAAAACACCTGACCAAAACCAATCACAAACCAGTGGACATAAGAAAAACATGGAGGAAAAAAAACACTTGGAAAGAAACAAAAAAGGCCCAAAACTATCGGACCGAAATCAACCAAAAAAATACTCGAGTAAGTGGGGGCCCATGGCGGGGTAACAAAAAAAGAAAAAAAAGTCGAACTCCGTCGCACGATCAGAGATGAGATACTCTCCAAAAGTTGTACAACGCAGGTCAAGTCCCAGACGCCAGTAAGGAAAACAAAGACGCGTGGTTTTGGGAAGCCACAGAGACACCTCACCGGAATTGATTTTGTAAAAATAAACAAGAGTGTCCGGCTGGTCGCCTCCACTGAAAAGTCCTTTGCCGTCTTATGTGCAAAAACGTAAGGCAAAGCGTCACCTGGAAGGCTTTGAAAAAAGAGAAAGTGGGGGGGGAGGGGAGCCAGCGAAAAGAGAGAGGCTGCCTGTCAAGCTTGGCAAGGGTGTATCAGAAAACCTCATGCCGCCCGGTAGAGAAGAACAGAAGGTCTCAAACAAGGGGGACCAAGCCCAATTTAAGCGAGGTTCAAGGCTAAAATACAATGGCTCCCAAACTGGCCGACCAATTGGCCAGCTGAAAGTCAGACGCAATACTCGCCCGATGAGGCAAAAACGGGTCTAACAGAAGCACCAAATAACTCCGTCTGGACTGGGGGCCCACATGACAAAAATGTCCGCTGACCTCAAAGGAGCCATGGGGACTTTGTTTCGCTGCAGGGAAAGAAAGGGGGTCTAGTGGCAAAAAGAATGCGCGTGGCAAGCAATGTCTTCTAGCGTTAATTTTGAGAAAGAGAGGCCACCGCAGCAGGCTTGGACAAAGGGTGAAAAAAAGGCTTCACAAGAACTGTGCAAAAAACTAAATAGCGAGTGCCAAGCCCGGCCGAGCCAAAGTGTGGGTAAATTCAAAAAAGGGGGGTGAGACAAGAGGATGGCGGGCAAGAAAATAAAGGAAGGCTCGAAAAAAACTGAGTGAGGAAGAACAAGAGAGAGATTTAAGGGTGGCGGGAAAAAAAAAGGCGACGCAGGACCAACCTTTGGATTGGTAACGGAGTGGGGGCAACCATCGCCGAAGGTTGCACATGGGGGAGGGCAAAGTAAACTTTTTTACACGTGGGTGTATATCTTGAGGGAAAAACCGGGCCCACGTGAAAAACGCCCAAGTTCGGCTGGGCCAAGGAGAAAAAAGCGACGGTGACGGGGACAAGAAGCTTTGTCCCAAGGAGGGGTAAGAGGGTGCGGACAATCCGTTATGACCCCGCCACCACGCAAAGGGCTGCGGTAGGAAACCAGCAGCGCGAGCTTCGACCTTCACCGGAAGGTCCAGGCAAAGGGGTTTTTTGAAGGGGATAAAGGAAAAAGTCCAACATAATTGGCCACAAATGTTTGCACACGTGCGGCATGAGACGGTTTTACCCGCGGCCATAAGAACCACAGGGGGGACAACCACACTCACCAGGACCAAAGGCCTGCATAAATATGAAACGTAATAATGACGTCTCCACGGAAATTTTTCAAACAAGCTTACCATAGGGCTTCGGGGGCTTCGGTACCCCAGAAGACTAAAAACAGGGATAAATACAAACGCAGGGGCCAAGGCGGGAAAAAATCACTTCGGGAGGGGGGGGGAGGAGGGGGGTGTGGGTGTGTGGAGCCGACTTGTTCTTCCCCTTTTTGGGGGGGTTTGCAAGCCAGAAGCCGGGGATAGTTACCAGGGGGGATGATCGTGTAATGGCTCACCGGGAACCGGATCCGTTCCGGGTGCACCTGCCCTCCCTGGGGGGGGCGCTTGGGCGAAACCCGTGTCCGCTATGTCCGCCATTTTCGCGCTTGTGTACGCTCCGGAGGATGGAGCGAATGGGACTGGTAGAATCCCGGGGTGGGCCCACTATATGTGATCGAAGACCTCTTCGGGTTGCTGCGTAAAGGGCAAGTCGAGGCGCCTCCGATACGGAAGTTGACTGGGGCAGGAGTTGGAGGAACAGAGTAAGACGGGAAGAAGCCTGGAGGATTAGTTCAAGGAATGGAGAAACCCGTGCGAGGCCTGTTCGGGTTCAGGGTTGGAAAACCAAGGGCCACGGCGAAAAAGAGAGCGGGCAAATCAGGGCCTGGCGTTGAATGGTTGGCAGAAAACATTCACCTGGTATACAGTAAGCAAAAAATGGTTTGGTCGGCGGGAAGGGGTGGTGAATCGGCCGGAATCAAGAGCTCCCGGACACACAGGGAGGAAGAGCGCCACAAGCGGCGCCGATTTGGTAGTGGAAAGGGGCGCAGAGCAACCTTTTGGGGATTTGAAGCGGGGCAAATTGCAGGGGGGTGGTGTTCAGAGGGCCAGAGAGGGAAGGAGGAAAAAAAAGCGTCCAGGAAATGCAAATGGAGCCGTAGACAGGCTCTTGCAGGTGGGGGACGAATAGTCAGTAGCCAACAAGAAGCCGGGACAAACCAAGCGAGCAAGCCCCACAGCCGAAAGAGGAGGGGAAGTTAATAGGCGCGGGGGGGAATGGGAAATTTGATCCAAACCTAATTGAAGAGGGGGGGGGTAGTTTTCGCCTGTCCCAGTGTCGAGGAATACTGCGAAAAAGGGGGGTTTTTGGGGGTCGGACCAGGGGGGGAAAGGTCCACGAGGCCCTCGGGGGAGGTAGTGTAACGGGGGGGGGGGGGGGGGGGGGGGGGGGGAAGCTGTTTGCTAGCATTACCGAAAAAGTATTTTTTAGAAAAAAGCTTCGATGAAAGGTCCGCATTGGACAAGATCAGGAGGAAAACCAATGTTTTTGGTAACAATCGCGGATGAAAAAATGGAATTGCTCTCTGGTCAGAGGGGGGCAAGCGGACGGTGACGCAATGGGGTCGAAAAACGTCTCGTAAGGAGGAAAGGAGGGACGGTTCGAGGAAAAAAGGACCCGTTGGTTAAAGGAAATTTTAAGTAAGAAAGCAACCGGAATTTCGAAGATTACAATATGTGTCTTAAAATTTGGGGTGGTGAATGGGCAGGCATTTTGCTGGGGGAGGGCAGGAAGGCAACAAGACGGAGGAAGCTGCGCGTTGGGGGTCAAGGGGGAAAGACGATGGCAAAGAGCTTGTGGCCTATAGTGAAAAGCGATGAAAGGAAATCTTCACCGAGTACGCCCCCAAAGTGGGAAACACAAGGGAGCACAAACATCTAAAGGAGATTACGTAGCCCTGTTTGGGTGACAAGCGTGCGAAACCGAACAACCATCGAGCCAAATGGTTCGCCAAGTTTTGGAAAGGCAGAACATCACAAGAAGAGAGGAAAGGGACACTTGAAAGGTTGCAGAAGGTGCACACCCAGCGCGACCAATCTTACAGGGGGGGGCGAGCGCCAGTTCAAAAAGTGACACTTAAGGCCCAGCGACGGTGGCGCTAGAAGTCCATCGAAGAGGACAGTTGGAAGAAGTAAAAAAGAATATTATGGGTGGGGAAAGTGGTGGGGGGTTGTAAATTTTGCTGGGGGGAAAGGACGAGGCCCTTTTGAGTATAACAAAACTCAAACATACAGTATAAAGGAATTGCGGCAGGGGGGGGACTTCAAAACTGAAGATTCATTAAAGGAAAAAGAGGAACAAAAGCATACCAAAACAAAAACGTGAACCAGACCTAAAAAGAAATTTATTTGACTTCAGACCCTCACGGAAAAATTCTTAGCAACACATAATTCGTAACTTTTGTCAGCGAAGTGCGAAGAAAAGAAGGCCGGATTGCGGGGACCAAGAAAGTGGAAAAAGAACCCCCCGCAGACAGGATATGTATAGAACTCAGATTCTTCTCCAAATAAGAAAAGTCTTCTCTCTTTTACCTGGGGGGGTACTGGTTGTTCGAAAAAGGAATTGGGCGAGCCAACTCCGTGATCAAAATCGCCATCCGGTTTGAGGGGGAAATCGGAAAAAGACGATCCCCTTTAACAAAAACCCGTCGGAAATGAATTCTCCGATTACCCCAAAGGGTGAGAATGACCAAGCACAACCCACGCCCCCTGCCTCCGGGGAAGCTGTGGCAATGGCCAACTGAGGGGGGGGGATGGTTGGAATTGGCAACCACCAATCAAAACGCAGGGGACGTCTAATAGCGAGATGATCCCCCCGCTAGCTACTGGAAAAGGAACCCGCACCATTTTCACGACTCACGGAACAAAAACAAAAAACAAACGGATCGGCCATGGGGGCATCGAAGACCCTGATATGAAGGAAAGGAAAGGGGGAAAAAGGGAAACCAAAAGCAACCCCATTTCAAAAAAGTTATGTAAGGAATGAAAGAAAAAATGCAACGTACAGGGGAACGAGAGATTTCAACTTAAAGAAATCCGGCCCGGGCAACCAACGAATGCCCAGAGGGAAAAAACGGAGGTAGGCGAGGCCCGCGGATAGATGGGGGAGGAACAGTTTGTCAAGAGTCGAAAAGTCAGAGCCGTGGAAGCACAATTTGAAAGGGTTCCGTCTGCCCAAGGGTCAACCTCTCGTCTCGGAGGAAGACAGAGGAACAACAAAAGGAACTTGATGAGTGGGGGTTTTAAAGTATCACTTCTCAAACTAAGCATAGCAACAAAGGGTGCCTTTGAACGTTGGGGTGAAATAAAGAAAAAGGGGAAAGGGGAGTTTGGACCAAAAAGGGGAGAAAATCCGGTCCAGGTACGAAAAGGAGACAAAATCAAGGCCATCGACGTGTCACGGGTCCCAGAACGGATAAAAAAAGGGAATCACAGAACACGGATTTCCTAGTTTGGTCAAAGCGCACAATGGGGGGAGGGGCAAAGTCAATCGTTGGGGGGGTCCTGTATGGAATGCCAAAGATCAGGGAGTAAACAGCTTGCATTGTGAGCTGTGAAAGGGGGGAGGCAGGCAGTGCCAGCAAACTAGCATGCGGGGGCAAAAAAGGGAAGAAACTACCGAAGGGGGTGAAAGGCCCCTCGGGGGGGAAAAAAAGACCATGGTTTGGTACACCTTTAAAAAGGGAAAAAAGAATAAGGGAAATGGACTGTCGGGTAATTTACGAAACTTAGTGCAGGGGTGTAGAAGAAAGAACGAAAGTCGTAACGCGGGTAACGTGAGTGGGGGGGTAGTTAAGAGAAGGGTTGAAGATCGCGAAAAGTCTCAAGGGCTAAACCTCGGGTGTGGATATCCGACTTGCTAAATCGGACTGGGGGGAAAACAAAAAATTGGGGTTGGTTATCTCAAAAAAAGCATATATGTGCACCAACGCTGGGATGCCGAAAAAGGGAAAAACTGTATTGCAAGTCGTAGCTCCCTCGGCTAGATCCCAAGGGCCTAAAAAAGACTTAGTCATTGACCGAAACTTTACCCAAATTTGCACTAAAACGTCCATCTTGCAGGGGGGGGAAACGTGGGCCAGGAAAAGGTTTGTCTCTGGGCAACGATACAGGACAAGAGAAAAAAAGCTATGTCCGTTGCTGTGCAAAAAGAAAGTACTTGTCCTCCCGCCCCAGCCCAGAAGCCCTAAAAAGGGGGGATTGGACCTGGGGGAAGGCCGTGGACTATGGCCAAAAGAAAAAATTGTGCGAACGAAAATCCAGAGAAAAAAGAGGGGCAAAAGTACCGGCAAAGCAGGGTGGTGTTCAAGGGGAAAAATGAAAAACGGACAAATGTGCACAGCCGAAATCGGTTCTGAGACTAGGAACCTGCTTCAACAGCTGGGGATGTGTCCGAGTTGCATGAGAAGCCCTTAGAAAATGGGGGGGGGGAGAAATCTGGGGGGGGGTGTGAAAGATATATAAACAACAACAACCGGAAAAAAAGATGATGTCCAACCACTAAAAAGCAGGTGCAAGAAAAACAACAAACACGACTGGAGAAAGCTGTTCACAAAATGACAAACTCTCAAAAAAAAGAACGCCAAGGAACCGGGGGGGGGGATGGAAAAAAGGTCCCTAACGATTTTTTTGACGGTGTGCCCAAGCGTAAAAAGGAACAACCGGTGCCAAAGGGAAAGGGAAGGCGAAAGGAGACGCACGCAGGGGGGAAGTACCATGTCCACACCCTGTATCTATGCCCGCGCAAGCGTTTTCAATCAAAAAAAACGTCGGAAAGCTGCGCGGAAGGACCCGTAAAACGGGGAAAGCTTTGCACCACGAACGAATCGCTTATTGGGGATTACTGGCCCCATCGAAACTGGGACCGTTTGAAAAAACAGTTCCAGCAAAAGGGCCTTCCGCGGGTGGCACCTTTGGCGGTGACGAGTTCAATGACCGACTTGGGGCGCCCCAGGCGTTCGCCAGGAGGAAGCAAATGACGCCAAGGCGAAAGCGCTTTTTCGGCCCCCAGAATAAGGCGTGGACAAAAAGGAAAGGTGACACGTTTGCCGCCACCAGCAGGTCCCCAGCCAACCCCACCCAACGGGGTGGAAAAATCACCAGACCGATTTTCCCTCAAAAGAAAAGGAAGAATGGAGAAAAAAGAGGTTGGGTCGCGCAGGGGGGAGAAAAAAGGGGAACTCAGGGGGCCTCTCCTCCCTCAATAAACTGACTAAACATAACAGCCCCGTCCAGAAACACGAACAGTTCGGGGTCCTTGTGTATGGTTCGCGCAAGACAGATTGGAGGAAGAAAAAGAGGAAAAACTCAAACCCGAAAGGAAAATGTCCCGGGCGCTAATCTCGTTTGGGCCCCGGGGGGGGAACTTTGTCAAACCCATTGCCTGGTGTTGTGTTCCCGATGCCGTAGGAGAAATAAGGCCAACACCGAGGTGAGGGGAACTTTCACACTGGAGGGAACCCATCATTGGGGATACCGTGCAAGATATGCGCATCAAAAGTTAATTCAGCAAACACCAAGTCAAGTGTCACTTTCCAAAAGCAAGGGGGAAGGAAAAGATTGGGACATCAAGAACGGGGAAAGAAACAACGATGACAGAAAATGGCCCGCGTTAAAAAGAAATGGGGATTTTTTCCGGGGGGGTGGAAAATCGGCCAAGGGAAACTGGATCAAGCCCGAAAAGGTGTCCAACCTTGATGATAACGCCCCCTTGCGGACTACCGGAGGTACATGTCCAAGGAACCTTTTAAGAAAAAAAAAAAAAAAAGCCGTAAAAGGAAACTGGGCGAGACTGTGTCTTATAAGTGAGACAATCCCAAAAGCCACCGGAAACCATAATGTTCGCCGCGAGCCACAAAACCAGAAAAGAAGAGATTGAATGGCAGAAGGAAAGCTTCTGGCCCAAAAAGTTGGGTAAAAAAACAAAAAACCTTGATTCGGACAATTCCAAAACCTGGGAAAAAGAAACCCGTTCGAGGACCCTGAGAGGGAACCTGAGGGGGGAAACCAGACTTTGGGGCTTTTCACCAATGCCCCCCTCCTGAACTTGGAGTGTAATGGGGAAGTCCCGGAAAGGGTGCAGGGGGTGAAGTAATCTGGGAAGGAAAAAGAAGTTGTTTTCAGGACTCCTTGAAGTCCAATAGAAGGGATGCAAAAAAACAGTGGAACAATCGACAAGAGCGGACAAGGGTTTCTGTCATACGAAATGGGGAAGTGTAAACGTTTTAAAAACAAAGACGGTGTCGTATCACTCCCCACTCTATTCTGACGCTAGCCGCACACTTGGGGGTGGGGAAAAGGGGGGGAAACACGAAACCCAAGAAAGGAGGTGCAAAATCCTTCTGGGGAAGGGGGGCTGGGGCTGGGGAGAAAAATGTGCGGGGTTAGGGGGAGAATTACCCCCTATGACTGCCGGAGGAAATGGAAGGATGAAGGGGAAACACAACCCGAGATCGGGGGGGGTATTTGGTCAACAATCTGTAAAAAAGGTGTTGTCCCTCGCCCACAGGCGGTGGGAGGAATAGAACCAACAAAGGTAAAAGCAGGAGAGGAGTGGGGGAAGGAAAAAGGGCGAAGAAGAGAAGAAAGTGGGGATGGGTTAAATGGCGGTATGCGGGGTGAGAACCCTCGTGAG
>Ga0179593_1642826_pt1 | contig 11958 bp, 8 predicted proteins | sample CZODoug2_1_08_16_FD_185931 | JGI IMG/M metagenome (GOLD analysis project Ga0179593, IMG submission 185931) | Vadose zone soil fungal communities from Angelo Coast Range Reserve, California, USA - CZODoug2_1_08_16fungal (PacBio error correction) | ecosystem: Environmental > Terrestrial > Soil >...
GAGATCCGGTATGGAGTTACCGTAAGGGGCGTCGGTGTTGACCGGTGGCTGAATGGGTCTTCAACCTACTTAGGAACCCGTACCGTTCCCCGGAGGACCGATGGCTCAAGGAAGACCGTGCCCCTACCAGGTCCCAGTAGTGGGGACCCCGTTCTCGTCATCTTCGGTTGGGAGAAAGGAACAGTGGACGGAAGGGAAAAAGTGGGTCGGTCAGGAAGTCAACGGGGTTGGCCGTTTTGCGTGCCGCGTTTAGAAAAACGAACAGGTAGCAGTAAAAAGGGTTTATGTCAAAAAAGGCGCTAACGAGGGAAGTCTGGAGGAGCCTGAGCCAGGCGGAAAAAATCCATACGGTTTCAGATGGCCGCATAGTAGAAGGGGGCGTTGTCCTGGAGGCCGGGAACCGGGAAAGGTGTCTGGTTGTCCTGTTCGGAGGTTAGACTGATGCGATTCGGCCTGCATCGACGGAGTGAGAAAAGGGATAAAAGGGGGCCTTGGAGAGACAAGTATCGCACCATCGAGCCGCGAAGGGCAGCTAGGAAGGCTTGCTTATAAGAGTGTTCTATCTTAGTCCTGAAGAGTGAAGAAATAAAAAAAATTCGAAGGAACGCCGTCATACCGGAGGCGAAAAGGAGCCGCACCGAAACGGATAAGGGCTCTTCTTCCCTTAAAAATCTGATTACCATGGAAGGTCTGCGCAGAAAAGCATTGTTCCCGATCCCGATAACGCAGGTCTCCTTCCTCGGCCGAGAGCAAAAAAGTCATCGAGAAAGAGGGAGGTCAAGGCGGTATGTAGGCCGTGACCCGTACGAGTGGGAGAACCCTCGGACCCCGAAATCGGCGCGGGGGAAGGGCTAAGGATGCTTAGGGGTGATCTCGACCGGGGGTCGAGGATATCAATAGGCGGAAAGTCGGTGTCGCACGAAAGAAGACCTCCTCCAACTCGAGGACACGTGGGGAAGAATGAAAACAGAGAATAGGCCCCCGACGAAAGGGGGAAAGGGGTGAGGAAAGTTTTGAGATGGCGAATTTACGACGATGGCGCGGAAGGCCGAGGGGGGAGCGCGGCGGCAGCAAGTTGCACAGGGGGCATCGTATGTTGGGGGGGTCCACGCGGCGGGACCGTGACTGAGGGGCGGTCCGGTGAGAACAGCCTGAAGGCTCATTTCGTCCAGGACGGTGGCCTGGTGGTCGAATTAACGAGGTGGAAAATGCGGGGATTGCCTCTTATCATTCCTAAGAAAGCCACAGTCCCTACACTTGGGGAAAGGACTGACAGGACGAACATTAAGACGATGCCTTAGGGGAGGTGGGGCGATCCCGTGGAGGTAGGGCTCCCTACTAATGGGAATACGAAAGGACCCAAGGGGGGGGCACAATAGATCCACCGAAATGGCATCACCGCATTTCGAACCTCATCGGTGAAAAATGAGCGCGGCTTTCTGTAGTGTGGTGAAATTAGGGGGGAGGACCATCGCAAAAGACGACGGTGCGGGCGTCAAAGTATCGGGAAACGGACGAAGACTGCACGAAACGTTCAACAGCCGCTTCTTCTATTCAGGAAAACTTTCTTGGACTTATACAGAGGCCGCTAAGGGGAAACTCGAGCAATAGGAATGCTGGCGTTACGCGTGCCCGGACGGACTGGTACGTTCTGGCTCCTTTTGGGGAGCAACGCACGAGTAAGGGGTCAAGCGTCTGTCCGTTTATAATTTAGTTGGGTCTCCGTTTTGTGGCGGGCCGGGGAGAGGGGACGTCGGTCCAGGGAAAAAGGTGGTGGCCGACTCTCCTTTGGACGCCTGCCCCGGGAAAAAGTCTCATCCTTATCTCACCATAAAACCAGAATGAGGAAGCCTCTCACCCAACAAAACCGGCAAAATAGATACTATTCATCATATGGCTGCTCGTCGAATCCAAACGGCCTGCCGAAACGGGAAGAAGTCGGCAGGACTTCAAGTTTCAAGCGGACAAAAAGGGGGAAGGTAACTCATCCCGACCACGGAGAACCAGCCCAGAATGTCCGCCCCTCTGCGTCAAAAAGAAACGAGCGGAGTGGGGGAAAGCCCGTCGAGCACTACGAGCGAGTCCGGCCCGGGGGGGCACCCAAAAAGGGGAGAAAGCCAGGCGCTGCCGGGGATTACAAACTCGAGCTCCGGTAAAGAACGATGCTCCTAATCCCGTATCAAGGGACCAGGAAGTCCTCGTCCGTTTCGCGAAGTAAGAACCTGTCCGGTCGGGGGAGGAGGACCGATCAGAGAAAATCCAAAAAGAGACGCAGAGCCGAAGGAACACGGCCGTTCAGGAATGATGATCTTTCGGTGGTCCAACTTCTGGAAATGGTCCTACACGTGGGGACTGTCAAGAGAAAAAAGGAGTAAAAAGACCGCAAATCGAAAACAGACAGTCATTACGAAGGGGTCCCTCCGGGGTTCCAAGGAAGGGGGGAAACCGAGCAAAAAGGCAGTTGCTGCGGCTCGGACCGGATCCATAGAAGCCGCAAGTTAAGCCATCTTCTTACTTGAAAACCAGGAACCAGGAAAAGGGCCGGAAAGAATCGCATGGAAAAAGATTCCGGAAAAAGTCTTCTACTCTCGGAGTGACCGGATCCTTTTCGGCTCCCTTCATAAGTCCTCAAACAAGAGGAAGGAATGGTCCGACACAAAGGCGACGGGCCCAAACGCGCCCTCCGCCGGGTCTTCTCCTCTTCGTCCCTCACAAGAGAAAAAAGGGGCACCAGAACTAGGGGGAAACACTGGCGATCCAGGAGAGAGTTCGAAGGGCACCTTGACACGATCGGCCTCCCTCTGGGAAGAATGTCAATGGCAGGAAGCTACTGGTCGAGAGAAAAAAGGGAAAGAGCAGAAACAGCTCGCAAAAACGGGGCGGGGGGGGGGTTCTCCACCCTCCGTATGTAAACCGGGACCCTACAGGACCAAGTCGGGGATAAGCCAGGAAAGGAAGGAAAGATGAAGAGTGATCATCTCAGAATTCTACTCCCAACTATCAAGCGGGGGGGAGACCTATGGTTATGGGGTCCGATGAATGGAAGTTCCTCCCCCTAATGTTAAGAGGGGGTGGGGGCCGGAGACCTAAAAACGAAACGGGTGGGGAGGGCTTCAGCACGTATCCATACGTCTTGAAGCTTTTACCGGGAATTCATCAGGACAGGGAAGGGGGGAAAAAATCAGCCGCCATGAAAAACGAACCTCCTCCGAACCAACAAAACAGTCTATTTCCCTCATCCTGGACCTCGAGGAAAATATCGGCGGAGAAAGGAGGGCCGAGGCCAAGGGAAGAAGAGCGTGAGACCGTAGGGCGGAAGCTTCGACCGACCCGCAAAAAACAAGAAACCTCAAATTCGCACGGGTTCCCGTCAAAACCTATAGAAAAGAAACCAAAAAGGCGCCGTCGAAAAAACGTCGGTGGACGGGCCACTAGGGGGTCAGGAACTACTTAGGGAACAGGTGGGCGCCGGGTCGACCGCCTCCAAGAAAGGGGGAAGGACTGAGCACGTCGGCCAGACCAGCGAAAAAAGTCGGCAGCAAAGGCCAATATACCCCGCTCTCCTGAACACCCCGACGTTATAGGGGAGAACTTGTCCGGGGAGTGCATTCCCAGCAAGAAAAGACGAACGAGGGAAAAGCCCTCCACGACGGGAACTGGAGGCAACTGACGCTCCCAGGATAGGCGGGTCCGGTGTCGCGGTTAAAAGGGGTCACACATCGGACAAAGGAACTCCTACTCCACGTCAACTTGGATTGGAAACACCGACGGGCACTCGACTGCCGAAAAAAAGGAGGATGCGGAAGGAAGAGTGAGAGGACCTTCTAGTGCGTGGCGTGCACGTAAACCGTAACGTGGGAGGGCTGGGAAGTCAGACTGGGAACCGACGGCTTCAAAAACTGCACCGGGGTCACAAAAAAACAGCACCCTCATCCTTTGGGTCACCTCGGAAGGCCACCGCCCATGTCAAGGGGGGGGGGTGAAAAACTCGTGACAGCCTGGGGAGAAGAGGAACTCCTTTGCTGCATCACACTAAAAAAAACCCCGTATATGTCGGTTTTCGCAAAGTGTCACGTGGAAGGGGGAAGGGGTGGCAGTGGGTTGGGACGGAGACGAAGTAAATCGGGAGTAATAAAGCCTCTCCGAACTGAACGACTCTTTAGACCGAGGTAGCGAGACAAAAAACCGACTTGGGTTCCCGGGGGAGGACGTACCGAGGGGGGGAATTCGGTGGAACAATGGAAATCGAGTCGCAGTCCTTGACACATTTACTGGGTTAACTTTGTCTTAATGTTCTCTAATCTGACAGATGCCGCTTGCAGCTAGGGCCAGGGGCCGCGGAGGGAAAATTAGAAAGGAATGCAACGACCTGAAAAAGCGAGGTGCATAGAGGGGAAAGGGTTCCTTGCTTCGGATTAGGAGGTTTACCTGCTTCTGAGAGGCCGCGCCTCTCCTCAGTGAAGTCTTTCACCGGAAGGGAGAAGGTCTCCGGTGAGGGGAAAGCCAAAAAGACTCTGCAGGCAATAGATGACCGGTGAAAAGAAAGACGCCGGAGTCAGGTCCCAAAGCGATCCTCTTCTCTAAAGCGTCGCCTGACTCAGGCGGATAAAAAGAAAGGAAGAAAGGAGCAAAAGAGGGAGGTCTGGTCCCCGCGGGTCGCAGTGGTGAGAGTCTTCCCTTAGTCGAGGGGTGATAACCCTCTTACCCCAAGTCTCGAAGGAGACAGAGTCAGTGAACAAATTATCATAGGAAGGTCATAGAATCAAAAAGCAGAGTGATGTCCAATCAACGACCTCCAGGAATCCTCAACCCTCGAGGAAGCCGGGTAAGTTGAAGGGGAAAAAAAAAAGGGGAACCGACGAGGTATGAAGGAAGCCCTCGAAAGAAGAAGGGAAAAAAAAACAAGGGAGGCCGAGGCGCTCGGCTCTTGCTGATTTGAGTATTGTTCTTCAGCATGGCTCCGAAGGAGAGAACACCTAGGCAAAAACCGATGAGGGAGTCCGAAGCTCAGGGTAAAGGGGGCAATCTTGTCCCTTTTTTTCAGTAACGAGGGCGGCGGGGGAAGCAAGAAAGGGATCCTAAAAAAAAAAAACACGGGGACAAACGAAAGGACGTCGTACCATTATCCGAGTCCCCATGACACAATAGGACCGTCTGAAAAGGTCCAAGGGCGGCCAAAGAAAAAAGACTACCAAAACCCATTTTATTACCATACCGCAGACGCAAAAGTGCACGTACCGAAATTACTCTTCTACCGGCAAGAGGGACGGTTCGGGCGCAAGTTCATGCGAAAAACGGGGGTATGCTTGAGTTTCTATCAAGTCGTCAGGTCCTCTCCGCCCTACCTACAAGTGAGGAAAAAACAAGAAAAGGAAAAAGGGGACTTACTATAAATTGAGTTGTCATACTTTATTTCACCTCCTCTTCTTCGAATCATGGAAAAAAGAGGGCTTAAAATCTACTAGTACAAAGAATCCCCTACTAATAGTAAAGGGTGCCTTCTTTGCTTTGAACTCTCTGGTGAAAATGCTGAAGAGAGGAAGGGGTGAGGAGGAAGCCTCAAAGGGGTGTGAACGGGTACGACTTGCTTCCGAATTCGGTTCTTAACGGGTTCCGAAAGGGGGGGGGGTTTTCGGGGAGGTCAGAGGGGACATTCCCAAAGGGGCGAATGGAAAAGTGTTGGACGCAAGGAGCGGGCCAGCTGTCGTCAAAATTGAGATCATGCCAGAGAGGAAACAGAAGGCCAACAAAAAACAACATAGGAAAAAGAGAGGAGATTCATTCGGGCATTTCGGAGTCTTCAGTGTAAAATTCGGAGGAAAAGTGAGGACTCAAAGTCGTCATAAACGGACACCACCTGGGATGGTACTACTTCCATCAGACCCAAGCCTCCACCACCACCTTCGGAACCCCCACAGAGGGAGGAAAAAATAAGAGTAAAGACCCAGAAACCCGCCTTGACGTGGAAAAAATAACCTTCGCACGATGCCTCCTTCAGGAGGGCAAAAGGTAGTAGGCGCTGGGGCGAGTCGGAGACTACTCCGAGCGTCTTTGCGCTTGTCCTCGACGAAGCGGCTGGGGGGGGCATACATAACGGGAAAGCTCAAAAAGGGTCGTCCGTTGAACCGATACGTGTCTGAGGCACCAAAGGGTCCAAGCGGGCGGAGAGGAACAGATGAGCCACTCAAGAGAAAAATCAAGAGAAGCAGTAAAGAAGAACGATGCCGGTCGAGCAGTGCTCTCGGTAGGCTGGACGGGTCTGGGAAAAAGCCCCCGGGGAAGGGAGCGAATCGGGAATAAAAGCACGCGGAGAGACACCGCCCCGGGGAAAAGAAGGCGAAACATAACTGGGGCCCTCACTGGTCCCGTCCGGGGCAACATGGGAAGGCCTGTGGCTCGGCTCGTCTTAAGCCTCAAAGAAGGCCCAGGGGGGAGAAAAAGCTGCAGGAAAAAAAAGGACCGTCCGGCGTGGACCCATTAAGGGCAGCCACGTCAGAAGGGTCGAGTCACCAATTCTACCTCTCGGGTTCGGGAAGTTGATAGACTGAGAGGTGCCCTGGCAGGGACAGAAACGTCCAGGAAAAAGCCTGAGGTCCCTCCGACCACTCTCCTGAAGCAGCGTGAATATATAAGCAGGCTTAGCCCTCAGTGGGGCATAACGCGTCATGAAAAAACCGTTCACCCTCGTACTGGGAAAAAGAGGAGAAAAGGGGTCAGAAACACGTATCCGGAGGACACAGAGTTGATTATTTTCTGATTGTCTCAATGGCTCGGAAGAAATAGTTTATAATATATGAATGAGAAAGGAGGTCTATAGAATCATCGGAGAAAAGGCTCCGCGGACGAGGGGGGTCCTAGTTTTACAAAAACCCAAGAGGGGTAATCGCGTCACCAATACCGGGCCCAGACCAGCTTTCGAAGGGGGGGGGGACGAGGGGATCTTCTCTCGCTGTAAGGAAATTGCCCTCGCAGGGAAGAGACAGGGAGAAATCGGGGAGAGGAAGGTTTCCAGGCAGCCTTCTCGCCGACACCGACCGGGTCGGGTTAGGGGTCTCAGATTCCCTGTTTCCGGCGCAGGGTTAGGGCTGGCGAATAAAAACCCTCATGAAGTCGTGTACCTCCTTCATAGCCAAAACTGGATCATCAGCCTCAGGCGCAGAACTCCTGGAAGACGCCGAACTGACACATTCCCGAAGGGAACTCTAGGGAGGATAGAGTCAATGCCGGGCGCTAATTCCTCGGCGATTCTGGCGCTTCATGCCTGCAAGCGGTCCTCCGCTCGCCTGCCAGAGAGAACACCCAAGAAAATAAGGGGCCACCCGGCCGGCCGGGATACGGGGCAGGAAGGACCCGGCAATCATTTCTACTAAATCTGACAAAAAGGAGGGGGTTGCCGGAAAAGAGGGCAGATTCCTCGGGAAAGTGCTGAAAATGTCGTCACCGGGGAAAGAAAGAACCTCCTTGAATGGGCTGGAAAAACCTTTCGTCGACCTAGACACTGGAAGCCAACCGAACCACCCACTTGACGCTCGAGACCAAGAACTAAAGCACGCAGGGGCGCCTTCTTGAAAGAATTCTCCCCTTCTCCTCAGTAGAAAAACACTAACGGAGGGGGGGAAACGTGGGAGGGAACACGACCGGACATGGGAGTTGCCCGTCGAAGGGTACAAAAGGGGGGGGCACAGGATTCTTGTTGCTGGGTGTCGCCTTTGCATCTTGGTGAAAACCTGGGGGGAGGTCCCGAGAAAAGGGCACGACCAACGGTCACGTAATTTCACGCCCCGAACCAAAAGCCGAAGCAGACCCTCCAGCTAGAGATCGGAAAGGGAAAAGAGGATGGAGGTAGAACAGGAGTTTCTGCCAAACTGGGGAAGGGGGTAAGACCGTGACCGTAGTCGGATGTTTTGACTTGTGCTACTGTGGAGAAAAAGGGCTTAAGGAAAAAAAAGGAAAAAAATGAAAAAACCGGAAGGACCATCACCATGTCCAGAAAGGGGGAATGGGGGGCACCCCGTTCGGCAAGTTAGTTCTTTTGAAGAGGCCTCCGGGGAGAAGGAAAGGAAGGGGGAAAAGGTGTCTGGGGATCAAAAGAAGGGGTGGAATTTGCTCACGACGTGTCCTACGTCCGACGAACTCATCACCTTATCTACGGGGAGAAGAATCCAAGAAAGGGGAAAACTAGGAAGCAGCCGAAGGACCGTCCCTTCCCCAAAGCGTTGGGGAAATTAACTCTTTATGCCCTGGGGCTTGCATTTCTTCGAGGAAAATTCCGGTAACCAAAAAAAAAAGGGTAGATGTGAAAAGTAAAAGGGTACGAAGCGTGGCATGGCCTGCCTACTCTTCTGAAAAGGGGCCCTCGGCCTTCGGAAACATGCGACGAATATAAATTTAAAAGACTAGACAGAAGGAAGGTGGAAAAGGAGAGGAGTCTTAGATCCGCCGGCGGCAATGAAGTCTCGCCGACCTGCTTATAGGAAAATCATCCTTATAACTTTGAGAAATCCAAAAAAGCACCCGCGGAAGAAAGGGGAGAGGAGGCCCTTCGATGACGCGCCGGTGTCTCTACTACTAAAGCACTGTATTCCGGGGAAACAACCAAAAAGAAGGCGATCCTCTTCTCGAAGAGTCTGCCTCCAAACGGCGATAGCACCAAATCGATAGCACAAGGGGAAAAATTTCTGGAAAAGGGGAGGGAAAAATAGCGCTTCCAATTGTGAAACAGGAAAAAAGAACGATCTCGTATCAAATGCTGGCTCGAGTGTCTCGACCGTAGGGGAGAGAAAAGGCTATAAAGAAGGGGGAGGAAATCCCGGGAAAGAAAGAGTCTACAAGAGGCTGAGGACGCCGGGATCGAAGTGGAACCCCTAGCGAGTTACCACCCCACAATAAAGGGTGTGGGAATTTGAAATGCCGAATATGGCGAAGCGCTTCCTCTATTGCGCATGTCCGTGGGAGGAGGGGTCGAGACAGGTAGCCAGGTGGTCCCTTAGTGTATGTGGTCGTCCCCCTGGGGCAGCCTTAAGTTGAGGGTGGGAAGTGCCGAGCCCGAGATATGACGCAGTGCCGAAGAGAACCTATGCCTAGCAGGCATAATGGCAAAGACTCCTTACTGAGGGGGGTGAAGGCCGAGGGGGGCAATGGCCGAGAAGCATGCCAGCATCAAAGAACGGCCCCAAACGGGACCGTGGATCAAGAAACAAAGGGAAAATGAAACCAGGATTTACCCGATCTGTTCCTGACGTCGGCGTGGGAAGCAACTGAGGGGAGGGCTAAAACCGTACAAATGGTTATTAACCATCCGTGACTCTAGATATGCCACCGAGATACAAGAAAAAGGTCAGAACAGGGGAATCGTGCATCGGGAGTCGCTTGTAATGATGTTCAGACTTTAGTGGCGACATCGCTCCGAGAAAATCGCAAGAAAGGGGAAGTTGACGGGCGAATCAGACCCTTCTCGGTAAAAAAGAAAAGAAAGGAACATGGATCTTGCCGTTGGGAAGAGGGTAAAAAACGCGCTTTGCAAAGCGAACCCGGAGGGGTAACCGAGAACGCTCGGAGTAGGGGCCTTAAAGAAGCCTCGAGGAAAGGGATCTGTAGGGAACCTCACGGTAACGGAAGTACTGGAGTGTTAAATGTGACGGGGCGACGCCTCCGGAACCGGGGGTAAGCGGGGAATTTCAAAAGGAGGGTGGGTCAGGTTACCTCCAGGGGTGGTTGGTGGGGGCAGGGGGGCTTTCGGATTACTTCGGTAAAATGAAAAAATGACGAGGACTCTTTGGTGACTCCTGGCCGATGGATTTCAAGCTTCGGCAACCTGTTGTATCCTAAGACGAAGACAGGGAAAAAGAATGGGAGAGAGCGAAAAACCAACGGGGGAAAAGAAAAGTGAGGAAGGAGGTAATAGGGAGGCACGAAGGAGGATCAAATACCTTCTTCCTAAGAGCAAATCAAAGAGGGCACAAGAGTTCAAGTCTTCCCCCAAGAAACTGGACTCGATCATCCGACCTCGAACACATAAAAAAAAAAAAAAAAAAAAAAAATAACAGCAAAGAGAAACATCCGGCCTCATCTTCCTACCATAAAAACCAATAGGGAGAAGGCCCACAAAAAAACGAGCGCCTTCCTTCCTCAACCCTAGTGTAAACCGTCCAGCAAAGGCAAACGAAAGGAAGAGACTTCCGGAGGCCAGCGTTCTAGACGAAAACGGTGGGAATAACGTGCCAACGAAATGATCAAGGTCTCGTCCCTTTGAGGAAAGGCGTGGGTCAGAAGGAGAAAGAGGAAGCGTCTGGGTCTAAAAATATCGCCAAGAAGGGGACAACAAAAAAGACAGAAAGAAAAAATGACCACTATTACTAAAAAGAAACAGTTTAGGAGGGAGTGGGAATCTCCCGTGAGCGCTTGCCGGGACTGTTCATCCCCAGGGGTGACGTAGGAAAAGAAGAAAATATCGAAAAAGCTCTAACAAGAGAAAGGACTATCCTTTGTTCCACGAGCCGAAGGACTGTCCCCAAACCCGCCGTCCGTAAGTGCCCCGGTCCGGGCTGAGGACTAGGAAGGGATCTAGGAAGAAAGCCGGAAAACTCGGGCAAAGAAAACAAAACTTCCGGCTGGTTCAAGGAGAGGACCAAGTCAATCTGTCCAGGGGATAATTCAAAAAAAGGAGATAACCTCTAGGGAGAGGGGGAGGCAGCCAATCAGTCTGGCCACCCCTGGCCTAACATTACCTCCTGAGCTTCCGCCGCACCCCCGCGAACGGGAGGAGAAATTAGGGGGAGGAATGCAAACCTCTTCCCGAAGCTTAGTGTCCCTCGCTATTTGGAAGGTAAAAGGGATCCACCTAGTCCTCGAGGAGGAGGGAGGGACTTAGTTAGGGGAGGCACAGAGGCCGCCATCCAAAGGGATGCACAATTCGAGGAACGGTCGAGATCACAGACAAGAGAACCAACATCTCTCTGACCGCGCTCGACTTCTACTGGGTGTTGAGGTGGGACCCTCTTAACTTTAAATCTCTACGACCTGACGAACAGAAAAGTAATAAAAAAGCAGGAGACTAGATTGCGTTCTCGCAGGATCTCGCGGGGATATCATCTGGTCCTATTCCTGTGAACTTCCCTACGGAGGCTGGAGTAAGAAGGAAAAAAGGAAAGGGGAATGGGACAATTCACTTCCTTTCAGTTGTCTACTACTTTTTTATTTATGAAGCACTGAAAAACGACGGGGTGACCCGCACTTACCCGAAATGGGAGTCAGTCGGGCCCTCAAACCTCACATCTAAGAGTCTGACCCTCCGCCTCAGAAGGCCGCAACGGACCGATATTATCCTGTCCTAAGGGGGGTCAGTGCCAATATCTTCTTAGTCTCCCTGAGGTCCGGGGGTACAGAGGGGCGGGACGTCTAAAGACTGAAGGCCAAGTATTCCTCCGCTTCGACAAGTCTCGGAAAAAACACCAAACTTCGAGGTTTAAGGCAGCTCAGAGGAGAAAAGGGGAACGACAGGAAAAACGAATTTCTTCCTCAGAAGGAAAAACAGGTCGGTGGTACTTCCTACTATGGCTCAAAGAAGGGGAAGGTAAAAGGAAAGTTGTGAAGAAGGACCGCTGCAGGACTATGCGACCCTAAAAAACGAGGGCTGCCTTGTATTCGAGTCGACCATGCTCACTCGTCCGGGCCACCGCCCCCAAAAGCTTGAACACGAAAAAACCTACAAAAAAAAAAAGGGAAGGGCTACCAGTCTTGTCCTCAAAAAAGTCGTCAAAAAGCCCCCATCACGACGTGCATCGAAACGTTCAGAGAAAGACCTACGGGGGGACCTTTGGTTAGGCACTTCGTTGACCCGCCAGATGGCGGGGGTGCAGGGGGCCTCCTGGTACCGGTTGAAAACCTGAGAAACTTAACCTCACAAGGAGGTCATGTTCACTCCAAAAAAAGACATGAAGCCGAAAGAACGGAGGATAG
>Ga0179593_1643357_pt1 | contig 11958 bp, 20 predicted proteins | sample CZODoug2_1_08_16_FD_185931 | JGI IMG/M metagenome (GOLD analysis project Ga0179593, IMG submission 185931) | Vadose zone soil fungal communities from Angelo Coast Range Reserve, California, USA - CZODoug2_1_08_16fungal (PacBio error correction) | ecosystem: Environmental > Terrestrial > Soil >...
AGAAAAGGGGGGGGGGGGGGGGGGGGAGAGGGGGGGGAGGGGAAAATGGGGGGGAAAAGGGGGGGGGGGGGGGGGGGGGGGGCGGGGGGGGGGAAGGGGGAAAAAGGGAGGGAGGAGGAAACCAAGGGGCGCCGGGGAAATCTTAAGGTTTCGGTCGAAGGTTTCGTCCAAATAAAGAAAGAGGGGTGAAAAGAAGCTTAGTATCAAAAGAATTGGGGAAAAAGGGGGGTTACAAAGATGGCCGAGAACTGGAAAGGGGGGTAGGGCCGGGGGGGGGGGGGGAAGAGGGTCCAAAGGCCGGAGGGGAAAGGGTTGGGGCTCTTTTCAGGTGGGGCGAGGGGGGAAGCCGGGGGGGGGGAGAGAGGGAGGGGGAAACCGGGGGGGGGGGGGGAAAAGAAGAAGCGACTACTCTTGCCCAATGGTGAAGGAGACAAAAGGGGGGGGAAAAAGGGGGGTGGCGGTTCTCGGTCGACGGATTAGTCCTGAGAGAAGAAAAATCCTGGGGGGAGTGGGGTTTCAGAGTCTGGGAGGGTTAGCCATCACATCAAGGATTGGTGGGCCCGGACAGAACGAGGAGACCTTAGTATGGGGGATCCGGAAAACGGGGAAGAGCACGGGTCGGAACAGGACAGGGGGAAGAATAGAAGATCTTCGTGGGACACCCTATGGTATCACGGGGTAGACAGGAGCAGGAAGATTAAAAAGGAAAAGGTGCAGGCCACAAGAGAATGAAGGAATCGGGAACGAGATCTCGGATGGTTGCAAATTAAAAAGGCCTTAGGGTCAGAAGAAATACACTTGTACGAGTGCGGACCCGGGGAGAATGAAGTGTTCGGAACCGGAGAAAAACTGGGAATGGCTCCCAGACAATGAATAAACTCTCTTAGAGGGTCAAAGGCATCGGAGGGGTTTTCGAGAGGAGCTAAAGGATCCGGTAGTGAAGTGCCTTCTCCCTAATGTCTAGAAAGGGAAAAACTTGGGAAGTTTTGGGCAACTGAAGATTTCTTGGGGATTCGTGGGATCGGCGGTCCTATTTCAGATAGGGGGGGTGAGACGCACTGGTCCGGGGAGAGAAAAAATAATCTGCCGAACTGAATCCAACGACGGGGGGGTTGTTCTAAGGCAGGGATAGCGCAAGGAAACTGGTCAACATCGAAAGGCCCAAATACGACGATTCCCGAACGATCAGGAACCGTTGAAAGAGAGCTGCACGCACGCGGAGACTGGGGAAAGACGGGAGGGAGGGGGGAGTCAATTCCCGCCTTGAGAGCTTTCCAGGGAAGCCGAGAAGCGGACGATACGTACGATCAGAAACCCTGGATCACCGCGCTTAAAAAAAAGATTCAGGGGAACTGAAGCGGAAGGTCTCGAGGCGAAGGAAATCGCTCCGAGTATGAGGGGCCAAAAAAAAGAAAAAAGGCTAAGACCTTTAAGGTGGGGGAACACGACTCCCGGGACCATTTCGATTCGACAAGAGAAGGCGGGAAAAGGTTATTGGGTGTCTCTAGAGGGGTGGCCAAATTCTCTCCATCTGCGCGCAACCAAAGAGAGGGCCAAAAAGATAAGTTGGGGTAAAAAGGAGTCCGCAGGAGATCATTCCGAGAAAACAGTGGCTAGAGAGAAGGACGAATAGCGGGGCCTGTGGGGGATCCTTTTCTTAAAAAGACGCAAGGGAAAAAAGGCGGTTTCGCCGGGCCCGATACGGGCGGGAAAGAAGAAAGGGGCAGGGGACGCGGGGATAAAAGCCGTTCCCGGAGGACCCCGGCCAAGAACACGTCTTCCGCATAGACCCAGTCAAAGGGCACGAAGGGTATAAAGGAGCTCAGCCTATCTAAACACAAAACGATTTAGGTTAAGAGATATATGTGGGCGTGATCAAAAAAAGCTGGGAACTTGGTGTCGACTCCGAGGATTTTGAAGGGGCCGGGGAAAGGGCCTTACTCTGGCCTGTGGGACGGAATATTTCAAAGCGGTCCATGGCGATCAACATTGGACTCGAGAGAAAACCCGGAGGAAGAGACTGCGGATAAATTCTCTAGACCTCTCCAACCGAAGACGGGGGGAGCAGGGGAAGCTAAGCTGGTTCTCCTGACTGCATGTATAAAAGCGCAAAGAAGGGAAAAAGTGTCTCTTGGTTCTTATAGGGGGGAGAGAGAAAAAGAGTGTCTCTGAGGAAGAGTGTCGGCACCGGGGGGGGGCTCCAATACTCTCAGAGGGATGTGTCTCACTGCAGAAAGTTTGTCGGGAAGACAGGGTAGATTTCGGTTGTCGCGAGCAAATCGGGACGCGAGGTAAAACCTCAAGGAAAAAAGGAAAAAAGGGAAGCTCTCAATCAAAGTTCACGCGGCACGGAAATAAAGAGGCGTGGCTCAGTGGGGGAGGGAAGAGGGAACTCCAGGGTAGGCAGAGTGCGCGGCCAGCTGGCTTCTGTTCTCCGGGACAAAGGACCTCATCGTAAGGGGAGGGGGGGGGAAGTCTTCCGATTCTACGGGGAGTCAAACGGAAAGGGAGGACGAAAGGGGGGGGGGGCCAAGAAGGTCGCTCTGGGGGGGATTTCCGTGTGGTGAGGAAAAGTGTAGAGGAGAGAAGAAAAAGGGGGAAAGGGAGGGAGGACAAAGGGCTCACTGGGCTGTGTATGCTCGAAAAAAATGCTCCAGAGAGGAGAAAGAAGGGGGGTACGTTTTGAGAGGAGAAGAGTTGACGAAGGAAGAAAGGGGGGGTCTAGCCGATCGCTCGAAGGGGGACCGGTCGGGGCGAGCTCCAAATAAGGGAATAGTAACCCTCCATCCGGCCAACACTTTACCTTAGGGGGATAAAAGTAATCTTCTCCATGTCGGTTCTATCGGGAAGACTTGGGCGGTAAAGGAAAAAGGTATTCTGACTTAGCGAAAATCTACACCGCGGGGGGGAAATGAACTCAGGGGTATCAGGAAGGGAGGGAGTCAGGGCAATTTTGGAAACCACGTCTTGTAACTCCGACGTTCCGTAAGTTAGAAGTGGGCAAACGGTGGTGGAGTACGGTGGAAATCATCCTTATTTACCTTATCATAAGTATAACTCCTATACCTAGGAAACCGGGGGGGGTATAGAGGATCGGCTCTGAAAAGGAGGGAGAAAAAATGGGGAAAAAAAGCCTGGAAACTGTCAAGCGAAATGGGGGGTGTTCTAATAGGGATAAGGGGAAGTTCCGGATCCGACCGGAGTTAACCCGGGGGGACCTTTTGGGAAAGGGGGGGGGGTCGTAAAAAAAGAATAGTTCGTATATTTCCTTCAGAAAGAAGGGAAAAAAGATTTGTACCGATCTAACCGAAGGGAAAACCTGCACAAAGACAGGGTTTCATTTAGGCTCCAAGACTAATCGGCGTATCAGAAGAGCCGGTATCCCCACTTCGGCATTACAGTGAGGAGACCATAAAGGGAGATAGCGATTTTTTAGGCATATTCAAGAGGGGCAAGACTGGAGGGCCTTATGGGGGAAGAAGAGTCGGGGGGAACGGGGCAAATTCAAGGAGAAAGGGGGGGGGGCGATTTCCACTGGGGGAAGGAAGGGGGAAGAGAGAAGAAAAAAGGAGGGGAAAGAAAAGGAGGAGGAGGGGGGTGGGGGGAAAAGAGAGGGGGGGGGGGGGGGAGAGTAAAATGGAAAAAAAAAAGTGGGGGAAAAGGAAGGTAACAAGGTGAAAGTGAAGGGGGCAAGGGGCCTTGGTGAATGGGAAGGGGGGGGGTGTGAATAAAACCCAGGGGTGGGTAGTCGCCGGAGAGATCAAGATGGAAGGTTCGTATCTCCGAAAGTGTGCTCGAGAGGAAAAAGTGGACAGAAGGGACGACCTGTCTGCAAAGAAAGGGAAATCGGGCGCACTGACCCGAAGGACGCATTCTACTTATGAGATTTTAAAACCTGAAACTGGATAGGGGGACGTGGTTCGTTAATAAAAAGGGAAGGAAAGGGGGACTTCGGGCGACTAGAAGGCAAAAATCGCCTAATATCAGATCGCTGGGGGGGGGGGGGGGGGTGGGGGGGGTGGTAGCAAACTCGCCAATTAGGGCGCCTACATCAGAGGAGGGTACCTCTCAATCTGCATCTGGGGAAGAAGAGATCCCTCCTAACGTACCGAAATCAGAGGAGGGAGGAGTACGCATAATCGTGGTAGAGCATAGGTTCTGATCATTAGGACCAAGGGGGGACGGGAAAATCAAATAACCGTCTGGAGGAAAAGGTAAGGCGACAATAAAAGGGTTTAAGAAAGGACGAATGCCACCGCACAAAGGGGGTCCAGAAGGTGTTTGAAAAGAATCTCAACCACTGGGCCGGGGGTTGCAAGTCGGTAAAGGGGATGGGGCCGTCACCTGACCGCTTAGAAGCTTGGGGGAGGGGGGTCTTGCGAAGTTGAAACTAAGGGGAAGAAATCTGGTCAAACCTGCGAAAAGCGGAAGATCGGGGGAGGGTCACCTCCAGCGATTAGCTACAGTAATGGAGAGGATCAAAGGAGTCTTCTGGGTCGACGAAGGGGGAAGGAGGGACGAGAACATCCTTGCCTTAAAGAGGGCTGCAAATACGTAAGCGTGCCAACTGGGCAAACTGGCCTCACTTTGGTTAGATCAAGATCTGCTAGGGGGAGGCGTAGGGATCTAGGCAACAAAAAAGGATGAAAAAGATAGGGGGCAATCGCGAATATTAGAAGAAGATATGTTGTCGGGAAAAACGGTTAATGAACCTCTCAGGGGTATGCAGGTGAGACTCACACTAGGGAAATTTCATCAGGAATCAGGGGGGGGTGGGGGATCGGGCGTAACCTTGGAAAGCGGGCGAGAGGCTCTTTTAAAAGCGTAGGTCAGGAAAGCCAAATGCAGTGGGGGAAAACAAGGGGACCAATTCGCATGAATCTACCAAGCAGTTAAAAATTAAGCACGCTCGGTGGTCTGGGTTCGTTCAAAGTCAGAGGGGGAGAACAGAGGTTTTGGTACATAGCTGACCACACATTCGGAAAAGAACGTTATGGAGGCCCCCGCAGAAGGGTCCTGGGAGAAGGTGCGGGGGGGGGGTAGGCAAGGCGGGGGGGGGAAAAGGGAAAAGGCAGGGGGGTCTCTGGGAAGAGAGAGCGCGGTACAAAAACGCCACTTCTTAAGGCGATGGATGTGAAACGAAAAAAAAAAAATCCTCTATATGTTAGGGGGAGTAGCGGATGATCGGTGAGTGGGATGGATATTCCTATTTGGCGTCTAGGGAAGGGGAAAGAAAAATGTTTCTCTTGCTGGAAAAAAATGTAAGAATCTTCTCGGAAGGTTATTGGGAAAAAAAGAGGAGAAAGAAGGTCTCTAAAAAGCCTTACTAGTAAGCGTATGAAATGAACACAGAAGCGAGAGAAACTTTGAGTTCCAAGAGATCGAAAAAGGAAAAAGAGAAAAATTCCTCGGTGGGTTTGATGATCAGCTGATTGGCTGTGAGGGAAAAAGGCTCTCATTTCTAGGAAAAGAAGGTGGCAGGAAGAAAGCTGCTTGGAGCCAGGAACTAAGGCTAGAAGGGGAGTGGGAACAATTTTCTTAGGTAAAGGAGGGACCGAACGTCCGTCTATCAATGGGGAGAAGGGAGCTTATCGCTATAAAAAGGGCAAAAGGAACTCAGGGTCATCGCCAACCAACGAGCTCGTAAATTGGGAAAGGAGTCGGCCGACCGGCGGCTTCGCGAGCGGAAAAAGTAGGAAGCTGGTTGGAAAAAAGACATGGGAGAAAGGCCTGGGCGTGGGGCAGGGGGGGAGAGAAGAGACGCGGTTGGCATCATCTACGAGTCGGGGGGGACCTAAGGAGGGAAAGGACTGTACCAAGTGCTAGGGGGGGGGAAAGGCGTTCCTTAACGGGGGGGGGAAAAACGAGAAAACTGCGGAGAAAATAAAAAAAAAAAATCTTTCGCAACCTCAGGCCCTTGCGACGGGAGTGGAGACGAAGGCGAACATTCAGCAGAAAGAGGGACCATATCGGCAGGTCTTTAGCCGGATAGGGAGGGTTCTCAAGGAGGAGAAGATAGGAGGGAAGTATCAGAACTACACTTACTGGAGGTGAGGCTAACAGATCATGTGGAGTAAGCAGGAGAAGAAAATGAAAAAGTGCTCCAAAGGGCGAAGCAAAGGGCGGATGCTGGTGGGGGGAGGAGAGATCTGGATTCGTGGGGAGATGGATAAAAAAAGGGCCTCATGCCTCTATAAGGGGGGAAATAGAAATCGGCGACATGGGTCCCTATGATCGAGACAAGGAGGGGGGGAAGTCAAAAAGTGGGGGGTGGGGGGAAAAGGGCTGGCGGGGCGAAGGGGTTTTAAGTTCGATGGGAAGACTAAAGTGACCTCCTTTCGAGAGCCGGGAGGCGGTGGGAAAAATAGACCAAGAGGTTAAAAAACGGGGGGTCAATGAAGGAAGGGGGTATGCGGGGTTTTCATCACCTAGGGAGGAGAAAAAAGCATCCCCGGTGATGAACATAGGGACTCCTGGAGGAGGCTCTTCATCGGAATAAGGACCGTAAGGAACTGAAATCTATAACCTGGGGAAAAAAGCTCTTAGGTCGAGGGGGGACGTCTGATCGGGGGCAGACCTGGAACCTACTGAAAAGTGGGGACTCCGATCGGAGGACAGAAATAAAGAAGGAAAACCAGGGGCTCGAGGCTGAAGGTCCGGGCCTTGCAGGGGAGTGTGAAAAAAGGAGGAGAGATCGAGGGACCGATTTATCTCTGCACAGGGGGACGCGAAAAAAAAAAAAAAAAGGGGGGACGGGGGGGGGAAGGGGGGGAATGGGGAAAAAAAAGGGGTCGGAAATGGAAATAAAAGGTACCAAAAATCTCCTAGAGGCTAGGCCAAAAAGAAGGGGGAGAAAAATCTCCTGGGAAGGGCGTCTCTCTCTGGGGTTTCGGCCCTCCGGACTATCTATCCATAATCTAGGAAACCAAGAGATAGAAGGGGTGGGGGGACGGTCCTCGTATTACCAGGGGGGAAGAAGAGATGGTCCGTATCCCTTGTGCGGCGGGTAGGAAATTATGACAAAAGAAAAAGGGGGGGGGAAGAAAAGGGGGGGGCAGAGAAAGGGGAAAGGGAAAAAAAAGAAAGGGGGGGGGGGGGGGGGGGAAAAAAAGAAAAAAAAGAGGGAAAATCTAAAGAAGCGACCTCAGGACATAAGGGAAGGGGGGGGCGGAGCTTCCCGTCTCTCGAACTGGGCGTTTGGGATTAAGGAGGGGTCGGGTCAGAAAAGTCTCACAAGGACAAAGGGAAAAAAAACTGGGGGGGGGGATCTCTAACCAGGGCGGGGGGGGGAAGATCATTTACCCGGGAGGAAAGAAAAAAGTCAGGAGACTACGAGGGAAAGAGAAATAATTGCACTCAAAAAGAAGCCGACACTCGGGGTCCGCGACAAGCCCTGGGGAAAAAAAAGTGGAGAAAACAAGAGCACCGATTCAAAAAAGGGGAAATCGCAAAGCGAAAAAGCGCCAGCGAAAAAGCCGCTTGCCCTGACGGGGGGGGCGAAAAAAATCCGGCGCCCCAGGGTCCCGCAAAAGGAGAGGTCTCGGTGGAGGGGGTCAGCGGGTTCTCACGGTAATAGAGGGCGAGGCGCTACGCGGAGCCATGAGCAGGATGGGGGCGGTATCACATTTCTATAAATAACCGTGTATGGGAGAGGTGGGAGCTCAAAAAAAAGAGGGGTCGGGAGGCCGCCATCAGAGGTGGAACAGAATGAGGGTTCTCATGGGCAGGGGGGGCTAAGGTTTTGGTCGATGCAAAGGGGGCGAAAAAAAGAAAAAGGGATTCTATTTGTTTGGTCCGAGAAATAAACACGGGGATGTCCTCAAAGGCGCTCAAGACAGCCTGAAAAAAAAGGAGAGGCAAGGGGACGCGGTTAACAGGAAAAATTGACGACTCCTGTATGAGTAACGTTGCAAGAGGAATTCTTGGAGCAGGTAGGATCAATGCTCTAATCTCTGGGCAATCCAGACTTAGAAAAGATCGAAGGTTTAAAAAGTTTAAAGGGGCGAGAAGGAGGCATTCGGGAGGTCGATTTCTAAAAATTACTCATGGCGAGACGTGGCGCACTAAAGAAGGAATTCCGTGGGGCCGGGGAAAAAGGGGGGGGGGTGGGAGCTAAATACGGGCGAATCGAAAGCGACATTCGGCGAGCGACAATAATCCCCGGACCTCCGAGGGGGGACAAAAATGAAGTAGAAACCTTCGGTTTATCAATCCTCGAGGGGAAGGAGGGGCGGGCCCAGAAGAGGTTCCTCGGGGGGGGGCGGAGTCTAGAACCCACTCCAAAAGCTCGGTCTCCGCACAAACCTGGAAGGCCTCCAGGGAGTTGTAGGGGGGGGAGTCATTTTCACCAGGATGACGTACTGAAGGAACAAAGTCTAGTTGGAAAAGAGAGGTCGGAGGGGGCTTCAGATCCTGGTGTGAATGGAGGTATATGCAGGTAAAGGGGGGGGTAAGAGAATGAGGGAACAAAAAACCTATTCAGGGAAAGAGCAAAAAAACCGATTCGATCCGTGGAGGGAATCGGGAGTACCGGGGGGTCACCGTGGGGGGGGGGGGTCAAGAGACACTTTCGGACGGCAAAATTAGTTTTTCTACTTCTCGAAAAAAGGGGAAGCTAAAAAAGGAAGGAACACGGTCCTGGACGGCGTATCAGGCTATCTTCGAAAGGGGGAAAATCCGGGCCGGCTATCGGGAAAAAATGGAGAAGGGGAAATGGTTGAAAGACATCGGGTATCCAGTCAACCACCGGGGAAAAAAGGAAAGGCTCCATTATTTGTGCCGTTAGGGGAAAAAAGAAAAAGAAAAAAAAAAGGGGAAGGGGGAAGAAAAAAAGGGAAAAAAAAAAAAAAGGGGGGAGAAAAAAAAGGAAGGGGGGGAAAACGAAAGCAGCCCATAAGAGCGGGGACCTAAACGGAGATCGGGGAATCTCCGACGGAAACGAAGCGTACGAGAGGATGCAACCCGCAAAGTGTCCGAGGAAAGGAGAGTGGAGGGGGAAATGCCTCTCCAAAGGCATTCCAAAGGGAGCCGGGTGGAACGGTCCGGTGAGCCGAAAGGGAGGGAGGCAATTCAGTTACGAAGGGGAAAAGAGGGGCCTCAGGGGGGGGGGGGAAGGCAAGGGGGGAGGTGAAAAAAAAAGTTTCCTAGCACCAGTAAAAGAACAAAACCTAGCTCGACGAGTTCCGGGGAGGGGGGGGAGTCAGGGAGCATGGAGAGTAGGAAAATTTTCAAAAGGAAAAAAAAAGCACGCCCGAAAAAAGGGCAATCGCGGGGCAGGAAGAGGAACGTCTGCGCGGAGGAAGGCGAAAGGGGTGATCGACGGGAAAGGGGGGGGGGGTCGGGAGAAAATACTGATCTAAGGAGGTAATCGCCGGGAAGGTCCGCCGAAAAAGATTGGGGGGGGCTCTGACGGAAACCGGAGTACGAGGTCGTCCTAGAAAAAAAGTAAATAAGAAGAAAAGGGAGAGAAAAAAAAAAAACGCGAAAAAAGCGCCCGACAATCCGTCTGCCAACTATTCGACATCTGCGGCTACGATAACTACTGACCCGGCAGAAGCAGGCATTCGCCCCGCGCAAATAAATGTCAAGATCTGTTGCTGGGCCGGCTTAATGGATAGGCTCAGGAAGGGGGGGTAAGTGCGAGGGGGCTGAAGGCTCATAGGGGGGGAAGGGGAGGGGAAAAGATGGGGGGGGACCTCTAAAGGAGAGGGGAGTCACCTGAAAAGTTTTTTACGTCAGGGTCTGACACCACTCCTACAGGATCCCTCGAAGGAAAAGAACCGACCTAGAAGGGAAGGGGGTTCAAGGAGGTCCTGCCTTCGGGTCTAAATGGGGTTGTTCGAATCGTGGGGGGGGGGGAGGAAGGACGGGGAACGGAAGGAGGGGGGAAGCTGCTACGTGGTCAACGAAAAATCGTTGGAAAAAAAGGGAGGAAGGTGTGTTTCAGTCGGCTAAAAGGAAAAAGGTAAGGGGGAAGGGGGTTCGGAAAACGCTATTTGTTCACTCATTCATAAGAAAAAAGGGAGAGGATAAGACGTACTTTTTTACATGGTCAGAGATGAGCGACTAGCTCTTCAGGGGAAAAGGTATTATTATTAACATGAGAAATTAGGGGGGGGGGAGGAGAGAGGGAAAAAGAAGATCAGGAGGACTCACCAACTTATATCCGGGAGGGCGTGAGACTTGCCCGACACGAAAAGGGACGAGGAAAAGGTTCATCTCGGTCACATAGGGGGGGGGGACTCGCTCGGCAAAAAGGTAGTATCTCGGGGAAATCTTCTTCGCCGTATCTCAACCGAAACCTATTATGGGCAAAAAGGGGGGGAAAAAAGAAGCCATTTATACCGATGAGGATGAGTATGGGAACTGATCTAGGGTTTTTCGAAGAGGAAAAAAAAGAGGAGGGGGGGGGCAGGGGGGATCTTCCAACGGAGGGTTACGGTAGGAGGAAACCCTCGACGCGAATTCTCATCGCTCAGGGGGGATGGGTACGGTTTATAGGAGAAAAATCCCGGAAAAAGGAAGGGGGAGCGCACTGGTGATTAGCGGGAGGCGAGTAGGAAGTGAGCTCCACTTGACGGGGGCGGTCTGCACAGGGGGGATTCCGATGTCCGAGAAGGGGGGGGGGGGAGAAGGTTTCTTTTCGCCTGGGTCTGAGGGGGGTCTGGTAAGAGGGAGGAAAGAGAGAGAAGGGGGAAAAAAAAAAAAAAAAAAGGGGAAGAAGGGAAAAGGAGAAAAAAAGGGGGAAAAAAGGAAAAAGAGGGAGGGGGGGGGAGAAAGAAAAAGGGGAAAAAAAGGAAAAGGCGGGGGGGGGGAGGAATGAGGAGAGGGAAGGGGGGAGGGGAGGGGGGGGGGGAAAAAAGGGGGGAAAAAAAGATAGGAGGGGGGCGGGGAGAAAAAAGAGAAAAGAGGAAGAAGAAGGATAGAAAAAAGGGGGGGAAGGGGGGGAAAGTAGGGGGGGGGGGGGGAAGAGAGGAAAGGGGGGAAGGGGAAAGGGGGAGGGTGTAGAGATTAGCCGGTCTTCTCTAACGCCGTACTGAGGGGGGGGGGGGGCGGGGATGACGAACCAGCGAAGGTACGTCCACCTTTTTCTTCCACACAAGAGGAGGGGGGGGCCGACAGGTGAAGACGGAAAGTTAATTCGGGAGGAAGGTCTCAAAGGGGGGGGGGCAGGGTCGGGGGGACCGTAGCAGAATGACAGCGGAGGAGGATCGGGAGCTCGTCGAGCTAGGAGGGAAAAAATCGGGGGCCCGATAACCATTGGGGAACCATATCCTGGTCTATCAGGCGGGGAAAATGGAAAACCTTATCTGAAGGTACCAAAAGAAAACCCTAACATGGTAGAGGAGGAGTGATAGGAAAAGGGGAAAAGGGAAATCTCAGGGGGTCATTAGGGTGCGTGCACCGGGAAAAAAGGGGGGAAAAGGGATCCAGGGAGCGGGGATTCTCGCAGGGAGTAGGATTAACTTTGAGCGTAAACTAGGAGCCCATCCTGGGAGGGCAGGGGGTGGCGACGGAGACGCTAGCCAAGGGAGACAGAGTGGGGCAGGACCAAGAGGAGGCTGATAAAAGCGTTAGGGGTTGACAAAAGACAATTGGGAAAGGCAGGAACTTCTTACGGAAAAGGTATCGTGGAAACAAGAAAGATTGGAGAAAACTTTCTCGGCGTGGGGTCGAAAAGAGAGAGGCGAAAGGAAGACAGGAAAAGTCTTCTCATATGGGAAAAAAGGTCGGGGGCTCTATAAAGACTAGCTCTTGAAATCAAAGGAGAAAAAAGAAGAACTAGATCCTTAAGGGAATCATACCTACAGAGGGACTCGAGCCCTAGACCGTCCCATAGGGGGTCCGGGAGAAGACTTTTTTCATTAGAATCTTCAAGAAAAGAGAATAGCGGGACTTGGGCTTCGAAAAGCGCAAGGTGGGTCAGGGAGGACCTCCGCAGCCAGAAAAGGGTCGAGT
>Ga0179593_1668579_pt1 | contig 11958 bp, 19 predicted proteins | sample CZODoug2_1_08_16_FD_185931 | JGI IMG/M metagenome (GOLD analysis project Ga0179593, IMG submission 185931) | Vadose zone soil fungal communities from Angelo Coast Range Reserve, California, USA - CZODoug2_1_08_16fungal (PacBio error correction) | ecosystem: Environmental > Terrestrial > Soil >...
AAGGGTAAGGATGGGGAGGACACCAACGAGAAAGCTGGGGAGCGGAGAAGCCATTCAAGGTAACATCACAAAGATCCGTTTTCAGGGAGGTCTAAGAGCGCGAGTTTATGCGAAAGGAGTCTTGGAGGGGCGTTTACTCCAAACCAGCCGAGTTCAGAGAGGGATTCAAAGACGCCTGCTATAAACTAAGAATAATCCAAGCTCTCGACCCCGCTCCTTATGATTTCGCGAAGCTATGATGGTTCTCCATTGTCTGAGGGGCATGGTCGGCCTCAAGCCTGAAGGAATTAGTCCTGAAGGGCCTGCGTGGTCCTTGGGGGTTGTCAAGAAAGGTCCTTATCCGGAAGGGGAATCACTACGAGGATAACCAGCGAAGGGTTGGCGTGGAAAGCACAATAAAGCTCAAACTTTGTACGGGAAACCCCTTGAAGGCTTAGAACCATGACGAGAGGGTCAATCTAGCCGGGGGGAGACTTGTGTCTGGGGATACCGCGCTTAGAAAAGGCGCTCGCCGCGGAGGACGACTGATCAAAATTTCCAAACACTTTGGATCCGTGCATGGAAAAAGGGGACCCTAATCCATATGGTGAGAAAAAAGGAGAGGGGGCACGATGAACCTGGCAAAAAAGCATCGTGCAAAAGGAAAGAAGCATTTGTACCTAGAAGCCGGAAAAGAAAGGGAAAAACGTACCCCTGTTACGCGCACTGGGGAGGGCCCGCAACTTGAAGGGGCTCAGAAGAAAAGGTTCACTCGCACATGAAGCAGGGGATGCGGGAAGGGGCAAAAAGGGGAGAAAATTTTTCGGCAGGGCATTTCGGCCAAAAACGGTACGCCGAACAGTCTTGAAAGGGGCCAGGGGAAGCCAGCTAGTTTTGGCAAACGCAGAACAGAGGGTGGGCTAGAGACCAAAAAAATCGATGGGAGCGAGGGAACGGAAGAGCCTGGGTTCACGGAGAAGGCGTCACGGAGAAGAGAGCTAAGCGAAATGGGGGGAAGTGTTTACTGAGGAATGTATCAGGGGGGGCCGTGACAATTGAAGTCGCCCTAAGGGGGAGGGTTCATGACGAAGTTTGGAATTTTCTCGCCGGAATCAGAGGGAGGATGACGTACGAAAAAAAGACTGAGAAAGGGGGGTCGATGCCAAGCGAAAAGGAAAGGGGTTGGGGTTTGGGAATGACGCAAAGTACAAGACTGGGGAAAGGAAAGTCGTTAATTGGGAAAAGGGAAGACCAAACTCGTCCCAATTCTTGAAGGGGACAGTACAGGAAAAAAAAAACAGGTATACAGAATTACGCTGCACGGTTTTTTCAACAACCCTTTGCACAGGGGGGAAAGAAGGGGTTCTGGTTCCACTCGAAAAGGAAAAAGAACGACTTAAAAGCCAAGGAATTAAGGAAAAGGGGAATGGCCATCTGATAAGAGAGGGAACATCATCAGGAGAAAAAGCGGACAGGGGGGCATGGGGAAGGCCGCGAGCAAGGCGGGGAAAATCCTCTACTCTGGAAAGGAGGGGAGCATCGCTTAAAAAAAAGGCTTTTTAGTGATACACTGCGGAGGGGGGACTCTGAAACTATGAATGACGAACAAACCGGGAAAAAACCATTATCACACCAAAGAAAGTGCAAATGGTAGTGAGCTGAGTGCGCCTGGAGACAGGGGGAAATCATTACTAGGGGCAAAAGGAAAGGCGCATTGGGCAGAAAGAACTGACTGACGTCATCATTTCGTAACATGAGAAAAGGGAGACTCACAAAACCTGTAGAGGGTGGGGGGGGTCTGGCAGAAGGAGGGAATTTCCGGCAAAGAAGCATGCCGAGGCCATGCCAAACGGGGGGCAAAAAAGGCGTGGTCTGAGTTTGGGGTACACACTTGGCAAAAATAGGACGCGGGAAAGATACTCAGATGCAACGGCATTGAAGGAGGGGAAAAGTTGAAAGGGAAGGAAGAGGGGCAGGCGTGTCTAAGATGGAAAGGGAGTCCGGAATCAATGGGGAAAAGGATTTTAAAGGGCCTATGGCGGAGGCTGCGGGGGCGCGGAATTTGCCAGAATTAAACCGTGCCGGAAAGGACCAGACGGCGGGGGCAAAAGCAGGGAAATTTTTGACCAGAAGAAGTTGAGACGGGAAATTCTGGGCTGGGAGTGTAAAAAGGATCGATAAAGTTGCGAAGCGCGAAAGCCGTTTTGACATGGGAATAGGAAGGGGGCATGGGGGCCGAACAGAAAGCAAAATATTTGTTGCAACAAAAGGGGGGGCAGAAGAAAAAAAAAACTACGTAATGATTTGCGCCAAGAAGAAAAAAACCTGATTGGTGCGGGGTGCAAAGATGAAAGAAAAAGGCGGACGTCGCGCATATCGCCGGGGGAGGAGGAAAAGAGAGAAGGGGGGGGGATCAGAAGAGGAGGAAGAAGTCTTTGCAATCTCAAGGATTGACGTGGGGTGCCGTCTCTTCGCCAAAAAAATAGACTTAAGGGAGGAACGTATTATGCCATTGGAAGGGTTTCCACATAGAAGAGCCCATAGAAAAAGGAGAAAAAGGCCCACAAGAAAATAAACGCTTTCGCGCGAATAAAAAACCGTTTTTCGGAATAAACGTAATCCAGAATAAAGAAGAAGGAAAGGGTCAACTCCGGAAGGGTCACAAAATGCGTCCCATCGGGATAGAGGCTTCGAAGGGGATTGAATGGAAAATTCCGCAAGGTGTGGCTCCGCCAAGAGGCCGGGAAAAAGCTAGGGTTTTCAAAGAAAGAGAATCCCAGAAGACGGAGGTAACAGGGATGGACGCCACGCCTCGCCAAGTGTTAAAAAGGTCAACTGGGGAAAAAAGAATCGGGGAGAGAGGGGATAAAAAATGTCCGCAGTAAGAGGGACGCAAGGGGGAAGGGGAATTTCTGTCAACTTAACCAAGGCGGAACAACCGTTTGTTAAAAAGACGGCTTCGCAACCGAAGAACGTAACGATGCCAAAGGTAGAGAAAGAGTCGCTAGTCATGTACAAAAAAAAAAAGTGCAGAAGAAACCCATGTCAGTTGGCCTCGGAAAATGGTCGGTGCAAGGAGAAGATCGGCGGGCTTCAAAAAATCAGCGGCACGAGGGGGATAATTTGGTGGTCCCTCCCAAAAGAAGGAGAGGGGAAGTCGATCATCGTTCGAAAAAGGGAAAACCGCGTAATAAGCCACAAGAAGGAAAAAAAGCGGCTTAAAGCTCTGAGAAGACGGGAACATGCCAGATGAAAGGAGACGCGGCTTCCGAAAAAAAAAAACCATGGACAGAGGGGCGAAGAAAAAGGATTATGTTCATCGAAAAAGGAACTTACACCGAAAAGCCGCCGACCATTGGCTGGAGGGAGAAGGGGTTGGCGATTCACAGGAAAAGGCCAAAGGGCTTATCGGGACACACCGCGTTGAAAAATAAGGAACGTGCGTACGGAACGAAAAGAGCTTTGGTACTGCAAAAAAAAGGATGGGGGTTTTCCCGGAGGCAAGGGTCAGCCACGGCAAGGGGGAAAAGCGCATTCCCACTAAAATAAAGGCGAAAAGGATTGGCATCGACAAGCGCGTAAGTAAAAGCGCGCTCGTTCGGCGCGAAAAGAAAAAAGAGGAAAAGGAAAGAAACCGGCGTGGCGGAAGTCCAATGAAAAGCATCGGCTTTAAATTCAGCCGACTTCATAACTGAGGAGGAAAGGGGATCATCCGTGCGGGAAAGGAGGAAGGGAAACCACACACCGATAGAGGCAAGTTTCCACGCAACAAAAGCAAAAGGGGGGGCACATCGCGTTATTATCAAAGAAGCGTGGCGAGGGAGAAAAACGCCTCACTCGCTGCCTAGAAAAAAGGGGGAGGGCGTATGAGCGAAAAAAGAAACGGGCGTGTCGCGCGTCCGAACGAAAAGAAAGGGAATTTTTGCTGTTTGGGGCATCTAGATCGCAGAAAAGCAGAAGAAGAAGGGCACTCCAATCCTTCGATGATCAAATCAAAAAGGACATTGTTCCTTTCTCAGAAGGAAAGGGTACGCTTGGAAATGAGAAGTCATCATTTCAATGCAGGATCCATGGGAGATGCCGCCCCTGCTCCCGAGAAACCACTTCCTATGGCACACTGGCCTTCCGGGCAAAAGAGAGGGGGGTATCAAAGTGGGAAAGGGAAAGGAATTTCTTCATACCCGGCAGTGCAAAGCAGGGGGGGCTTCCAGCGTATCCCAAGAAAGAAAAAAGTCCAGCCAATCGAAAAAACATAGCTGTCAGATTTTGGACGAAGCCAGGGTGAAAAGAAAAAAATAGTGGTTTCCAGGGAAGGCAATAAACCAAGGTAGCCCTCCCGGTGAAAAAACGCTCCTTCGTTCGAGGACTAGGGGGGTGCAACCAAAAAAAATCGCGAAATGAGGCAAGTTTGTAGGAAAAAGGGAAGACAAGTTTCTCCCCATCTTGAGATAGCAATAAACGAAGACGGGGGGACCTCGCGCAGGCGAGTTGCGGGCCTCTCAGGGGGGGGACCACATCAGAAAGGGAAGGAATTGCGCACGAGAAAGATGTGGATTAACGTCAATCAGGTGGCGGCAAAAAAGAGCGGTGCATTACGACATCATGATTGGGCAAAAAAAAATATGCGCCATGGGGGGGGGGGTTTGTATGAGAAAATCGCCTGGATGCGACGTTCTATAGAAGTAGGGGAGGGGAGGGGGATGCCAAAAACATGCTCTACCATCATTCAATATCCTCTAAACAAAAAAAAAAAAAAAAGATATAGGGATGGGAATGGGGCCGGGAGAAGCTGCCACCGAGAAAAAAAAAGAGGGATCGAAGTGGGGACAAAAGAAGTTCCTCCTCACTGGCGGCAAAATGGACGTTTAAAGATCTTAAGGCCGGGGACCAGCCCATGAAGAAGGGAAGGGGAGTGACGTTACTCGCACATCTGAAATAAAGAGGCAATCGGGTGGGGAGGAGGAAAAAGACCGGGCTCTTCCCGCAAACTCGCCAATAAGCGGAGAAAGGTCCCAAAGTATGGATGGAGAAGGAAAAAGGAAATGGGGATAAACGAGAGTTGTAAGAAAGGAAGGAACGCGAGAGCCTCGGTTAGGGGGGGGGTGAAAAAAATCCGTATCGATGCAAAGAAATGGACTCCCCGGAGGAGACGGGGATTTTCTTGCATCCAACATGAAAGGAAAATAGGGTGAAAAAAAAAGAATTCGTCCAATAATCCAATTAATGGAGGACAAGGCTAACAAGGGTGCTCGATGGAGGGGGAGCAGCTCTATAACATGGGAAAGGGGAGAGAACAAAGAGACGCGAAAAACTTATCCAAAATTCCAAAAAACTGGTGAGGAAGCCCCGTGCGTTTGTCGAAAAGCCAGATGGGGACATAGAGTGAAGGGGTGGGACATTACATGGAGAAAGGTGCAACAGGAGACGCGAATGCTAGCGTCGAAAAAATAGCCCGCGGTGGCAAATCATGGATCGCTGAAAAAGGAATTCCGGCTCAACTTCTAAACTGGTGCAAGAATCATTTGTTTTTCGAAGGCCTCAAACAAAAAAGTAGAGGGGGAGGGTCACTGTTTCATAAGGGCCGAGCAAAGAGACGCGATTACGTAGAGTGGCAAGATGCGAAGGACGAGGGGGGGGGAGACTCGATGGACCGGGACGGGAAAGGAACTTTGGGGGAAGGAGAGAGCGGGTTCACGTCGAGCTACGCGAGGAGGAGGGGGCGGCCGCCTGCAGCGAATGTTAGATGAATTTATCAAAAAGGGGAAAAAAAAAAAGGGAAGTGGACAAAATAAGGCTGATTCTGACGAGACGGTTAAAATATTTCCGCGCAAAAAGAGAGAAGGAAAAAATGGGCTTCGGCCGGACTTGAAGAGAAAGAGGGCCAGGGGTGGGGATGTGGGAATGACGCCGTACGACAAAAAAAAGAAATGCGGAAAAAGGGACTCTCGTAACAACTCTAGCACAGGAAAAAAAGAGGGGGGGGGACGAGCTGCGTACAAGAGAAAAGGATACAGAAAAAGTACGCGCACGTACAGGATTTGGTTCAAAAAAAAGAGGGGGTCGAGTAAGCCAGAAAGAGCGGATTCGGGTGACACGCCAAAATTGTCCGACCAAAAAAAAAATGTCGGCGGGCGAAGCGGACACGGTTGGATGGACCATCCAAGGAGGCCATCATCATGAGAGTGGGGCATTCGGAAAGGAAAAGCCGCGATAGAAGGAACGGGGGGAAGGACGGGGATTTATCCAGCTCTTCGCAGCTGGGAAAGCGAGAAAACGAGGTGGGGAAGATAAAACCTTATTACCACAGGTCACACCACCCAATCAAGCTGATTGTAGTGAGCGGGGATCTGCGAGGAGAAAGGATCATGTAACGCAGACATTTCACAAAGCTGAGAGCAGGCCGCCGGCCAACGGCATGAAGGGGGAAACGGATTTTTCGCATAAGAAAGGAAAGATGGAAAAAAAAAGGGAGAACCAAACTTTTGATTTTGATTCATAGGGGAAGATACCAGAAAGTCCATGCCAAAAAAAAAGGCATGCGTGTCGGGGGAAGGAATGACGAAAACAGGGAAAAGAACTGCCGGGACGAAAGGACAGGGGGGGGAATAGCTGGCGCCCCAAGGAGGCGAAAAAGTTGAAATGGGTCACTCGAACTGAGGGGAGGGGGGGAAAAGAGGATGTAATTACGGGCTTTATCCTTAAATCAGTGACGGTATTGGGACCGTAAAAGGGGGGAGGAGCACAAAGGATGGATGGGTAGTAGGGGAAATTTTCGCATATTAAAAAAGAAGGCAGACGGTCACGCGAGGAGGCAGAAAGGGGGAAATTTGGGAAAACGCAGCCTTTGCGATTTGAAAAAGTGCTGCGGATATACGGACGAACGCAAGAAAAAGCAGTGGCTCAAAAAGGGGGGTTGGAAAGAAGAGAGGGGTCCTTACGCGGTAGAAACATAAAAAAAAGAATGTTGGAAATTGCAATGGCAGGAACGCTGCCAAAAAGGACTACGTATATAGGGATAAAGAGAAAGCAGAAACGAAAGAAATGATTGTTGCTTCACATGAGGGAAACGCGGCTCGCAGGGGATGAGGCGCATCGCATCTCAAAAAACAAAACGAAAAAGATGCGCGCGAATTGGGAGAAGACGCCTCTTTTCCATGATGGGGGGACCCATAAAGAAAAGAAAGGGTGTTCGTTTTCGCAGGAGGAAATTACGTAGTCAGCGTCTGAACGCTTCTGCCAATTGCAAAAGTGGCCACATCGAAACGGGAGAAAGAAGGACCTCTTCATTCCCATACCTCTGTCAAAGGGGAAGGAGCTCGCCATGGGGGGCTTTTTTGGGTGGAGAGGAGAGGAGGAGAAGGATGGTGGGGTTTTTTTCTCTGCCGAGCGATCAGAAGGACACTCAGCACCCTTAAAAGCAACGAAGAAAGACGGGCGGCTTGTCCCCATAGAAACCATCGCGAACGAAGCACGGAATCTGGAAAAGGCACCACGGGCGCCATCTCAGCATATAAGAAGAAAAAAAAAAACCCGGGGGGGAAAGTTTCCTCATCTCACAAACCGAACCCATGATTCCCGTGAAGGAAGTACATCAATTGCGAACCCTCTCCGTCGAGTGGAGGAAACTTTGGGGGAAAAAAGAACAATTCTCTGTTCTCAGAGAGGGACCGAAAAAAAAAGGAGGGGCTTTCGCCAAGTACACGCAGTCCGGCGGGGGTTTGTTAAAGAGGAAGACGGCCAGAAGAAAACGCCGCCTTCACGGAAAAACGCCAAAGGGTCTCTCCCGTTTGGGAAGGGACAGTTACGAATGATGCGGCAAAAATAGTTCCCGCATGTCAGTTGGCCAGGAAAAAAGCATGGTCGGGGAAAGGAGGGATCCTGCGTTCTTCAAGCGCAGCAAGGTCAGAAAAAAGAGGAAGCGGGATTGGTGGGGTGGTGGGGCCCTCCAGAGAGGAAATCGGGGAAAGGGGGGGAAAACGCGGTAATATCCACACTCAAGCAGGAAAAAAGGATCCGGCTCCAGGCTCGAGAAAAGGGATTAAAACAAGCCTGGGGGGCGCTTCCAGCTGCACGAAAAAAGGAAAATCTCATAATTTATGATGCATGAACGAAAAAGAGAGTTGCCCTTACCAAGGGGCAGCAAGAAGCCGCCTACAGGGGGGGGGGAGGGGAAAATTAGGGGAGAACACTTTTGGCGAGGCCCCCACGGAAAACCGTCAAAGGGCTGCTAAAGCCGGGGAAACGTGCGCTTTACTGGGGAAGGCTGGGGGCGCACAGGGTATTAAAAAAAAAGAAGGGGGGGCGAGGGAGAAAGGAGTTTTTTTCCGGAGAACAATGAAACCACGGCCAGTTCGAGCGTCATTCCAAAGAGACGTGAGGGCTTGCATCAAAAAAAAAGGACCACGCGTAAGTCAAAGGCGCTCGTTCTCAGGCGAAAAAGAAAAGAGGGTCATCGTCATAGGGACCAAGGGGGCAGAGGTTCCACTGGGAAAAGGAAAAGGGAGAATCAATTCATCAAGGAAAACAGCAAAAGTCGCTGTGTAAAAAAAAGAGCAGAGACAGAACTGGGATCCGTGCGCGTTGGAAGAAAAGCGCGAGGGGGAGGTCCCACCACGCTTCTCCAGCTATTGGGGGAAAACATCGCGTAAGAGCCAAAACCAGCAGGGGGGGGTTCACGACAGAGAAAAGATCGCATCTCTAAAAACTGGTAGCAGTCGAGAAACTTGTCGCGGAAGGGGGGACAGTGGCACGAACCCGGGGGAGGGGGGGGCTGGTTGGGGGGGAAATATCACATGCAGCTCAACCAATGCGTTCAAAGGAAGTTCAAAGTGCATTACAGGGCATTTGCACGTGCTCTTCATCCATGGCTTGCTGAAAGGGCGAAACTTGGAAGGAGGGAAAAGAGAAGCAAGGTCCAGGGTCGCATGAGGGAGCCAGGCGCAGGGAAAAAGTTCACTTATTGCCCATAAGGGGGCAATGAAGAGAAAACGAAGGGATTAATCCCAAGTTTGGGGAATTTGAAGGTGCGCCCCATAAAAAACCAGCGCATGGCGTCAAAGGGGTCTCCGCTCTGGTATCAAAAGAAGCACAGTCCTCAACATCGTGAGGGGTGAAAGGGGTGGGCCGACGCGTCGAAGGGAAATTGACAGAAGCAACGTGTTTTAAAGAAGGGCTGGGGGAGGGAATTGTTTATGATCACACCCTGGGGAGAAGACGAAAGGCGTGCTCGACTACTGAGAAGAAGGGGAAAAAAACCAGAAAAAAAAGGAGATCTCTCGTGAAATTGCAAGAATTGGGGAAAAGAAACAAGTTTCTCCAAGGAATCTCTCGCGGAAGCAGAACGATCGCGGGTGGAAAGAATCCGGTGAGGGGGGGGCCAGTTTGTGAAGCCGGCGTGACCATGAAGAGAAAGCCTTCGCCGCGGGGAGATGAAAATGGGTGAACTTCAATATGAAATTACGGAGGAAAAATCCACTCGCGCGGAGAAAAGTCCCTTCTTCAAAAATAAACAAGGACCACTTAAGGAGAGACGGAAAACACTTCGATTCAAAACCAGTAGAGTGCAGTGCATAAAAGAAAGTCATCTACCAAAGAGAAATATCTCTTCAACACCCAGAGAAAATAGATGTGAGGTTGGTGAAGGGTCTGTCTGGAAAAGAGGCAAAAGATAAAATCTGGTGAAGAGTGAAAACAGGCGAATTCCTCCTCAAGGGGGCAATGTTGGAAGAGGGGGGGGGGAGGTCTTAATGCCGCTCGAAAGAAAAGGACGTCGTGAAGAGGAGGAAGCCACATCTTTCATACAGAAAAAAGAATGTGGATATGGGTCCACGCCGCAGGCCCAAGATACAGCGGTCCCCCGCGATCGGATAAAAAAGGATAACCGAAGGGGGGGAATGGGGTCTCTTTGCCCGAAAAAGCGTAGGGAGGTGGTGGCAAAGGAAAAAAAAACACGACGGCGCGAGGAACCCAGTTCAGGAAGGAAGTGGTTCATCAACCAGGAACCAGCAATGAATTAAAACTGGGGGTAGTAGGGGTATTTCAGAGCAATGCAATCTCCCGGCTGATGTGATGGATACCTCTATAGGACCAAGCAAAAGCCTTTCAAGAAATGATCAAAGAAAGGAAAGAACCTTTTATGGAAAGAAACTTGCCTTTTGGTCGGGGAAAAGGCCCGATGTCCATAGCACAGAACTGTGGGGCGGGGTCTCCTTTTCACACGAGGTCAGATTACCATTAGAGGGAGGGAAACATCAATTTCCACTACAGCGAAAAAATGTATCTCGAGAAGCCAACTGAATGTCCTCTTATGAAACGAAGAGGTTGGCACTCCTCAACAATTGGGTGCGCTTCTGAAAAAAAAAACTTAAAAAGGTTTTCGTGGGGAAGGGTCATTGGCGACAAGGACAGCCAGAAAAAAGAGGCTCCATTACTTCCACATTTGGAAGGCGCGAGTTGGCGTCGGCTAAAGACTTGGTGGGCGCTACTAACGAGGACCGAGACCATACAGGCTCGGAGGGGAGTCCTATCTCGCGAAAGGGGCGAAGAGGGAAAAGAAAACCGATAAATTTTCTTGCCGGAAAAGGAGGGATTGAAGTTCTTAAATTATAATAACTATTGGGGGGGGGAAGTGACCAGAGTGGAACCTCGGGGGCCACTCCAATTAGGAGATTCATACAGCGGTTAAAAGGGGGGGAATTTTCTCGCCAAAAACCGGAAAAAGTGTAGTACTCGCTGTCTGGAAAGGGAAAGGGGGGGTAGATGACCAGAGTGTTTTAGGTGGGAATGACCGAAGGAAAGAAAACTGTCCGAGAAATTCCGTAGGGGCTCTACCGGAAAAAACGGCGATCCTGAACTACAAAGGGAGAACAATCTGCGCACAGAAAAAAAGAAGCGCAAGGGAAATTATTTTTTCAAAGGACAAATGGAAAGAGGATTGGGGAAAAGAAGCCGGATCTTTTGGGGGCACAAAAGTGAGGACAGAACGACTTAATAAGCCAAAGGAGGGGGGCTGGAATTAGAAGGGGGTTTTACTGGAAGGCGAGTTTCGAGGAAAGAATTATGTCGAACCAGGAAAGGTGGTGGGAGTCAGAAAAAATCTGTAGCCGAGGAGGGAATTCCTAGGAGCGGTCCTGCCTTATGAAAAAAGAAGAATCTCTGAAAGGTGGGTTTACTCTTACGCACAAGAGGAAAACGAAAAGGGAGTGGCCACAAAAGAAATGCACCAACCAATCCAAGAGGGAAAGTTGATCTTGAGGAGCAAAAGGAAAAGCTCCCCTTATCATTAACATAAGAACCAAATGCTGAGCGCATTGGCAGCAAAGTGAACGGAGGGAAGCATCATTTCTTACAAGGGAGAAAGACACAAAACCCGGAGACGGGGGGATTTTGTGTCTGCATCACAGTTAAAGGGGGAAAGCAAAAGGCGATGGCCCAAAACAACGTGACAATGCGTAAGTTGACGATAAAAAAACCCTTTGCTAAAGAAATAAAGGGACATTTTTGTCGGGGCATTGCGCTGCGCCAAAGAAATTGAGGAGCGAAAAGGTTAAAAGGGAGGAAATAAACAGGCGGACGGGGGGAGGACAATTGAGTACTGGGGTTCCGGGGAATAAGGGGGGGGGGCAAACCCTATCTTGATGGGGGGAAAGAAGATGTCGGGATTGCTGCTGGCGAGGCGCGGATTTTTCAAAGAAGGGCGGGGAAAGAAGCTATGTCCGCAATGGAAAACCCAGCATTTGAGAAGAAAAAGGGATGGGTCGGAGTACGGATCGATAAAAAAAAGTGGCGAAAGGATGGGGAAAAGGCGTTTTTGGACCAAGGGAGGAACGCGGGAATGGGGCAAAAACGCTGGTGAGGGGGTGGCCGTTTTAAATGGCAAAAAGAAAAGGCAACACGGACGGTGCGCGCACCAGGAAGCAAAACGACAGACCGGGGGGGAATTGGGAGATTTCACAGGAAAAGAAGACGTCGGCTGAAAGA
>Ga0179593_1405755_pt1 | contig 11957 bp, 18 predicted proteins | sample CZODoug2_1_08_16_FD_185931 | JGI IMG/M metagenome (GOLD analysis project Ga0179593, IMG submission 185931) | Vadose zone soil fungal communities from Angelo Coast Range Reserve, California, USA - CZODoug2_1_08_16fungal (PacBio error correction) | ecosystem: Environmental > Terrestrial > Soil >...
GCGGTTCAAGTAGGGCAACAGAAATTGGGTCCGCCGCCGACGATCAAGCTTTGGATTCTATGGCTTTCTCTGTCTTGGGGGGGGAAGTAAGCGGACAAAGCAAGAAGCTCAGCCCCGCTGGAATCAACCATTAAACAGGGAAGTCGTGTGAAATGAGCCGTGAAGGACAACCCAATTATTCTATGTAACTCCCGGAACGAATGGCCTCATTGCAAATGAAGGAAGAGGCTCGCAAACATAACTAAAAAACCGATGAAAGAACTGGATGGGTGGAGGCGATGTTGGTGCAAGGGAAGACATTATTTAAGCATACACGCCGGGGGACCAGATAAGACTTTCCAGGAATAAAGAAAGAAACGAACGCCCAAGAAGCTGTGCCAGGGAAGGACAACCCGGAAGGGCGTAAAAAAAAGTCCATGTCAGAGTTCGGTTCGCCGAAGTTGGAAGGACTGGGAAAGAGGGCAACGAGGAAGACGCGGCGACAGCCAGGCAAATACACCGAACACGTACGATCTTGACAGGGGTGGAAAAAAAAACAAGGACGCAAGGCGGCCGTCTAGGGAAAAAGGGGCTCGCTTACAGTGACGGTAAACGACGATGACACCCTCAGCAGACGCGGAAACGAAAAGGCACGGAGATAATCGACGTTTATTTTAACCATTCCGGTAAACGTCCGCAAGAAGAGAATTTCTAAAACAAACTTCGAAGGGTCCCAGGAATCTCCTGGGGGAGATGCCCTGGTAACCAAGGGACCCCGACGCAGAAAATCCAAAAGGGAAGACCACTCGGCGGCTCCATGACAGGACAACAGTAATATAAAGAATGGAGGCCGACCTTGCGCATGGCGAACCCCGGAAGCAGGAAAACGAAAGCCGAGACAAGATTTCAGGATCAAAGCCACCAAACCAGGAGGGAAAAAGCCGACGGCGTTGGGAGAGACAAACTGTAGCCTCCAAACACTCTGGCCAGCACGAAGCAAAGGAAAACACCTACAGTGATCCCTGGAGAGTATGGAGAAAAAAACAAGGGCAAGAACGAATAGGGGGATGTATAGATAATAGGGAGATGAGCGAAAACAATTTTCAGTTTGATTAGAGCAAAAGGAAGACCAGAGCACCACCACCGGCTCTGCAGAACGACAAAGTGGCCTGCGAAAACACACAACAAAAGAAACAGGGGGCTCAGTTAAAATGCGGGCTCAGAGAAAGGGGCACGTCAAAGAGGTATCAAACAGAGGAACCGGAGATCCGCGCCCTCCCGTGTCTGGGCGGGGGAGCGTGCCGTGAAATTGGAGGGGGGTGCTCGAAGAATAACCTCCCCCATAGCAGGCCACATGGTGCCAGACAAAGGAGCCACGGGGGAATCCTCAGACAGCAAGGAAGAACTCGCTGACAAGTTTCGGGAAGCCTACTCTGAAAAGCTGAACATCAAATGATAAAAAGCGACCCTTTCGAAAACTCCAAGGAAAAAAGATAGGCTGGTTACGGGAGGAGCCCAGAAGACGCAAGAAACACTCCTGATAGGGATCGCGCCGGAGCACTGGTAGAAGTGATCAGAATTGGTCAACCTAAGTTAAAAACCCGGGTAGTTTCTGCTACCACAGAAAGCGTCTACGGGGAGAAGGACACCTACCAGGAACCACCGGAAAGGGTGTGTAGCAGGACAAGGGGCTCCGAAAACGGGGGAACCTAACGAAAAGGAAGAGAACTTAAAAGGGGCACCGCGCTTTAGTTCTGCCGGGTGACAGACACTGTCGCCCGCCAGTGACACCCCGAATAGAACTGCGAGATACGGGCCAAAAAAAAGACGGAACCTTTGGTTAAGAGCGGGGGAGTGCTAAGCGCAGGTGGGCGAATACCTTAGTACAACGTACTGGGAGAGAAGGAAAGAAAGGGAACTATTCAAACCGCCTGCCTGGAGGTCGGAGGGACTTTAGTCGGCCGGCAATCAGGAAAAAATCACCACCCCCAGAGAAACGGGGACGAAAAGGAGAAATTCTCAGGCAAAAAAGACATTAATGCAGCCGGAATCAGCCCAGTAAAAGCCGAATATCTCGCACCCGTCGCACGCCCAGAAGGGAGAATCCCTGCAGGGAGAAATCCGGGACGGGAAGGGGGACAAACTCGTCACTACCAGGGGGAAAGGTCCGTGAAAGAAATAACGAGGAGGGGAACCCGGATAGGTAAGATACACTCGGGTTTTAAGGAATACAGATGAAGTCTACCGGGCTGGAGCCGGTGACTTGAGAAAGGGGTCCTAGAAGGTACGGAAACATAAAGGTTCTGCATGGCCCGACCAGCAATGGAACAGAAGGAGGACAGAACTCTTTCTGGCTGGTCATCGGCGGGGGTAGGATATCGAGGAACTCAACAACAACAAGGGGGAAGGAGGAGAGATAGGAGTCTATCAAAAATATCAGACAGCAACGTATCAGAAGCAGATGCGATGGTAGTGAACCTTACGCGGCCAGGATTCAAGGAAGGGAGGCTGCCCAACTTTCGAAAAGATACATTCTCCAAACACGTGAGGACCTGTCATCAGGATCGGGACTGTGAATGAAAGTACTTAGAGGAACGAAGAAGCTGAGGAGAGGAACGGTAAAGTGGAATTGAAGACCTTCCGGGAGGAACTGGCTAGGGGGGGCCTAAGGGATAAGCAGGAGTTGGGCTCCTTTGATAGAGAGGAGTAAAAGGGTTCCTTGAGGCTATGCATAAGGACATATGCTCTGAGACTGGGGGACTAGTAGGTGCTCCAGGGTGGCGAGTTTGGTTAGGTGCGTTCTTTCCGACCGAAGGATAACGGCCCGCCGACAATCCCACGAAAGGGACAAGGGAGGATTGGTGGCCATCAGGCTGTCTTGAAGTTATGGAACCCTGGTAGAAGGGGACTACGCACTGGATCACTACGGTAGGTTCCAAAGCGTGGAAACGGTCTGGTTGTGGAAAGTAGCTCGAGGGGTCTCTTGTTGACACAGGCCCTAGAAGGGCTATGAACCGGCTCATCAACCTGGGATTAGGCTGAAGATGGAGGAGGTGTAGCATCCAACTTTGAAATCAAACTGTCACGGAAGGAACCAGCAGGAAAGTGGTGATCGGCGGGCGGAGAAAAAGACCGGAGTTTGGAGGGTGCACCAAACCCGAAAAAGGGGGCGGGGGGGGGGGAAAGTGACGAAAACAAATTCGTAGAGGAAAATGGCGGAGAGATCGCGATGCGGGATTGGGGAGTGGGCTGCTGGAAGACGAGGGAAAAAACGGAAGAAAAAGGTCGCGGAAAAAAAGGGGCGAAGGGTAATTGAACACCATTTAAGGGGACCAGGGGCACAGAGGGTGGAGGAGGATAGGAAAAGGAACAAGAAAAATCTATTAGGAGGCTTCTGGCGGAGAAGAAAATCACCTAGGTTGAAATGGCAAAAGGAGGGGGGGGAGTAATCTACAATAAAGTAAGAAGCCCGACTAAAAATGAGTGGGTCTCTGTAGACCGTGAAAAGGGACCGAGGTAGGAAGCCGGATGACCTCCTGAGCATGTTCACGTTTCAAAGACTGTTCTGGCTAGTGCTTTTGCAGGGTACGGGGCGGGGGAAGGGTTGGCAAAGGGTCGAAAGGGAGAAGGGGGTGTTCCTTGTCGGTCCTGGAAGACGGAGAACGTTCAAAAGGGGGCGCTCATCGAAAAGGAGGAGACGCAGGCGGGGGGGCAGGTGAGATCTGATCCTGGGATCGGAAAGAAGTCAGTTCTCTGCTCGGGCTGGGGCCAGCGTGGGGGTCGGCGACGGGGTTTGGCCAACGACGAAATTCATTTGGCCCATGGGTGGGGCCTGGGTGAGAAAAATGCGACAAGGTGAACTTCGGTTTACGGGATGCCGGTCATGGGTTCGCCATGCACGGTAGGACCACCAGCGTTGGATCAGGTCACGCTAAAAAGAAAAGGAAGATCGCGGAAATGGGGCTGGGGGGGGGACGGCTTATGAGGGTACGTCGTCCAGGAAGCACTCGATCAAGAAACGTGAAGGGGCGAACGGGCCGTATAAGGGGGGGGGGGAACGCATGCGAGCGGACGGGAAAAGGAAGGTGGAAAAAAATCCAGGATCTGATAAGTCATCTGGAGAGCCGAGCTGGCCGTACGAGCTGGCGGGAAAAAATCGCGTTAAAAGGGAGACAAAGGCACTGTGACGGACGAAAGTGGAACGGAAAAGCAAGGGCTGTCCGGTGTCAAAAGGGTACCCGGTTAACAAGATCTTCTTTTGGGACGGGTCTTAGGGTATTAGCGCCAAGCTGCAGCATGTGGGGACAAAAAAAGGGCATAGTCAAGTCGGAGACACAGAAAAGACGGCGACATTTACCGCTTGAAGAACAGAGCCGCGGTGGGTTGAGGCAGGGGCAAACGGAAGGGGATTGGAGGGAGAGGGGGGGGCTGGACCCAGTAAGTAAGAGGTGGCAGGAAATGTAGGAGCACCATCATCTCCCGGACACATCGACTGCCAAAAGACAAAGAGAGGGAATCAGGAAACTTTGATGGGAAGAAGCCAAAAAGGCCGGACGAAGCAAGGCGGAAGATTCACCTTGAGTGCATAGAAAAACAATACAGCAGAAGGGGTACGAAGGAACGAAATGACGGTCCGAAACCGGGGGAAAGCACTCCAAGGGACTTCTCCCTTGCATAGAGGTAAGAATAAAACGGACCACGCACGATAACGCCCAGCCCCCAGAAGACCCACAGGAAACGCCGGTCGGCTACAAAGAAAAAGGCACGAAGCAATTACACACGCTCTGAGAGATCTCAACAAAACAACGGAGGGGGGGGATTGGAGAAAAGAAAGGCGGAGTTAACTTTGGGAAGTCAAACAAGGGTCCCTGGGGACCGGCGCGAAAAGGTGAGGAGGCGGGGTCTTTCTCTTTCTGGGGGTTTCCCTCATGCGGACGAGGAGGGAAAAAACTGGGACGCACCCAGGGTTGGCGGTAAGGGCTGAAGGAGTTTTCATTGCCGGTTAACCTTCGAGGAAGGGAAGGGAAACTCAGAAAAGGAAAGGGAGGCCGACAGCTCTGACCGGAAGACGAGCACCATTCCGAGAATCATAACTGGATGTGGGGGGGGGGGGAGTCGAATTTTTTCAGCTCGATGAGGGTGCATAGAAGACGAGAAAAGAAAAAGCTCCGAACGTGCACTGGAACCACCGAAACACCGGCCTCCCATCAGAGGGTTTCCGCCAGATCACGCAGAGGAAGGGCATCCGTAAATGTATCAGTCGTCGGGTACTCCTAGTTGACTGAACGTGCGAGGGGTCTTCCATCGCGCGAGCATCCCTCAGATCCCTACCACAGCAACACTATCTGGGAAAAAGGGTGGACCGTAACACCCGGAAAACTGGAGTCTCTCTTTGGGGGCCAACCGGGGGGGATAGAGGAAAAGTGGGAACGGGGAAGAAGGGAACCGAAAAACTGCCATCTCGGATCATGGGAACAGAGAAGGGAAGGGGGGAAACATTCCTTGGGGCTTCAAGGAGGCTACTATCAGGGGGGGAGAACACAACGGGGCATGATGACCCAGCAAAGCCAAGGACGAGTTTATTAGAAAAAGGGAACAGGGACCAAAGTCCATATCCGCCAGAAACAAGGCGATCCTTCATTCCGGCCACGTGACAAAAAGAAAAAAATGGATGCACAAAAGGTGTCTGTAAGGAAAACGTACAAAAAACGAACCCCCGAGAACGATGTCTATCACCCAAACCACTTATGAACACGCCTACGTCGTTTGTGCAAAACAGCAAAGTTCGGGACCGGGAACCCGACCGAACAAAACTAGACAGAAAGAAACCGAAGGTCGATAACTAAGGACATGGTAAAACATCTGCCAATCAAGACGGCGAGGATGCAAAGAGAGGTGTATCTGGAAAAATCTCACACGGTAAAAAAAGGTTCGGTCTATTAGACGACAGCTCAACACCACCACCCCACACGGACCCTTCTAAAAAATGGGAGATCACCGACATACCTAATTCAGGAAAAACACAAATCACGACTGCCAGAAAAAGGGCCGGAACCTTGAACAACTTAGTATTCTCATCAACGGTCGTCTGCAATAGGGCTCCACCATAGGAAGGAGAGGCTCTGCGCGGAACTGATAGCCCTTTTCGAAGCGGGGCAGGGCGTAACTGTGTGGCTGCTAAAGCTATAGACTCAAAAAGAGAAGGGGACCCTCGGGTCCCTCAAAATGAGAAGAGCTCCTCCTACAGACAAGACTGCAGAGATGAAAATTTAGGGGAAACGAGAGAAGCTCATTGCAAAGAAAGGGAACACCACGACACGGACAGCAATACTTGGAGGGATCGGTACAGGGTCCGTGAGGACGCAAGAAAGACCGACTCCCTTACCTATCTCGTACCCGAGAGAGGTAGATAACTCCTTTTGAACAAAGAAGTCCAATGCCAAGGACGTCGTCGAGCAAGGCAAAGAAAGGAGAAGGGGATCATTCCCAAGTAAATATCACACGTCCTGCAGGGGGAACGACGAAAAGGGAGATAAAAACGGGTGGGAACCAATAAGTGAAAGGAAATACAAGAGCGGTGAGAAGAAGTTCATACGACGAAGGCTCGCCCGCCGGGAACAACGACCCGCAACGCGGCGCGCGAGAACTGGCACAAAAAAGACAGCAACCGGGGTGGGACACACGGGTAAAAGGAAAAAGGGAACACGGGAGGAAGCCGGCCGCGAATTGGCACGGCCGGAAGTGCCTGGAGGGAGGCCAGATAGGGAAGGAACTCCAGCCGCAAGCACCCCTCCAAGATCCCCCTTATCCTGACTAAGAAAAAACGTAAAATAATCCAAAGACTCTTGAAATGCTATATCGTCAACGGAAGAAACGGAGAAGAGATCCCTCGAGCAATACAACAAGCAGGATTAAGGAAGGCGATTACCCTCACCTTTCCCTCTGTCGATTCTAACGTACCAAAGTACGGGAAAGAGGACAGCTCGGATGAAGCTCCCTTCCTGTAAAAATAGCCCGTCGGACGATAAGCTGAGAGGGACAGGAAAGCCGTTTCAGTGAGCTTTGGCGGTAAGAAAAGGGCCGATCCCTCAGTAAAAACCTCATTTTGCAGCATGGGTCTGGCAGGAAAAAGTCGCAGCGGGGAAAAACGCTCTTCTGGGAAAAAAACAGTCTTGGACGGAGAAGCAGATCTCAACAACACAAGTATTATTCTTAGTATATATCGAAGAACACGCTCGTGAAGGGGGACGCATCCGAGTGTCGTGGGCGGAATGGCCTCTGCAAAATTCTTTTTCAGGACATGGAGAGGAAATTTACGCAGACCCCAGGAGTAAGAAAGTTAAAAACCAGGGTACCTTCAAAAACAAGGGATCTTCAGGGGGAGTGCTCGGAAAGAGCAGGGAGCCTAAGAAGAAAAGTTAGGCTTCAAAAATCTTCACAGGACATGCAGGAGGGACCGCGCAAGGAAGAGACGGGCACGGAAAACGCAGGGAGACAGAAACTTCTGGTCTCAGTGCGATATAGGAAGGGCCTGGCCGTCTGATCAAAAATTCCTTCCGAGCTGCTGGGGGGACGGGTGGTGAGGATTTCGGGATGAAAACCTGTTTGACGGGGTGGGGGTAGTCTTTCCCAGGACCACGGCCCGATAAGGCCTGCCCTACTAAACATGAAAATTAGGAGGGGAATCAGGGATGACAGACTGCTGAGGGAAAAGAAGGGGATAAAAAGAAATCTTTATCACTCGGATTGAAAAACCGGTGACTGTTGGGGGGGGTGTTCCACGGAGAGCGCGGGGAAAGGAGGGTGTCCTCTTAAGGGAAAAGTCCTGAAAAGAGATAAACCTACTGCTAAAGGAAAAAAGCGGGTCTGCCACGGGCACAGCTCGGAGGTCAGGCAATGTAAGAGTGAAAGAGTTTGGGAATCTGGGACGGGGAAGGCAGACCTATCCGGGCTTTTCTTTTGGGAGAGGAAGACCCAAAAGGGGAGTTGAGGAAGGTCTTTTCCAATTATAGCAAGAGAGAGATCGAGGAGTGAGGTGAGTCTGAGGGGGACGATGGTCCTCATCAGGAGCCCGCAGAGCTGTGAGAGTCCGGAGGACAGTGGTGATTTTTTCTCTAGTTCGGCCAGCAAAGCGAGCAAAAAAAGACAAAAAGGGGAAAGTGGGAGGAGAAGTCTTAGCTGCTGATATGAGATCGGTCTCCTTGTTGCACAGGATTTGAAGTAATCTGGGGGGGGGGGGGAGGTTAGAGAAAGAAAACTGACTACGACAAGATCACCCTGAGAGTTTCTTCACTAAGCATGGGCCTAGGGTATAACGATGCCAGGCGCAAGGAATGAAAGCCCGGAGGGTTTCAATTTCCGTAAAAATTTCTGGCTAGTGAGGGGGGGGAGTACGAGTCGGTGGCTTGCTCTCCTAAAAGTGTGGGGTTAGCTGTGTCACTGAATGGACTAAAAAGGAAAAAAAGGTACGTGGGTAATCTCGAGGAGGAAGGCATAATAAGAAGGAGGGAAGCGCTGTTGATCCTGGATAGGTCTGGTAGATGGGAAACTTTTCGAGGTGGGGGAGAAGGGAAGGGAGGAAAAAGGGTGTTCTTCGACGTAGTTAACAGAGTAAGTAGGGGGGAGGGGAAGATGGTGTGTGGTAATGACGACATAAAAAACTAGGGTTTGACGGGGGGAGGGGGTGCAGGGTTAGAAGAGAAACGGGGAGGAGTAAGGGAGTTCAGCGGAAGAAGAAGACTGCATGAAAAAGATACAGGAAGTGGGAGGTCCCATAGGGCATGTCTGAAAGAAATAGGATCACCTCGGGCGACGTCCGGACAAAGGCAGCCGGTTGTTTTTTATACCAAAGAAGCTAGCAGGAACGTGTCAAAGACTGTGGGAAATCACGGCGCTGAGAGAATCGTTATCAGAAAACGAGATTTCCGTACCGGGGAGAAGGCGGGGGAAGAGGGCCCTCACTGGGACTCTATCGGGGGGGCAACGAGAGGCCGCTTTCGGGTGTTTTCAGTTCAAACCTTTCAAGATAGTCAGTTGGGAGGGATCTGCGTTCTAAAGCGAAGAGATGGGGCCGGAATCAGGGAAAGACCTTTAGAAGAACACAAAAAAAAAGGAGTAAAAAGTCACGGAGGAAATTTACTAGTTGCTCCATCGGCACGGGGCGGTGGTGATAGGAGGCACAAAGAATTGATGGGGGGGGCGGTGTGGAAGGGGGGGAGTAGGTTTTTCAGTCCACCGTTCCTATCGATTCTTGGTTCTTCATTTCAGGAAGCAAAACCCAGAAGAGGTGGGGAGAGGAACAACATAGGGGGGGAATCACTCCATCGAAAAGCTTAATGGTGGAAATAGTGGATACGCCGAACGACATTCATCTCCTGAGGGAAAAATCTTAATTTAGTGGCAGAGACGTCTAAGAAGGGGGGGAAGAGAATTACAACAACTTCTGATAAAAAAGGAAGGAAGGGGACTACATCGACGTCCTTCGCCTCTGATCAGATCTGTAATGCAGGGATGAACACGCACTATAAACCACCGAAGCCAAGCTGAAAGAAGGGAGGAGAAAAAAGTGCGGTCCTACTTCAAGGGGGGAACTATCTTGTCTAGAGCAAAAAAAAAAACAAGGAGGGAGTTAAATATAGAGAAGTACGATGCTGTGAATTCGGAGAAAAAATTGGTCAGAGGCCTAGAGACTAAGTGTTAAAGCTTGTCGTTTCTCGGCATTGGGTTAAGGGAAGCTAAAAACGGGAAGGGACAGGACGATACGCTCGCCCCAGTTCTGAAACGGGGCTGGGGCCGTCGGGGGAAAATGGAGGAGTTACACCTTCTGACTATGAAAAAAGGAACGAGGGAAGGGCAGAGACTGCAGGACATTCTACCAGAATCACCAGTCCGAAAGCAATGGGGGTGGAGGTAGAGGGGTTTCATGCTTAGGGGGGGAAAAAAGCCAGACAAAAACGCAGCGCCGAAAAAGGGAAGACAAACCGACACATAACTCCCATCAGACTGGTACAGCAGAGCCACCACCGCGGCTAATAAAAATCTAGGAAAAGGAGCAGTTAGGTCGTGAGACGAAAGTTTGACTCCCTGCGTGAAAAATGACGCCGCGCGGCGAGCAGGACATCTGCTCACCTAAAACGAGAAGGTGGAAAACGGGGGTGAAACCGGAAAAAAACGAAAAAGAAAGGACTGAAATCTTTGCCACCGATCGCGTGAAAAATTGGAACCGGTTTATAACTAAGGGAACCTCATCATCACTAGGAAAGGGCTGGGAGGTCACGATGAAGCAGACGCCTGGAGGGAACAAAATAACTTTTAAACGGCCGCTAGACCAAAACCCCCGATAACACCACCACTCATGGAAAGAAAGGAGGCACGTAGGTGAAGAGATTCCATGTCCGCCGGACCATATACGGGGGCCAGAAAACCCATAAGGAGATCTTAAAGGACTTCCCTCAGGGTAAAGCATGTAGGGAAGGAGTGGAGATGGTCGAACCAAGAGGTCACCCGAACCCGAGAAAAAAGATTTCTATCACATGGGGGGAAAAAAAAAAGGGAGGTACAAGAATCGAGTTTTGTTACCAAAGAAAAGGAAACGAACCACGCTGGCAAGAACGAGAACCTAGCCCACAAGGGTCCAGTTAAGAGAAACGCAGGGCGAAGGCCACCATCGTCATCAATAAGGGAGAGGAAAAGAGCTAGGGGGGGAGGGTGGGGTAGCGCACCACGTTGGGGAAAGTTATCTATCCATAAGCAGCTCACAAAAACACCTTTCTCGGGGGCGATAACGAACCACAGGGACTCTATAACACGCAAAAGACCCTACATGACGATGGAAAGTGGGGAAGCATCTCGAAGGGTAAGCAGGAGGCAGGACCTCAGGGTATCACCCTTCCCCTCTGACGCGCAAAGAGCCCGGGTCGAGCGGGGCGGGTCTTCCTCTGTCTGGTCAAAGATCGCGACATCAAAATCCCAAGAGAAACATTGACAAAACAAGGGGGGACCACGCAAGGGGGGGGCTCCGATCGCCGCAAAAAGGAACCTAATCGCTGACAAGTTAGGTGTTATCTCGCACAGCTGCAAGAAAAGAGCACAAAAAACTTTCTCATCAAAAGGCCCTAGATGCTGGTTACGCTGGAAGGGGGGGGGGAAAAAAAGCAACAGCACGAGACGCATACTCCAGTGAAGCTAGACGAGGAAGAAAGAGGGTGAGATTCAGCATTGTGAACAAGAGTCCACGACCCTGGTCTTGGACCGGGTCGATCAACAGCAACGAACGAAGGGAGAAGGGCCCCGCCCGAACACCACGACTGGAGGTGACAAACCGCCGGAAAGTGGCTCCTACCGCCATCAACCTACTGAAAGAGGCAAACTGCATCCTTACTGTTGTGACCTTCAAGGAAGCGTCGACCCCCTTGGAATCCACGGAATAACCCCGTCTAGGGACTTTAACAACCGACCTCACCGTGTGGGGGGGGGACAGCACCGATTTGGCTCAAGGGAAAAAGTCTACTCCTTAGGGCCATACTCAATAAAAGGGATTAAAACGACCTCAGGGAATGGCGGGGTCGGCTGGCATTAGAGTCAAGCAAGGAAGTCCTCAACAGAGACCACCCCAAGCTCCCCGGGCCTAAATAACTAAAACGAAAGAATCAGCAGGGGAAGGGTAGCGACTTCATCCCGTCCAACAGGAACTCTCTACCAGCGAAAAATACGCTCTATCCCTTCAAGGCCGCAACGTCCTACCTTCCTAAGTGTCCGGCGCGGAAAGAAACCGAAAGGTCCTTTCCTCTGAAGAATCTCTTAGGCAGCAAACGTCAGGTATAGCAACCTCGGCAGGATAACAAGGGGAAGTTCCAAGTCAGAAAAGGATGGAGCCGGGGACTGAGACCTTGCCTATCAGCGGACGAACATCATTCAGCGTCCGGACCGCACCATTGGCAAGATGGGACGTGCATCATAAGAACGGGCCGTCTCAGGGA
>Ga0179593_1571836_pt1 | contig 11957 bp, 18 predicted proteins | sample CZODoug2_1_08_16_FD_185931 | JGI IMG/M metagenome (GOLD analysis project Ga0179593, IMG submission 185931) | Vadose zone soil fungal communities from Angelo Coast Range Reserve, California, USA - CZODoug2_1_08_16fungal (PacBio error correction) | ecosystem: Environmental > Terrestrial > Soil >...
ACGCTTCAGGGCCGGACCCGCAAAAGGTGAACGCAGTCAAAAAGGGGTCCCAAAAAAGGGGGACTCACTACTGAACTGCTATGGAAAAACCGAGGTGTTTTTTCCGGAGTAGAAAGTAGGCCTAAATGCAGACACCAGACTAAACTCAGGTGAAAGGGGGGTGTAGGGTTTGTCCGGTGCCAGGGGGGGGAGGGGCGGTCAGGGAGGTCTTTTCATTTGAGGGGTTGGGTCAAGGGGCATCACAAAATGGGGGGGGCTGGCCATGGGGAGATGCGGTTCAAAAGAGGGAAAGAATGAACTCGAAATCAGTGTCAACGGTCAATAAACAAAACAATGCCCCTGGCCATGGTTCCCCAAGATGGGGGGGTTGGAAGGGGGACTGATCGACCTTCTCTGAATGGCTTTGGGACCTCCCTCCTTGAAAGCACTAGTGTCCGGTTCTTTCTAGTCTAGGGGACACGGGACGGCATGGAAAAATTTTTTAATGCTCCTAGGGTCACATGAGCCATCCGCGCAATCTGGGGTTGGGGGAAAAAGGCGCGATTTGGGGGAGGGAGGAAAAAAGCGTCCTTTCCAAACAAAACCGTGTGAAGCCAAGGCCTTTGGACCTTGGCGGAATGAAATGAGGAGAGAGAGTTCAAAAGGCCCACAGGGGAAAATGGGAGTGCGGATAGAGGGGCCTTTTAAAGGGAATTGACCACTGGCTGGCCTACCGTGGAAAAACGAGGGGCAACTGCACGGAAGCCCAATGCCAAGAAGTTAAGGGCCTGATCGTAAGTGGGGGGGGGGGCCAAAAACAGAGGGGAGGGGGTCAAGCCAAGGGGAATCTGATAAAACCTTTTAATGAAAAGGCGCACCTGACAACGGTGTTGGACCGGTTCAAAAAGGGAGAAAGAAGATAAAGACCAAGATCATTAGCATTTGAAAAAAAAGGGGGGGCCCAACCCGGGAAATTCCACTCCAAGAGGGGCCAAAAAAAAAAAAAGTTTGTTCCGGCCCGGTGAAAAGCAAAGGGCCATGGGGGACAAAAGGGAAACTGTACCTCAATTACTTCCCCAGGACCCAGGCCTACAAATACCGAACTCGTGCAATTGGGAACAAGGGGGGGGGGGATCTAAAAAAGGACCGCACTTTTATGGAAACAGGGGGGGGGGGGGTGGGTAAGGTTGAATGCAAAAGCTCGGAAAAAAGGTTGTCCGGGTTGGCCAAAAACATTTTGGAAGGTAACTGCTTTTGCAGGGGTCTGCTTCAGCCACCAAAAGGGAGGTCGTTGACGGAAAGGGAGTTAAGACATGGCAGGGAATTAAACTCCGCGGAATGGGAAAAAAAGATTTAAGGGGGAGTCTACCAATGAAAGTTGCACAGTACCAGAAAAACACATTCCCATGTGGGAAACTTCGGGGTAAAAAAAACCAAAAAAGAAGCGCTTCAACTTTGGGGGGAGGCCAAGGATTGACCCTGGGGAACCGGGAAAGAGCCGTGAAACGGAAAGAAAAAAACATTGGTCGAGGAAAAAAAAAGGGGGGGATTGTTAGTTACCGTCTGGCATGTGTTATCCAAAGAGGGGGGGGAACGGGGGGGGGGACCACTACGAAAATGGCACTCAGAGTGTAGCCCGTCACCGAGCAATCATAAAAAAAATTACAGGAGCAACACTGGCGTCCTGAGATCAAAAATCTGGCCCGCGGGTGCAGCCGCAGAAAAAGGGGGAAGATCTAGTGGGGGAAGGATCGAGTCATTTGAGTGTTGAAACAATCGGATTTGGGGGGCGCGAGGGCCAATTCTAGTCCAAGAAAGGAAAACAAGCCTTGGGGAAGAAAGGGACGACTGGTAGGAGAATGTTTTCCAGCAAGGGGGGGGAGGAAAAAAACTTCTAAAAAAAGGGCAAAAAAAAAAAAAAACGCAAGTTGTTACAATTGGGAGCGAACTGGTTGGAACCAAAAGGTGGGGGAAGGGGGAGCGTAGGGAATTCCAACAATTGAATGGAAAAAAATGTTTATAGTCTGGGACACTAATGAACCATCGAAGGAGAACAAGGGTCCTCCCAAATGTTTTGCAACGACTTAATGAAAACAGGAACCAGCGAAGTTTGAAAACAACCCTGTTCCTGGGAAACAAGAAGAGCAAGAAGGAAAGGGTTTAAACCCCCTCAAGAGCAGGTGGAAGTCCTCCGGGGCAATTATATCGACCAACGGAACAGAAAAAAAGCCGATCAGACGGACAGGGTGACAAGGGAAAAGAGGAAAGGGGGCGGCTTTCCATTGACCGAGCTATGGAGGGGAGTTTTTTGGGGGTCAGTGGGGGAACTCCCAGAAAAAAACAAATGGAAGGAACCTAAAAAAAACGGTTGGTGGATCTCGGGCGATCGGGAGGGGGGAACAAGGGGCACTTCATATCCCCAAAAAGGGTATCTTAAAACACAATGTCTTTAAGCAGACATGGGGGTGGTGGTGCATTGGAGGAAGGTGTCGGGGGGAAAATCCTTCAACAACAGGGAAAAAAATTATTATTAAAAAAAAATCGGGGAAACCCCCGGGGGGGAAAAGCGTGCTTAAAACGGGGGTAACAAACCAGGATTTCTGTGAAGGGAATGGGGGAAGCAAAGAAGAGAATCACCCCGGTCAGGGTCTTAACAATTGGGGGGGCGCCCAGAACACGAGCGCAAAAAGCAGTCTGGGGAAAACAATCCCGTCCAAGAATGAAAAAGCCGCCAAATGTCACTGCCGTCTTATCAAAGAACTGCGTTTCAGCAGGGAGGGAAATCGAAGTGGAACGGGGAAAAAGAGGAGGGCCGCGGTCCGCGGCATCATCTGATAGGGAAATTTATAGGGACAGTGAGGAGGTTGTGGACGAAGGGTGCAACATTTAGTTGGAAGAAGGGGTCGATAGTCCTTTGCTTGAGGGGGGCTATTACTTCACAAAAAGCAAAAACAATTGAGGGAGTCCCTACCTCTCTCAAAGGGGGGGGGGGGGGAAAAAAGAAAAAAAAGTCCGAGGGAAAGGAGGGATTTTGACATAACATGGTAGGAAAAGACTTAATAAAGTGGAGGTCGTCAGCCTTGGGGGGGGAGTGCTCCCCATTTCAAAAGGAAAAAAAAATAACGGAAAGGGGCACCCGTCAATAAAAAGGAAGAAAAATTACTCGAGAGGTACACCATAAAAAGGAGAGGGACAAGCCCGCGAGAAGGGATCGAAGAAAAAGTTTGCTTCAGCATGGGAAAAAAAGGTATTAGGCTGTGAAAGATCAAAAAAGGCAACGAGATTGCCATTGTGATGAAAAGGGGGGGGGAAAGGCTCCAAAAAGAAGAGATCTACCCATGAAGGGGCAAGAGGTTTCCCGACAGATCGAAACTCCATGTTCACGGTAGTTTGGAAGTGCACAAGGGGAACGGGGAAAGTTGGGAAGAAAGACTAAGAAAAGTTGGAAACTGGTCCTGGCCAGGGGGTTGGTCAAGAATCTGAAAAAATGCCCTTGGTGGGGGGGGGAAGGGGGAGGGCCTCGGAAAAGAGAGGGGGGGGAAACGCCGCGAACCTCCAGAAAGGCATCCGTGCCGAGGATTAGAAGGTGTAAAGCACAAGAGTCAAAAAAAAGAAAACTACATGAAAGAGAAAAAAGAAAAAGGCGGTGGAAAAAGCCAATTTTAATACATCGGTTTGGGGAAACAGGAAACCTGAGCAGCAGGGGGTCTTCAAACAAAAAACAAGCCCACGGGGGGGGAAGCCAGCATACCGCGGGGAGGATCCGAGGCAGCCTTAAAGAAATTTCTAACCGCGAACAAGGAGGCGGGGGGGCCATGGAAACTGGGGGGGGAGGGGTGTTGAAAAAAAAGAAACCTACAAACCGGGGAAAGGAGGGGGTGGAAAAGCGCCGTGCCTTGAAAAAAGGGGAATCCCGGGGGGAGCTCCTCCTCAAGAAAAAGTAGGGGAGTTGGGGGATGATTCATTGCAGACAAAAGAACCACTATCAGCGGAAAAAAGTAACATGGAAAAAGTCTGTTAAAAGAATACGGAACCTAGTTTTCTGGGGGTTTTTCTAAGGACCTAAAAGAAAAGGCTTACCTTCAAAGGACTGGGTGCTCTTTTGGAGGAACTCACGGGGGGTCCAATTACCCTTCAAAATTCATCATAAAAAGGTGAAGGGCATCGGAGAAGACTGTCTTGGGGGGGGGACACGAAGTCAATCAGAATCCAAACACCAAGCATAGGCCAGTTGAACGAAAGGGGGGGGGGTCACTTCCCGAGAAAGAAGGGGGGGAGAAGCCATCTCTCCAAAAAACGATTTTCTCGGGCCCCATGGCATTGGAACAAGGGGCTAGGAAGAAAAAAACCCTTTTCCTCGGGACGGAAAAACCTGAAGAAAAGAAGGGAAATCCTTCCTTGGGAAGTGGTTTTAGGAAAAAAGGGATTCATGACCGGTACGTCCGGAAGGAAAAGTACAACCCCAAGGGGAAAAAAGCGGTCGACTTCTTTTGGGAAAAGACCTATCCTGGGGGACGTTTCATGTGAACAATGAAAGAAAAAACAGGGCTGCACCTACCATTTGAGGGAAAGAGAGTTCCAACTCTTAGCAAAGGAACAAACGAACGGAACAAAGAGTCCCCCCATTTCTACCGGGTAAACAGGGGGGGGGAGGGAAAAACATCTTCTCGTCCGGGGGGAAAAAAAAACTTGGGGGAAAAAAGATGCGTTGGAAAAACGTGTCCGAAAAAGAGAAGTATAGACAGAAAAAAAGGGGAAAAGGATGAAGGAAAAGAGAGAGAATACTTTATGGAAAAAAAATGTCTCCAGGGGTCACTGCAGGGGGAAAAAAATTAACAAAGGAAGAAGGAAAATGTCTGAGGTTCCCTCTTGTATAAAAAAAAAAAACAACTTGAAAAGCAAGACCGGGGGGAACGCGAAAAGAAAATCATTATTGTCATGGCGTCGTGCCAAGGGGGACGGCCCCAAAAAGGACCCGAGGGGGAAAAAAGAGCTTTCTTTGATAGGGGGGGGGGAAAACCAGCAGGGGAAAAAAAAAAAAGCCATGTGTTTTCGCCGGCAAAAGGGCAATGACCCTGGGGCCATAAGGCCTATCCGAGAAAACACGGTCATAAAAAAAGAGGAAAAAATTCGCTTGAAACACGTGGGGGTGGGGACCAAAGGAGAACGGATCTACAGAAGAAGGAAAACGTGCCTGGGGGAAAAACCTCAAAAAACACCCCATCGGGCCGGCCCTCCGAATAAACGGGGGGGTTACTCCTCAAAAAAGACAGAAACGTGGTTTGGGGGGGGGGGGGGGGGAAATTATTCTCCAACATCATGGTGAAAAAAAACGCAATCTTGTTGGAAACAAAGGGGGCGTACCTTCGGGGGGAAAATCCGGGGAAACAAAACGCCGTTTGAGGGACCGATGCTTGGGGGGGACCTGTGTGTGGGGTTGGTGGGGGGGGAAAGGTATCTTATTACGAAGGGGACACGAATTCTTGTAAATACGGGGGGAAAAAATGTTTTGTCCTTGAGCTAAGACCGGTGCCAAAAGGGAGAACACTCGGTGGAAGGCCTGGCTGAACGATTCAACAAGGGCCGAAGTGACCCCCTGAGGGAAGGGTCCTGTGTAAACAGTACCCGGATCTTGAAAAAGAAAAAGGAATACACCTACCGGGGGGGAAATGAATTTCCCCGTCAAGGGGGTTGTGTACCGAAAAAAGGGGAAGAATCCTAGGAACTCAAAAAAAAGTCCTTTTGCACTTGAATAGGTTTGAGGGGAAAAAGGAGACGGAAATTCAAAGAAAACAACCTCAGTGCACCACGTTGGGGGGGATTCGTCAACACCAGGGAAAAACAGCAGGGAAAAGGAAACAAGTTACGGAAAAAAAAAAACCTGCTCTACAAAAAGGGGAAGGAAGAAGGAAAGGTGAATCTGATAAACTAGTAATAAAAATGGAAAGAATTAAAGGGGGGGAGGGGGGAATTACACATTGGGGCGGGGGGGTTTGAGCTCATAAATGCCTTATGAGAAAAAATAGGAAAGGTGGCCAAAACAGGGACCCTTTTTTACTTCGAGCAAATCGCCGCGAGTCTTAAAAAAGTGGGTCGTGGTGTCTTGGAGGGAAGGGGGGTTACTAAGAATCGTCACGGTATGACCGATGGAACGGGGGGATGGAAAAAAGAGAAAAAGATATTCCCCAAAAAAAAAAACCACCCGAAGCTTTCTTCTTGAACGCCAAAAGACGCTTCAAAAAGGGGGATTTATGACCAAATGGCAATCAACTGCCGTGGAATCTGGAAGACCGAAGAAAAAAAAAAGGGGAGGGGGGACGGTGGGGGGGGGGGGAGGGGGGGGTGTGGGGGGGGAAAGGATAAAAAAAGGGTGTTCGTGACCGTAGCGAGAAGACGTGAAACCTTGGGAAAAAAAACAATCCAGGGAAAGAAGGAGTTCCGGTGGGACCACAGAAAAAGAGCAAAAACAAACTGTCGGGGTAGTGGAAGAAAGGAAAAAAAAAAACCTCCGGAATCACGACAAGAAGGGGGAAAGGATTCGATTGGAGGAGCATAAAGAGCGGTCTTGAAGGGGAACCAGAAAAGTCGTATTTGGGGGAAACTTCGCAGTGGGGAAGGGGATCTTCAAACAGAGGGGAAAGCTAACCTGGTAAGCCTGGATTGGACCGCTGGGGGGTTGTGGAGCTAAATGGAAAGGAAAAATCCGCTTTTGAGGGGAAAAAACTGAACCAACTGGTGGGGAACATTAAGGGGAAAAAGGGGAGGTAAATGCCGCCAATGAAAAAGGTGGGGGGAAAAAAAGGGGGGTAGTTCTCACCAAGGGGGGGACAAAAAAACGGAAAATCGAACGCCACGCCCTCCCCTGTGACGATCCAACAGCCGGCAGGGGGCACTGGGGGTTCCCTGTTACAGAAAGAAAAAAAAGAGGACATCCTCAAAACCCCAAAATAGGTCCGGGAAAAAGGGGGCCGGAAGGGCAAAAGACTATTTTTCATGTAAGGGAACCCGGACGAGCTCTCCTGATAAATGAAAAAAAGGGGGGGGTCCTTTCGGGATGACAACAAAAAGGGTCACGGCAGACCGTGAGGTGGAGCAAGACGGTCCCCTCAAAGAATCCAACACACAAGAAAAAGTAAGGGGGGACGTTGTGGTGAAGGGGGGGGTGCCGCGCGGGGAAGAAAAAATGTCCCGGCACTCATCCCGTCATCGAAAGGAAAAGTCACCATGTTTCAGGGGGGGGGGGGGGGGGGGGGGGGGATTTCTTAATCTCAGAGGAACCAAACAAAAAGGGGAAAACTTATTCTTCCAAGATCAAAGCCAATGAAAACGGGAAAAAGAAAAAGTGCTTAGCTTTGTTGAACCTCGGGGAAGGATCTTCGTTGGAAAAAAGGGGGGGAACTCCTCGCAAAAGATCAACGGAAGGTCAGGGACATTTTTTGATAAAACTAGGGAAAAAGAAATCACAAACAGGGGGAAAAAAAAGTTAACGAAAGCGCTGTCATAAAGGGGTCCAAGGTCAAAAAAAAAGAGTGTTGCAATGCACGGCAGGAGGAAAGAGGGGTATACGTGTCTAAGAGGGAAGTCGTCTACTATACTCCAATGTGGGGAAAAGGTTAGAAGGGAAAAAGGATGAGGCTTATCAGGAACCTAAAGGAAGGGACCTGCTGTGGAGGGGGGGGTCAAGGGGGGAGGGGGCGCATTTCTATGTGGGGTAGAAACGTGGGAGGGGGGAAAAAAAAAGATAATACCCTTACCAAGCAAGACCCAATTCCCTACCGGAAAAATTTTACACAGAAAAGGCAATGTCCAAAGCGGGAACTAAGAACATTAAGGGAAAAAGTCAGCATTACAATTTGGGGAGGGGAACATGGAGTTGAATTGCTCGAAGAGCACTACCAAAGAGGAGAGGGGTCTTCAACCTCAGATTCCTGGAGGTCGATTCTTCCACACGAAGAAGGAGGGACAGACAAGGAATGTTTATCGAAAGAAAAGTGTTGAAGGGGAAGCCTTATTCCTCTTGAGTTGGACGGCTCTCAAAAAAAGGGGAAACATTGATGTGGGCTGGCTGTGGGGGGGACGGGGGGGAAAAAGACAAAGGGGTTTCAGAGGGGACGAACGGGGAAAGAAAATCGGTTTTTGGAAGGTCCAAGAAGAGGTCACGGAGTTGATGAAAATGGGGGGCCATCCCTCCGAAAAAGGGAAGGACGCGCTCACAGCTGGCTTTTTTGAAAAAACATGCACACCATGGGGAGGGGGGGAATTGAGGCCTGGGTACTCTGGAGGGACAGAGCCTAACGAAAAAAAGACGTGGGGGAAGGAGACCAGCTTAATGTTAAAGAGAAGAAAGAAGACGACAAAAAAAGGCGATTTGGCAGGAGAGGTAAAAACACATGCGGGGTGAAAAAAAGACCATGACAAAAAAGAAGCCAGCCAGAAAAAGTCTGATTAAGCGCACCGGGGAAAAGCCCAACGCAGGTGAATTAAAAAAAAATACCGAGCAAAAGGAACAGTTCTTACAAGAAAAAAGGTGAGGGGGGGAATGGAAACTGCTGCATGGGGGGAGGGGGGGGGAGAAAACTGGTGGCCTGAGGGAAGGGAAACGTTGAAGGGGGGGGGAAGCTCTCCGTGCACTCAAATACAGACTTCCCAGCAAAAGGGGAAGTTTTGAAAGAATGAGGATAATGGCCCGGAAAAACAAAACGATCAAGGAGAACCACATTTACATGAAAAAAACGGGGGGAGGACTTTCGACCAAGGCGAGGGCGCGATTGTGCACCAAGGGGGGGAAAAAAGAAACCGATCATGACGTAAAAAGGAAAACGGGGGTTGGAATCTGGTTACAAAACAAAAAAAAAAAGAAGCGCTCGAGTGGTGAACGGGGAATTAGAACCATCATAAAAGGGGACCCTGAGTACCTCAGCCCAGTAAGTGGCCGGGGCATCCCGCTAAGAAAGCAGGCCACCAATCATAACCTCCACGGGGGGGGGGAACGGTGCCACAGGGGGACAAAGAAAAAAAAAAGGGTCGCCCTCCCCAGGGAGCAAAACAATATTGCGAGGGGTTTCCTTTGTCCAGGACAAAAAGTTCGAAAAAACCCTTCTCGCTTGGCGGACAAAAGCAGTCCGGACGAAGGAGTTAATTTGTTGGGAAGTGGAGGGGGAAAAAGAAAGAAAAGAAGCCTGTCCAGAGACCGGCGGAAAGAAAACACAACTGTTGTGGGAAAGGTTCGAATGAGGGAAAAGGGAAAAGGGGGAATGAAATCCTCCGATGAAAGAAAAAACAATGTGAAAAAAGGGCCGAACAACTGGCTGCACCGCCAAAGTCAGCAAAAAAAGAGAAGCGTCTTGCCCAATAAAAAAAATGCACGAACGGAGAAGGGGGGGACCGTAGCGTCATGTCTGAGGGGTAGCGGAAAAAAACTCGTGGGGGAAGAAGTTTTTGACCCTGGTCGCGGGAGGACGCACGAAGAGTAAATCAGAAAAAAAAAAAACGAGGAGGAGGAAAGAAGGAAAGAGAAGGTTCCCGTTCTCGGGGTTTTTTGGTTTTCAAGAGAAAAATGTCGAAATACTCACTGGCAGCGAAATGTTTTCCGCAAGAAAAACAGTAAGCCAAACAGGGAAAATAAAGTCCACATCAAAAGGGGAAACGTTTCGGGTAAGGGACGGCCCATTCCAGTGGGGCAAGAAGGGGGGGAAACTTTTGTGAAAAAAAAAGGGGGGCTTTTTCAAGCCAGGGAAAAAACTGAGAATGGCGGGGAAAAAAAATGCCCTCCGCCGGAATTATTGAAAGAAACCCCTCACTGAAAACACAAGGGGGTGGGAAAAGGCTAAAAAGGACGACAAGGAGGTTACGTGCCTGTCTAAAAAAAATTCACCAACCTTCAAAAGTCACTCAAACCACGGCCCTGTGTTGACGGAAGAATCGGTTTACGCCGCGACGGGGGGGGGGGTTGTTATTGCTAACACTGAGATGGGCCCCGGCCATCAGCAACACGGGGTTGTTTGCAATCGCGAGGAAATTCGGACGGGAGGAAGGGGGGGGAAAACAACACAGTGGGCCCGAGGTTGGGAAGGACATTTTTGTATCGGATACGGGGAACCTGTCCACTACATGGAGAAAAAGAAAGAGGTCAAATGTTGCCACGAAATCGAAGAGCCGTGTTCCTTGGAAAGGGGACTTATTGAGGGGGGGGAAAAAATTCGTACTAGTTCAAAAACCCAATGCCAAGCGTCCCTTGATCGAATTGGGGGTAAAAATCCACAACACTAAAGTGTCCGGACGGAAGGGGACCTACTCAAGAAACGGGAATGTGATTTCCGAAAAACTTTGGGGGGGGGGACCTTTTCCATGAAAGATCAAATCAAAAAACTAAAAAAACGTTGCTTGAGGCAAGTTTGGGGAAAGAGAGCCGAAAAGGTTGGACAACCGGTTCAAAGGAAAGTCAAGTTGTCTCCCGGGTGGGGGGCACACAAGGCAGAGTTGGGGGAAAAAAAAGTAACCGGGAAAAAAAAAAGACCTTATTCCTAACTAAATTCCAGGGGGGGAATCGGACACGCCGGTCTCGAGGAAATTAACTAAGGTTCGGGGGTATCATAACAGAAGAAGGGGGGAGAAAAGGGGGGAGTTTCACAAAAACCGCATGTTGGGAACGGACTTGAAGGGGCAAATCTCCCCTCAAGAGCCAGAACGTTGTTCTTTTCAGTATCGTGTGGGGGAGGGGGGAGTTCCGTTGTAGAGGCTTTCTTTCGAGCGCAAAGGAATGACCGAGTGGCCCCCTGGTTGGTACGAATAGGAACCAATTAATAAAGGCGGAAGGGCCCCACCATTGGGAAGCAAAAGAGGGAAAAAAACTCCCCATTGAAAATAGAGGGGGGGCATGTCCAGGGGGACAATCTCCATCGGAAAAAGGTCAAGCAAAAAATCCAGGGAGAAGACCGTATATTTGCGAGGGAGAACATATTGGAGGGGGAAAAGGGTTAAAAACATCAATGGGTAGCGAAAGAAAGGAAGGTACAATGAGCAACTGGTGGAAGGAATTAACAGTCTCCCAGAATAAGTGCAGGAGAGAAACACGGTGATATTCAGTGGGAAAACGAGCGAGAGAGAGCAAAACTGCGTAAGTGATAAAGATAAAGGAATACACACACAAAAAAATTCGGTCTTCCGGCAACGAAAAAAGAGGCGGAGTAGGAAGCGTGAAGATCAAATACAAAAAGCCTTTCCGGGGGGGGAAAAGAAGTATTTGTTCGGAGGTGCAAATGCGGAAAGTGGCAAACAGAAGGGGGGAAACTAAATCTGTATGCCCAAAAGCTGGCGGGGAGCTACTGTTTTTCGGGGGGGGGGACGGAACCGCCTTATTGGAATTTTTGGGGTGGGCAAAAAGAAAGAGCGGTATGTCATGAAGGATCTTGGGAAAAGGGGGGGGAGGGGGCGCCCCCTCAATTTCATCACGGAAGAAAAGGAAAAAAGACATGAAAAAAAAAAAAGACCTCCTTTTTGAAAAAGTCGCCAAACACGGGGGGGGGGGGGGGGGGGGGGGGGGGGGGGGGGGGGGGGGGGGTGGGGGGGGGGGGAGGGGGGGGGGGGGGGGGGGGGGCCTTTTTTCACCCTGGGTCAAAAGGGAGGAGAAAGGCAATAAAGAAGCAACCGAAAAAAAAGCACGGCCCAAAGGAAGTTGTCCGTCCACGTCGAACGATGGAAAGGGGGAAAAAGTCGAAACTAGCCACCAGGACAGATTAAACCGTCCCTTGGGAAAAGGAAAGGGGGCTTTCTTTCAGGAAGAAAGAAGGAGCTGTGAGGGGAAAAAACGGCCCAAAGGGAGCTCGTTCCCTACCTCAAGATTAAAAAGGGCACGACAACTTACCGGGAAAAGGGGCCTGCGCCAGGAATCACATTTGGGGGGGGGCAGTGGCCACCGAGAGAAAGGAAATTCACAATCTAAAAATGGGGGGGGGGGACGTTTTGCTGGAAAGGGGGTG
>Ga0179593_1575060_pt1 | contig 11957 bp, 13 predicted proteins | sample CZODoug2_1_08_16_FD_185931 | JGI IMG/M metagenome (GOLD analysis project Ga0179593, IMG submission 185931) | Vadose zone soil fungal communities from Angelo Coast Range Reserve, California, USA - CZODoug2_1_08_16fungal (PacBio error correction) | ecosystem: Environmental > Terrestrial > Soil >...
CCAAAGCGGCTAGAAGGCTTCGGAAGTGGGGGGACTGCCCCCGAAGAGTCAGGGACTTACTGATAAAGAGATTGGCTCGCAGCGGTACAAGAAGTGCATGCTCCAGCTGGGAAGAGGGTCGAGGTTAGGTTTGAACAGCTTCCCTGGGGAGCATTCTTTCGAGGGTGTCATTAAATTACACGCCGATTTCAGGGCAGGCTCCGAAGAGAGCTGAGCAAAACGGGGAGGGGGTAACCATAAAAGAAGAGCTTGCAGAAGAAAAATCTCCGCGAAAGAATGCGCACACTCGAAAGTAGGATTGTAAAAAGAAAGATCACCTCGCGAAGCAGGCAGAAAGGTCGCCGCTGCTCAGGGGCGGTCGCCGCAATCAGGTGCAGGACGAAAGAGAGAAGATAGCAGTAAGGAATGCGAAAATAAGGTTGCCGCATGAGGGTCGTCGGGGGCATCAATGGCTAGGACTATAGTTTGGGGGGAGGTTTTGGGGGAAATAAAGTGTGTGCTAAAAGAAATTGCGAGCTGCTTCAGATCGCATGATCTTGTGGGAGAGATCGGAAAAGGATCACAAAAAAAGGTGATCAAGGGTTGCTAACGGCGCAAGTCACGATCGCATGCGCGAGCTTGACTAGACCACACCCGCAGGGATGTCGGGGGTCGTCATAATAGAGGGAGCCGATGCAGAAAGAACATTGTCTCAGACATGTTTTGCTCGACCAAGAAGAGGGGCGGAACAGAAAGAGGGGACCGTCGGCCAGCGCCCATTCGGTCTGGCCCGACAGAAGGAGGTAGAAGGCGGCCGCGCCAGCTCTAAACAAGGGGCAATTGGTCTAAAAAAAGGGAAAAGATTGGTAACTTCGAACTAGAACTCTCTATATTTTTGTTTAAAGGGTTCTCTAAAATCTTGGGGAAAACTTCATTTGCTCTCTAAGTTAAGAAACCCGAGAAGAGAGGAGCAAGGAGGGGAGACAAACCGGGTGGGTTTGATTCAAGGCTTTTCAGGTGCCGCTTAGAAAGGGACAGAACGGAGAAAGACGGGGCAAAAGCAGGCTATCTAACTTCAGGTATCGAACACAAAGGGAATGCCTCTATAACTATAAACTTAAAGGGAGAAAACTTAGGAACGAACGAAGAGGCCAGAAAAGTCTATCTGAGTTGGTCGCTTCTTTCTCCAGCCTTCAAGATAGACTGGGGCGAGGTAAACAACAGACAAGAAGGGGGGTTTCAAAGACTAAGGGCGAGTATCATCGCGAAAAACGTCTTCCTCCAGAAAGCATAACAAGATTACAACCCACAATGTGTGCCCAGGAATAGTGAAGAAGGTGGTGGTCAGAGGCACGTTGAAAAAGAAACCACAACGAGTCAATCAAAAAACACTAGGGGGATGTGATCAACGTTCCTGTCCCCCCCAGTGGAGAAGCGCTACCAAAAAAAAATGATGGGCGTACGGCGGGCCGTCCGAGGCCAACGTGCCAATGCGGAACGCGGGGGAGGAGAACAGGGACTAAAAGCCGCCTAGGAATCGACCATGCGCCGTAGGGTGAGCACAGAGGGGGGTGTCGCCCAGAGGGGACCAATAACAAAGGGGGGGGCAGCGGGCATTTAAATGAAAAACGTCAAGAGCCATCACCAAACCTTAATTGTGAGCGCAAGTTATCATAGAAAGATCGGAAAGACGAAAAAACGATAAAGGCAATACCTTCATGGCCTTCGAGAGCCATGGCGGCCAAAGCCAAGGTCTTTGCAACCAGGGGGGATTGGGGGGGGAAAATCTGAGGGAGCCAAGGGAATTCTTCACCCTGGGGTCAGCCGTCTACCAATAGGCGCGGTAGACGGGAACCATCAGGGGTAAAAGAACACAAAAAAAAAAAGACACCAAATCCCCGGGGGGGTTTTGTTTTTTTTTGGGGGGTGGTTTAAAATTGGGGGGGGAATTGAGGAGGGAAGCCAAACACCCGAACATGCTGGGGGTTGCGCCCGCATTCCATCGCAGAAGGCGTTCGGCCTGACCATCACCAAAATTATCACGCAATCGGGAATCTTCAGCCCGAGGTGGGGGAGGGAAATCGAGTCGGGGCGCATGCAACCTGATGCCGCAAGTTTGGGAAACTTCAGTAAAGGGACATGAAGAAAAAGGAATTAGCATGGAGGCTGGTGCGGTCGAGTGACAGTGAGGAAATTAGAGGACCGCCTCTCGAAAGCTCCAGGAATGGCGAGGCGGTGGGGGAAAAAAAAACGTCAAAATAGGGAAGCTCTCGTGCGGGATAACGCATCTCAAATATCTGAGATAGTTGACATATGGAACTTGAAAGGAAGGAGTGATTTCCATTACTGAAAAGATCCTCTCGAATTTATGAATCGGATTTGCCAGATCGGCACAGAACTGAGAAACAAGGAAAATAACAGGACAGAAGAACCTAAGGCCAGTGCCCGGGGGGGGGGTCTTTGTGCGTCTTCAACTTATTTCCCCTGCAGGGGGGGAATACCACAGAAGCAAGCTTCACGGGCTTTAATTCAGCAACCACACTTTAGGAAAACTGGATTTGGTTAGACGAATTCAAAAGTTAAAGGGCCAGGAGTGGCACCTTCGGACCACTCTGGCCGAACTAACGCCTGGTTGTGGGGGGGGTGATTTCGGAAGCATCTAAAGAAATCATCTTCACGTAAGAAACTACCAACTGGAGTAGGGAGGGTCGTTGGATCAGATTGCCGCGCATGGCATCAATCTGACAGCAAGCGCTCGTCCCCCCGTGCGTATTAGCCGTCAAGTAGGTTTAACCAGAGGAACGTCTAACCACGATCAAGTACGGGGGGGAAAGGTTGTTGCTGGACATGAGACGGGGGCTGGGGGGGGGAAATGGTGATCGGTCAATGCCTCGGGCCAAACTAGGCGCCTCCACCTCTGACTGGTTAGTACGGTTTGACGTTTAAAAGGCCAGGGGCTAAGGTGATGCGCGGCGGGAGGCCAATAGATTTACTCCCTCGGGATACGACGTCAAACAGATGGAGGTGAGCCCGCAACGGAAAACTGGCAAGAATATATGGGCTCTTGAGCTCAGAAGACGCGTGAAAGCTGAACCGGGGACAAGAACTTCCGATGCTGGGGATTGTCATGCGGATCTCTGCGCACGGAAAGTAACCGGGGATTGGGAAGAGAACGGGAGGGGGGAGGAATTTTTGGCAAATGAAAATTCTGCAGTGGTACCTCGTCAAAACGGCCGAGGGTGCAGGGCGAAGACCTCGATAAGAAACAGAGGCGGGCAAAGAGGAAAGGTCGCAGGGAGAATAATGAGAGCTTATGAAAATTGGCTTTCATCATAGGGGGGTTGTCGGTCAAAAAAACCAACTACTCTTCAGTTGGGGGGTCGGGGGGGGGTGGGGCAGAGATCACCGACTGCATCAAGTCGAGAACCCACTGTCCTTATTGGGGACGAAACAGGTAAGAAACTCCCCGTTAAAGAGGTGGACACACAAAGGGATTGTCACCTACCTGAGGGGGAAAAAATTACCTTGAAGTGTCTCCCAGTTCTCTCAGGTAAGGGGCTACATGGTGGGGAAAAATGGGAGAAATCGGTTCGGGGGAGTAACCTGGTCGCAACCTTACTTCGGATGGTAGTTGCCTGGGTGAAAAGTCCTGTTTGACGCGATAAACACCGCTCAGGGGCTGCTGGCCTGGTCTTGTCACTAGCTGGTGCGAAAACGCCTCAAAAAGAATTGCGGAAGGAGGGGGGAAGGTGAATTTGGGAAAGGAGGTACCGCGCCCTGCACATTACCTTGGTGTATAAACCGGGAGGAAAAATCTCCACGCCAGAGGGGTTTTCAGAATCAAGCAGGGGTTGGAGGACCGGTGGGGGGGGCAAGGAAGGGGGGTGGGAGGGTAATGCTTGTATTTGAGCCCCCCCGTAGAAGGGGGGGGAGGGGACCAACTTGCAGAGGTTGTACAGAAAAAATTAAGAAAGGGAAACATTAAACAAATTGTGTGGGGGGCTGGGCGAATGAATGTTCGAAGGATTATACTTACGTAATGCATACCTGTGTGGGAAACAGAAGCCCTCGATAGGCGCTTGAGGCGGCCAATCGAAGTAGATTTCGTACAATGAAAAGTAAAGTGTATATCGTGGGGACTCAAAGACTAGGGATCTAACATTGTTGGGCGCGCGGTTACAGTTGGTCGGTGCCTGCATTGGAGTTGCGGGCTCGGGTGATGAAAGCGTAAATCAGCAGAACTGTCCTACGAATGCTGGGGCCAAGGTGAAAGATCCCGAGCGTATGCATTTGAGGGTTCGGAAGACCGTTATTTGGAAAGAAATCCAAAAGGAAAATCAATGCCTACAGAATGTAAGGACGACGTTGTCGAGCCACCCTGCCGCCAAGGGGGTGGTCGGGTGTCGACGTGGGGGGGAGCGAAAGACACTAACGAGCGCCTAAATACGGAAAGGAAAGGAGCTAGTCAACGGAAGCGGATTTTTCAGGCCTGTCACTTTGTAAAGACACAAGCCGTCAGAACGGTCGAGGGGATGCCAAACCGCGTCTGGGGCATGGGGGCGCCTAGTTGAACTGAAGAACAGCAGGGGGAAGAACGGTTGCATTGCTGGGAGGCCAAGCTTGAGGCGCATCTATCTGGACTTTGAGCGCGGCCAAACTAGAAGCCTTGGAAAAAAAGACAGGAACGTACATACAACAAGAAACCGACATGAAGTCGATGAATCCTGGGGGCGTACGACTCTTCCCTGGCCACAAAACCGGGGGGAAACAAATCGTCCTGCCTTGCACCTACTAAACTCTTCATGGACCAGGAGGCTTGATGAACGATATAGAGCAGGGATAGGTCTTCTGCGGGGGACCTGTCTTGCTGCGAAGGCGGGGCCGCAGGGAACGTCTATTGCCGGGGAAAAAATTCCGGGGGGGAAAGAAAATTGTCGTGGCCGATCCGACCGGGATCTTTGCCTCTTGTGAGCAGTCTGCTGGATATGGTCTGAAAAAACGAAAAGGGGGGATTTGGGGGCAACAGGGTGGACTATGGGTTTTTGGGCTTGGGGGAACGAGCGGCTAAAGGGACCTAAAAGAAGGGGGCGTTAATGACGACGGATCGAAAGCCACCCACGGAGAAGGGGGGAGTCAGGAAAGTCCAAACCGGCAAACCGCTTGACAGGAAGACTCTAGCGGCGCGGTCTGCAATCCGAGGTGACGTGCCGAAACACCCAATCCGTGAGGGAAGGGCCCTAGCAAGGGGAGGCGGACAGGCAACTTATGAGAAGGGGAATTTCGCACGCGGAGAATTGAAGAATCATCGATCACACAACAAACTTAGGATTAGGGATTAGGGTCTCGCAAAAAAGGGGGGAAGGAGGCTACTAAAAGGGGTCAAGGTGCCCGCTGAAGAGCTGCTCGGGAAGGGGACTTAACTATAAATCTCTTAGGGCCTCGGGAACGCTTTTAACCTAGACCGATGACGCTCCGCTAAGGCAACACCGTTCGGCTTGGGAACAGAGGCGCTTGCCAAGGTGCGGCAGAGTTTCTATCTGTTCTGTATTAATACGGCAGATGGAAGGGGCCATAACATCCGTCGTGGAAGCTCCAATCCAAACACATGTCAACCGTTTGCTTCACACGATGCCAGAGGAAGGCAGAAGGGAATCGCCGCTCAGCAGAAGAACGAAGGTAGATCTTACTACTCGGAGTCTCCGAACCTCGCAAGTTAGCGGCAAAGTCGAAAGTGGTGGGGGAAAGCAGGTTGAGGCCGCAGAAGTATAGAGCTGCAGAAAGCAGTATCAATAATATAGCGAAGAATAGGGAAAGTTTGGCAATGGTCGGGGAGGGGCTAACCGAAAAGACGGGGGGCGGTGTGTTGAAGCCAAGGGAAGGTCTACTAACCGGCTGGGCTATCGCATTTCATATCGGGGATCTTTTGGGGGAACGGAATCGAAGAGGGGGTATTTCCAAAGAAATTTTTCATCTATTTTCAATCTAAGCGGTTAGCAAGAAAAGAGGGGGGGGGACTCAAGATGGCCGGAGAACTCGCCAAGAAAAAGCATTTAAACGGCGGGGGGGGGGCGGGTATCCGGATCAAAAGGGGGAAATGCCCACTGCTCTCTTCATCACCAAAAATTGGGCTCGACCGGGTTGTCGCTAAAAAAAGACTCGGTGTAAATGAGTTGTAGGAAAAGCAAGTCTTGCAAAAGGGGTCTCTGCGGCAGAGCGCACACTGGAAAAAGGGGGGAGCCGATGGGGGTCCGAGGTCCTTAGTTATTGAGGGCGTGAGCCTTCTGAAACAACCACCAAGGTGAAGAACATTGGCATTCTTGGAAATCCCAACGTGCTCTAAACAGTCAGTTGGAGTGAAAAATGCTAAGGGAGGGAAAGGGAAGGGGGACGTACGAAGTTAAATCCGCTCGGCCCCAATGCATCAGATGTTAGGTGTAAGCTAGGACCACAACACCAAAAACCCGTTGTTTCGTCAAGCAATCTGGAGGGCAACTTTGCAAAAATTAAAAAAAAAGAGAAAAAGAACTAGGAGCCCCAAAATGGGACCAACTTCATGCGAGAGATTTAAAGTCTCGAAAAAGTTTAGGGGGAAAAGAGGGAGGGAATGAAACTACGGATAGCTCAGGGCCCGCGAAGGGATGTCCATCGTTAACATCTATCGTCCGGGGGTCGCAACTCGAAATCATCACGAGGGGGCTCTTGGGAACCAACGGTCCAGAAACTGTTTCATATGAACTTCGAGATCATAGGATACCACGAGAGAAACAAAGGCCCAACCGCGTAACCCCTCAGTTAATGCCCAGAAAATGCATATGCCGAAGGTGGTGGGTAAAAAGAAAGAAGTGACAAAGGGGGGGGGAAGTCCATCAAAAGTAATAATCACACGAATGGATCTGACCGGAAACAGGTCAGACCCAAAAAGCGGGGTAGGGAAGAACAAAGAACGTCCATGTGGAGGAAACCGGGTCGGGCCAACCCCGCTCAACAAGGTCATTGCCAAGCGCGGGCGGGACACAAAGCGCCAAAATGGGTCAGAAAGCCTAAAATCGATCGACAATGCGAAGAGTAGCTGCGTTTGTGGACCATCTCAGGTTGCAAGAACACATTGCAAGCAAACTCGCGGGGGGGGGTGGTGCAGGAGGGGTGGAAAAAAACGCAGAAAGCCCGTAAGGGGTGAAAAAGCCCGTTATACTCTATAATAGAATCCGGGGAACATTTTCAAAAGTGAGAAAAAGAACGGAGAAAAAATCCAGGCGGGTGCATCATCAACGTTCGGAACCCTCGGAGTGGTTGAAAGGCGATCGTTGTGCCAAGAAACTGGGGGGCATTAGAAATCACGACATGGTTCTCGACGGGATTGCGCTCGGGGTTCTTCGAAAGAAACATAGATAACAAAAAACCGCGTGCTTTTGGGGGGAGGGCGTAGGGCTTTTGTTTGGACATCAAACCCTGTTGGGTGGAAAAAGGGTGACAAGAAAAAAAAATTCAACGATCAAGAAAAACCCATGTACGTCATGGTTTCCCACTTTCATTCAGACACGGTTGGGGGGGGGAAGACAGATGTCGGGAGAAACAAACCAACCCAAAGTTGTTTGCCGAGAAATGCATAAATCGTCAGTGTCAAAACACGAAGAGGAAATAATTAGGGTGCTGAGTCTGGACCGTGCGAGTCCTCTGCCTGCCCTAAAATCCGCCCACTGAAGGCATGGCGCGGGTCGGGGGTCATAAGCAAAAGTATGCTCGCTGTCTTCTGTTCAAATCTCAAGCGCATCATGGGGAAGGGGGATCCCTGGTGAAAATCAGGGTCCGGATCGTGCAACTTCAGGGATCTCTCGGGGGGGGCTGCAATTTCGGTTCGAGTCCGCCGATGCAAACCTGGCCTACAAAGGAAGTAAGAAAACAAAGAAAAAAAGGCCCCAAACACGAAGGTAACCATTGCCCCCGGATCGTGGGACCGTCGTGGCCCAGCCCAATCAAACAAGGGGAGCAACATTGAGAATGTCATCACAAACTTTACGCCGCCGGTAGGGGGGGAGTCCTAAGGTTTGTCAACATGGGAACTTTGGCAAAAGTCGGCCCCTCCTTTACTCCGCTTGTTCAGTGGGTGGAGGGGGCGATGATGAGCGCCTTTGGCGAATCGCGGATCGAACTAATAGTAAAACATCGACATCACACAAACACCACTGAGATTAAAGAGATGATGTTTTAAGGAGGTATTTGGGTATTTGGGCCCATTGGGGGGGGGAAAATGAAAAAGACACAACCTACCAGGAGTGCTGCCCCGCATTTGCCTACGCTGCCTCTGCTTTTGAACAACCAGAGGCATATAACAAAAAGAGAAAAGTCGGGCAGGGGGTTTGCTGAAGTCATCCGCCTACCTTTTTCTGGAGTTTAAGAGGGAATTCAAAGAAAAAAAAAGGCGAGGGTACTGAGGGTTTGGAAAGTTTTGAAGGTTCTTGTCATCTGGGGGGGGGGGGAGGGGGCGCGGGTGAAGCGCGACATCCATTTCCTCCTATAGCGCTGAGTAAGGGTGGGACGGTCCCCTCAGGTGGGCTTTCATAGACTATTATGTCTAGGTCTGGGAAAGCCGGGGGAAAAAAAAGATCCTGGAAGGGATGGGAAAAAAAAAGATCAAAGAAGGGATCTGGATAGATTGCATTATGCCTGATCGGATTGCACTTTGAGCACACTCATGAATCTTGAGGTAAGAAAAAGGAAGTGTAATTGGGGAAAAAAATGACTCAGGTTCTGCAGTGTCTCTGCAAAAATTGGGCCGGGAACCCCCTGACAGATTGGAAAAAAAGAAGGAACACGAAGGGGATAAGGCAACTGTGCAGGATCATGGTCGTGCCAGGCCGAAGGTGTTAAAAGTAGGGTAAAGGCCACCAATGAGGGGACAACGAAACGCAATGCAAATAAAGGGGGGATTTGGGGGGTTCTTTGTTCGTTCTATATCACCGAAGTCAAGGGCACTAAACAACTGCATCGGGGAGAAAGGGAACAAGGGTTAAGCCTGGCCAAAGGGGTCAATCGATCACTTTCACACACTCCGTTCCACCGCCAGATTGAGGGGCAAAAAGAATCTCAGGTCGAAAATGGGGTTAGCGAGGGGGGTGGGGAAAAGATCTTATCGGGATAACAACAATTGGAGGGGAGGTAGGCCGGTTTCAAAGGCACTTTTCACAGCTTCACCTACAACCCAGAGACTCGGGGGCGAATTGTAGGGGGGGAATGAGAAACAAATCGAATACGGCGAATGTGGGGGGCCCGAAGGAAGTCGGTCTTCTTGAATTCCTTTGGAGAGAGGATGGTAACTACACACATGAAAAGGGGGGGGGGGCGCAAAAACGAAAGGGGACTCCAGAAAGTTCGGTGGGTAGCCTCCTACATCATTTTTTTGCATCCCTGGGGGGGGGGGGAAGTTCAGTCAGGGGGATGGGGGGGATGTCTGAAAAGGGGAATCCAAAAAAAGAGTTGCGAACTGGGGGGGTCACACACGTCGAAAGGGCAAGGAAGCCGGGAAGGAAACTGAGGGTGAGCGGTTTATGGTCGGGTGACTGTGAAGAGGGGAAGATCGGAAAAAGATTTAGACTTGGGGTGAAAAGGCGTAAAGCTAGATGACGCGCTGGATAGTCCACCGAAAATATATGTCGGAAATGGACTAATGAAGTCGGGACTTGAGCTATAAGGAGGAGGTAGGGTAGGGGGGGAAGCGGCATAACGTGTGTTCGCCGAAGGGGGTACAGTTCTATCTGCATGCCTTTGGGGGCGGTTATCTCAATGTCAAAAGCAACAATCAAGCAGAAGGCTGGCGAAACAAAGGTGGGCTTACCCCATTCTAACAAATCTGTCTCATTAGGGGATTCCCTAAAAGAAATGCCAAATCACGAAATCCATAAGAAAAAAGAGCCGACAAGATGAGCGCGAACGTGTTTCCAAAGTTAAACAAGGCGCACGTGGGCTTAGAAACGGCCGCTGCTATCACGGCTTGACAAGGGGGGAAGCCTTGATGCTGCAAAGAGTTACGAGAAAGGGGAAAAAATGAAGAGGTGCCGGCCTGCTGTGTCGACAACGAAGGACATCCTATTTTGGTCGTAGTCACCATGTCGAGAAAACTCAATTGAAAAAAAGAGAGGGGAGGGGGGTGAATAATAGGGAAGAAAGGGATCTGAACTAAGGGAAATACCTGCCATTGAGCCGGTTTAAAACGTGCCAGGGATTCAGGGGGGCTGTTTCGGGAAGAGTCGGGGGGTGTACCTCCTCTATCTGTCAAATCTCCTCAGGGGGGGACCTGTGCTAAGTACTAGGAAGGGAAGACAAAACCAGACTGAAAACTGTCGTCGCATCTTCCGGTTCCCAAAAAAAACAAACCGCCCACATATCGTCCGAACTGGAAAAAAGCAAAAGAATAAGCAAAAAAAAAGGAAGCCGCTTGGCCACGGCTATATTGCTACTGCTATATGCCTATCTATATGTCTCGAAGGCAAAAGGGAACGAAACGGCAGAAAAATGCCGCGAAAGGGGGCGGTGGTGTGGATGTAGACCGCCAGCCTGGACCAGAATCAAGGGGAAAGGAGGCAGTCCGTCGAGGCTCGAAAAGAGTCCGGGATGCCGCGACGCTCTGGAATGTTGGGAAAACACCGTTTTTACTAGGGGGGGGGGGGGATGGCTCGTAACGACTGAGCAGACAAGGAGAAGTCCAAAGGACGGCGTAAAGGCCGGGCAAGGGACTCTGCTGTAACTTCCCCCTAAACGCGGGAGCCGCGAACCAAATAAGGAAAGAGGACTCTATGAAAAGAGTTGAGGGTTGGACCGGGGAAGCGCAGCGGGAGATCCAGCGGCACTTGGGATAATATACTTTGCAAACTCGGATGGAAAGAAAGAGGCAACAAGGGGAAGGGAAGGTGGGGAAGGGAGAAGAGGGAGCAAGAGTCGCTCATACAGTCCCGTGAAGGGCTCGCGGGCAACTTCAGGGACGTAAGATTGGAAGGTAAAAGAGGACAACAAATCAGGGAAGAGGACGCTCCTCTAGGCGCCAGCTGTCACTCGGGCGTGTGTAATTCCCAGAATCACTGCGAGGCAAGCAATGAGGGCGAAGGTTCAGAGTCCGAAGGTAATGCCGGGGCATCCCCGCCGCTCAGCCGGAACGCCAAAATATAAAAAGGGGGGGGCTGTCCACAAAAACAAGAAAGAGGAGGGGGGGCGGCATAGGATCGGACAGACAATCAGCATAATACACCCCAAAACACCTCTATAACCAACACAAAAACTCAGGGCGTATCTGGACTAACCAAGTGGAGGTCCTCCAGAAAGGGTAAAGAAGAGGAATAGACGTTAGCGGCGCAGTTGTCTTACGCCTGCAAAGCAAGCCTGGGGGCCGCAGGAAAGAACAACGGGGAGGAGCATAATAAAGAAAAAGAGACCGGGGGGGAAAAAGGCCAGGAACCTGGGTTTCCATTCAAGTCGGGTCCGGCGGTTTGATAGAAACTTTAGGTGTTTGGGGGGGGTTTGTGGGGGGGATAAAACAAGGAGAGGGAGAACAATTTTTTCGATCTCTGCAGACGGGGTGTCTATGGTGGTCGGCGTCTCGGGGCGAGGCCTAATTTGAAGGGTCTTTGGGGGAAAAACGAGGAGCGGCTCAAAAGTCTCTGCGGAAATCTTCCTTCCAGGCTTCCAGAGGAACAACATTTATAATCATATACAAAATAGAGCGAAAGGGCAAAACGAATGCAAGGCACATCACCATGGGCGCCAGACCTGGGTTCACCAATCTGTGGTCAAGTAAGGAAAAGAGAACGTACTGGCCAGGGATCCGCCGTTCGGGGGCCTTTCCTCAGAAAGCAGGCGCTGAGGCCGTTGTCGCGCCGATTCGGGACCAAAAAGGGGGGAGGGGAAAGGTTCAGAAGTTGGGGGGGGGAAAAAAATAGAGAACTGTCGGCGCAAACAGCTGTCCAAGAAAGTGTAGTTGTTCGGTGTAT
>Ga0179593_1733601_pt1 | contig 11957 bp, 19 predicted proteins | sample CZODoug2_1_08_16_FD_185931 | JGI IMG/M metagenome (GOLD analysis project Ga0179593, IMG submission 185931) | Vadose zone soil fungal communities from Angelo Coast Range Reserve, California, USA - CZODoug2_1_08_16fungal (PacBio error correction) | ecosystem: Environmental > Terrestrial > Soil >...
TCCTATCTGGCGGAGAAAATCCTCCTTGCAATGGGAGAGGGAAGATGTTCTCTCCCCTCAAGGAAGAAAGAGAGGAGGCAAGGGAGGGCGTCGATGTGCTTGAATCGGGAGGAGATCACTTCTCCTCTGCCACGGGAAGAAAAAAAAGGGGAAAAGGGAGGAACGAAAGTCTTCGCGGACATGCTTTGAGATCCGGGCCTACGGAATAACAGGGGGAAAGCAATTCTTATGACAGAGGGGGAGAGATCATCCTATCGAGGAGTAGCAGTGCACAAAGTAGTAGAAGAAGAGGAAGGAGCCTGCATGCGCTTGTCTCGCTCGCGCGCAGAGGTAAAAAGGGGAGAGTGCTTAAGGGGGCGATTCAGACAGGCGGGAAAGCGGGAAAGCGCCTTCTCTCTCCGCACGAGAAAAAAAGGGGGGGAAAAAGGGGCGACTTCGCGGTTTCCTCCGGTTATCTGAGGGAGACAGATTCGTGATGCTAAAAAGTAGGAGGGGGAGAAAAAAGAAAATGCCGATTTTTCCCTCAAAAGAGAAAAAGGGGAAAAGTGCGATCAGATCGTGTCACGCAAAGCCGATGGGGAAGAAGGAAGCTTCGCTGGAATTGCCGACAAAAGGAAAGAGAGTTCGCCGATGCCGTCGGGCGTAGAGAGGAGGAAAAAAACGGGGGGAAAGCTGGCGAGCGAGGGCAGGCGTGAGGGATCGCGGACGGAAGAAAAAAAAAAAAAAAAAGGGAAACCAATTTCTCAATTCTTCCAAGGGGGGAAAAGGAGAGAAAGACTTGGCTTGCAAGGAAGGCCGCCGCCAAGGGGAGGGAAAGGCGTCGCTGCTGCTGCTAGGGAGAGGGGAGACCAGCGGCGGATGCGGCGGGGAAAGAAAAAAAAAAAAAAAGGAACCTTCCCGCGGCAAGGGAAGGGTGAGACGCGTTCTTTCTCGCTGCCGGACCGATCTGCACTCTCATAGGAGAATAGAAAAGGACAACGAATCTAATTTCCGCGGAAAAGGAAATCTCTCTAGGGAGGGAAAGAGTCTCCTTATTCCTCTTTTGAAGGGGGAGGGAGAAAAAAGAAAGGAGGAGAGAATTCTCGCTCCTCGACGGCCGAGTGAAAGCGGAAGGCGGCAACAATCCGCATTAAGAGAGAGGAGGAAGCCTAGGTCAACAATTCCCACATCGACAGGGGAAAACCAGGAAAGGTTAAAGGCTTCCCTCGTCCTCATTCATGGGGAAACATGGGCACGCTGACCGACCACTGTCACAGTCTAGAAGAAGAAAAGAAAAAGCTACATCTTCTTTATTCCGCTTGTCAAAGGGAAGAAGGAAAAAGGGAAAGAAGGGGAAAGACCGGAAGTCCGGCGTCTAGACTCGTAAGAGGAAAATACCGGCACTGGCGTCTCAGCACTCTAAAAAAAAGAAAGGGAGAAAGGTATCTACCTCTTGGTCTGAAGAGGAGGGGAGAAAAAAAAGGAGTAGAAAGGAGTCTCTCCCTAGTGCGTCGAGATCGGCAAAAAAAAGGGACAAAAACCATATCAGTTTCGTCATCGAGATGGAAAAAAAGGAGAAGAGAGGCCTAGAGTCCTTCGCCGACTAGCAGTATGAGAAAAAAACAGAAAGAGGCTTGAAAAACTCCGCCTCCATTGCCGTCTACCCGGGGAAAAAAAAGGAGATATTGCCGCTCTGGTGGAAAAAGAAAAAAAAAAGAAAGGAACTCGTGTCTCATAAGTCCGAGGTCATCGAGCAGCGCGACGAGAGGAGAGGAGGGGAGATATAAAAAAAAAAAAAACTTATGAGTAGGAAAATATAGAGATAAGAATGATGCGATGAGCAGCTGCTCGATGCCCTCACGCCAAGTCAAGGGCGGCCATTTCATTTCCGTCGCCAGGAAAGGGGGAAAAAGGGAGGGAAAAAAGAGCGGGAAATCTTCTAGCTGAGGAGGAAAAGGTAACGGCATGGGAGGCGGGAAAAAGGAGAGGGAGCACCATACTGCTCTTCTTCTCCGGTACAGAGGAAAGGGAAAGGAAGAAATCGACAGAGACGGAATTCGTTCGCTCCATCGCGAGGAGGGTGAGGTGGCTGCAACTGCGACCCTTTCCGAGAAAAAAAAGAGGAAATTTTCGTCTACCGCGGAAAAAGGAAGGAACGTGAGAGCCGCGTCTACACCGGTTGGTGAAAAGGGACCGTATTGCCTTCTTCCAAAGCAGACTGAAAAATCAAAAGCGGTCTTGCCGTCTCCCCTTTCGCGGCAGGGGAGGGGGGGGGAGAAAGGAAGAAAGAGATGTCGAGGCAGTGGAAGTTCCTCCTCCTAAAGAGGAAGTTGTTCGGGGAATGCTCTCTTCAAGATGCAGACAAAGGAAGAAGCCGAGGGAAGGGACGTTAAACTCAGCTGCGGCGCGAAAAGGGAATTTGACCTCGGCGAAAATGCCGTAAAAAAAAAAAAAAAAAAAGGCGGCTTTGTTTCCAGGGAGGAGAAAAGAGAGAGGGGCGGAGGGCACAGAATGCCTTCGAGGCGCGAGCGGAAAACGTCATCACCTGCAACGCGAACGGAAGGAGAAAAGAGGGGGCGAAGAGTCTGAGCGACTGCGCGAGTGGGGAAAAGAGAAAAGCGCGCGAAACTATCGGCGTAAAAGGAAGAAGGGGGCGCTTCTCCCTCTTTCACGAGGCGGCACGTTCCTCTTTAAAAGGGAGAGAAGAGGCGGTCTGAGAAGAAAGAAGAAAATCATCCTCATCAGCAAAAAGGAAGAAAGAGCATGGAATACGTGGCCCGCAGAAAAGCTTCAATCCCATTCAATTTGGGACGAGAGAAAAGAAAGGAATGGGTCTAACTCCTCTTAGAGAATGGGAAGGAAGCCGAGGAAAGCAAGAAATCGACCGCTTCGCCGGCGTAAAAAAAAAGTCGCTCGCCATCGGGTAAAAGGGGGAGGGGACTATATCTCCCCTCGGCCTCGCGAACAGATCGAAAAAAGCCGCGCCTGAATGGGTTGAGGAAAAAAGGGGAATCGGCTTTTGTCGTGCCCGCTAGAGAAGGGAGGGGGGGGAAGCCTTGCTTCTCGAGCGGGTCGGCATGCATCGTGAGGGACAGGATAAAAGAAAAGGCTGTCAGAGAGGAGGACTCCATCAGATAAAGGAAAAGAGAATCGCCATCGTGGGCTCTAAAGAAGAACTCTCCTGCCACCTCGCCAGAGGGGAAAAAGGAAGAGAAAGAGACCGCCTTGACCTGGGAGCTTCCTCGTCTCCGGGAGAAGAACAGCGCCTTTCATGCCTTCGGAGGTCACCGGACATTGGGCCCTAAGAAGATTTTTGCACATCGGAAGGAAGCCGGGATGAATCTCGAACCGAGGGCAAATGAAAAGGAAGAGGGCGTCTTAGGTAGGCCCCGGCCGAGCGGAAGCCCATTCTTCCGAAAAAAGAAAAGGTCTTAAACGCCCTTAGAGAGGAAGTGGCAGGCCTTTGCGGGGAAAACCGGCTCGATGCAAGACGAAAAGAAGAGGGTACTACCTGCAAGAAAGGAGGATCGCGTCGTCCTTGCGGGGCATCTTCAAAGGGATCCTCTACCATGAGTAGGGGGGAGGGTAAAACAATACATTCCGCCCCCGCCAGCAGAGGGAAATAACAACCACGGAGAGAGAAAAAAGAGTGATCTGTCTTGGGTGCTGAATAAAGAAAAATGAATAATGGAAGGCGCGAATTAATGTTAATGGTCCAACACGCAAAAAAAGGGGCTCTTCATTGGAAGGAAGAAGAGAGAAAGAGAGGGAGGAGATCTTATCGACGGAACGGTCGAAACAGAGGACTCTTCCAAGCTCAGAGGAAAGATACACGCCCTTCTGCCGGAGACGTCGAAATAAGGGAGGAACGAAGCCGCGGTGGGAGGAAAGGAGATGACCATCGACATTTCGATGAGATTGCACACATAAGTCATCTGGCAATCGTAAAAAGGAAAGAAGCCTGCAGGCTTGGTCTCGCGGTCCCAGGTCAATACTAAGAGAAGGGGGAGAGGGGCGCTAGGTTGCCTTCTCGTTGCAGGAAAAGAAGAGGCGCTCTCCGCCGAGAAGCACAAAGAGAGGGCAGGGCGGTTTTCGCCATAGAGAATTATCTGATGAAAGGAATGAGGGATTAAACCGGGGAAATGTGGCATCGTCGTCCAAAAAAAAATAAGGGGCTCAGAGCTAAAACAGAGACGCAAGGGAAGAAAAAAAAAAGGATCGAGCTTTTCACCGCAAGCCGGGAAGAAGAATCACGAGTACGCTGGAAGTGTCCTCAACAAGACGCGATCTAATGAGACCGAGCAAGGAAAAAAATCACCAAGAAGTCCTTCTCTTGCGAGCGGAGGGAAAGGAAGAAAAACGAGAAGCCGGTCGATGTCCGGGAGAGAAATGCGTCCGGAGAAGGGGAGACACTGATGACGATTAGCGAAAGAGGGAGGGAGGAGGAATGCCGCCGCCCCTTGCGCAAGTAAAAGAGATCTTTTAGATCAGGGAGAGAAGAACCTCTACTTCGGAGTAGAAGAAACAAGAGAAATAGGAAGCCATTACCTCTGCACTTGCCCAAAAGAGAGACGCTTCTTTTCCACGAGCCTAGAGGAAAAAGAAAAAGAAGAACGAAGCACTTCCTCTATACACTCTCTCATCGCGAAGAAAAAAAAAAAAAAAAAGAAAAGCGCTGTGCATTTTATGAAGGCTGTCGCCGTAGAAAAGAGGACGGCCTAGTTCCGGGAGGGGAAAAAAGGGGGGGAAAAGAAAAAAGAAGCCTCCTCATCTTCCTCTCGGGGAAAGAGAGAGGAAGAAGAGGGAAAACAACGACAGGGCCGCTTCCCTCATCGATTTTTCAGGAAAGAGGAAGGGGACTGAGCTTGAGGAGCACCTGCCTGTCAAAAAAAAAAAAAAATTCATCGTCTCTTATTATAAAAGGAAAAAGGAAGGAGTAGTGATTGCTCTTTCTCAACCATCCTAAGGCAGACGTCTTTCCGTGTGACGAAGTCGTCCGAAAAAAAAAGGGAGGAAAAAAGCTACTTCACCAACCCTTTGTCGGACAGGGGGAAAAAAAGAAGAAAAGGGGGGAGTGGTATGCATCTCGGTCGCCTCCAAGAAAAAGGGATCCCGTGGCGTCAGATTAGCGTTAGAGAAAAAAAGGTTCGTCATCGCCGATTTGCTCGACCGACTGAGGAGAAGAAGGGAAGGGAGCCGAGATCCGGCGCCGACGAGCCAGTATGGCCGCGCGAAAACAGAACGCCTCCTCCATGGACGTAGAAAAGAAAAAAATGTGCTCGTCCCCTCCCAGTTCCGTGGAGAAGGGGGAGGAAGGAAAAAAAAAAAGAAGGGGGATAGGGAGCATCTGCGCCGACTCGCATCATTCTTATCTCTCTCAACAAAAAAGGATAAGATGGAATCTTCGTCATCTTCTCTGATGCCCTAAAGAGGAAAAAAGGAAGGGAGGACAGTAAGGTCGTCGCCACTGCCTTGGCGGGCCGAAAGGCAGTAGCCGATCCGGACGGGTGGTCAAAAAAAAAAGAAAAAGGACGACCGTTCTATTCGGAGGGGAAAAGAAGGAGACGTCGGAGCCTTACTCTCGGCCGACGGTGAAGGGGAAGGAGACGAAGTCTGTCGAGAAGAAGAGAAGGGGGGGAGGTGTCTTCACCTTCGAAATGAAGGGAGCCTCGGGATCGAAACGGCGAACTGCCGAAGAGATGCAGCCACGCGGGGTAGATAAGGGAAACCGACACCTGGGGGGGGGGGGAGGGAGGGAAGAAGCCGTTGCCGTATTGCTGCCGCGTGAAAAGAAGGACGAGTTCTCTAAACGCCTTCAGAGGGAGAAGAGGGGTCCTTCTACATCGCAAGAAAGGGGGGAAGGGAGGGTGGAAGTTCTCCTCCTCGATACATGAAAGGCGATCAGGGCGTGAAGAGATAGAAAAGGGAGGCCGCGTGCCTCCGTTAAACTCATGCAGAAGAGGGGGGGAGGGGCGATGTTTTACTTGTTTACCTCGCGAGATGCAGGGAGAATCGGGCGGCCTGCGGAAGGGAAGCCTCAATCTTACCGAAAGAAGAAGAAGGAGAGGAAGATTCCTTCTCCGCCATGGAAGCAATCACCTTCAAAATCAAGGGGGGGGGGAGGGAGAGCGACTTCTCTAGTTTCTCGGAGGAGAAAGAAAGGGGGAGAGGAGAATATCGCCTTGAATATGCTCGTGCGCTGAGGGAGGAGCCCTTCGGGACGGATCTGCACTTTCCTCTTTACTGGCGAAAAAAAGACGCTGGCGGCTTATCACCGCCGCCTTAAGGAAAGAAAACAGGTGCACATCCAGAGAGAAGAGGAAAAATTTTTTCTTCTTCATTAATCGAGGAGAAAAAGGGGGGGAGACAAGAGTCATCAGTTTTCTCCTCAATGCATTGAGAGGGGATCGGTCGGCCTCATGATTCCGGGAAAATCTACCGCTGAGTAAGAAAAAGAAAAAAAAGAAATAGATCGCCAATCGCGCCTTGGTCTGACAAAAAAGAGGGGAGAACGCTCTCTTCCGAGAGAAAATGAAGAAAGGGTTTATTCCACTTCAGCGACGCAAGGGAGTCCATTCTTCTTTGGCGTGCAAAGAGGGAACCTGTCACTTTTATTCCTTTCTCTAGGGGAGAAAAGAGAAGGCATCGTGATGACTCCGATGCCACCGAGCCTCCGGGTTTCCGGACTCAAAGAGGGGAAGGAAGATAACCTTCTAAACCGCGATATTAAAGAAGAAGAAAAGGGGGAGGATGAGAGGAGAGCTCAGCGATACATGTCAAGAAGAAGGAGGACACAAAAATAGACCCTCTAATTACGACCGACAAATGGAATATGAGCGCGCGCGAGAAAAAAAATCGTATGTAGGTTTCAGTCAAGGAGAGGAAGGGAAGGGGGAAAGAGCGTGCCAAGGGGAAAGACCTTCGACTATGGGAGGAGAGTTCACTCCGCCGGAGGGAGGGGAGAAGGCCCTAGCGGAGAAGGGACGTCCCATTCTTTCAGTAAGAGGGGGAAACTCCCTTGAGGGGGAGCGGCTGCTTTTCCTTCCTTTTGGAGGGGGGCTATGTGAGCTAAAAACCTTCTATCACTATCAAAGAGGAGAAGGAAAAGCGCCTCCATGAGGGGAGGGCGGCGGCTGGTCAGGAGAGGGGAAGGCTCTTTTTAAAATTCGCGGGGAACGCGACATGAGGCAGGAGGAGAGGGGAAAGAAGAGGAAGGACGGCATCTCTCAGCAAAAAATGAGGAGAGAGATTCCTATCTGGCGGGGGCCCTCCTGGAACGGGAGGGAGAGGGTCAACTATCAGAGGGGGGGGTACGCCATCCGCACTGAGAAGGAAAATGCTCTGACATTGGGTTAAGAGGGGAGCGATTCTCGAGAAGGAGAAAAGGAGCATCTGCCAAAGGAAGGAAAAGAAAGGCGTTCACGCCCGGAGCGCGGAAGGGGGGCGCTTCGTATCGAAAGGAAAAAGAAGCCGCTTTTGAGGAGGAGACCCCCTTAGGGACAGAGGAAAAGGGAGAGAAAGGGGGGTCACTCTCTTTCCAAGAAGGGATCGGGCATCGCCCTTTTAAACCTCCTATCAAGGAAAAAGGAGAGGAAGGGCGCTCTCTCATATACCCATGGGAAAAGGAAGAGACTACTTCTTCTATTTGTCCGGAGAGGAGAGAGGAAGAGGAGATCTCCGCGAGAGCCCACGCTGGCGAGAGGGAAAGAAAGGGTTCCTCCTTTTATCTTTGTCCGGAAGGAAGAAGGGGAGCTTTTTGGAGAGAGAAAAAGTCATTCCGATTTGTCTCCGAAAGAAGAGGGACAGTGCTATCGAGCTGGTGCCCAAAAAAAGAGAAGAACTGCCTTGTCGCTGGAAAGGGAAGAAAAAAGGAGGGAAAAAAAAAAAGGAGAAAAAAAAGAAGAGGCGCTGATCGCGCCCGATCTGAGGAAAGGAGAGACGCGGCATCGATAAAAGGGAAAAAGGGGCGAGCGATTGTCAGGCCGTAAAAAAAGGTCAGATGTCTTGCTCGCGGACGTAAAGATGCTGCCTACCTAGGGAGTGCACCATGAAAAAAAGAAGAAGGAAGGATCGAAAATACTTTTCTGCAGAGAAGGGAAAAAAAAAAAAGTCTCCTGCTTCTGAATCTTCGCAATGAAAAAGCTTCTCGGCACGAGGGGGAAGGATTCTACTCCGAAAGGAGGAGAGGAAGCCATTACCTCTGCACTGCAGAAAGGGAGCCGCTTCCGTTGCCACGCCGTATAAAGAGACAAAGGATCGTCAGAAAGAAAGAAAAGGGCCCGCTCTCCACCTCGGGGAAAGAGAAAGGAGGAAAAGGCCGCTTTCTTTGATTATTCTTCTCCTTAGGCGGAGGAGGGAAAAAAAAAGGACGACTATTCCTCCAGCCGAAGGTCGAGGCAACAATCCTCCTCCCAGAGTCCTCTGGGAAGGAAAGTCCAACATCGCCCCCTTCCTCTTTCCCGCCAGGAGGGGAAAAAAAAAAAAAAAGAAATGTGTCTGCTCTTTATTAGCAACGACCATGAGAAAAGGAGAGAAGGAGCCTTCATCGTCTCTTATCTGGGAGAAACTTTCCACTGGAAAAAAAGAAAAAAAAAGGAAAAAAAAAAAAAAAAAAAAAGAAAAGAAAAAAAAGAGGCAAAGACAGGCTTTCCTTCTTTCTATACCTCGTCCGTCGCGGAAAAAAGAGTCTTCACCCTCTACGGCAAAACAAAAAAAAAAAAAGGAGCTTTTCTGCATCTCTTTCCCTCAAAGGAGAAGAGACGGGGAGAGAGGAGATAGCGCAATGTCTCCGTTGCCGCCACCAAAAACAACCGATCAAGTTCGTCATCGGGCCTGTGAGAGGAAGAAGGAGGAAAAGTCACCGTCGTCTATAGTCCGGCTCCGCGAGAAGGAGAAAAAAGGTACTGATGTCCGAAACTCCGCCCGCCAATTGCCGTACTAACAAAGAGGAGCAGAAATTGCCTCTCTTTTTCTCTGAAACAGCCGGTCCGGAAAAAGAAAAAGAAGATGCATCGATCATCTTCGTCCGACTCGGAAGAAAGGAGGAAGAAAAAAAAAAGGGTAGGAAAGTGTAGAATAAAAGATTCGAGTCGGCGAGCATGGCGCGAGAAAAAAAGAAAGGGTCGGCTCCGTCAGGTGGTCTGGCGCCAGGAGAAAGGAGAGAGGGAGAAAAGGCCGTACGTTGTCACCTTGTAGACAGGAAGAAAAAAAGAAAAGTCTAGGCGCAGCGAGCGCGCCATACTGCCTCGGGGGGAAAAGAAGGGACGACGGTGACCGAGAACAAGCAAAAGGGAAAACGATGAACTCACTTGATCTTTTTTGGGAAAGGGGAAAAAAAGAGGATATAGAAGGTCCCTCGGGATCGAAGAAGAAAAGAAAAAAATTGGCGGCGACCGCGTTGGCGAATCGAGGAAAAAAAAAAAAAAAAGTTTTGTTTTACGGGAGAGGGGAACGGGTATGCCGGCTTCAGCCGCGACGGACGAGGGGGAGAAAGACGGCAAGCCGGTCTTGAAGGAGGAGAGCTCAATCACTACTCGTAAAGGGGAAGAAAGAGAAGAGGAAGAGCAGGGATGTCAGTTGTTCGGTCCGTGACAAGAAAAGAAAGAAAAAAGACAAATGATGCGGCCGCGGCCGCCGGTACCCACTGGCAAAAAAAGAAGGGGGGGACCTCGGCGACTATGCCTTTCCAAAAGGAAAAAAAGGAGACTGTTGACGCCTTCCGCCGCATGAAAAAAAAGGCAAGGGAAGGAGCGATTCCTTCTCCTCCGAGAGGAGGAAAGCCTTCAGCACCTGCAACCGCGGCCTCCCGGATAAAGAGGAAAAAAAAAAGAGTGTCTCGCGGCCCAGGGCGTTCAGGAAGAGGGAAGTTCTCTCTGCTTTGGAAAGGGGAAAGACATCGGTCCACTGAGAAAAGACCGCGGTAATTTCTGCCAAGATCCTCAGGAGGGGAAGAGGAAAAAGGAGGGGGCCGCATCATCCGCATCATCATCCGCAGAAGAAAAAAGGAAGCAGCCATTGTTCTTCGGCATGAATCGAAGGGGGTTCGCTCATCGTCATCAAGTTCCCAGAAGGGGAGAAAAGAATCGGTCGGCCTCATGATTAAGAGACCGGAAGCCCGACAATCGAAAAGGAGGGGGGAAGGGAAGGAAAACGGCCTGCCCTCGCTCGCATAAAGGAGCTCGCTCCGCGATATCTCCCTAAGGGAAGGGGAATGCTATCCAAGCCGAGAAGGGAAGAGAACGCGGCAGTGCCGATGTCAAGCGGAGGGGGGAAAAAAAAGGAGAGGTCACTTTTATGCCTTGGCTTTAGAAAAAGGAAAAAGGGGGGGACAGTGCAGTCGGGAGGACTCCGGTGAGCCACATCGCCTAAGAGACGCGGCGATTCCATCAAGTAAAAACGTCGGAAAGGAAAGAAAGGGGAAGGAGAGGCGTAGATCGCAAGCGATCAGGAAAAGAAGGAAAAGAAAGGGAAGGAAACCCTCGCCGCCGTAAAAAAGGGGGAATCCTGACCTTGTAACGAGGGGGCGCAGAAAGAAAGAACCGTCTCCTCATCCTTCTTATGAGGGGGGGAAAAAAGGGAAAAAAGAACGTGCCTTTGTGCACGAGCGTTCCATCGATGCGGAAAGGGAGACGATGGTCATCAGCAGGGTAGGGAAAAAAGAGGGCCTGCCTATCGTAGAAAAAGGGGGCCCATGATGTCCCGCAAGAGGGACGGGCTTGACGCCCTTGAGTGCTTAGGAAAAGAGGGGATTCTACGTTAATCGACGAGAGAAAGAGATCAAGGATGCCGCAATACGACGACAAAACCGAGCATTATCGCGGGGAGGGAGGCAAAAAAAAGGGAGGATCTTTAAAAATGAAAGGGGGATGAGGCAGGATTATGGTCATCCGCCCACGCAGCTCCGGCATCTCTCTAAACAAAAAACAAAGGGGGGGAAAAGGTCGTTCTTGCATAAAGAGGAAAACTCATGTCGGCGGCGCTAATTTTCAACGAGCCGCTGGAAAAAAAAAAAAAAGGCGCCTCGAGACGTAAGGAGGAGTCTTCGATGGCGGTATCGGGGGGAGCCATCGAGCCGTCGATCAGGAAAAAGAGCCACGTCCGGCCAAGCAGCAGCGAAGGGGGGGAGAAAGGAAAAGAGAAAAGACAATTCCGTCTCGGCGAAAAAGAAAAAAAAAGACGAACCGCGGTTAAGGCTCCCGCAGCCGGAGAAATCATCCGCGATCTAATGCAACATCGGAAAGAAAGGGGAGAAGTTACCCCTCCTACTCCTCCTGCCTGAGAGGGGGGAAAAAAAAAAAGAGTCCATGTCACGGCGGTCGCTTCGAAGAAGAAAAATAGATAAAGGAGAGAGTTCTACCCAGAAAGGGAGGGGCGCATCTCCGCCGAGAAGACCACGCCGGGGAAGAAAAAAGGGGTCCGCCGTTGATCGGAGAAAGGAGGAAAAAAAGGAGGCGCTTTTTTTCATCTGCCATAAAAAAAGGGAAGGAGTGGGTTCTCAGAAGTCTAGAGAAGCAAAGGAGGACGACGGTGCACGCAAAAGAGGGCCATGGAAAGGGAAAGGGGGAGGGATGGAATTTTCCTCAACCATTCGGCGAGGAGGAGGAAAGAAAACAGGGCACGAGACGTCTTTCGATACGCCGCGAGCGAGAGAAAGAGGGCGATCGAGGGCAGGCCGGTTCTAACGAAAGGAAGAGGGGAGAGAGGGGAGGAAATCATGTCTTCCTACCTTCTTCGAAAGGGAAGGGAGAGAAAAATGATACATGACTAAAGACTGGTACTTCAGGTCCCTCTAAAGGAAAGGAAGGAAGGATTCTTCTTCTTCTACCGAAGAAAAACGAAGACGCCAGCGGATCATTCTGCCGCCATTGAAAAAAACACGTGACCTGAGGGCTCCCTCTCCTTGCCAAAAAAAGGAAACTCTCATCAATTCTATCGTCGCAAGAAAAAAAAAGAGAGCATTCTCTTCTGCCTTCGGCCGA
>Ga0179593_1251617_pt1 | contig 11956 bp, 12 predicted proteins | sample CZODoug2_1_08_16_FD_185931 | JGI IMG/M metagenome (GOLD analysis project Ga0179593, IMG submission 185931) | Vadose zone soil fungal communities from Angelo Coast Range Reserve, California, USA - CZODoug2_1_08_16fungal (PacBio error correction) | ecosystem: Environmental > Terrestrial > Soil >...
GTACTGTAACATCATACCTAGATAATTCTCCAATACTGATAGAAATAACATTCCCAACGGTGTATTCTTCAACTGTACGAATGGTGTTCAGAAGAAAAGGAAGAGGTCAGCAGGATATTATCATAGGAGAAAAACTCGATACCAAAGGCAACTTTAAGTGTAAAGGACTCGGGTGACGAAGGGTGCCGTTCCATTTGGAGTGAAAATTTCAGGACCGGGAAGGCAGCGCGACGGACGGGAGTGGGCCGAGGAGCTAAAGGAGGGGGACTCAAGTCTATGGAACAGGGCGGCAGAGAAAAAATTAACACTGTCTTGTTACCGGGGAGAGGGTGGGGGGGAGCTTTTGATGTGTCAGCCGTCAGTTGGTTCTGCGAAAGAAAAGGGATAAAGACTAACCAGTAAAAAAAATAGTCAAAAAAGTCGGCTCCAAGAATCTTCAGTGGGGAGGGAAGAAAGATAAGGGATAAAAGCAAGAGGGTCAGATTCAAAAGAGAGAGTGCAAGATCGAAAGAAACAGGCGTCGTGAAGCGGGGGTGAAAGCACATGCAGGGGGAAAGGGAAGTAGGCGAAATGGTGAAGGTCTGCGTGGTGCAAGCGTCCTTCGGTAAAATAGACGCGCCTGCCAGCTAGACGCAGCAGGAACCTCTAGAAACCGAGAGAAAGCCTATCAAAAAAGCACGGTGCAAAACCGATGAAGGATTGGGGCTCATATCCCGGGCAAGGCAAAATTGAAGGAGACGTGCCACTTATTTATCCAACCGTAAGGACTACGAAAAGGAGTCCGTAGAGGGGGACGCAATGCCGTTTGAGGCGCGCGGACGGGGGAATGAGACAGGAACTTGCTCAATCGCAATGCCTCAACTTCGAAGTCTGAAATTCAATACGAATAATCGCAGAAACTATATGAAAAAAAGAGGTCGTCTAGAGCCTGGACTGTCAACGCCGGCCGGAAAATTATTCTTCTCTAGAATCGTGCGCGGCAGTGCTTCCTCAAAAGGGGGACTTAAAAAAAAAAGAAAAGGTGCAGGAAAAACCGGGTGCGAGGGAGAAAAAGGCAGAAGAAAAAATCCGGGCACGTAAACCGGCAAAAGAAAAATTCCTAACGGAGGTCACACCCATCACCGGAGAGAGACTCAAAACAAACAAAGGACGTAGGGGAGATACGGTGATTGTTCGAAAACCCGAGATGAGAGCAATCGCCACAGCAAAGCGGGACAAGGAAGGGGCGGGCGAGGTTATTTAAAAAAAACTAGTAAACAAACCCAGCAAGCGTGAGTGGACGAAGAAGGCTAGGGATCCAAAAAAAAAATCGGCAGAGAAAAAGGGTAATACGCTGCTTGATTACGATAACAAGGAAAGAAACAGAAGAAGAAGAACAGACGAGGTCGCGACTTATAGGAAAGAGAGGAATGAAGTGTCGAAAGTTTAGGAGAGACTATAGGCAAGTACGAAGGGACGTATAGACAAAGAGGAAAAGAGAAAAGACGAACCCGAGAGAGAGGGCTGGAAGCCGTAAGCCGACACCAGGACGAAATAAGTGGCCGAGAGGGAAGGCGTACAGCGCGGAAGGACACTCCAAACAAAGAAGGGGATTGAAGGACCGCGCATCTGCTTAGGAAAAAGAAGCTTCAGGGAGGAAGCGGAAGAAGAAAAAAAAAGGGGAACCCCTGGTCTTCGGAAGGGCGATGGGCCCACCCAGAAAAAACTACCTAGTCACGGAGACGGAAGGGTTGGAAAAATGAGGTTGAAAAAAACTTGCCTCCGCGCAAAAGAGGGGGAAGACTTAAAGGTGAGGCTAGAGGGACAGGGCACTGAGTAAGATAACTCAAAAGTGAAGCAACAGAGAAAACTCAAAATGCAGATTCTTCATAGGCCAATCCGTATTAAGGTAAGACAGGGAGTCTTTTAATCTCCGAGAAAAACCAACAAGGCAAAAAAACTCAAAACATCGCCACGGTCCCACAGTTACGTTGGGGGGATTCACCACGTCATCTCGAGAAAAGGCAATAATGTTGAAAATCACCGCGCTCCAGGGCCGAGAGAGGAATGAAAGGTCCGGCAACCAATGTTGATCAAGAACGTCCCATCACACATCGGCTACCGGGAAAGGACAGTGAGGTCCAGAGGCCCGTGCTCAAACGAGAGAAAGTGACTGAAGAGGGAACCGAACCCAATGAGGACGAAAAAAAAAGTTGGGAAGACGGAAAATACCTGGGGCTTATTAGGCGTCCAACTTGGGGGTAGATGTGAATTTCCAAGAAGGCGGAAAGGGGGAAGACAGAGGCGTTCCACACCTTTGGGGAGTCATAAACATTTGCAAAAAAATAAGTATACAGGTATTAGGATGGAAAAAATCCCTACCAGAGAGAAAGTTGATGGGAAAAATGCGGCGAAAGGCAGAGGGGCAGGCCGGGGGTTTGAATCACGACGAGAACGGTAAAGAAGAAAGGGAAAAATGGTAAAACTTGAAAGCGGGAACGACGCTGAGTAAATGGAGTGCGCCTTACACCGAATAGAGACAGCAAGCGCACACTTAGAACAAAAGGAACCGAAGAGGGAGAAGGGAACTGAGAAAACGAAGAAATAGAAGCAGCGACTGGAGCTAGGAGGCCGATGTCGCCGGTGAATCCCAAACAAAAGCGGGCGAACGGGACGAGAATGCTCATATGACGCCATTCGCGCTCAAGAGGAAAGGGAAAAAGGAAACTGGAAAAAAAGCCTGGAGTGGGCGGAGTGCCCAAAAACCAAGATTCGCGAAGGAAAGGGTGTACGGAAAGGAGTGTCGAACGAGGAAATGGCCGTGAGAAAAATGATTCTGTCAACGCCGACGTCTTCGTCTTTCGCCAGAGAAGGGACATCTAAAAAAAAAGAGGATAACCAGGCGTCATGAGGTAAGGTCGCCAGGGATAGGGAAAAAGATTCCGAGGATGAAGGGGAAAACGGGGGAGGTGGGGCGTTGGGGCGGCCAAACCAAAATAAAAGGAAACCATGGCAGAGGAAGGTGCTCAGAATCGGAGGTGGGAAGAGCCAAGGCGAGGGAAGAACCAGGAAAGGTCGAGAATCATAACCCGCGGGAACCGAGTCCTTCAATGTTTAAAGTTAAAGAATGCGGACAACAAGGGGGAAAGAAGAAACCTTCTAGGACCTCGGCGTCGGTGGGGAAGAAATACCGGCAATCTTACGAGAATACAGGGAGAAGGGGAAAAAGTGTGGAGGATCAGATCACGTACAAACCGACAACAGGAATAGGGGAAGCGTCACCGTGGAATTTGCACTACCAACTAACTTTCAAAGAGAAATTCAAGACAGGGGGAAAAGGAGACCATGAGGTGGAAAGAGTATGGAGTGGGCATACCTTCTGACGTGCTAGATACTAATTAAGAAAGAAGATGAGCTTCATAAGGGAATAAAAGTTTAGCGTCAGCTTTCAGTCTGTCTAATGATAGGTATGAAGCGGAAAGAATTGGAAGGGTCAAAAGCCCGACAGCCGAAAGGGCTCAGAAGCCCCCGGACAGGGGAGCGGATAATCAACTGTATCGCTCTCACCGCAAATCAAGTTGTTGGTAGAAGCAACAAGGAATTGGAAGGAAGACTTGTTGCGCGACGGCCGCGAAGTTTGGGCAGAGCCCATGTCGAGGAAGAGTGTCAATGAAGGGAAAAGGAAGGGCGCAGCGACAGGAGGATCAACAGGGAGAGGAGGAAAAGAGCCTTCATCGAACCAGAGAAACGAAGAACTGCGGTTTCAGGAGATTAATTAGACAAAACGTGTGCACAGCACGAGAAACAGGGTGTCATAACTTACTAAGGAGGGGGATGGGAACCTTCCGGTGAAGTCCTCGGCAGAAAGGTAACAAAAGCGTGCAAAGTATTTGACACGACAACAAGAAAAAAAAGGGAGTCATACAGGCAGAAGTTGGAAAATGAGTCTAGTGGCCCGATAGCCTGGCGCTCGGACGAGGGAGCGAATGCTCCGGAATCTTCTCCTGGAGTAGAAAAGCGCAGAAACTCCTCCACAGGAAGAAAAGGATGGGGATTCCCAACAAACTGTCAGGCCGGGATGGGAAAAAACCGCCAAAGTGAGAGCGGGCCATAGTAGTGAAGAAGTTTATGATGTCCATCGCTGGGGGAGTTCTGGGGCGAAGTGGTCTTCTTAGGTAATGCAAAAGCGCATGGAAATGCCTCTGAAAAGTCAGAAGCGCAGGGAGAACCACATCCACGAGGCAGCGAAGCGCGGTCTCTGGCATATAAAGGATTAGCCCTGGAAGTCTAAACCTTCCCAGGGCAGGGTGAAATGATTCTCCGCGATGCCATGCCGACAGAGGCCGACTTCCAAAAACGTCAGGGGGCTGCAGTGCGCTGCGGGGATTAAGGCTACGCGGGGGAAGCACCGAACGTACGCGAAAAACCGGGATAACGATGAAAGACAAACCGTCAGGAAAGCTGACGAGCTAAGAAAGCTTATTGTCCCGGGGGCACTCATAGAAAAATGGTAAGGAAGAGAAGACGCGTGAAAAGCTTCAAACCATAGATTCCGGGCCCTCATGATAGATGATTCCCAAAATAGGCGAGAAAAAAATGAAATCGGTTGCAACAGGGGAAATTAAAGGTTTGGCAACAAAGAAAAAAAGGGGCCAACCGCGGGGATATGCATCGAAGCGCAACACCAACACAGAGGAGGAAAAAAAAATACCCACGGTTTTGGGGTTAGGGGGCCCACCAGAGAACAGAAAGGGTATGGCGCAAAAGGAACCGTGTGGGGGGTGGAACGCGGAAAGAAGAGGGTAGCGTGGACAAAATGTCCGCGAAGACTGGGTGAACGGTCTTGGTCACGAGGAGAAAGAAAAAGACCTCTAGTTCGAAAGGGGGCCCAAAGACAAACGAAAGGGGACTAATCGATCGTAAGACTCACGCAAGTCTCACTCATCAAAAAAGCGGCCGTCCGTGAAGCGAAAGGCGAAACCGATAGAAAAGAAGAGGAGCAAAAATTTGGAAGGCGGCAAGGAAGCAACTAACGGCTCGAGTGCCGGAAAACTGCCCATGAAAAAATCAAGCAAGAGGAACCGACACAAAGGTACCAAGGAAAGAAAAACGCACGGAAACTAAACATTTCAGGAATGCGGGAGGGAGCAGGCAACAAAAAAGCGGGGCCAGTAAAAAAATTTACAAAACGGTCACTTCGCGGCTTGGCCACAGCACGAACGACGAAAACCTAAAAGCAGGATATAACCGACGAGAGGGCCTGAACTTCGAGAGCCAAAAAATGGAAAGTTCTGTAAAGTGCGAACCACCGGAGTTGCCCGGCAGGGAGGGAAAAAAAAGTGAGAAAAAAACCTTGGGGAAAGGCGGACGAGGAGGGCTGGCAGAATTCCTTCCTAAGGGAAGAAAGTCAGTGGTACGCAAAACAGCGACGCAAGAGAAGTCAACGGTAAGAAGGGATCGCCGGCAGCAGGGAAAAGTTTCTCGGCAAGGGCCGGAATCCTGAGGAACCTTGGGACACGCCTCGAAGCGGAGGGGAAAAAGCCTGAATCACATCCGATCATAAGAGAGAGGGGGGACAAAAGGAAAAGCTAGCAAGGTACCCGTTGTGGAAGGAAAAGAACGGATCCGAAACCGAAGTCGGGGGGACTAATCACTATAGCTCGTCCCGCAGCACAACGGATGATAAAGAACGCAGCAGCAACGAGACAGAAGACAAGCTTTCACGCATCAAGAGACGCCCCCAAAAAAAAGAATCTTCCGTCAAGAAAGGGAAAAGAACCGATCAAACGCGCATAACCAACTTTATAGGCAGGGCGATGCTAGCCTGAGAGATTAGGCAGCTCCTCAACAAGAGAGAGGAAAAAAATTAGGGAGGGAGAAGGGAGAATCACACACGGCAACTTCGGGGGTGTAAAAATAAAAGGTATCAAGATGGCTTTGGTGTTTTTTGTGGGTGCTGAATCGCCAGTGGCGATGCACCTCATCGGCAACGGACCGGCGGACTAAAACGAAAGACGGCATCAATCTCAAAAAAGGAATAAGGAAAGACTGTAATTGGCAACAGAGTGTGAGCGGAGCGTGTCGATAAAAGGGAGCGGGGTAAGAATGGAACGGCAGAGGGGTACGAGTGGAGCGTAAAACGTGGCAAAGAGACCTCGGATCTTCGCAAGCGGACCTGAAAACGAAAGCCAAGATTGAAACATAGCCTAAAATTAAAGCTGTGTAAAGCGCGAACAACCATGAGGGAAAAATCCATCAGGGCGGCCTGCGAATCGTTCGGAACAAGAGCAGGGCGAAAGAACAGCCGAGTTGAAATAAGTCATCCGAGAAGTGCGCCAGGCGATGGATTGACCATTCACACACCTCAGAACGGCGCAGTCTCAAAGTAATAGAACAAGTCATAAAGGAGAACTGTAAGTTAGGAATGACGTACAAAGACTAAGAAAATATAAACCAGCGCGAAGAAGAGCCGCGCGAGAACTACCGAAAAAAAGAAAGCACAGAAAAAAGGCCCTCAGGAGACACTCACCACGAAACGGTCTCGAAAGCCAGGGGTTTTCAAGCTCTAAGATCGCTACACGATTTGAGACGCTCAGCAGTTCAACCGTGCGCGCGAAGGCGAGAAGGGACGAGGAGACTGGTACTACGCCGACCGCAGCATTCAAAGGTCGGAGAACGTCTTCCACGAACGCATCAACAGACAAAAAGACGCTGCCAGCCGACTGGAGCAGGTAAAGGGGATAAGGCAGAAGGTAATCGGTTCAGAAAAGATACGGCCCGCTCTCTGCTTGGGGCAACAGAGTCGATGAGGGAAAGAATCCATACCGCCATTAGTCGCCTCCAGGCAAGCTATGAGAAATTGGTAGGACGAGAATGCCGTCATCCAATGGAAAAACCCCTGCCTGTAAAGGCACCGAGAAACTTAGAACTACGAAGGGGGGGAGTGAACAAATCCGCACCGTGGTCAGAATTTTTGCCAACAGAAACTAAGCTGTTATACGTACAAGAGGAACCAACTTGGCAATGAAAGAACAAAAAGCGCACGTCGCGGGAGGCACCAGGACAAAAAAATGCCATGGAAAGTCTAAACATCCAAAAGATAATAGAACCAGGAAGACTCAAGTCCAGTCCCAGTCTAAAGGAAACCTGGGGAAAATGGGTGTTTGAATAAAGAGGAAAATGGAGATTCCAGAGGAGGTGGCGAAGACCTCTGGCCGATGGCGACTGGGAAGAAAAGTCATAAGAAGGTGAACGTGACCAAGATTTAGAAAGGCAGGACCGGACGTCATCGAGCGGACCTGGAGTTCCGCGGCGACGCAGGAGAAGCCCAAAAGGAGAAATAGTTCGGCATAAAAATGCCAAGTGAAAGGTGACGGATGGGGAGTTCTGGGGGATGGTTTTACAGACAGCGTGGTGGGGATTCAGAGGACAAAAAGAAACTAGAATCACCGCCAGGTAACAAAGGACTCTCTAGCTCAGAACTTCAAAAAAAAAAAAATGTGCAGGAAAGGTGGAGCGGGAATCAGGTCAGATCTTGCATATCATAAGGGAAAATAGTGACTGGTGGAAATCAAAGGCGTGGGGGAAAAAAAAAGACGGCCAGTGAAGCACGTGAACTAACAGAAGACAAAAAGAATTCCGCCAAGAACAAAAGAATCAAAGCAAGCCGCCTTCGACGCCAAGCACCGAGAACTGGAATAAGCGATGAACGAACATGGGTGAAAAACATAATATGAGGATAGTGAAAAAGACCCACAAGAACCTGAAACTATGAATCTTCCTGCAGAAGGGACGGCCTGGCTCGGAGACGCCAAAGAAAAGAGAAACTCGCGGAGACGGCGCGCAATCGGGCAATTCTACACAGAAAGAATCGCCTATCACAAACCTTCCTGGAGGGAAACTATAAAATAATAGGAGCCGAACCGCCTGAAAAGGAGGAAGGAATTCGAAGGGGCGGAAAAACACGCGCCCGCCCATTAAGGATCTCAGAAAAGAGGCGTTGACTGTTCGGCTCCTAAGGAAGCCTTCTGAGTCAACGACAAAACCTGGTGCAAAGTGGGTCAAATGAAAAGCCGCCTCCGCCAAGAAGGAAAGGACCTTCTTCCGTTGAAGGCCTCGAAGGAGGGAGTTGGGCGCCACCATCCCGGATCTCTCGACAACAAAAAACTATTATGAAGAAAAGGCCTTTGAGGGGGGAGACCCCATATAGGAAAAAGCAGCGACACGGCAAGCAGGAACGGGACAGGATTGCGGCGGAGGCTCTGGGAGGGTCAAAGCAACACGCGTGGGGGAGCAAACATCGTACTTACGAAGAAGGGAAGATGAAAAGAAAACCAGCCGCAGCAACAGAGTCGAGATAAAGGAAAAGTCGTTCTGGAAGCAGATCCGGCGAGAAAAACTAAAAAGGGAAGAAACGACAACTCTGGCGAGGAAAGACGAAAAGATTCAGAGCCTTCACGGTGGCAGTTGAGAGAGACTATAGAAGAAGATTGTTACAATTTGCAGAAATAGGGCAAACCGCTCCGACACCGCACGTACGAGAGCGGAACCGTAGGCGTCAAGGCAGGAAAGATTGGGAAAGGGAAAGGTAGGAGGTCACGCTCTGCCCCAATGCCGAATAGGATTGGGCTATGGCCAAGGTCTTTCATGAGCTTATCCAAAGAAGAGAAGGGGGGATAGGTAGAAGGCCAGCTGAGACGGGATACATATCATGCAGTTGAGCCGGTCTACCATGCCGGCAGAGGCACACGCTCAGCCAAAAACCTGAACTATTCATGCGAAAACATCAGTGATGTCACAAAAACGAAGCTTCACGACGCCGGGCACAAGATGAAAGAAATGGAAAGTAAGACCGCCTCGTCAGATAAAAATCTCGTTCAAGCGCTTTAAGTCACTCAAAGGGGGAGAGGCGGGATATCAAGGAACCTGCGCCGGAGTACCGAAGGTAGAGAAAAATTCTGACCGAGGAAAAGCACCACAAGGAGTCAACATAAAAAGACGATAGAGAAAAAAACCCCAATCATGGGTGGATGCCTGCCACCTGTCTCTCGACTAACAGATGAAAAAGCGGAGCCGCGAAACTACAAAACAGGGAAAAGAAGGGAAGTATGAATGTGCACGAAAAAGATTTTGAATCAAAATTGTCCTCAAAAAAAGCGGGATCTTTCCAAAAAAGAAAGGGGCGCCCCGCGATAAATCGAAATGGAAAAAGGGAAATCAAAACAAAGGGAGGGCGTTGCGGAAAAAACAGAAGGTACTTGAAAGGGACGGAAGGGCGGTTATCGACCAGTTTTGGGGAGGTAGAGATTTCAAGACGATGAGGCGGTTCAAAAAGTGTACCAGAAACTGAGTGAAAGGGGTTCTGCAATGCCACAAGTACTCAAGCCGTACGAATCAGTATGATTGCGCCCTTCTCATAACCATGGAGTGCGGCGGGGTCAAGGAAACTGGCAAGGTCGTACGGAAAGGGGATGCCGACAGGCCGGGAGGTGCCGGGCGGAAGGAACTGTGGCAGATTGAACCGGAAAATTTCTACAGTCTCACGATAACGAAGCCTGGCGGTAATGAGTCTCCGTGCAAAACCTAGGAATGGGTTGGCAAAAGCAGAGGCGGACGTACAGAACACGAAAGAACTCTTCAATATTGAACAAGCCAGAGGCGGAGCGCCAAGCAGGGAGCGAAGGCCTGGTATTTCATCCTGGTTGGTGGTCCTCAGCACCTCAAGCGGCGGGGATACAGAAACTAATCTCAAAAAGAAACTGGATTAGCACTTCTCCGCAGGAGAAACGAATCGAGCAACTACGGAAAGAGTCTGAACGATGGAAACACCTCTAGTTCATAAGAACCGGTCGAGACTTAGGTGGAAACGGGGCGCAGTCCGAAGTGGGCTGTTCGTTATAAAGTAAGGAACGGCTTCTTAGGAGCGCCTGTCAGGCGGTAGAGGGAAAGAACCAGGAGACAGTCCAGGGAAGAATGGGAACAAAAGGGTAGCCAGATCGACCAAGGGAGTTCAAGTAAAACAACCAAATCTTCGGGGTGAAACCAATCATAGCATGGCGCAAATCCGGAGGACTCAGAAGATTCAACGGAGGTGTAGCAGGACCCGTGAGCTTGGCAAAAGCGCCGAACACGCGCGGGAATGCGTCAATATGTTTCAAACACCGGCGCGCGAAAAACCAGGAGGAGATTCATCTAACAGGGGGGGGTTCAAACTCGGCAGTCGGTGGCGTACATCGTAACAGGGCCCAGACGATGAAAGAATCGGCAAGTGATGAGAAAAAATCCGACCGTAACATCAAATGAAAAAACCAGGGTGTCATGAAGACGACTAACCGGCCAAAAGCAAGGAATACCGAAGACAAAAACCACCGTGGAAAGAGCGAGATGGCAAGGGGAGAACAAGGGAAGTGCTGACAATCTACCACGGTAAGGGTGCCGATGACGTCAAAGAATGGGTGGGGAGGGAAAGAAGTCAACGGGGGAAAATCAAGTCCAGTATCAATAGATGGAGAAGTAAAAAAACGAAGTGGAAAGGGGAGATCCCTTGCCAAAAAAAATTGCGACAGTATCCCAAAGTTGAACGGAGCTAAAAAATATCCGACTGGCGTAGATCGAAGGGCCACATAAGGTTGTTGGGGGTCAGCACGCAGAGGGATGACTAACTTTACGCGACGACCGAGGGAAAGGTTGGGACAGACAAAAAGGACCTTCTTATGTCGGAGCCAAGAGAAAATGCCAGTCAAGATCAGCACTTGTTAGGTGAGGGTACCTAAACTAACAGAGGGGAAGAAGGACACGCGCGGTGGAGGGGATGACGGGCCTGTCACCACCAAAGGTTACAGCTCAGCGACCTTTTTGGGAAGAGAGGGATTGCAATTCGAGGGGAAATTTGGGACTCCGAATTCGGTACCGTGTCAACACAGCTTATTATAAGGATTCCACGCCAAACCGTGACAAGAACCACGGAGAGAGGCAGGAATAACAGGAACACTGCTTGCGATTTGAAACTAGGAAAAGCGACGGAATCAGGACGAAATGACAAAAACGAAAAAAGACTGAAGGAGGAAGAATTAGATAAAGGTAACACGGACCAATCCAAAAAGGAATGTCCCCTAAAAGTTGCTGGTTAAAAATTCCGGCGGAAATTAGATAACAATCGTTGGCAACGGACCAGTACGGGGGGAGGAGGGACGAAGGTCCTGAGAAAAAAAAAATCTTTGTGGGCCGGACCATCTGGCGGCTAGTGTCAAGGACCTGAATACCGCTCATCAGGTCTGTCGTCACCGAGAGAATTAAAAGAACCAAAAACCGAAAGGTCAAGCTAAACGAGGGACGAGTTCGGGGTTGGTAGGGGGGCAGTGGGGGACGAAGGGGGGAAGGTTGAGGGGGGGGGGCGGAGAAGTAAGAGGGATGGGTGGAAGAGAGATAAAGGATAAGGGGGGGGAGGAGGGGTGGGAAGAACCGAGGGGTGTAGGGGGGGGGGGGACGAGGGACGTTAGGGGAGGATAGAAGGGAAGGGTAGTTAGGAGTCGAAAGGGCGTTAGGCTGGCTTTGATCACGGTGGTCCTTTTCTCACTTGACCTCAAAAAATGGAATGTTTCAAAACTTGGAAGGCGACGCGATTCAGGGGGGAGGCGACCACGGGCCTTCAAAATCTTCTCGGTGTCATATCATCGCGATAGTAGGGGCGGGGCGCCCAAAACGTACACGTAAACTACGGACCCCGAAAAAAGGGAGACACCTTTAGAAAAGCTGGAAAATCGAGGCGGCAGTCCAGGTCTTTTGGGCCAGGGAGAAAAATATCGCGTAATCGTCAAGCCGCCGCGGAAAGGAATTCATGTAACATCAAAGAACCATATACGTTCACAGGCGCGAACAAGGGGGTAAAAGGAAAACCAAAAAAGATCAGGGATGAACCATAACGTACGGTTAGCATTGAGGAAAAAGGAAAGGAACCCAAAAAACGGGGGGGGGCAGG